>Ga0207667_10000235_pt1 | contig 77134 bp, 68 predicted proteins | sample KBSCornC52_FD_184301 | JGI IMG/M metagenome (GOLD analysis project Ga0207667, IMG submission 184301) | Corn rhizosphere microbial communities from Kellogg Biological Station, Michigan, USA - KBS Corn C5-2 (SPAdes) (version 2) | ecosystem: Host-associated > Plants > Roots > Rhizosphere > Soil ... | reverse complement strand
TTCGCGCGCGCGCTGTCCGCCATGGGCGTCAACATCCTGTCCACCGGCGGCACCGCCAAGCTGCTGGCCGACAATGGCGTGCCGGTCACCGAAGTGGCCGACTACACCGGTTTCCCGGAAATGCTGGATGGCCGCGTGAAGACGCTGCATCCCAAGGTGCATGGCGGCATCCTGGCCCGTCGTGATTTCCCCGAGCACGTCGCCGCCCTGGAACAGCACGGCATCCCCACCATCGACATGGTGGTGGTGAACCTGTACCCGTTCCAGCAGACCGTGGCCAAGGACGAGTGCTCGCTGGAAGACGCGATCGAGAACATCGACATCGGCGGCCCGGCCATGCTGCGTTCCTCGGCCAAGAACCACAAGGACGTGATCGTCATCTGCGATCCGACCGATTATGAAGGAGTGCTGGCCGAGCTGAAGTCCGGCGGCGACCTGCCCTACGAAAAGCGCTTCGCGCTGGCCAAGAAGGTCTTCGCCCACACCGCGCAATACGACGGCGCCATCACCAACTACTTCACCGCGCTGGGTGAAGACAAGCAGCACAGCACCCGCAGCGCCTATCCGTCGACCCTGAACCTGCACTTCGAGAAGGTCCAGGACATGCGCTACGGCGAAAACCCGCACCAGAGCGCCGCCTTCTACCGCGACATCAAGAAGGTCGATGGCGCCCTGGCCAACTACACCCAGCTGCAAGGCAAGGAACTGTCCTTCAACAACATCGCCGACGCCGATGCCGCCTGGGAATGCGTCAAGAGCTTCGACCCCGCCACCGAAGCGGCCTGCGTCATCATCAAGCACGCCAATCCCTGCGGCGTGGCCATCGGCGCCAACCCGCTGGAAGCCTACAGCAAGGCCCTGCAGACCGACCCGACCTCGGCCTTCGGCGGCATCATCGCCTTCAACCGTGAAGTGGACGCCGCAGCGGCCGAAGCCGTGGCCAAGCAGTTCCTGGAAGTGCTGATCGCCCCCTCCTTCAGCGCCGAGGCCAAGCAGATCTTCGCCGCCAAGCAGAACGTGCGCCTGCTGGAAATCCCCTTGGGCACAGGCCTCAATGGCTATGACTTCAAGCGCGTCGGCGGTGGCCTGCTGGTGCAGTCGCCGGATGCCAAGAACGTGCTGCTGGCCGATGTGAAGGTGGTCAGCAAGAAGCAGCCGACCCCGCAGCAGCTGCAGGACCTGATGTTCGCCTGGCGCGTGGCCAAGTTCGTCAAGTCCAATGCCATCGTCTTCTGTGGCAACGGCATGACCCTGGGCGTGGGCGCTGGCCAGATGAGCCGTATCGATTCGGCCCGCATCGCTTCGATCAAGGCCCAGAACGCCGGCCTGACCCTGGCGGGTTCGGCCGTGGCCTCGGACGCCTTCTTCCCGTTCCGCGATGGCCTGGACGTGGTGGTCGATGCGGGTGCGACCTGCGTCATCCATCCGGGCGGTTCCATGCGCGACCAGGAAGTCATCGATGCCGCCAATGAGCGCGATGTCGTGATGCTGCTGACCGGTACCCGTCACTTCCGTCACTGATCTCCGATCGCTCAGACAAAACGCCCGGCTTCGTGCCGGGCGTTTTGTTTTCCACGTCCGCGCGATGATTCCCGTTCGGACCGGGCACGGCCAAGGCGCAGTGCCTCAACCCAGCTCGGCGGATATCGCACCCGCTGCGATCAAGCCTTCATGCTCGGCAATCCGCGTCAAGGCCATCTCGAAGCGCTGGCGCGATTCCGAGGTCAGTTGTTGCAGGTATTGATGCAATTGCGCATCCGCCACATTGCGGTTGGCGCACTGCGCGCTGTAGCGCTCGAACTGCGACAGCTGCATCAGCAGTTCAGCGACGTGGCGCGGGCATTCGCAGGCCACCGTGGTGGACTGGTTGGCGAAGGCGATGAGCTCGTTGTCGCTCCAGCGGCGCGGTGGCAGCACCGTACCGGCAGCTGTCTCCTCGCGCGCGGGAGAAGACAGGGCGACCAGTCCGCGCAGCCACTGCAGGATCACCACGTCCGGCTGCGGCGCGCGCAGCAGGCTGATGCCCACCGCCGCCAGCGTCTCGCACACCGCTTCGCTGGCAAATCCATACAGCACCGCCATCGGTAGTCCGCTCAATGCCGGCGCCGAACTCTCCAGTGCACCCAGCCAGCCGGCATGCAGTTGCGGTTCGTGCAGCAGCAGGGCGTCCACTTCGTCACGCTTCAAGGCCATCGCCGCCTGTTCGATGTTCTCGAACGGCCCCAGCAATTGCAGCGGACGCCCCAGGCGTTGCAGCAGGCCGGGTTTGTCCAGGCGCTGCGCCAGGGTGGAGCCGATCACGGCCAGCCGCCAGCGCCCTTGTACTGCTTCCGGCGGGGTGGGGCGGCCGGCGTGCAGTTCGGCGTGGGTGGCGGCGACTTGCTGCAATTGCTCCATGTCCAGCCCGGCCAGGCTGCCGATGGCATGGCCCAGTTCGGTCAACTGGCGGATCAGCGCCAGCCGGCGCACATCCGCTTCCGAATACAGGCGCTGTCCGCTGGGGGACAACTGTCCCTGGGTCAGCGCATAGCGGCGCTCCCACACGCGCAGGGTGGCCACCGGCATGCGCAGCATGCGCGCCACGGCGCCGGTGCGGCGCAGGGGGGCAGTGCCTTTTTCATCGGACGAGGAAGTGGAAGAGGTGAGGGCGGTAGGGATGGGCTCGGTCATGATCTCAATGTGAATCAAGTTTGACGCAGATTATACGCACAATATTGCGTCAATGAGTCAAGTGTGAATCGATAATTCTGTAGAATCCTGAGTCATGAAACCGAAAACCCAGGTCAAAGGACATCGCGGCAACAAGTCCTACCTGCCCAGCAAGCTTTGTGCGGTCTGCGGTCAGCCCATGAGCTGGCGGCGCAACTGGGCGCGGAACTGGGACGAGGTGAAATATTGTTCAGAGGCCTGTCGTCGCCGCCGCAGCGTCCAGCCTGATCCTTGAGGAGTGCCGTCATGTATCGGAAACATCAATTCGATCTGTTGCTCGACACGGTCGTGGCTGAGGAGGCGGTCGAGCCTGCTGCTCTGGTGTCCTCTGCCTCCCCTGCTTCCCCGACCTCTTTTGCCCTGCTGACCCCGCTGCCCACCCTGGCCGCCGCACGCGAGCGCATTGCCGCCGTGCGGCCCGGCGCCTATGCGCGCACCCGCAACAGCCTGGATGGTGCAGTCACTGGACTATCGCCCTACCTGACGCACGGCATGGTCAGCCTGCGCGAGGTGCTCGCTGGGGTGTGCCAGCGCTACCCGCTGGAGATCCAGCACAAGTTCGTCTATGAGCTCGGCTGGCGCGCTTTCTATCGCGATGTCTGGGCACGCCGGGGAGCGCGCATCTTCGACTCGCTGCACGCCGGCCCCTTGCCCGAGGCCGCCTATGCGCGCGAGCTGCCTGATGACATCCGCGCCGGTGCGACCGGCCTGCCGGTCATCGACCAGGCCGTGCGCACCCTCTACGCCACTGGCAACCTGCACAACCACGCCCGCATGTGGCTGGCCAGCTATGTCGTGCATCTGCGCAAGGTGCATTGGCGCGCCGGCGCGGACTGGATGGTGGGCCATCTGCTGGACGGCGACCTGGCCAGCAATCACCTGAGCTGGCAATGGGTGGCCGGGACCGGTAGCCACAAGCCCTACCTGTTCAATGCCGAGAATGTGGCCAAGTACGCGCCGCCGCAGTGGCACAGTCCGGGCACGGCCCTCGACGTCAGCTATGAGGCGCTGGGCGAGCTGGCTCTGCAGCCTGATCCGGTTCCGGCTGAACCGGGCGTGCGCAGGCTAGTGCGCTGCCAGGAACCGGCCCTGCTGGCCGAGCCGCCCAGCAGCCTGGACACCTGCGCACCCGATGCCCAGGCCGTCGCGGGGCGCGATGTCTGGCTGGTCCATCCCTGGAGCCTGGGCGAACTGCCCGCCACGCTTGGCCCGGATACCGTGGTGGTGGGGCTGTACCTGTCGGACTTCCACCTGCTCTGGCCTTGGGACCAGCGCCGTTGGCGCTTCGTCGGCGCCCGCATGCGTGAGCTGACGGCGCTGCGCTGGCATGGCGACGCCGCCAGCGTCGGACGCGCCTTGAAGGCAGCGCGCAGCGTGCGCTGCCAGCTTGATCCCCACCTCGCCCCCTGGTTGCCGCTGTGGGCGCAATGCCAGAACCCGCCGGCATTGTTCCCGCCAGTGGACAAGCCTTGCGACCTGTTTACCCAATGGTGGCGGCGCAGCACCCAGGGTCTGCAGACGGCTGCGCAATTGCTGGCAGCCGAAGGACGGCGTGATGAGCGATGACAGCAGCACCTCCAGGGGCGAGCTGACCGTGCTCTACGACGGCAGCTGTCCGCTGTGCCGCCGGGAGATCGGCTTGTACCAGCGCATTGGCGAGGATGCGCCCTTGCGCTTCTGTGATATCAGCCAGCCCTGTATCCCGGCAGATGAACTTCCCGTGGGCCTCACACGCGCCCAGTTGCTGGCGCGCTTTCATGTGCGCCGCGACGACGGCGCGGTCTTCAGTGGCGCCGAGGCCTTCGTGCAACTGTGGCGGACCTTGCCCGGCTGGCGTTGGCTGGCGCGTCTGGCGCGACTGCCAGGGATGTTGTGGCTGATGGAGCGCAGCTATCGCATCTTCCTGCGCCTGCGTCCGGCCCTCCAGCGATGGGTTATGCGCCGGGAGCGCCGCTGACATTTCTTGCGTCGTGACCGCGTACTGTTCCAGCGCCTGCCTGAGCGCCTGATCGGTTAGACTGGCGGGCATGAAAATCCTCGGTATCGACCCAGGCTTGCGCACCACCGGTTTCGGGGTCATCCACAAGCAGGGCAACACGCTGTCCTACATCGCTTCCGGCACCATCAAGACGCCGGACGGCGATCTTCCCTCACGCCTGAAGGTCATCCTGGCCAGCGTGGGCGAAGTGGTGAAGTCCTATACGCCTGATTGTGCCGCCATCGAAAAGGTATTCGTCAACGTCAACCCGCAATCCACGCTGCTGCTGGGACAGGCCCGTGGCGCGGCGATCTGTGCGCTGGTGGCGGCTGACCTGGCGGTGGCCGAATACACGGCCCTGCAGGTCAAGCAGGCCGTGGCCGGCCATGGACGCGCCCAGAAGGCGCAGGTGCAGGAAATGGTGGCGCGGCTGCTCAAGCTGCCCGGGCTGCCCGGCACCGATGCCGCCGACGCCCTGGGCGTGGCGATCTGCCACGCGCATGGGGGCGGGGTCTTGTCCGACCTCGGCGCGCTGGCCCCGGCGCTGGCGCGCAAGGGCATCCGCATGCGCGGCGGGCGCCTGGTCGGTTAGTTTTTCTTCTTGAAGAGCGACAGCACCCGCTGCGCCAGCTTCACGATCACCAGCACCACCGCCCCGGAGAGTACGCCAAAGAGCGCATTCAATACCGCAGGGGCAATCGCGCCCAGTACCGGGCCGATCACCGCCACGCCCTCGACTGCCACCGCTGCCGCTTCGATGGCGTGATGGGCGAACGGCAGGCCATGCGTCAGGATGCCGCCACCGACCATGAACATGGCGATGGTGCCGATCACCGACAGGCTGCGCATCATCTTCGGCGCGGCCGCCAGCACGGCGCGACCGATGCCGGCCTTGACGCGCCCCCAGGCGCTGGCGCTGGCGTGCTGCACCAGGTACAGGCCGCCATCATCAAGCTTGACGATGCCCGCCACCAGACCATAGACCCCCGCCGTCATGATCAGCGCGATGCCCACCAGCACCGTGATCTGCTGCTGCAAGGACGCACCGGCGACCGTGCCCAGCGTGATGGCGATGATCTCGGCCGAGAGGATGAAGTCGGTGCGCACGGCGTCCTTGATCTTTTCCTGCTCGTAGATCAGCGGATCAACGTCCTCGGCAGCCGTAGCGGCCACTTCGTGATGCTCTTCGTCGTGCGGCAGGTATTTGTGGGCCAGCTTCTCGAAGCCCTCGAAGCACAGGAAAGCGCCACCCAGCATCAGCAGCGGCGTCACCGCCCAGGGGATGAAGGCGCTGATGGCCAAGGCGGCGGGCACCAGGATGGCCTTGTTCTTCAGCGAGCCCTTGGCCACCGCCCACACCACCGGCAGTTCACGCTCGGCGCGCACGCCGGCGACCTGCTGGGCATTGAGGGCCAGGTCGTCGCCCAGCACGCCGGCGGTCTTCTTGGCCGCGACCTTGGTCATCAGGGAAACATCGTCGAGAACGGTGGCGATGTCGTCAATCAATGCAAAAAAGGCGCTGCCGGCCATGTTTTTCCTTTGTCTTCTCTCTGTGAGGGGGGCTTGGATACTGTTTATCCGAACAGTGCTGTATCATCCCGGGATTATCACAGAAGCTGCACCTCACGCACACCACTGACGCCATGATCGGTCGCCTCTCCGGAATCCTTCTCGAAAAACTTCCCCCCAACCTGCTGGTGGACTGCCAGGGCGTCGGCTATGAAGTGGCCGTGCCCATGAGCACCTACTACAACCTGCCGGCCCTGGGCGAGAAGGTCACCTTGCTCACGCACCTGGCCATCCGCGAGGATGCGCACATCCTGTTCGGGTTTGGGACTGCCGAAGAACGCAATACGTTCAAGGAGCTGATCAAGATTTCGGGCGTGGGTGCGCGTACCGCGCTATCCATCCTCTCGGGGATGTCGGTGGCCGACCTGGCCCAGGCCGTCACCCTGCAGGAAGCAGGCCGCCTCACCCGCGTGCCGGGCATCGGCAAGAAGACCGCCGAACGCCTGCTGCTGGAGTTGAAGGGCAAGCTCGGCGCCGATCTGGGCGCGGTGGCCGGCGTGGTCCACAGCGACGCCAGCGCCGACATCCTCAACGCCCTGCTGGCGCTGGGCTATTCGGACAAGGAAGCGACCCTGGCCATGAAGCAGGTGCCCAAGGACAGTACCGTCTCGGACGGCATCAAGCTGGCCTTGAAGGCGCTTTCCAAGGGCTGATGCAAAGGCAGCGGCAGACAAGGATTAGAGCATGAGCATCCAGACCGACGATTTTTCCGAACAGCGCATCATCTCCGCCACGCCGGCCTCGGCCAACGAGGAAGCCGTCGAGCGCGCCCTGCGGCCCAAGCAGCTGGACGAATACGTCGGCCAGGAAAAGGTGCGCGCCCAGCTGGAAATCTTCATCTCCGCTGCCCGCAAGCGCGGCGAGCCGCTCGACCATACCCTGCTGTTCGGTCCGCCCGGCCTGGGCAAGACCACCATGGCCCACATCATCGCCCGCGAGATGGGCGTGAACCTGCGCCAGACCTCCGGCCCCGTGCTGGAGCGCGCCGGCGACCTGGCCGCCTTGCTCACCAATCTCGAAGCCAATGACGTGCTCTTCATCGACGAGATTCACCGCATGTCGCCCGTGGTGGAGGAAATCCTCTACCCAGCGCTGGAGGATTATCAGATCGACATCATGATCGGCGAAGGCCCGGCCGCCCGTTCGGTGCGCCTGGACCTGCAACCCTTCACCCTGGTGGGCGCCACCACCCGCGCCGGCATGCTCACCAACCCGCTGCGCGACCGCTTCGGCATCGTCGCCCGGCTGGAGTTCTACACCCCGCCCGAGCTGGCCCGCATCGTTACCCGCAGCGCCGGGTTGTTGAATGCTCCCATCGTCGAGGACGGTGCGCTGGAAATCGCCCGCCGCAGCCGTGGCACCCCGCGTATTGCCAACCGCCTGCTGCGCCGCGTGCGCGACTACGCCGAGGTCAAGGGCCAGGGCCGTATCACCCGCGAGATGGCTGATGCCGCGCTGGTGATGCTGGACGTGGACCCGGTCGGTTTCGACCTGATGGACCGCAAGCTGCTCGAAGCCGTGCTATTCAAGTTCGGCGGCGGCCCGGTCGGGCTGGACAACCTGGCGGCGGCCATCGGCGAAGAACGCGACACCATCGAAGACGTGCTCGAACCCTACCTGATCCAGCAAGGCTATCTGCAGCGCACCCCCCGTGGTCGTATCGCCACCGGCGCGGCCTATCAGCACTTCGGCGTGACCGCTCCGCGCACCAGTCCCAATGGCGATCTGTGGGGTGGCTGAAGACGGTTGCTCGCCTGCATGGCCCCGCCTGTCCCGGCAACTGAACAGCAGCGTGGCGCAGTGCCGCCTGGACTGATGAAATTTTTGTCAGACATCATATAAAAGCGAGTTTTTGCTTGTGCAAAAACTAATCGTCATCGACAATGGATAGCTATTCACTATCTTTCGATGTGAGCCCTCCATGCTAATGTCGAGCCAAGCCCTTCGATACGCGCATCAGTTGCTGGATGCCCGCGCCCAGTCCAAGGTCATCCCGCGCATCTCCGAGTCCGAGCCGCTGTCGGTAGAAGACGCCTACGAGATTGCCCACAACATCCGCAACATCCGCGTGGCCCAGGGCGAGCAGCCCATCGGCCGCAAGATCGGTTTTGTGGTGCGCAAGAACTGGGAGCGCTACGGCATCATCGACGATGCCCGCATCCCGACCTGGGCGCCGATGTATGACAGCACCGTGCGCTTCGCCGAAGACAATCACGGTCTGCAGTCGCTGACCGGCGCGGTGCAACCGCGCATCGAACCGGAGATCGTCTTCAAGCTGGGCAAGACGCCCGCACCGGATGCCTCGCTGGAAGAACTGGCGGATTGCCTGGAATGGATGGCGCACGGCTTCGAAATCGTGGTCTGCCCCTTCCCGAAATGGGAATTCACCGTGGCCGACTCGATTGCCGCCTTCGGCCTGCATGGCACCCTGATCGTGGGCGAGCCGCATGTGCTGTCCTCGGCCAGCCGGCATCACCTGCCGCAGATCCTGGCCAGCGCCAGCGTGTCCCTGTCCTGCAGTACCGAGTCCGCCAGCGTCCTGCGCGCCGCCGGTTTCTGCAATGACGAGATGGACAGCCCCCTGCATGCGCTGTGGCACCTGCACCAGCTGCTGCAGAAGCAGACCCGCTTCCGCAAGCTGCAGGCCGGCGAGATCATCACCACCGGCACCTGGACCGACGCCTGTCCCATCGAGCCGGGCCAGACCTGGACCACGGCCTTCTCCGGCGTGACCCTGCCGGGCCTGACCGTCTCCTTCGTCTGAGCCGGGACCTGCTGCGCTGATGGCGATCTGGGTCGATGCCGACGCCTGTCCGGGCGTCATCAAGGACATGCTGTTCCGGGTGGCCGACCGCACCACGATCACTGTCACGCTGGTGGCCAACCGGCCCTTGCGCACGCCGCCTTCGCGCTACATCAAGTCCATGGTGGTGCCCGCCGGCTTCGACGTGGCCGACCGCGAGATCGCCCGCCAGGTTGCGCCCGGCGACCTGGTCGTCACCGCCGACATCCCGCTGGCCGCCGACGTGGTGGCCAAGGGCGCGCTGGCGCTCAATCCGCGCGGTGAACTCTATACGGCCCAGAACATCGGCCATCACCTCAGCACCCGCAATTTCATGGAAGAGCTACGCAGCAGCGGCGTGGAAACTGGCGGCCCGGCCGCCTTCAGCGCGGGCGATGGCCGCGCCTTCGCCCGTGAGCTGGACCGCTATGTGCTTAAGGCCTCACGTCCGGCCTGAGCGCCCTGCGCTTATTGTTCGCGCAGCCAGGTCTGGGTGCGCCCCAGCATGGGCATGCCGACATAACCGCGCACGTTGAGCTTCTGCCCATCATCGACGACGGAGAGCTTGCTCTTGTAGACCTTGCCATTGGCCGGATCGATGATCTGTCCGCCGCTGTACTCATCCCCATCCTTCTTCAGGCCCGACAGGATGGTCATGCCGATGACCGGCTTGTCCTTCAGGTCTCCCTCGCACTTCTGGCAGACCGGGTTCTGGTCTTCTTCCGGCGCCCGGAAGAGCTTCTCGATCTTGCCGCTCAGTTCGCCATTGTTCTCGCTGATGCGGATAAGCGCCTTGGGCTTGCCGGTGGCGTCATCGATGCTCTTCCACAGGCCGACCGGCGAGCCGTCGGCCCAGGCAGCGGCGCTGGTCAAGAGGCTGGCGGCCAGCAAGGACAGGGTGAGCAGGCGGGAAGGGGAGGAAATACGGGGCATGGTTGTCTCCTGTTATCAATTCGGATGCCACAAAAAAGCACGATTGTTCTAATTTATTCGATCCAGTCTAGACAAGCCCGCTGCACAAGGCAAGTACAAAAACAAAAGCCGCCGCCCGGTATCGGGACGGCGGCTTTTTTGAGGAAGCGGGCCGGCTTACTTCAGCTTGGCCAGTTGTTCCTTCACCTTCTCTAGCGTAGCGCTGAAGTTGGCGACGCGCTCCTTCTCCTGCGCCACTACCGCCTCGGGCGCACGCGCCACGAAGCTTTCGTTGGACAGCTTGCCATTGGCCTTGGCGATCTCGCCGGTCAGGCGGGTGACTTCCTTGCCCAGGCGTTCACGCTCGGCGGCCACGTCGATTTCCACCTTCAGCATCAGCTTGACTTCACCGACGATGGCCACCGGCGCCGGCGACTCCGGCAGTTGCGGCACCACCGTGGCTTCCGACAGGCGCACCAGACCTTGCAGGTAAGGCAGGAAGGATTCCACGGCCGACGCATCGGCGGCTTCCACGATCAGCGGCACGCGCAGCGACGGCGCCAGCTGCATCTCGCCGCGCAGGTTGCGGCAGGCGTCGGTGTAGGCCTTGAACTGGGCGACCCAGGCTTCGGCTTCGACATCGATCTTCTCCAGATCCGGACGCGGATAGGCCTGGCGCATGATGGAATCGCCTGCCGGATCGGGCTTGCGATCGGTCAGCGGCGCCACGCTCTGCCACAGCTGTTCGGTGATGAAGGGCAGCACCGGATGCGCCAGGCGCAGCACGCTTTCCAGCACGCGCAAGAGGGTGCGGCGGGTGGCGCGCTGTTGCGCTTCATTGCCGCTCTGGATCTGGGCCTTGGCCATTTCCAGGTACCAGTCGCAGTACTCGTCCCAGACGAACTTGTAGATGGCCGTGGCGATGTTGTCGAAGCGGTAGTCGGCAAAGCCCTTTTCGACTTCGGCTTCGGTCCGCTGCAAGAGCGACACGATCCAGCGGTCGGCCTTGGAGAACTGCAGCTTTTCCTTGTCGCAGACACCCTTCTCGTGGCCGTCGAAACCGCAGTCCTGGCCTTCGGTATTCATCAGCACGAAGCGGGTGGCGTTCCACAGCTTGTTGCAGAAGTTGCGATAGCCTTCGCAGCGGTTCAGGTCGAAGTTGATGTTGCGGCCCAGGGTCGCCAGCGAGGCGAAGGTGAAGCGCAGCGCATCGGTGCCGAAGGCCGGGATGCCGTCGGCGAATTCCTTGCGGGTGGCCTTTTCGATGCTGGCCGCCTGCTTGGGATTCATCAGGCCGACCGTACGCTTGGCCACCAGCTCGTCCACGCCGATGCCATCGATCAGGTCGATCGGGTCCAGCGTGTTGCCCTTGGACTTGGACATCTTCTGGCCCGACGCATCGCGCACCAGGCCGTGGACGTAGACGGTATCAAACGGCACCTTGCCGGTGAAGTGCGTGGTCATCATGACCATGCGCGCCACCCAGAAGAAGATGATGTCAAAGCCCGTCACCAGCACCGAGGAGGGCAGGAACAGCTTGTAGTCCGGGGTTTCTTCCGGCCAGCCCAGGGTGGAGAAGGGCACCAGCGCCGAGGAGAACCAGGTATCGAGCACGTCTTCATCGCGCTTGACGGACTTGCCACCGGCTTGCTTCTTCGCTTCTTCTTCGGTGTGGGCAACGTAGATGCCGCCATCCTCGTCGTACCAGGCCGGGATCTGATGGCCCCACCACAACTGGCGCGAGATACACCAGTCCTGGATATTGTTGAGCCACTGGTTGTAGGTATTGGTCCAGTTCTCGGGCACGAACTTGATCTCGCCCGAAGAAACCTTTTCCAGCGCGGTCTCGGCAATCGACTTGCCGGGGAAGAAGGTCCCTTCCGGCGCCGGCTTGCTCATGGCCACGAACCATTGGTCGGTCAGCATCGGCTCGATCACCACGCCGGTACGGTCGCCACGCGGCACCATCAGCTTGTGCGGTTTGACCTGTTCCAACAGGCCCAGTGCGTCCAGATCGGCCACGATCTGCTTGCGCGCCTCGAAGCGGTCCAGGCCCTGGTACTTCTCGGGCGAATTCTCGTTGATGGTGGCCTTGAGCGTGAAGACGCTGATCATTTCCAGGTTGTGGCGTGCGCCGACCTGGTAGTCGTTGAAGTCGTGCGCCGGGGTGATCTTCACGCAGCCGGTGCCGAATTCCTTGTCGACGTATTCATCCTTGATGATGGGGATCTCGCGGCCCACCAGCGGCAGCTTGATCATCTTGCCCACCAGCGCGGCGTAGCGCTCGTCGGTCGGGTCCACCGCCACGGCGACGTCGCCCAGCATGGTTTCCGGACGGGTGGTGGCCACCACGATGTGGCCGCTGCCATCGGCCAGCGGGTACTTGATGTGCCACATGGAACCGTCTTCTTCTTCCGACACCACTTCCAGGTCGGAGACGGCGGTGCCCAGCACCGGGTCCCAGTTCACCAGGCGCTTGCCACGGTAGATCAGGCCCTGTTCGTAGAGGCGCACGAAGACTTCGGTGACGGCCTTGGACATCTTCGGGTCCATTGTGAAGTATTCACGGGCCCAGTCGGTGGAAGCGCCCATGCGGCGCATCTGGCCGGTGATGGTGGAGCCGGATTTTTCTTTCCACTCCCACACCTTCTCGACGAATTTTTCACGGCCCAGGTCGTGGCGCGAGATCTTTTGCGCATCCAGCTGGCGTTCCACCACGATCTGGGTGGCGATGCCGGCGTGGTCGGTGCCGGGGATCCAGGCGGTGTTGTAGCCGCGCATGCGGTGGTAGCGCGTCAGGCCATCCATGATGGTCTGGTTGAACGCGTGACCCATGTGCAGGGTGCCGGTCACATTGGGCGGTGGCAGCTGGATGGAAAACGAGGGCTTCTCCGCGTCGGTGGTGGCGGCGAAGTAACCGCGCTTTTCCCACTCCTCGCGCCAGAATTTCTCAATCTCGGCGGGCTCGAACGACTTGGCTAATTCCATGATTTGACGTGTGTTTTTGCGAAACCATCCATTATAAGGGAACGGCGCGCCAAACCGGCCAAGCGTAGCGTTGGCCGGGGCGCTGATAGGCAGTCATTTTTCTTTCTGGAAACAAAACGGGAGTCCGAAGACTCCCGTTGTTCAACCAGCTGCAGTTGCTGCTGCTGTCGTTCAGTTCATGTCCATGAACCGGCCGGTGGCCTCCGAGCGGTACTTCACGAGCGCCTTGTCGATGTCCTCGATCCAGACGCCTTCGGTGACCGCCATATGGTTTTCCGATGTCTCGATGTTGATCACGATGGGCATGCTCTTGTTCTGCACCACCAGATCGGTCGAGATCTGCGTTCCCACGCTGACGGCCCAGAAGCCAGGGGTGAACCAGGCCCAGAACTTCTTCACATGGGCATCGATGACGATGGGGGCCTCGCCTGCGTCCGCGGCGCTGTTTGCCACCTTGAAGCCGGCCTGTTGCAAGCTGGTGGTGATGTTCTTGCGCATCACCTGGCTCACCGTCATGCCATTTTCCAGCAGCACATCGCCCAGCGCCTTGCCGAAGCCGTTGCGCTTGCGACCGATCGCCCGCGCCTTGACCTCGGCGGTGCTTTTGGCAGAGCCCTCGAAGCCCAGCGAAGGCGTGCTCGGCGACACGGGGGCATCTTCGAAGACGCGCTCATCCAGGACTTCCCGCAGCAGTACCGTCTTGTTCTTGGATGCCACTGCGGCCTTGGTGGCAGCGTCGGTGGATGGTTCGCTCAGCTTGATTTCGCTGCGACTGGTGGCGCAACCGGTCAGTACGATGGAAACGGCCAGCAGGACGCCGGCTTTGAACATCTGAAGTTGATTCATGATTCCCCTGATTCTTGGATTTTTGAGGTTGATTTTCTCGCCATATCAGAAAATGTGGCGAGCCGTACTATACCTTCACGCGTGGCAACTGACGACCCGGTATCGTTGGCTAGCTCAACGAATCGGGCTCAGCAGCGCCGGTTGGCCGAACTCCACCAACTGGGCGCCAGACTTCTCCAGATAGGTTTTCCAGAACGTGGCCAGGGCCTGCATGGTCTTGGGATCGCGATAGCTCTTGCTCTTCTTGCCATCTTCGGAGAGCAGGCCGGCGCCGATCACATATACTCGCGCACCGCCGAAATCCCCCAGCAGCTGGTTCTGTTCGACCAGCTGCATTTCCTTGGCGGGATCGATCTTGCGCACGCTATGTCCACGGTCGGCATAGAAGCTGGAGACCGAGGAGTTTTCCAGCATGTCCGAGACCAGCAGCACGATCTTGTTGCGCGCCTTGGACTTGCGGCTCAGATCGGCAATGGCCTTGAGGCTGGCCAGCACATCGGACTTGGCGATCTCGCCGCTGGTGCCGTCAAAGGCCGTGCGCAAGGCGCCGCCGGCAATCTGCGCGGCCTGCTGGGGCTGGCGGCCCATGCACTGGTCGAACTTGGCCAGGGCGGTCTTGGAGACGTCGTTGCGGCGGTTGGTTTCCATGGGAGCGTCCAGCTTGCCCGAGGCCAGCACTTCCGTGTAATGCCCCTGGGTGTAAGCAGAGAAGGTGACGATCTGGAAGCCATTGCCTGGGCTGAGGAAGGGCTTCAGATTGTCGGCCACCGACTGTTTCAGCCCACCGTCGAGCAGGGTGGTCTGGTCAATGGCGACGAAGAGCTCGGTATCGAGCACGCCAGTGGGGTTCCCCACCATCTTGTTGTCGTAGCAGGTCGGGATGGCGTCGATGGCGCCACCCCAGGCGCTGCCACTGAACAGGCCAGCGGCCAGGAATAGGACGGACCACTTCATCACAGCAGGTCCTCCAGCTCGGCGTCGGCTTCGCGGGCCTTGCGTTCGCGCTCTTCCTTGCGGCGCTTGAGTTCGTCGCGCACGCTGGCGTTGAGGCCCTCAGGCAATTGCGCCATGAGCTTCTTCTTGGCTTCCTTGTCTTCACCCAGGGCGTCCAGCCTGGCCATCACGTCTTGCAGGCTGTCGGTGACGACCGTCACGGGAGCAGTGGGGGCGGCTGCTGTGGGGACCTGCACCACTGCGGCTACGGCCACCGCCGCCGGCGCTGCGGGAACGTGCAGGGGCTGGGCCTGCTGTGCGGCAACGGTCTGGGCATAGGTGCGTTCGCTCTCGCGTTCGGCTGCATCGGCCAGGCGGGTCTGCTGCATGAAGTCGCGGAAGGTCTTGCTCAGATGCTGGCCCGAGGTGCCATGGGTGCTGTTGTGCATCATCATCTTCTGTTGCAGCGTGGCCAGGCTGGCCTGGGCCGTGTCGGCGATGCGGCGGTAGTGTTCGCGCACGGCGCTGTAGCTGGAGTAACGGCCGCTGCCGATATCACGATAGGCTTCCTGGCTGTTTTCACCGGCGAAGCCCCAGCGATAGCCAAAGATCACACCCAGGATCTGCAGGAACACGAAGACGAAGGCCAGCACGATGAAGGTGGCCCAGCCGCCGTGGCGATCGATGTCGGCTTCGTCGGAGACAGCCTTGCGGTCGGCGGCGCGGTTGGCGGCATCATCGTCAGCCGGCAGGCGCACGTTGGTCGCCGACATATCCAGGCTGCCAGCGGCCGAGCGGGCGGCATTGCCGGCCTGGTTGCTGCTCAGGGTCACACGGGCTTCCAGCTCGCGCTCCAGCACCTGACCGCGCACGTAGGTGGACAGGCTGGCCACCAGCAGCACGAAGATCACGGTCGCAACCGTGTACTTGTAGCTGGGATGGGAGCCCACGCGGTTGCACAACTGGGTGAAGGTCGGCTGGTGGTCGTCGCCGGACTGCGGACGGGCCAGCGGGATGGTGCCGGTGAAGAGCTCCTGCTTGCGTCCGGTCTCGTTCCACTGGCGGCGCGCCAGGTTCACGCGCTCGGACTTGTACAGCTCGTGCCCGGCCAGGTGGGTAAATGCCACCAGGATCACCGAGATCAGGAAGGCGATGCCGTAGGCGCCGGTCTGCTGCAGATTCTCACTGGCGCCCGGCAGCGTGTAGCCGGCCAGCACATAGGAGAAACCCATCGCCTCTACGAAGACCATCGAGATCGTCAGCAGCCAGATCCAGTTGGGCGTAGCCTTGCGGCCATTGTCGCCAGCCCTGGTCAGGTAGGTGACCTTTTCGTTGAAGTCATGTTCATCCTGGATGTGGATGAACTTCTTGTATTCCAGGCACAGCGTGCTTTCGCCCTTGTGCCAGCCGGGCAGGCTGGAATCCTCGTTGAGGTCGCGCGAGAGACGGGCGATGCGGCCTACCAGAGGGAAGCGCACCCAGGTGTTGAACCACCACCATTTCACCTGTTCCCACAAGGTCATGATGACGATGGCCGCCAGCAGTACGCTCACCACGCTCCAGGCGGCCAGCGGATAGGTTTCGAAGACTTCTTTCATAGAGGGGTTCCCCGTGTAAGGATGTGGTACTGATCGTTATTGGTACATCTTGGGTTTGAAATCGGCCGCATAGGGCGTGTTGGCGCGCAGGTACACCAGGCGTCCGGCCCTGGCCGCGCTGCCGCCATTGCTGTCGAAGACGATGTCGGCGCACTGCAGGCCGGCCTGCCCCTTGAGGAAGATGCGATACAGCAGGCCCTTGCTGCCGAGGTAGGTGTTGACCTCCGGCTGCAGCGCCACGTCGGGCTTGATATTGCTACGCCGCGACGCATCGTAGTTCTTGTAGACCTTGAACTCCGGCGGACTGGACAGGCTGCCGTCGCTGGCCAGCACGGCGATACGGTTGACCACCACCTGATGGCCATTGACCTGGTCGGTCCAGGTCTTGCCATACAGGCCAGGAATATGTTCGCTGGTGCGGTAGGTCTTGCCGTCGGCCAGCGCCTTGACGCTGTGGGAAGCACGCGGGCGGTCGCGCGTGCAGTCGGCCAGCACCGGCGGTTCATCGGCATAGGCCGGGCTGATCAGCGAAAAGAAGGGACGCTTGCTTTCGACCTTGCCGATCGCAGCCGTTTGCATGGATGCCACCAGCGGGGCGCCGCCAAAGTCGATCCAGTTGCCGCCGTCGGTGGCAGCGGCCTTGGCAGCTGCTGGTGCGGATGCTGGCGTCGTCTCGGCAGGTGCTGTGGCGACGGCGCCTGCCTTGGCCTTGGTGTTGCCAGCGGTGGAGGCGCTGGTGCTGGTGGTGGACGTCGTTGCTGCACCATCGCTGTTGCTGGTGCCGTGGCGCGCCGTACGCGTATTACGGGCGCGGACACCGCCCTGTGTTGCGGCTGTACCGCTGGCGGCTTGGCCGGTCGTGGCCGTGGTTTCGGTGGCGTCACCCTTGTCCTGGCGATAGAACTCCACCCGTGGACGGCGTGCGGCCAGGTAGTTGTCGAAGCTGGCCTTGTCGCTCAGTTCCACGATCTCCACGCGCCGGTTCTTCGCGCGTCCTTCCTCGGTCTCGTTGCTGGCCACCGGGTAGAACTCGCCGGCCCCCTGGAAATACAGCGAGCCAGCGGCGACACCGTGCTCCTGCATGAAGCGCGACACGGCGCGGGCGCGACGTTCGGAAAGATCGGCATTGAGGCGGGACGAACCGGTGTCATCGGTATGGCCCACCAGCAGCAGCTTGCGTTGGGCCATCTTCTCGAGGTACTGCTTGCGCAGGGTGGGGTCCTGGATCTCGGCGGCGCTCTTGCGCACGTCGTAGGTGGCGGCGATGGCGGTGAAGTAGTCGCGGGCGCGTGCAGTGAGCTGGTCGGAGTTGCTTTCGAAATGTCCCCCCGCTCCAGCCGGGTCGCGGATCTCGACCACCGAGCCGGCCGTCTCCTGCTTGGCCTTGGCGCTGTCGGCGCCGGTGATCGCTTCACCCTGGGTATCCAGGGTCGTCACCTGCACGTCGAGCTGATATTGCTTGGCAATCTTGGAGAGTTCGCAGCGGCGCTTGTCGATGTCGTTGCCGATCAGACCTCCGACCAGTCCGCCCAGTGCGCCGCCGATCAGCAGGCCCTTGTTGTCGCCGCCTACCTGCTTGCCCAATATCGCTCCGGCCAGCACGCCTACGCCGATGCCGATATTGCGGGCGTTCTGCGAGCATGGATCATCGCTGGCGAAGGTTTCCTTGAAGGAGGGTTTGCCGGTGGCCGGATCGACCGCGCAGCCCGATGCGAAACTTGCACCGATGGCGGCCACGAGCGTGCGCACCACCAGCGTCTTGCGACGAAGTGTCAGTGTCATGATTCAGGTTTGCTGACGGCGCAGCGGGATCGCCGTGTTTTTTCCTGCCAGTCGCGCATGCCCCCCAGCATGCACCCGGTCGGGTGCTAAGCGTCGTCTGGTGTTGCGGTGGCAGCCGGCATTTCTGGCCCCTGTGCCTGGCTGCCTTTCATTTCTTTCTGCGCCCGCCTTGACGGCGGGACCGGGAAGGGGGCACTGCAGCGGCTAGCGCTTAGTAGATGCTTGCTCTTTTGCAATCCCTTTTTCCGGCGGAAAATATACCACGCGGAAAGTTTCTCGTTTAGCGGGATCAAAAGTTTTTTGATTTCTAGTTAAATGGCTAGCTGATTTTTCGGTAATTATCTCGTTTTTTTTGCGCGGGTCTCGTAATGCGGGAATGATGATTTTCTATGCAGAGCTTGTCTCCGCTGGCCATCGGTGTAGAATCCGGCCCACGACAAAGACCGCGCAAGCGGCCCGCGTCGCACCGCTAGGGGTCCTGGCGCTCAAGCTCATGCTTGGGTAGCCGGGTGAGAAATACCCTTGAACCTGATCTGGATAATGCCAGCGAAGGGAAGCAACCGGCAGCTTGACGCACCCACGGCCTGTATCACCCTCCCGCCGTCCGTCCTCTTCCGCAACCTCCTTTGCTGGCTCCGAGCCATGAGTCATCAAGCAAAGGAGCCGAAATGAATGCCAACCCGAAATTCCTGTCCGCCACGGCCACCGTCGATGAGGCAGCCGTCCAGCCTCTGCCGAATTCCCGCAAGATCTACGTGACCGGCTCGCGCCCGGACATCCGCGTGCCCATGCGCGAGATCAGCCAGGCCGACACGCCCGCCATGTTCGGTTCCGAAAAGAATCCGCCGATCTATGTCTACGACACTTCCGGCCCCTACACCGACCCGGACGTGAAGATCGACATCCGCGCTGGTCTCTCCACCCCGCGCCTGCCCTGGATCCTGGAACGCAACGACACCGAGGAACTGCCCGGCCCCACTTCCGAATACGGCCAGCAGCGCCTGAACGACCCGGCCCTGGCCGAGCTGCGCTTCAACCTGCACCGCAAGCCGCGCCGCGCCAAGGTCGGCGCCAACGTGACCCAGATGCACTACGCGCGCCGTGGCATCATCACGCCCGAGATGGAATTCATCGCCATCCGCGAAAACCTGCGCCGCAAGGAATACCTGGAGCAGTTGAAGGCTTCCGGCCCTATGGGCAACAAGCTGGCCGACCTGATGGGCCGCCAGCATCCGGGCCAGTCCTTCGGTGCGTCGATTCCCGCCGAGATCACCCCGGAATTCGTGCGTGATGAGGTGGCTCGTGGCCGCGCCATCATCCCCGCCAACATCAACCATCCGGAAGTGGAACCGATGATCATCGGCCGCAATTTCCTGGTCAAGATCAACGCCAACATCGGCAACTCGGCCGTGACCTCTTCCATCGGCGAAGAAGTGGAGAAGATGACCTGGGCCATCCGCTGGGGCGGCGACAACGTCATGGACCTGTCCACCGGCAAGAACATCCACGAAACCCGTGAATGGATCATCCGCAATTCGCCGGTCCCCATCGGCACCGTGCCGATCTACCAGGCCTTGGAAAAGGTCAACGGCAAGGCCGAAGACCTGACCTGGGAAATCTTCCGCGATACCTTGATCGAGCAAGCCGAGCAGGGCGTGGACTACTTCACCATCCACGCTGGCGTGCGTCTGCAATACGTGCCGCTGACGGCCAAGCGCATGACCGGCATCGTCTCGCGCGGTGGTTCCATCATGGCCAAGTGGTGCCTGGCGCATCACCGCGAATCCTTCCTCTACGAACACTTCGAAGAGATCTGCGAGATCATGAAGGCCTATGACGTCAGCTTCAGCCTCGGCGATGGCCTGCGTCCCGGTTCCATCTACGATGCCAACGACGAAGCCCAGCTGGGCGAGCTGCGCACCCTGGGTGAGCTGACCCAGATCGCCTGGAAGCACGACGTGCAGGTCATGATCGAAGGCCCCGGCCACGTGCCCATGCATCTCATCAAGGAGAACATGGACCTGCAACTGGAGCAGTGCCACGAAGCGCCGTTCTACACCCTCGGCCCCTTGACCACCGACATCGCGCCCGGCTACGACCACATCACCTCCGGCATCGGCGCGGCCCAGATCGGCTGGTATGGCACGGCCATGCTGTGCTACGTCACCCCCAAGGAACACCTGGGCCTGCCCAACAAGACCGACGTCAAGGACGGCATCATCACCTACAAGATCGCCGCCCACGCCGCTGATCTGGCCAAGGGCCATCCAGGTGCGCAGATCCGCGACAACGCCCTGTCCAAGGCGCGCTTCGAATTCCGCTGGGAAGACCAGTTCAACATCGGCCTGGACCCGGACAAGGCGCGCGAATTCCACGACGAGACCCTGCCCAAGGATTCGGCCAAGGTGGCGCACTTCTGCTCCATGTGCGGCCCGCACTTCTGTTCCATGAAGATCACCCAGGAAGTGCGCGACTACGCCGCCAAGGAAGGCATCTCCGAGATCGACGCCTTGAAGCAAGGCATGCAGGTCAAGTCGGTCGAGTTCGTCAAGATGGGCGCCGAGATCTATGCCAAGCAGTAAGAGCCGGCCACCATGCAGATCGAACTGAACGGCAAGCCTCACCCGCTGCCTGACGGCGCCACGCTGGACCAGCTCATTGCCGGCCTTTCTCTGGCCGGCCGTGCAGTGGCGGTGGCGGTGAACCGCCAGGTGGTGCCCAGCGCGCAATGGCCTGAGCGCACACTGGCCGAGGCCGACAAGGTAGACGTCGTGCGCGCCATTGGCGGCGGTTGATCCGCCCGCCTGCGCACATCCCAAGACAAGGAATCGACATGAACATGAATGACGCCCCCCTCGTGAACGAGGACAAGGGCCTGACCATTGCTGGCAAGACCTATCGCTCGCGCCTGCTGGTGGGTAGCGGCAAGTACAAGGACCTCGACGAGACCCGCGCGGCGACGGTGGCCAGCGGCGCCGAGATCATCACGGTGGCGATCCGCCGCGTCAACATCGGCCAGGACCCCAATGCGCCCAGCCTGCTGGACGCGGTGCCGCCTTCCGAATTCACCATCCTGCCCAATACCGCTGGTTGCTATAACGCGGCCGATGCGGTGTACACGCTGCAACTGGCGCGCGAGCTGCTGGGCGGCCACAAGCTGGTCAAGCTGGAAGTGCTGGGCGATGAAAAGACCCTGTTCCCCAACATGCCAGAAACCCTCAAGGCCGCCGAGACCCTGGTCAAGGACGGCTTTGATGTGATGGTCTATTGCAGCGACGATCCCATCCAGGCGCGCATGCTGGAAGACCTGGGCGTGGCCGCCGTCATGCCGCTGGCTTCGCTGATCGGCTCGGGCATGGGCATCTTGAATCCCTGGAATCTCTCGCTGATCATCGAACAGGCCCGCGTGCCGGTGCTGGTCGATGCGGGCGTCGGCACTGCCTCGGATGCCGCTATCGCCATGGAACTGGGCTGTGATGGTGTGCTGATGAACACCGCCATTGCCGGTGCACGCGATCCCATCCGCATGGCCCGCGCCATGAAGTTGGCGGTGCAAGCGGGTCGCGAAGCCTTCCTCTCTGGCCGCATCCCGCGCAAGTTTGCCGCCTCGCCGTCGTCGCCGATGGCGGGTCGTGTGGCGTAAGCATGCAGGCGGCCTATCGTTGCACGCCACCCTGCGTGCTGGTCTTCTCCGGCTCCGACCCTAGCGGCGGGGCCGGCATGCAGGCCGATATCCCGGCCATCACGGCGCTGGGGTGCCATCCCTTGTCGGTGCCGACGGCCTTGACGGTGCAGGACAACGTCAGCGTCTTTGCCGTGCATGCACTCGATCCTGAACTGGTGCGGCACCAGGCCCAGGTGCTGATCGACCGCTTCGACATCGCGGCGGTCAAGCTGGGCATTGCGGGCAGTCGTGAGAATGCCGAGGTCATCGCGGCCTTGATCCGGCAATTGCGCGAGCGCAATCCGCAACTGCCGGTGGTGCTTGATCCGGTACTGGCCAACGGCAAGGGAGACCAGCTGTCGCGTGATGATGCGGCGCGTGTGATCGAGCCGTTGTACGAGCTGGCTACAGTGATCACGCCCAATCTCAACGAGGCGCGCCGGCTGTGCGGCGAGGTGGAGCCTACGCAGCAGGCGGCGCAGTTGATGGCGCGGGGTTGCGCGCATGTGCTGCTCAAGGGCGGTCATGGTCCGCAGGAGCAGGATGTGATCAATCGCTGGTATGGACAGCTGTTCCGTTCCGAGTTTGCCGAAGAAGCGATTGAAAGTGCGCGCTGGCGCTGGACCCGCCTGCCCGATGAATTCCACGGCAGCGGCTGCACGCTGGCGGCGGCCCTGTCGGCCTGCCTGGCGCGGGGCCTGCCGATGCGCCAGGCCATCGAGCTGGCCCAGCACTACACCCAGCATGCGCTCGCTACCTCGTATGCCATTGCCGACGGGCAGCGCATTCCCAACCGCGTGCCTGCCTTCGAACCTGTTGTTGATGCCGCACCTGCGGCAGGAGCCTGACATGAAACCCGAGTATGCAAAGCGTCTGCGCGGCCTCTACATCGTCACACCCGACTGGGATGACACCGCCCAATTGCTGGCGGCCACCGAGCTGGCCTTGCAGCAAGGTGCTGCGCTGGTACAGTACCGCCACAAGACGGCCGGCGCGCAGCAACGGCAGGCGCAAGCCTCGGCACTGCTGGCCTTGTGCCGGCAGTACCAGGTGCCGCTGATCATCAACGATCATGTGGACCTGTGCCTGGACATCGATGCCGATGGCATCCACGTCGGTGGCACCGACGCTTCCATCGCCGAGGTGCGCAAGGCCGTCGGGCCGGACCGCATCGTGGGCGCGTCCTGCTATGGCACGCTGGAGCTGGCGCATGCGGCCTATCGTGATGGCGCGAGTTACGTGGCCTTTGGCGGCTTCTATCCGTCGCGCGTGAAAAAATATGATTTCCGCACTGCACCGGAAATCATTGCGCAATCCAAGCGCGAGATTGCCTTGCCGGTGGTGGTGATCGGCGGTATCACCCTGGAGAATGCACCGCCGCTGGTGGCGCAGGGGGCCGACATGGTGGCCGTCATCAGCAGCGTCTATCTTGTGCCGGTGGAAGAACGCAAGACGCGGCAACTGGCCGACCTCTATCACTGATGCATGCCATCCTCCGCCAACACCGTTCGTACTGAGTAGACCCGCAGGGTCGTATCGAAGGCGCGCCAGCGGTGGCGCAAGCATCGCCGCGCCTTCGATACGCCGCAGGGCGGCTACTCAGTGCGAACGGTGACTGGAAAAGACGCCGTTCGTGTGGAGCAGGTAATTGTCTTGGCAAGCAGTGCCGGCCTGGTTGAGGCCGCCATCCATCGGATCTGACGCCCGACTTATCCGGATGACGAATTTTTCCGTGAGTACCAAGCGTGGGGACTTCGCCATTTTTTGATTAGATATTAGCCAGATTTAGTGGATTCCGCCGAAAAGTAGTGAGATCTAATATTCGTTCCAAGCAAGGCATTCAACACAAAAAGCTGCGCAGCAATGTGTTGCCAGCTAGTGCATTGCGATCCAGCTATTCATCTCTATGGGAAGGAACGAATCATGAAACTCAACAACAAGGTGGCATTCATTACCGGTGGCACATCGGGTATCGGCCTGGAAACCGCAAAGCTGTTCCAGGCGGAAGGGGCCAGTATTGTCCTGGTCGGTTCGAACGCTGAACGCCTGGCCGAAGCAGGCGAGGCACTCCATGGCAAGGCTCTGTTGATCCAGGCCGATATCCGCAAGGTCGCCGACATCGAACGTGCGGTCGAAGAGACCCGTCGCAAGTTCGGCAACATCGACGTGGTGTTTGCCAACGCCGGCGCCAGCAAGGTCGCCCCCCTTGATGCAGTCACCGAGGAGTACATCAACGACAACATCGCCTTGAACTTCACGGGCACATTCTTCACGATCCAGAAAACCGCTGCCTTGATGCGAGCGGGCGGTAGCGTGATCGTCACGACCTCTTTCCTGAACACGATCGGCTACCCGGGCCTGTCGATCCTGGCCGCCACCAAGGCTGCGACCCGCTCCCTGGTGCGTACCCTGGGTGCCGAACTGGCATCGCGCGGCATTCGCGTCAATGCCGTCAGCCCAGGGGCGATCGCCACACCCTTCTACAGCAAGATCGGCCTGCCTGAAAACGTGCTGGCCCAGGTTGCCGCAAGCATTACCGACAAGGTTGCCCTCAAGCGTTTCGGTAATGCCGAGGAACTGGCCAAGACCGCCCTGTTCCTGGCCAGTGAAGATTCCTCCTACACCACCGGTACGGAGCTGGTGGTGGATGGTGGCCTGACCCAGTTCTGACGCCTCAAATCAGCAAGCAGCAATCCGGGCAGCCTCCATCCTTTGGATGGAGGCTGCGATCATTTCGGCGAACCGAATTAGAATTGCTCCCTCACCCATTTTTTCAGAGCCCCAATTGGACAGACTAGAAGCAATGGCAATGCTGGTGGCCTCGGTCGAGGAAGGCAGCTTGTCGGCGGCTGCCAGAAAACTGAACATCCCGGTGGCCACGCTCACACGCAACGTCAATGACCTCGAAGCGCTGGTAGGCACGCGGCTGCTGGTCAGGACAACGCGCAAGCTGGTATTGACCGATGCAGGCGATGAATATGTGGTGGTGGCCAAACGTATCCTCGAAGAAGTGGATGAACTGGAAAGACGCGCCGCCGGCGAATTCACGACACCACGAGGAGAGTTGGTGGTCGCCTCTCCCGTGCAGGTAGCACGCCTGAGAGTGCTGCCAGTCATCAACCAGTTTCTCGCCCTGCATCCGGAGATCCGCATTCGGCTCATCCAGTCTGATCGGGTCATTGACCTGGTGGATGCCCGCGCGGATGTCGCCATTCGCGTCGGCCGCTTGCGCGACAGCAGCCTCATCGCCACCCGGGTCGGGGCATTGCGCGTGGTGACGGTAGCCAGTCCGGCCTTTCTGGATAAGTATGGTTGTCCCGAAACGCCGGAAGACTTGCGTGATCGGCCATGTGTGGTGTTCGACAGTCCCAGCCTATCCCCTTGGCGCTATGTCTGCCACCATACGGGCCAGACCTTTACCGTGGCCGACACCCCGAGACTGCTCGTTTCGTCGCCGGACGCTGCCGTGGACGCGGCCATCGCCGGAATCGGTGCGACGTTTGTGCTCGAGCACGATGTTCATGATGCGATCATCGCGGGAAAGCTCAAAACCATCCTGCCATCGTTTGAAGTCGAGCCCATCCCGATCCATGTGGTTTATCTCTCCAGAGATGCCGTCCCCGCGAAGCTACGGCGATTCATCGATTATGCCGTGCCGCAACTTCGCCAATTGCTCGCTGAATTCGGGCGCATTCCTTCCGAGTAAGTTCTTCCCGATCATGCTCGCCCACGACAGGCGCACAGGTCGCTGCGCTGATTGTCGTACCTCCGCGTACTGCGCGCAGATTGCCGTTCTCGTCGTCTTCCCTTTTTCCATCAGGGAGAACCTGGCCAGCCCTGGCCCGGGTTGGATGGGTTCCACCGCGCTGCATTCTCCTCCCTATTTCATCATTTCCTGGTCAGATGCTTCTCGCTGTCGGGTGATTCTGTTTTGAATTTGGCAGGCGCATGATTCTTTCAGGCGAAATGATCAGCTTAGACAGATGACCGAATCGATGGACCGACAGACAGATCCCGGTTCGCATTGTGGGTTGGCGGTCGTTCTGCCACTCCAATCAACCAAGATGAGATAAACGAAATGAAGACCATGCACAAAGCTGCGCGCAGCCCAGGCAATGCAGGCGCGCCAACAGCGAAAGCCGCACCGATCACCTCAGCGCTGGCCATGATGGCAATAGCTATCGGCGTGATGTCCCAGGTACCGGCCCAGGCGCAGGTATCGATCAGTGGAAGGACACTTCCCTTGAGCACGGCCATCATCGCCGCGCAAACGGCGGTGGATACCTGCAAAGCCAACGGCTATGACGTCACGGCCACCGTGGTTGACGTATCGGGCACGCCGCAGGTGGTCCTGCGGGGCGACCATGCGGTCATTCACACCAAGGACAGCAGTTTCCGGAAAGCCTATACGGTAGTGACCATGGGCCCGATCTTTCATGCCGACACCACCAGCGGCTATATCGGGGTGCTGTCGAAGTATCCGCCCCTGCTAGCGCAATCGCTGGCAAGCACACCCAATGTCACGGCGCTGCCCGGCGGTGTGGCGTTCAAGGTGGGAGAGGAAACCATCGCCGGGCTCGGCGTGGGAGGCTCGCCTGGTGGTGACAAGGACGAAGTGTGTGCGCAGGCTGGCGTCGCCCAAGTGGCAGAGCTTTTGAAGAAGTAAGGTGACACGGTCTGATGGAGGATATCGCCTTCATCGACCGCCGCGTGGATCATCAGCATGATCTCCGGCTGTCACGGTCGATCAACATCATTCAACTCAAACATCATGAAGACAAGACATGTGGCCCTCGCGATGGGCCTGACCATCAGCCTCTCTGCAGCCGCAAGCGCTGCAGACAAGAAACCGATGCACGAAGGTCCCTCGGTGAGCATTCCCGCCAACGAAATCAAATTCGTTGATACGGGCGTCAATTCGGACGGCAAGGAACTCAAGGCAGGACCGGCCTACGGCAATCTCGCCAATGGACGCCACGGTACATTCGTTCGTGCGCCAGCCGGCTTCAAGAGCGCGCCGCATACGCATACCGAGGACTACTATGCAGTGGTCTTGAAAGGTGTCGGTGCGAACTATCAGGAGGGTGGGAAAGTCGTTCCGCTTCCGGTAGGTTCCTACTGGTTTCAACGTGGTGAAGAATCACACGTGACGGAGTGCATCTCGGACACCGATTGCCTGTTCTTCCTGGTTCAGCCAGGCAAGTTTGATTATGTGCTGAGCAAATAATCAAGATGCGGGATCCCGATCCTGGGATCTCGCTGTGAGCCAGGAAAAATGGCCGGCAGAATGATCTGCCGGCCATTTTTTCGTGGATCAACTTCAGGTCAGCATCAGCCTTCCAGCAAGCTGCGCAGCATCCATGCATTCTTTTCATGCAGCTGCATGCGCTGGGTCAGTAGGTCGGCGGTCGGTTCATCGGCGGCTGCATCCACGGTCGGGAAGATCGAACGGGCAGTGCGGGTCACGGCTTCCTGGCCGGCCACCAGCTGGGCGATCATCTCCTGGGCGTTGGGCACGCCATCGGCTTCGGGGATCGAGGACAGCTTGGCGAATTCCTTGTACGAACCCGGAGCCGGATAGCCCAGTGCGCGGATGCGTTCGGCGATCAGGTCCACGGCCAGCGCCAGTTCGTTGTACTGGCCTTCGAACATCAGGTGCAGGGTGTTGAACATCGGACCGGTCACGTTCCAGTGGAAGTTGTGGGTCTTCAGGTACAGGGTGTAGGTGTCGGCCAGCAGCTTGGACAGGCCGTCGGCAATCTTCTTGCGGTCCTTGTCGTTGATGCCGATGTTGATCGAGGGGGCTGCCACATTCTTCTTTGCCATTATTCGCTCCTTAGCTGTTCGGTTGTTCGTAAGCGGTTACACAACTCCGCGATTCTATTGCAAATCCGCAGGGACAAACTGCGGCTACGCAAGTATTGATAAGAGAGTCGGGACGACGTTCCTTATTTCAACCGATTTTTCAGCGCACCGCTGCGCAATAAATCAATGGGGCCGATAGATAAACACCTATCGGCCCCATGTTCAGTCAGCGTTCAGATCGTGCAGATCAAGACTTGCCGCGCTGCTGCGCACTCCGATACAAGGACAGCGACAAGGCCACCGCACCGATGGCGGCAATGGCGGCGAAGAGGAATACCTGCGCATAGCCAAGCTGCCCCGCGATGGCCCCGGCCAGCGGGCCGGTGATGCCCAGCGCCAGGTCGAGGAAGACCGAATAGGCCGCCAGCGCCGCGCCGCGATTGGCCGGCGACACCAGGTTGACGGCCTCCACCCCCAGCGAAGGGAACACCAGCGCAAAGCCGAAACCGGCCAGGCCTGCCCCCAGCAGCGCCAGTTCGGGCGTGGTGGCGCTCCACAGCAGCAGCAGGCCGACCGCTTCGGTGAGGAAGCTGACCACGGCCACGCGATAGCCGCCGAAGCGCGTGATGGCATTGGCAAACAGCAGGCGCGCACCGACGAAGGCGCTGGAGAAGGCGGTCAGCGCAAAGGCCGCGCCGCTCCAGTGCAGGTCGGCGTAATAGAGCGTAATGAAGGTGGCGATCGAACCAAAACCGATCGTGCCGAAGGCCAGCCCCATGCCATAGGCGAACACCTTGCGCAGCACCAGCTTGAAGGACAGCTGTTCACCCTGCACCACCGGCGTGACCGGGCCGCCACGCGCCAGCACGTAGCCCAGCACGGTCAGCAGCATGCCCGACAGGCCGATCATGGCAAAGCCCAGCGAGCGGTCCAGCACCACGCCCAGCGGTGCGCCGATGGCCAGTGCCGCATAGGTGGCGATGCCGTTCCAGGAAATCATCTTGGCCGTGTTCTCGGAACCCACCCGGCCCACGCCCCACATGATGGCACCAGTGCCGACCAGGCTCTCGCCCAGGCCCAGCAAGGCGCGGCTGGCAAACAGCAGGACCAGCGACAGGAAGGGCAGCGGCTGGGCCAGCGCCGAGCACAGCAGCAAGGCGCCGCTGGCCGAACACAGCAGCATGCCGCGCATGACGGTCTGCTTGGCGCCGACGGTGTCGATCATGCGGCCCGCATTGGCGCGGCTCACGAAGGTGGCGAAGTACTGCACGCTGATGCCCAGGCCGGCCATCACCGAGCTATAGCCCAGGTCCAGGTGGATGTAGCCCGGCAGCACCGCCATCGGGATGCCGATGGCCAGATAGACCAGGAAGGTGAAGAAGGCGGTGGCGATGATCTGCCGGGTGACCTTGGCCGGCGTCAGCGGACGCGGCGGCGCGGCCGGCACAGGCGTGGCGGAGGGACTGGGACTACAGGAATCGTCGGACATGGCGGGGGAGTTCGGAATGAGGTGTCGCAGGCGCGGATGTGCGCGTGAACAACATGCCGGATTTTACTCCCGCCAGAAAAATGCTGCAGGACAGCAAAAGATTTTTTCCTGTCGATTCAGTCGCTTAGTCGCTTTTCTGCCACGTTATCCGGATGGCAAGACGGCCTTCAGCGTTGGCAGCGCAGGGCTTCGGTGGCGCGTTCGCGCACTGCCGGCGGATAGTCCGCGCCCAGGATCTCCGCATCCAGCTCGGCCAGGTCGCGCTGCACGGCGGGTTCGCACCAGTGGCCGTTCAGGCGCGCCAGCGCAGCCAGCAGGTCGGGGGTGAGGCGGTCCAGCACCGGGCGCACCTGCAGCGCCAGGTCCGGCGGATTGGCGAAAGGTGGGCGCTGCTCCACGCGCCACTGGCGGTGCAGGTCGCGCTGCACGATCTTGCCGGCCTCGAACTGGTCCTGGAAGAAACGCCGCGTCCACGCCGCATCCAGGCCCAGCTTCTGCGCCCGGGCGGCCACATCGTCGAGGATCACCGCCTCGCGCGCCGGATCATCAATGGGCGCATGCGAATTCCATTTGCTGCGCGCCACCGGGGCGGCGACGTCCAGACGCGTCTTCTGCAAGCTCAGCAATTGCTCGACATCGCTGCGCGCGGCCGGTGGCGTGCTGGTGGCGCAGGCGCTCAGCAAGAGGGTGGCGATCAGGGCGAGGGCCGGAAGGCAGGAGGAGGACAGGCGGCGCATGGGCGGGAGAGTCGTCGATTGAGAAAGGCTGTGGATAAATCAAGGCACCGCAGTATAGCGCCGCCCCTGCTCGCCCGGTCAGGGCACGCGCCCTTTATAATCGCGGGATGCAAAATCTTCTCCACAACCTCAACGAAGAGCAGCTCGCCGCCGTGACGCTGCCCGCGCAATCGGCGCTGATCCTGGCGGGCGCCGGTTCCGGCAAGACCCGTGTGCTGACCACCCGCATCGCCTGGCTGATCCAGACCGGGCAGGTCTCGCCTTCCGGCATCCTGGCGGTGACCTTCACCAACAAGGCCGCCAAGGAAATGACGGCGCGCCTGTCGGGCATGCTGCCCATCAATACCCGGGGCATGTGGATCGGCACCTTCCACGGTCTGTGCAACCGCCTGCTGCGCGCGCATCACAAGGATGCGGGCTTGCCGCAGACCTTCCAGATCCTGGATACGCAAGACCAGCTCTCGGCCATCAAGCGGCTGTTGAAGCAGATGAACGTGGACGATGAGAAGTATCCGCCGCGCAATCTGATGTACTTCATCAACAGCGCCAAGGACCAGGGCCTGCGCGCCAAGGACGTCGATGCCTACGACGACTACAACCGCAAGTTCGTCGAACTCTATGAGCTCTACGACCAGCAATGCCAGCGCGAAGGCGTGGTCGATTTCGCCGAGCTGCTGTTGCGCACCTATGAATTGCTCTCGCGCAACCAGCCCCTGCGCGAGCACTACCAGAGCCGCTTCCGCCACATCCTGGTCGATGAGTTCCAGGATACCAACGACCTGCAATACAAGTGGTTGAAGCTCATGGCCGGCCAGCACAACGCGGTCTTCGCGGTGGGCGACGATGACCAGAGCATCTATGCCTTCCGTGGCGCCAACGTGGGCAACATGCAGGCCTTCGAGCAGGAATTCCATGTGCAGAACCTGATCAAGCTGGAGCAGAACTATCGCTCGCATGGTCACATCCTCGATACCGCCAACGAGCTGATCGCCAACAACAGCAAGCGCCTGGGCAAGAACCTGCGCACCGATGCCGGTCACGGCGAGCAGGTGCGCGTCTATGAAGCCACCAGCGACCTGCAGGAAGCGCAATGGATCATCGAACAGGTCAAGGACCTGATCGCCGAAGGCTGGGCGCGCAGCGAGATCGCCATCCTCTATCGTTCCAATGCGCAATCCCGCGTACTGGAGCATGCGCTGTTCAGTTCGGCCATTCCCTATCGCGTCTATGGCGGCCAGCGCTTCTTCGAACGCGCCGAAATCAAGCACGCCATCGCCTACCTGCAGTTGATGGACAACCTGCACAATGATTCGGCCTTCCTGCGCGTGGTCAACTTCCCCACGCGCGGCATCGGCGCCAAGGCCATGGAGTCATTGCAGGATGCGGCGCGCCAGTACGGTTGCTCGCTCTATGCCGCCGTGCCTTACGTGGCGGGCAAGGCGGGCTCTTCGTTGAATGCCTTCATCAAGCTCATCGAAGGCGCGCGTTTCGAGACCCAGCATCTGCCCTTGCCGGAAATGGTCAAGGTGGTACTGGACCTGTCCGGCCTGATGACCCACTACCGCAACGAGAAGGAAGGCGCAGACCGCATCGAGAACCTGGAGCAATTGGTCAGCGCAGCGACCCTCTTCGTCTCGGAAGAAGGCTATGGCCTGGATGCACCGGCCTTCCTCGGCCCGCAGGCGCAGGCCTCGGCCGGCACCGCCCTCACCACCGCCGATGGCGTGGAAGTGCTGGACGCCGATGCACCGCTGGTGACCATCATGTCGCCGCTGTCGGCCTTCCTCTCGCATGCCTCGCTGGAAGCTGGCGACAATCAGGCGCAGGCGGGCCAGGATGCCTTGCAGTTGATGACGGTGCACTCGGCCAAGGGGCTGGAGTTCGACGCGGTCTTCATCACCGGCATGGAAGAAGGCCTGTTCCCGCACGAGAACAGCGCCAAGGAAGAGGGTGGGGTGGAAGAAGAACGGCGCCTGATGTACGTGGCCATCACGCGTGCGAGGAAGCGCCTCTTCATGACCTTCTCGCAGACCCGCATGCTGCACGGCCAGACGCGCTACAACATGCGCTCACGCTTCTTCGATGAGATGCCGGAACAATCGATCAAGTGGCTCTCGCCCAAGATCGCCCAGCATCACTGGTTCGCCAATCCCAAGTCGGCCTGGGATGAAGTGCCGGAGGCGGGCAACAACAAGATCGCCCAGAGCTTTACGCGCCAGACCGATTCTGGCTGGCGCATCGGGCAGAACGTGTCGCATGCCAAGTTCGGCGAGGGCGTCATCGTCAATATCGAAGGCGGTGGCGGGGCGGCGCGGGCGCAGATCAACTTCGGCAAGTTCGGGATGAAACTGCTGGATCTGTCGGTGGCCAAGCTGGAGAAAATCTGACGCGTGACGCGGCGTGACCGCGCCCCGGTCAAGCGTCTTCCCACCCCTGGGCGCGCTGGCGGCGGGCATGTTTGAGCCAGCTCCTGACCTGTTCGATATCGCCAAACGCCGCCAGCGCGGCGCGCAGGTCCTGACCTTCCTGGCGTAGCGCGGTGATGCCCCGGTTCAGGTAGCGCATCATCTTCTCGGGCGTCAGCCTTGCCGTGGAAGGCAGGCCATAGGCGCGCCGGAACTGGCGTTCGACGTGGTTGATTTCCTGGTCCAGCTCGTCGGCCTGTTCCTGCAGGATCTGGTTGTAATGCGCCAGCCGCGCCTCACTCACCTCGGTCTGGGGATGCCGGGTGATGTGTTCCATTTCCAGCTGCAATTCCAGCAGCTTCAACAAATCATTTTTTTCGTAGGCCTGGTTGACCTGCTGCATCAGCGCGGTCTTGCGGGTGCGCTCGTCTTCGTCGGGTTCGCGGTCCGGATGCAGGGCGCTGGCCAGACGGCGGTAGACGGCGCGGATGGACTGGCTCAGTTCGCTGCGCTGCGCCTGCTGCTGGTGTTCGGCGGCGCGCTGCTTGGGCGGCTTCTTGCGGCTGGCGCGGCCGGCTTCCCGCGCCTGGGCGGCGGCCTGGCGTTCGCGCTCCTGGCGCTCCAGCATGGCCTCCATGCGCTGCATGATTTCCTCGGGCGTGCCGGTGGTGAAGTCGTCCTCGGCAATGGTCTCGTTCCCGGCAGGCGATGATGGCGCGTGGACGATCTCTTCGGCGTCCTCTTCTTCTGCGTGCTGCTGGTAGATCAGCGCCAGCTCGGCATCCGCGCTACGTTGCAGCAGCGCTTGCGCCATGTCGGCGATCAGGCCCGACAGGGTGATGCGCTCCCCCTTGCCCAGTGCCTTGTGCGCCCAGGCTTCGTGCAGACGGTAGACGGCCTGGCGCTTCAGTCCCAGCAGTTCCTGTTCCAGCGGCACGTACTGGGCCGCGTATTTCCTGTGGAATTCGTCGCTGGCGGTTTCCCATTCCTTGAGCCGCGCGCGGCGGGCGCCGATGGCGTCGATGAGCGCATTGAACTGCTCTTGCGCCGGTGACAGCCGGGTAGCGGACTGGCCGTTGACCAGGGTGACATCGTGGGGCGTGGGCTTGTTCATGGAGAGAAACGGATTGAGCGGTGGCGGATTCTAGCCATTCGGCCAGCGACCCACAAGCGCAGCCGCTGCTGCGCGATCAGACGGCGAAGCGGCCATCAGGATACTGCTGGCACATGAAGTCCACGAATGCCCGCACCTTGGGACTCTGCAAGCGGCGCGAAGTATGCAGCACCCACAGCTCGACTTCGCCACCCAGCTTGCCCCACAGCTTCAGCTGTCCCGCTTCTACCAGCGCGCCGACCACCGACCATGGCAGCAGCGCCGCACCCGCTCCGGCACAGACCGCATCCTTGACCATCATCAGCGAAGACAGCCGCAGCACCGGTTGCGGTGCGATCAGCAGTTTGCCTTCGCGCAAGGACCAGATATCGCTGTCGCGGAAGGTCGGCATCACCACCGCCGGCACCGGGTGCGACTTGCCCACCCGTGCGCGCGGCATGGATAGCGTGGGTGCCGCCACCAGGGCCAGGCTGTCGCGAGCGAAGCAGCGGCCCACCAGGTTGCCGTCTTCGCCGGGATTGATTCGGATGCAGAGGTCGAAGTGTTCCTGCACCAGGTCCACCAAGCGGTCTTCGGCCGCCACTTCCACTTCGACCTGCGGGTAGGCAGCATGGAACAAGGCCACCAGCCTCCCCAGCGCCAGTTGCGAAAACACCAGCGGTGCGGCAACGCGCAGACGGCCGCGCGGCGCGCTGCTGCCTTCGCGGGCCTGGGTCATGGCTTCCTCGAGTTCGCGCAGCGGGCCTTCGCTTCGTTGCAGCAGCAACTCGCCAGCCTCGGTCACGGTGAGGCGTTGCGTGCCGCGCTCAACCAGGCGTACACCCAGTTCTTCTTCCAGCTCGGCCACGCGGCGCGACAGCGTGGCCTTGGCGCGTCCGCTCTCGCGGCTGGCGCGGCCAAAGCTGCCATGGGCGGCGACCAGCTGGAAATCCACTAGGGCATTGATGTCCATGGTGTCTCAATAATGATCCGGATAGTCTCGATTTTAGCGTCTGTGTTTCGAATGCGATACCCATTATCGTGTGTTCCATCAACCACCGACCCGCAACGGCAGCGTGCAAGCGATGCCTAGCCCTGCTAGCCGGTGCTTGCTTTGCATCGAGGTGATGCAAGTCCTGAACCTTTCATCGAAGCAGAGTTTTTAACTTATCCACAAAGGAAAACATCATGAGCATTCTCGTTACTGGCGCTACCGGCGCCGTTGGATCCCTGGTCGTGCAAGGTCTGGCCGCCGCTGGCGCCGAGGTCCGCGCACTGGTGCGCAGCCCCGGCAAGCTGGCGTTGCCCGCAGGTGTCAAGGAAGTGGTCGCCGATCTGCGCGAGGTGACTTCGCTGCGCACCGCCCTGCATGGCGTGCGCACCCTCTTCGTGCTCAACGCCGTGGTGCCTGACGAACTGACGCAGGCGCTCAATGTGCTGAACCTGGCACGCCAGGCGGGTATCGAGCGCATCGTCTATCTCTCGGTGATCCATGCGGATCGCTTCACCGATGTGCCGCACTTTACCGGCAAGCACACGGTGGAGCGCATGATCGAAGGCAGCGGCCTGCATGCCACGATCCTGCGCCCGGCGTATTTCATGCAGAACGATGTGCCGCTCCTGCCGGTGGTGTCGTCCTACGGCGTGTATCCGATGCCCATCGGCCCCTCAGGCGTGGAGATGATCGACGTGCGCGACATCGCCGACATTGCGGTGGCCGAACTGCTGGCGCGTGACCGGGCGGACAAGCCGCTGCCAACACGCACGCTGGACCTGGTCGGTCCGCAATCCTTCACCGGGGCGCAGGCGGCGGCTGTATGGAGCGAGGTGTTGCAACGGCCCATCCAGGCGGGTGGCGATGATCTGGATGCGTTCGAGCAGCAACTGGCTGCCCAGGTCCCTGACTGGATGGCCTTCGACCTGCGGCTGATGACGGCGCAGATCCAGCGCCACGGCATGCATGGCCGCCCAGGTGCGGTGCAGGTGCTGGAAGGATTGCTGGGCCGACCCTTGCGCACTTACCAGGATTTCGTGAAGGAACTGGCCGGCGCGTGATGCAGCAGGCGAGCGGGAGGGCAGGCCTCCCGCTCATGGTGAGAAGGTGGGGGGGACGGCCTTCAGGTGCGGGCGATCAGCGCCTGCACTTCGTCCCAGGTCGCCGCATAGGCGCCGGCCTTGGAGGCCGCAATGGCCGCGCCCGCCGCCGCGCATTGCAGGTGGACCTGGGCCGGCGCATCCGGCTGGCGCAACTGGCTGGCGATCCAGCCGCCCATGGAGGCGTCGCCGCAACCGACGGTGTCGATGACCTCCACGCGATAGGCGGGCTGGTCGATGACCTGCTCACCCTTGATCCACTGCATCCCCTTGGCGCCCAGCGTGTAGAGGATCTCGGCTTGCGGGGCCAGCGATTGCAGTGTGGCCAGCGCATTGGTGTCGCCGGGGAAGAGGCGTTCGAGGTCTTCGTCGGATACCTTCACGTAATGCGACAAGGACAGCAGCTGCTGGAACAGGAGGCGATAGGACGGGCTGTCCATGAGCTTGCGCCAGTTCGGATCGAAGGCGATCTTCTTGTTGCGCAGCGCCGCTTCCTGCGCAATCTGCAGAAGGCGCGAGGCCAGCGGTTCGCGGGTCAGGCTGATGCAGCCGAAGTGCAGCACCTGGGCATCATCGAGCCAGCCCGCCGGCAGGCGCTGCGGGTCGAAGTGCAGGTCGGCGCTGTCGTCGCCGATGAAGAAGTAGTCGGGCGGGGTGGTCGAGGTCACCATCGCCAGCAGCGGGGCCTTGGCGTATTGCTGGGTGAAGCGCATGTCCAGGCCGGCCGCTTGCGTGAGGGCGTACAGCTCTGCGCCGAACACATCGGTGCTCACACTGCCGGCATAGCCGGTGGGCACGCCCAGGCGGGCGGCTGCGCGCGCCACGTTCCAGCAGGCGCCGCCGGGAATGGCGCGCCACTGATCGTCGGGCTGGCGGATGAAATCGGTCAGGGCTTCGCCGAAGACGACGAATGCGGCGCTCTGGGTCATGCTGGTCTCCGTTGTATCAGGTCGTTGTTGTGCTGGTGTAGTGGCGGGGCCGAAGGCCATTCAATCCTGCAAGGCGTGGCGTGCGCAGACCTCGTCAGTGACCAGGCCGGTGAGCCAGCCGCCGCGCAGCGCTGCGCGCACCGCCTCGGCCTTCTTGCTGCCGCCGCAGAAGGCGATCACCGGACGCTGCGGCCTTTGCGTCAGCGGCGGGGTGGTCACCCGCGCCGATAGCGAGGAAGGCAGCATCACGCCATTGATGTCGAAGGCGTGGCAGATCATTTCTCCCACCGCGCCCTGGCGCTGCAACTCGGCCACTTCGCCGTCGTCGATGAAACCGTCTTCGTGCATCGCGCCCTGCAAGGCGATGGTGCCGATGCCCAGGAAGGTCACATCGGCGCGCTCGGCCAGGCCAGTGACGATCTTGTAGGCGCGGTGGTTGCACCACTGCTGGCGGTCGCTTTCGCTCTCGGCCACGCGCGGGGCGGGCAAGAGGTAGAAGCGCGCGCCCAGCTTTTCGGCGGCCTGCAGGGCCACGTCATAGCGGTTGGCCGAACCATCGGAGGCGAAGGCGCCGATCATCGAGACGATCTGGTGCTGCGGACGCTCCAGTTCGGAGAGCCGTTCGATGGCGGCCTTGAGCGTGCGGCCGGAACCGACGTTGACCACCAGCGGCGCTTCCGAACCGAGGTATTGCTCCATCAGTTCCGCGCCGGCCACGGCCAGCATCTGCTGCACTTCCTGCGATTCGTTGGGGTTGCCGGCCCCGCCCGCGCCAGGGACCACCCGGCAGACGTCCAGGCCGTAACGCTCCTGCAGGCCTTGCGCCAGTTCCAGGCAGGACGAGACCGGATGCGTGATCTGCACCTTGACCAGGTTGGCGTCGGCGGCATAGGCCACCATGCGTTGCGCCATCTGGCGCGAGATGCCGAGCCGTTCGGCGATTTCGTTCTGGGTGTTGCCGGCCACGTAGTACATCCACGCGGCGCGGGCCGCCAGGTCCAGTTTGGAGGTGCTGCTCGACATGTTCTCCTCGCCAGCCGCCGGCGCGCATGCGTCGGGGCCTGTGCTGTCTCTGATTCGGTTGGCTGAATTACTGCATTGCCCATTGTTCAATGCTCATTGTTCAATGCTCAATGGCGGTGGGCCATTTTACGGCGAGTTGGCATCCTCATTATTGCCAAATATGGGCAATTGCTCAATCAAAAAGCAAATGCTTGACATGTTTTTGGGAATGGATGATTATTTGCTCATAAAAATAATATTTGCTCAAAGTTGTTCAAGACAACCGGCCCCACCCGCACGTACGCAAGGCGTTTGACGATGCCACCCGGGAAGAGCGTGCAGGCGGCCCATAACATTCGGAGACCAGCATGTCCAAACTCGTGCGCCCCTGTGCGTCCGGCTTTACCCGCGTTCGCTTCACCCTGGCCGCTGCGGCCATCTCGACCCTGTTCGCTGCGGGCCTGGCCCAGGCCGAGCCGGTGACGCTGAACATCGCGTCCATCAACAATCCCGACATGATCGAACTGCAGAAGCTGGCGCCGGCCTTCGAGAAGGCCAACCCGGACATCAAGCTGCGTTGGGTCACCATGGAAGAGAGCGTGCTGCGCCAGCGCCTGACCACCGACATCGCCACCAACAGCGGCCAGTTCGACCTGATGACCATCGGTGCGTATGAAGCGCCGATCTGGGCCAAGAAGGGCTGGCTGGCGCCGATGACCGGCCTGCCGGCCGACTACGACGAGGCCGACCTGATCAAGCCGGTGCGTGAGGGCCTGAGCGTGGATGGCAAGCTCTATGCGCTGCCGTTCTACGCCGAAAGCTCGATGACCTACTACCGCAAGGACCTCTTCGAGCAGAAGAAGCTGACCATGCCGCAGCGTCCGACCTGGGACGAGATCGCCAAGCTGGCCGCGCAACTGCATGATCCGGCCAAGGGCGTCTACGGTATCTGCCTGCGCGGTCGCGCCGGCTGGGGCGAGAACATGGCCATCATCACCACCATGGCCAATGCCTGGGGTGGCCGCTGGTTCGATGAACAATGGCAGCCGCAACTGTCTTCGCCGGAGTGGAAGAAGTCGGTGGCCTTCTATGTCGACCTGATGCGCAAGTACGGCCCGCCCGGCGCCAGCTCCAACGGCTTCAATGAAAACCTGGTGCTGTTCTCCAGCGGCAAGTGCGGCATGTGGGTCGACGCCACGGTGGCCGCCGGCATGCTCTATCACGGCAAGGACTCCAAGGTGGCCGACAAGACCGCCTTCGCGCCCTCTCCCATGCAGGTGACCGACAAGGGTTCGCACTGGTTGTGGATCTGGTCGCTGGCCGTGCCGAAGTCCTCCAAGTCGCAGGACGCCGCCAAGAAGTTCGCCGCCTGGGCCACTTCGAAGGAATACATCAACCTGGTGGCCAAGGATTCGGGCTGGGCGCTGGTGCCGCCGGGTACGCGCAACTCGACCTACGCTTCGGCTGAATACAAGAAGGTCTCGCCCTTCTCCGACTTCGTGCTCGACGCCATCCAGACGGCCGACGCCAACAAGCCGACCGTCAAGCCGGTGCCTTATACCGGCGTGCAGTTCGCCACCATTCCCGAGTTCCAGTCCATCGGCACCGTGACTGGCCAGGCCATTGCTGGTGCGCTGGCGGGCAAGACCACGTCCGACGCGGCGCTGGATGCCGCCCAGGCGCAGGCGGTGCGGATGATGCGCCAGGGTCGCTACATCAAGTAATCCAAGCAAGCGAAGTAAGCCAAGTAAGCCATAGAGGCTGCCGTTCCGATGGCATGCATTCCGATGCATGCCCCGTGCGCGGTGAGGCAGGCATGTCCGCATGCCGGTCCGCATCCGCGCCGTCCTGCCCGTCCGCTCGCACCGCACGTGCGTGGCGGCGGGACTGAAATGCCGAGGCCGTCATGTCCACCCTCCACTCCACCCAGGTGTCGTCCACCTCACCGATGATGCAGAGCACCTCCCAGCCTGCTCCCCGCAGGCAGCAGACCAGTCCGCCGCGCAAGGAGCGCTTCAATCCCATCCGCCTGATGCAGACACCTTCGGTGCTGATCCTGCTGGCCTGGATGATCGTGCCGCTGGCGATGACGATCTATTTCTCGGTCAATCGCTACAACCTGATGGCCCCTGACCAGACCGGTTTCGTGGGTCTGGAAAACTATATCTTCCTGTTGCAGGATCCGGCCTTCTGGCCCTCCATCGGCAACACTGCCCTGCTGATCGGGTCGGTGCTGGCCATCAGCGTCATCGGCGGCACCCTGCTGGCGGTGCTGTTCGACCAGCCTTTCCGTGGACGCGGCATTGCGCGCCTGCTGGTGATCGGTCCCTTTTTCGTGATGCCCACCGTGGCCGCGCTGATCTGGAAGAACATGATCATGCACCCGGTCTACGGCATCCTGGCCTACGTGATGCGCCACCTGGGGCTGGAGCCGATCGATTGGCTGGCCGAGTATCCGATGCTGTCGGTCATCATCATCGTGGCGTGGCAGTGGATTCCGTTTGCCTTCCTGATCCTGCTGACCGCCCTGCAATCCCTGGATACCGACCAGAAGGAAGCCGCCCAGCTCGATGGCGCAGGGCCGGTGCGCATCTTCTTCTACATCGTGCTGCCGCACCTGAAGCGCGCCATCACGGTGGTGATCATGATCGAGACCATCTTCCTGCTCTCGGTCTTCGCCGAGATCTTCACCACCACGGCGGGCGGCCCCGGCACGGCCACGACCAACCTGACCTTCCTGGTCTATTCCATCGGCCTGCAGCAATTCGACATCGGCATCGCTTCGGCGGGCGGCATCTTTGCTGTGGTGCTGGCCAACATCGTCTCGTTCTTCCTGGTGCGCATGCTGGCCAGGAACCTCAAGGGAGTCAACGAAAAATGAGCGATCCAAAGAAAAGCCCCCTGTGGGTGGCCGTGCTGGGCTGGGCCTGCGCCATCGTGCTGTTCTTCCCCATCTTCTGGGTGGCGGTGACGGCCTTCAAGACCGAGTCCCAGGCCTATACGCCTTCGCTGGTGTTCCTGCCGACGCTGGAGACCTTCCGCGAAGTCTTCAGCCGCAGCCACTATCTGGGCTATGTGCAGAACTCGCTGATCGTCTCGCTGGGCTCGACCTTGCTGTCGCTGTTGCTGGCCGTGCCGGCAGCGTACTCGATGGCCTTCTTCCCGACCGGCCGCACGCAGAAGCTGCTGCTGTGGATGCTCTCCACCAAGATGATGCCGGCCGTGGGCGTGCTCATCCCCATCTACCTGATGGCCAAGAATACCGGCCTGCTCGACACCGTCACCGGGCTGACCATCATCTATACGCTCATCAACCTGCCCATCGCGGTGTGGATGGCCTTCACCTACTTCAATGACGTGCCCAAGGAAATCCTGGAAGCGGCCCGTATCGATGGCGCCAATGCCTGGCAGGAAATGATTTACCTGCTCTTGCCCACTGCCATGCCGGGGCTCGCTTCGACGGCCTTGCTGCTGGTCATCCTGTCATGGAATGAAGCCTTCTGGAGCCTCAACCTGACCAGCGTCAATGCCGCGCCGCTGACGGTGTTCATCGCCTCCTATTCCAATCCCGAAGGGCTGTTCTGGGCCAAGCTGTCGGCCGCCTCGCTGCTGGCCATTGCGCCCATCATGGCGCTGGGCTGGCTGGCGCAGAAGCAGCTGGTGCGCGGCCTGACCTTCGGAGCGGTGAAGTGATGATGACGCGTCAGGCGATCACCCATCTGATCTGCGATTGCGACGGCGTGCTGCTCGACAGCGAGAGCATCGCCCTGCGCGTGCTGCATCGTGAGCTGTTGCCGCTGCTGCCGGCCTGGAGCGGGGCCGGTGGCGCCGATGATGGCGAGCAGGAAGAGCAGCGCAGCGCCGCCCTGCATGCCGCCATCGCGCATCGCCTGGGCATGTACACCGACATCCTGCTGGGCGAAGTCGATATGGAATTCGAACTGGGCCTGGACGCCGCCCAGGCCGAACGCATCCACCAGACCGTGGCGCTGGCCTGCGGTGACGAAGCACTGCCGGTGCCGGGCGTGGTCGAGGCCTTGCAGGCCATCCGATTGCCGCGCGCGGTGGCCAGCAACAGCGATGCGCCGCGCATCGAAGCGGGCCTGCGCCGCTGCGGCCTGTATCCGCAATTCGCGGGCCGCATCTATAGCGGTCACGATGTGGCCCATCCCAAGCCGGCGCCCGATGTGTATCTGGCCGCAGCCGCCGGCTTCGGTGTCGATCCTTCACGCTGTGTGGCAGTGGATGACAGCGTCACCGGCGTGCGTGCGGCCGTGGCCGCCGGCATGCATGTGCTGGGCTTTACCGGCGTGGCGCATGACCGCAAGACGATGGCGCGCAAGTTGAAGGATGCCGGTGCGCATCAGGTCTTCGAGGACATGAAGCTGTTTCCGCAACTGGTGAGTGAATTGATCTGGCTGCGCTGAGCATCGTGCGCGCAGTCCCCCTACAAGAGAACCGAGGAGAACCCCATGGCAGCCGTGAGCATCAGGAATCTGGCCAAGCGTTATGACGACAACGAAGTCATGCGCGACATCAATCTGGAAATCGAGGATGGCGAATTCGTCGTCTTCGTCGGCCCCTCGGGCTGCGGCAAGTCCACATTGCTGCGCATGATCGCGGGCCTGGAAGAGATCAGCGATGGCGACCTCGACATCGGCACGCGCCGCATGAACGAGGTGCCCGCTTCCAAGCGCGGCGTGGCCATGGTGTTCCAGTCCTATGCGCTGTATCCGCACATGAGCCTGTACGACAACATGGCCTTTGGCCTCAAGATCGCCGGCAAGTCCAAGGCCGAGATCGATGCCGCCGTCCAGCATGCAGCGAAGATCCTGCACATCGATCACCTGCTGGACCGCAAGCCCCGCGCGCTTTCCGGCGGCCAGCGCCAGCGCGTGGCCATTGGCCGCGCCATCACGCGCCAGCCCAGCGTGTTCCTCTTCGACGAGCCGCTGTCGAACCTGGACGCGGCGCTGCGCGTGAAGATGCGACTCGAATTCGCCAAGCTGCATGACGACCTCAAGACCACCATGATCTACGTCACCCACGACCAGATCGAAGCCATGACCCTGGCCGACAAGATCGTAGTGCTCTCCGAGGGCCGCATCGAACAGGTCGGCTCGCCCCAGCAGCTGTATCACCATCCGGCCAATCGCTTCGTGGCCGGTTTCATCGGTTCGCCCAAGATGAACTTCATCGATGGCACGGTGGCAGCGATACAGGCCGATGGCGTGCAGGTGCAATTGCCCGGTGGCGGTTTGCAATGGGCCGCGGTGGATGGCAGTGCGCTGCAGGTTGGCCAGAAGGTCACGCTGGGCGTGCGTCCCGAGCATCTCAACATCGCCCAGGGGCAGGCCGCATTGCAGGCACGCTGCACGGCGCTGGAACTGCTGGGGGATTTCTCTTACCTGTATGCGGCCTATGAAGGCAGCGAGGATGCGCTGATCCTGCGCGTGCCCGACAGCCTCGATCCGCCACACGGCAGCGTATTGCCGCTGGCCGCCGATCCGGCGCGCTGCCACCTGTTCGGCGCCGATGGCCAGGCCTTGCCGCGCCTGGCGTCGAGCGTGGCGGCGCCGCGCCCGCATTGAAGTTGTCGACGAAGCGCTTTTGAAGCCGTTGTTTGGCTGTTCACCGTTCGTCCTGAGTAGCGGCGTAGCCGCGTATCGAAGGCGCACCGTCTGTACGCCTTCGATACGGCCCTGAAGGGCCTACTCAGTCCGAACGGTCTCAGATGTTTCACCACAGTGTTCCAAGGGCTCGGCAAAATTTGCCCCCACTTTCAATCTCCTCGACAAGGACCAGGCATGACCCGCACCGCCACTTCCATCGACCAGGACGCCGCCGACAGCCTGACCTGGCTGCACATCGGCGCCGGCTCCTTTCACCGCGCCCACCAGGCGGTCTACCTGAACGCGCTGCGCGAGAGCGGCGCCGACCGCCGCTGGCAACTGGCGCTGGCCAACATCCGCGCCGACATGAGCCCACTGCTGGAGGCGCTGGCGCGCCAGCAAGGCCAGTACACGCTGGAAACCGTCACGCCCCAGGGCCAGCGCAGCTACCAGCGCATCGCCTCCATCGGCCGCATCCTGCCCTGGGATGCGCAACTCACCCAACTGATCGAAGCCGGTGCCGAAGAACGCACCCGCATCATCTCCTTCACCGTGACCGAAGGCGGTTACTACCTTGATCATCAGCACCAGCTCGATACCAGCAACGCCGACCTGGCCGATGACCTGCGCTGCGCCCTCGATGGCAGCGGTGCGCCGCGCACCATCTACGGCGCCATCGCCGCCATCCTGCATGCGCGCAGCCAGGCGCATCCGCAAGCGGCGCTCACGCTCTTGAACTGCGACAACCTGCGCCACAACGGCGAACGCTTCCGCGACGGCCTGCGCCAGTTCCTCACGCTGCGCGGCGAGACCGCACTGGTGACGTGGATGGAAGCGCACACCACCAGCCCCAACGCCATGGTCGACCGCATCACGCCGCGTCCCACTCCAGCGGTGGCGCAGCGGGTGAAAGAAGCCACTGGCATCGACGATCCCTGCGCGCTGATGGGCGAGTCCTTCATCCAGTGGGTGATCGAGGATGATTTCAAGGCGGGGCGCCCACGCCTGGAAGAGGCGGGGGTGGAAATGGTGCAATCGGTGTTGCCCTATGAAGAGGCCAAGATCCGCATCCTCAACGCCAGCCACAGCTGCATCGCCTGGGCCGGTACGCTGGCCGGGCTGCAATACATCCACGAAGGCACGCTGCGCGATGACATCCGCCAGATGGCGCACGACTACGTGACCCAGGATGTGATCCCCTGCTTGACGCCCAGCCCCATCGACCTGGCGGCTTACCGCGATACCACGCTGGCGCGCTTCTCCAATCCGGCCATCCAGGACACCAACCAGCGCGTGGCCGCCGATGGCTATTCCAAGATCCCCGGCTTCATCCGCCCGACCTTGCAGGAGAGCCTGGCGGCGGGACGCGATCCGCGCGCCACGGCCATGCTGCCGGCCTTGTTCCTGGTCTTCCTGCAGCGCTGGAATGCGGGACAACTGCCCTATGAATACCAGGACGGCATCTTCGACCCCGCTGCCGTGCGCGCCATGCTGGGGGCAGCCGACCCGGTGCAGGCCTTCTGCGCCGACGCCGTGCTGTGGGGGGAACTGGCCGGCGATGCACGCTTGATCAAGCTGGTGCGCGAGGCGGTGCAGCGCGTCCGGCAATGGCTGGGCGCAGGAAACTAAAGCAGGCCAGCAAGGCCCAAGGCGTCATAGAATTGCCGTTCAAATACCGATAACGAGGAGCACCATGTATCTTGGGATCGACCTGGGCACGTCCGAGGTCAAGGCCGTGGTCATCGACGAGCAGGGCAGCCTGGTGGCGTTGGCCGGCAGCACCCTGAACGTCTCGCGCCCGCATCCGCGCTGGTCCGAACAGGCGGCGGCCGACTGGTGGCAGGCCACCTGCGACACCGTGGCCAAGCTGTGCACCCAGCTGGGCAGCGAGCGCTTCGGTGGCATCCGCGCCATCGGCCTGTCTGGACAGATGCATGGTGCGGTGCTGCTGGATGAGCGCGATGAAGTGCTGCGTCCCGCCATCCTGTGGAGCGATTCGCGCAGCGCCCCGGAGTGCGCCGAACTGGAAAGCCGTGCGCCGCGCCTGCATGGCATCGCCGGCAACCTCGCCATGCCGGGCTTCACCGCCCCCAAGCTGCTGTGGGTGGCGCGGCACGAGCCACAGCTCTTCGCGCGCATCGCCACGGTGCTCTTGCCCAAGGACTGGCTGCGCCTGAAGATGACGGGCCGCAAGGTCTCCGACCCTTCCGATGCCGCTGGCACGCTGTGGCTGGACGTGGAAGGCCGCAACTGGTCCGACGAACTGCTGGCGGCTTCGGGCATGCGGCGCGATCAGATGCCGGCGCTGGTCGATGGCAGCGCGGTGTCGGGCAGCCTGCTGCCCGAGGTGGCGCAGGCCTGGGGCTTGAGGTCCGATGTCATCGTTGCCGGCGGCGCTGGCGATGGCGCGGCCAGTGCGGTGGGCATCGGCGCGGTCAAGCCGGGCGATGGTTTCCTCTCGCTGGGAACATCGGGCGTGCTCTTCGTGGTCAATGACCGCTTCCGTCCCAATCCCGGACGCGCCATCCATGCCTTCTGTCACACCTTGCCGCAACGCTGGCACCAGATGAGCGTGATGCTGTCGGCGGCCAGTTGCCTGCGCTGGTTCTGCCGCTTGTGTTCGGTGGACGAGAAGAGCCTGTTGGCCGAGATCGAACAACTGGATGAGCAAGCGTGCAACAATGCGCCGCTGTTCCTGCCCTACCTCTCGGGCGAACGCACGCCCCACAACGATCCCTACGCCACCGGCGTCTTCCATGGGCTGACCCCGGAGCACCAGCGTGCCGCGCTTGGCTATGCGGTCCTCGAGGGCGTCGCCTTCGGCATGGTCGATGGCCTGGACGCGCTGCGTGCGGCGGGCACCGATGTGGCCGAATTGTCGCTGGTCGGCGGTGGCGCGCGCAGTGCTTATTGGGCACAGTTGCTGGCCGATGCGCTGCAGGTGCGCATCGTCACCCACGTCGGCAGCGAAGCAGGCGGGGCCCTGGGCGCGGCGCGCCTGGCCTGGCTGGCCGACGGCGGCGATGAGGCCGAGGTCTGCCGCAAGCCGGCACAGCAGGCGCTGTACCAGCCCGACCCTGCGCGGCACGCGGCCTTGCAGGCGCGCCTGCAGCGCTATCGGGCGATCTATGCGCCCTTTGCGCCTTTGTACGGGGAGGGCCATTAACTTCAATCAGAGGAGAGATATGCAGGTCATCGAATGCAGTGAACCCCAGCTTGATATCCTGGCCGCCCTGTTCAACGACTACCGGATCTTCTATGGATATCAGGATGACCTGCCGGCGTGTCGCGACTTTCTGGAAGAAAACCTGCGGTTGCGCCGTTCCTCGATGTTCCTGCTCACCGATGACGGGGGAAACGCAGTCGCTTTCGCGCAGTGCTATCCCGCCACCTGTTCACTGAGCATGCGCCCTTACCAGTATCTCTCCGACCTGTATGTCATCCGCAGCGCGCGCCAGCAAGGCCATGGCCGCCACCTGATGCAATACCTGCGCGATCACTTCAGAGCGCGGGGAGCGCAAAGGATCACGCTCGATACGGCCACGACCAACACGACCGCCCAGCGGCTCTACGAAGCGCTGGGCTATGAGCGGGAGCAGGTCTACATTACTTATCACCAGGTGCTGGATGCGCCTGGCCAGCCATGAGCGAGCCCGTCGCTACCACTAAGGCGTCCAGGTGGTCGTGGATCAGCGCCGATTGAACTTGAACACCGAAATCGCCTGCAACAAGCGCACCGTCTGCTCCTGCAGGCTGCCCGCTGCAGCCGCGGCCTCTTCCACCAGCGAGGCGTTCTGCTGGGTGCTGGCGTCCATCTGGGTGATGGCTTCATGGACCTGGTTGATGCCGGCGCTCTGCTGCTGCGTGGCTTCCTTGATCTCGCCCATGATGCCCGAGACCCGCTGTACCGATTCCACGATATCGCGCATGGTGCTGGTGGCCTGTTCCACCTGACGGTTGCCCACGTCGACCTTTTCCACCGAGGCATCGATCAGCTGCTTGATCTCCTTGGCTGCTGCCGCCGAGCGTTGCGCCAGCGAGCGCACCTCGGAGGCCACCACCGCAAAGCCACGGCCCTGCTCACCCGCGCGGGCCGCTTCCACGGCGGCGTTCAGGGCCAGGATGTTGGTCTGGAAGGCGATGCTGTCGATCAGGCCGATGATGTCCACGATCTTGCGCGAGGATTCGCTGATCTCGTTCATCGTCGTGCCGGTGCTGGCGACCGCGTCGCCGCCGCGCATGGCGATGGCCGAGGCGGTGCCGGCCAGGTCGTTGGCCTGCACGGCGTGATCGGCGTTCTGGCGCACGGTGGAGGCCAGCTCATGCATGCTGGAAGCGGTTTCTTCCAGGTTGGCGGCTTGCGCTTCGGTGCGGCGCGACAGGTCGAGGTTGCCGGTGGCGATTTCGCGCGTGGCCAGGGTGATGGTCTCGACGTTGGAGCGCACGTCGCCGATGATGGCCGTCAGGTTCACGTTCATCTGGCGCAGCGAGCGCAGCAGGCGTCCCAGTTCATCGTGGCGGGTCGTCTCGATGCGCACCGAGAGGTCGCCGCCGGTGATGGCGTGGGTGATGTCCAGCGCCTGGTGCAGCGGCTTGATGAGGGCGTTGCGCAGGGCGATCCATTGCACGATGGACAACAGCGCTGCGGCTGCCGCCAGGGCGCTGATCCACCATTGATGCAAGGCCGCCATGCCCGCGACCACGACGGCCAGCTGGATGGTCAACATGATGCCCATGGAGAGGTTCAGGCGCGAATTCAACTGCATGCGCGAGAGCTTGCCCAACCAGCCTGCCAGCCCGGTGCGCACCACTTCGCCGCGATGCAGGGCGATGCCCTTGGTCTGGCCACGGCGGATGCTGGCGTACAGCTTTTCAGCGCCGGCCACGGCGTCGCGCTCGGGCTTGGTGCGCACCGACATGTAGCCGACGATCTGGCCGTTCTCGCGGATCGGCGTGACGTTGGCGCGCACCCAGTAGTGGTCGCCGTTCTTGCTGCGGTTCTTGACCAGGCCGGTCCAGGGTGTGCCGCCCTTGATGGTGGCCCACATGTCGGCAAAGGCTTCGGCCGGCATATCGGGATGGCGGATCAGGTTCTGCGGCGCGCCCAGTAATTCGTTTTCTTCGAAACCGCTGATCTCGATGAAGTAGGGATTGACGTAGGTGATATTGCCCTTGAGATCGGTCTTGGAAACAATCGCCTTGCCGTCGATCAGTAGACGCTCCTGGCCCGTGACCGGCATGTTCATGCGCATCTTTTACCCTCGCGTTGACTAGTGATGGAAAGGGCCGGCCGGCGGCAGGAGAGGTGCGGCGGCCAGGGCAATCGCTCCCCGTGCGAATGCTGTGACCGCGCGCGCCAGGCAGGAACGACAACCTGACGCGGGCCATGTCCGACGATGGTCAGACGGGGGGATTGTCTCCGGAGTGCGGTGGGCTGTCGGACCCTCTGCGGGGCTTTCCGAAGACGGTAGTGTAAGTCGGATAGAACGAACAGTACATGACCACCGTCAATATTATCGAGATGGGCAGAAGGATGAAGAACACTGCGCTGAAGCTGCCGGTCAGCAGCGTGATCACCATGCTGATGACGGAAGGGACCACGATGGCGATCACGATCCAGGCCAGGCCATAGACCAGGAAGGCCCCGCCGGCGCGGCGCACGGTGAAGAAGCTGTAGAACAGCGCTTTGCCCAGTGGCATCTGCTGCCACATGATCAGCGGCGCAGCGTACCAGAACGCCATCGCAGCCGGCACGTACAGCGCGGCGGCCACGAGCATGGCGATGCGCATGCTGCCGGCGGCGCTTTCCAGTTCCTTGGTGGACAGTCCGCCCCCCATCATGGCCTTCCAGAAGGCGCCGCCGTCGGCCAGCGCCGAGGCCGCCACCACCAGCGTGGCCACCAGCAGGTAGAGCAGGCCCAGCTTGAGCAGGGTATTGCGCGCCGGGCTGCGGAAGCCCACCAGCAGCAGGTTGGGATAGACGCGCTCGCCCTTTTCGATCTGTGCGCAGGCCTGCATGAAGGACATGGCAAAGAGCGGGATGAGGATCAGCGGCAGCATCTGGCCGAGCACCGGGATGATGCCCAGGGCCAGCATCAGGAACATGTAGGCCAGGAACAGGGTGGAAATCTCGGCGGGCTGCTTGCGAAACAGCGCGAAGCCTTGCTTGACCCAGGACCAGCCGGTATGTGCGGGGATCTTTTCCATAGCTCCAGTCAGGACAGCGCCGGCGGCGTTTCTGCGATGCGCAGACGCAGGATGCGTTCGAAGTGGGTGGGATCGTGCGGCGTGAGCATTTCGGCTGCACGGGGCATGTAGAAGTCGTACAGGCGCGAGAGCCAGAAGCGCAGCGCGGCCGCGCGCAGCATGGGCTGCCAGGCGGTGTGTTCGGCCTCCGAGAACGGGCGCACGGCGCGGTAGGCCGCCAGCATGGCGTCGGTGCGGGCTTGGTCCAGCACGCCCGTGTCCAGGTCCACGCACCAGTCGTTGACGGTCACGGCCAGGTCGAAGAGCCAGGTATCGCAACCGGCGAAGTAGAAATCGAAGATGCCTGAGAGCTGTTCGCCGACGAACATCGCGTTATTGCGGAACAGGTCGGCGTGCACCGGACCGCGCGGCAGGGCGCGGTAGTCGGCGGTGGCGGCGAAGTCCTTCTGGTACTGGACTTCGTCGGCCAGCAGGCGGCCCAGTTCGGCCGGCAGGAAGGGCAGCACGGTGGGCGTGGTTTCCAGCCACCAGGCCAGGCCGCGCAGGTTGGGCTGGAGGATCTTGAAATCCTTGGCCGCCAGATGCATGCGCGCCAGCATATCGCCCAGCGCGGCGCAGTGCACCGGTTGCGGGTCCAGCTGCGACTGGCCTTCCAGCTTGCTGACGATGGCCGCCGGCTTGTCGTTGAGCAGGCTGACGATGGCGCCCTTGTCATTGGCCACCGGCGCGGGCACCGGGATGCCGCGGTCGGCCAGGTGGCGCATCAGTTCCAGGTAGAAGGGCAGTTGTTCGATGTGCAGCTTTTCGAACAGGGTCAGCACGTATTGGCCACGCTCCGTGCCGATGAAGAAGTTGCTGTTCTCGATGCCCGAGGAAATACCCTTGATCGAGGTAGCCGCGCCGAGCGGGAAATGTTTGAGCCAGTCGGAGAGTTGTTCCAGACTGACCGGTGTAAAGACTGCCATGACGAAATCGAAAGTGGGATGCTGAGGGGCTTGCCCGGCCACGGTGGCCGTTGGCAAACCTGATGAACGAGGAGGGCCGGGACGGCGCCAGGCCCGCTCCCGACCCTTTCAGACCTGCCGCGCCGGGCGGCAGGTCTGGGGGGCGCTGGCCCGGTATACCGCTTGGGCGCCGGGCCGGTATGGCTTACTTCTTGGTCGCGCCCTCGGTCTGACCTTCCTGCTGCGGCTTCTTCACGCCCCAGTCGAATTCACCGACCTTCCATTGGGCCGAGGTCGGCGGGCCGCTCTGGGTGTCGCCCGGGGTGGAGCTGCCCACGTTCTGGTTCGGGCGCAGGTAGTAGGTGCTGGGGCCGGACTTGACCTCGATTTCCTTGACCTGGCCGTGGTCACGTTGTTCCTTGATGCTGTTGCCCTGGTTGCGGCTGTCTTCGCCCGGCTTGCGGATGGTCACGGCCGGCGGTTCGCCCTCTTCCAGCTTTTCCAGCTCGGGCGGCGGCGGCGCCGGCTGCGCGGCCACGCCGGCCGGGGCCGGTTGTGCTACTGCCAGCGGTGCGGCCAGACCGGCCGATGCGCACAGCAGCACGGCTGCCAGGGACTCTTTGAACCAGGGGTGGGATGGTTTCATGATGTATGCAGGAAAAAGGGGGTGTTGTTTGCTTCATTGTAGCAAACCATTGTGCTCCGCCCCCCGCGTTTATTCGGGGGAATGGTCAGAGTAACAACATCCCTTCCTATCTGCACCTGCCTGCTGGCCGCTAGTCCAGCAGGGGGATGCGGGTCTGGACCCAGTCAGACAGGGTGGGCGGCATGGCGATGACGCGGGCGAAGTCTTCCTCATCGCCGGCGTCGAAGTAGCTGAGGTGATCGCGCGAGTATTCGAGCAGGGCCGGAAAATCCCGTCCCCATTGCACGCCGAAGTAGCGTACGGCGCGCAGGTCGCCGCTTTCGTCGTAGATGCGCAGCCGCACCCGGTCCAGCCGGTCCGATTCCCGCGGTCCGGCCCCGCACAGCTCGACGCGGAAGCTGAGGCCGCGATACTGGCGCACCCCGCCGTTGAGCTTCTGGGTATAGGTCTCGCAGTCGCGGTATTGCGGCGCCAGGCCGGTGGTGACGAAGATGGCCAGCCCATAGCTCATCGCCAGCATGTAGAGCAGGGTCGCGGTCTGGTAGTTGAGCCTGGGCCCGGCCTTGGCGGGCGCGACGACGCGGTTCATGGAACGATAGAACAGGCCCAGCACGCAGGCCAGTATCGCTCCCAGGATGCAGTAGAGGTCACCCGGCTCCGACGTGGCCTGGTCCATCCACGGCTGCACGCCCAATTGCTGCTCCAGGGACGCAGGCACGACCAGCGGCAGCGTCAGCAGGGCCGCCATGATGCTGCCGAACAGGGCGAGCGTGTAGAGCGTGCTCAGGAAGAGCTGGGTGAGATAGGCTTTGGCGACCGGCATGATGATAAAAGGCGGACAAGGTGAAATGGTTCATCTGGTTGCCTTTCATCATGAAGTTGCGACAGGGGTTTTTAAATCGTACCAAGGTGATGAAAAGTGAACAGTTATCCGCCTTTCGTGACAATGATGCGGTTCACGGAGGAATAAATGAAAAGGCCGGGCGACATTTCTGCCGCCCGGCCTGATCGGAGTGATGAAGGGGAGATATCAGAGATACATCCCGCTCTGCCGCTCCGCCTCCTGCTGGGTCTCGGCCGGCTTGGCCTTCTCGGCATGGAATTTCTGGATCGCCGCCAATACCTCGGCCGGTTCGTCGATCACCTGCAGCAGGTTCACGTCCTTGGGCGAGATCATGCCATCGTCCACCAGGCGGGTCTTGATCCAGTCCACCAGGCCAGCCCAGAACTGGCTGCCCACCAGGATCACCGGCATCATGCGCGACTTGCCGGTCTGCATCAGGGTCAGTGCTTCGGTGAGTTCATCGAGGGTGCCGAAGCCGCCCGGCAGGACCACGTACGCATCGGCATACTTGACGAAGGCCACCTTGCGCGCAAAGAAATGACGGAAGGACAGCGAAATGTCCTGCCAGGCATTGCCGTGCTGTTCGTGCGGCAGTTCGATGTTCAGGCCCACCGAAGGGGATGCGCCTTCGTAGGCCCCCTTGTTGGCCGCCTCCATGATGCCGGGGCCGCCACCGGAGATGACGGCGTAGCCGGCGTCGGAGATCAGGCGGGCGATCTCCACGCACAGTTGATAATGGGGATTGTCGGGCCTGATCCGGGCAGAACCGAAGATGGAAACGGCAGGACGCAGCTCAGAGAGACGTTCGGTCGATTCGATGAATTCTGCCATAATCGTGAGTACATGCCACGACTCGCGCGCCTTCTTGGCCGTCGCGCGTTCGATGTCCCCCACCTCCCGCAGACGCGGGACATTTTTTCCTCTCTGTTCCATATGCAAAAAACCTTGTTGTTAGTTGATGGTTCCAGTTACCTCTATCGTGCCTTCCATGCATTGCCCGATATGCGTAACGCGGAAGGCGCGCCCACCGGTGCGCTGTACGGCATCATCAATATGCTGCGCCGACTGCGCAACGATTATCCCGCAAGTTACGTTGCCTGTGTGTTCGACGCCAAGGGCAAGACTTTCCGTGATGATCTGTACCCCGACTACAAGGCCACCCGCAAGTCCATGCCGGAAGACCTGGCCCTGCAGATCGAGCCCATCCATGCCGCCGTGCGCGCGCTGGGCTGGCCGATCCTGATGGTCGAGGGCATCGAGGCCGATGACGTCATCGGCACGCTCTCGGTACAGGCCACCGCCGTGGGTCTCGACACCATCGTCTCCACCGGCGACAAGGACATGGCCCAACTGGTCAATGAACACGTTACCTTGGTCAACACGATGAGCAATGAAGTTCTCGACATTGCCGGCGTGACTGCAAAATTCGGCGTGCCGCCCGAGCGCATCGTCGATTACCTGAGCCTGATCGGCGATACCGTGGACAACGTGCCCGGCGTCGAGAAGTGCGGTCCCAAGACCGCCGTGAAATGGCTCAGCGCCTATGGCACGCTCGATGGCGTCATGGCCAATGCCGACAAGATCAGCGGCGTGGTCGGCGAGAACCTGCGCCGTGCGCTCGACTGGCTGCCGCAAGGCCGCGTGCTGGTGACCGTCAAGACCGATTGCGACCTGTCCGCGCACATGAAGTCCATCCTCGAATCGCTGACCATGCAACCGGTGGACAAGGATGCGCTCAAGGAACTCTTCACCCGCTACAACTTCCGCACCTGGCTGCGCGAGCTCAGCGATGGCGCCGAGACGGGCGCAGCGAAGGCTCCCATGGTGGGAGCATCGGCAGCGGCCGCGCTGGAAGCGCCGGCGCAAGGCGGCCTGTTCGCGGCCGCGCCCAAGGTCGAGTACGAGACCGTGCTCACCGATGCGCAACTGGACCAGTGGATCGCCACCATCAACGCCGCGGAACTCACCGCCGTCGATACCGAAACCACCTCGCTGGAAGCGATGCAGGCCGAGCTGGTCGGCATCTCCCTGTGCTGCGAGCCGGGCCGTGCTGCCTATATCCCGGTGGCGCACAACTACCAGGATGCGCCTGCACAATTGTCGCGCGAGCATGTGCTGGAGAAACTCAAGCCCTGGCTGGAAGACGCCAGCAAGCCCAAGCTCGGCCAGCACCTGAAGTACGACAGCCACATCTTCGCCAACTATGGCGTCCACCTTGGCGGCGTGAAGCACGATACGCTGCTGGAATCCTACGTCTTCGAGTCGCATCGTCCGCATGACATGGACAGCCTGGCCGCGCGCCACCTGGAGCGCAAGACCATCACCTATGCCGAGGTCTGCGGCAAGGGCGCCTCCCAGATCGGTTTCAACGAAGTGGCCATCGAGCGCGCTACTGAATACGCCGCCGAAGATGCCGAGGTCACGCTGGCCCTGCACCAGGCCATGTGGCCGCAGATCGAACACGACGACAAGCTGCGCTTCATCTACGAGAAGATCGAAGTCCCCACCTCGGTGGTGCTGCAGAAGATCGAGCGCAACGGCGTGCTGATCGACAGCGAGCGCCTGGGCCAGCAATCGCATGACCTGGGCAAACGCATGCTGGAGATCGAACAGCAGGCCTACGACCTGGCCGGTCAGCCCTTCAACCTGAATTCGCCCAAGCAGCTGGGCGAGATCCTGTTCGGCAAGCTGGAACTGCCGGTGGTCAAGAAGACCGCTTCCGGCGCGCCGTCCACCGATGAAGAAGTGCTGCAGAAGCTGGCCGAGGATTATCCGCTGCCCAAGGTGTTGCTGGACTATCGGGGCCTGGCCAAGCTCAAGTCCACCTATACCGACAAGCTGCCCAAGATGGTCAACCCGACCACCGGTCGCGTGCATACCAACTATGCGCAGGCCGTGGCAGTGACGGGGCGCTTGTCCTCCAATGATCCCAACCTGCAGAACATCCCCATCCGCACCGCCGAAGGCCGTCGCATCCGCGAAGCCTTCGTCGCGCCCGAAGGCAGCGTGATCGTCTCGGCCGACTATTCGCAAATCGAGCTGCGCATCATGGCGCACATCTCGGAAGACGAGAACATGTTGAAGGCCTTTGCCAACAACGAAGACATCCACCGCGCCACCGCCGCCGAGATCTTCGGCATCGCGCCCGAGCAGGTCGAGTCCGAGCAGCGCCGCTACGCCAAGGTCATCAACTTCGGGCTGATCTATGGCATGAGCGCCTTCGGCCTGGCGAGCAACCTGGGCATCGAGCGTGCGGCTGCGCAGATGTATATCGACAAGTACTTCATGCGCTTCTCGGGCGTGAAGCGCTACATGGATGAGACACGCCTGCAGGCCAAGGCGCGCGGCTATGTGGAAACCGTCTTCGGTCGCCGCCTGTGGCTGCCCGAGATCAATTCGCCCAACGGTCCGCGCCGCCAGGGCGCCGAGCGGGCGGCGATCAATGCGCCCATGCAAGGCACTGCCGCCGACCTGATCAAGATGGCCATGATTGCCGTGCAGGACTGGCTGGAAGCGAACAGCATGCAGACCCGCATGATCATGCAGGTGCATGACGAACTGGTGCTGGAAGTGCCGCAGCAAGAGCTGGAGGTGGTGCGTGAAAAGCTGCCTGCATTGATGAAAAATGTTGCGGAGCTGAAAGTTCCCTTGCTTGCCGAGGTGGGAATCGGTAAGAATTGGGACGAAGCACACTAATTGGTCATTCGGGCAAAACAGGGGCGCGGTTCGCATGCGTCCTTGTCATGCGAACGTGATGCCCGCCCCGCCTGGGATGCGGGGCAGGTGGCCATGCTGGACAAGCAGGCGTTGGCGATTCAACAAGCTGTCGAAATAACAAGTCAGCGCGAGAACAATAACAAATTGGCATCGGCACCTGGTGCTTAAAAGTTAAAACTTAGAACTTAGAACTTAGAACTTAGAACTTAGAACGTAGAAAAAAAGACAGGCTGCCGTCGCAACCGCAGTAGTCAAAGACGGGACGACGCGCCGAGTGGGACCGGACCTGGTCCGGTGCAACAGAGGCTGTGGCAGGGAGACGATCAGGGGACAGCAGATAGGCAGCGTGCCAGCAGGGCATGGACGTATGACGCGCGCAGCTCTCCGGTTTTTCCGTCCGGCCTCCGACGACTACACGGAGGAGACGTCATGAAGTCAGGAATGAAGATGGGCACGCGCCTGGGACTCGGGTTTGCGTGGGTGGTGCTGTTGCTGGTGCTGGTGACCGGCTTTGGCATCTTCAACATGCACCAGGTGCAGGGCCGCTTTACCCATGTGGTCGAGGTCAAGAATCCCGAGAGCGCGCTAGTCAAGGAAATGCTGGAGACGGTGGGCGAGCGTTCCATCTCGCTGCGCAACCTGATGCTGCCGGCCGCGCCCGAGGACGTGGATATCGAAGCGCAGTACATCGAAGCGCAATCCCTGAAATACAAGATGGCGGCCCAGAAGCTGCAACAGCTCTTTGCCGAATCGAGCGACACCAGCGATGAAGAAAAGGCGGCCTTGCCCAAGATCGCCGCCCAGGCCAGCAAGGCCGAGAAGCTGATCAACGAAGCCGTGGAGTTCGGCAAGCGGCGCGAGGCCTATGAGCTGGCGCAATTCCTCAAGGAACAGTACCTGCCGGTGCAGAAATCCTGGCAGGTCGAGCTCAAGGCCCTGGCTGCGCTGGAAGACCAGCTCAACAAGGATGCCGCCGAGGCCAGCGCCGTGGCCTATTCGCGCGCACGCATGCTGATGCTGCTCATCAGCGCCATCGGCGTGGTCACCGCCGTCCTGGCCGCTTTCTGGCTGACCCGTCACCTGCTGCGCAAGCTCGGCGGCGAGCCTGACTATGCGGTGCAGATCGCTGGCCAGATCGCCGAGGGCGACCTGGCTGTGGTCATCGATACCCGTGCCGGCGACCACGACAGCCTCATGGCCGCCATGCGCGTCATGCGCGACAAGCTCGCCGCCATCGTGGCCGAGGTGCGCAAGGGCTCCGAAACCATCACCACGGCGTCCTCGGAAATCGCCCGGGGCAACCTGGACCTATCGGCCCGCACCGAACAGCAGGCCGGTGCGCTGGAAGAGACCGCCTCCTCCATGGAGCAGTTGAATTCCACCGTCAAGCAGAACGCCGAAAACGCCCACCAGGCCAATGACCTGGCGCTGGCCGCCTCGGATGTGGCGGTGCAGGGCGGCAGCATCGTCTCGCAGGTGGTGGAGACCATGCAGTCCATCAATGCCTCGTCGCAGAAGGTGGCCGACATCGTCAGCGTGATCGATGGCATTGCCTTCCAGACCAACATCCTGGCGCTGAACGCCGCGGTGGAAGCCGCCCGCGCCGGCGAGCAGGGACGCGGCTTCGCGGTGGTGGCCTCCGAAGTACGTTCGCTGGCCCAGCGCTCGGCCTCGGCGGCCAAGGAAATCAAGGTGCTCATCGGTGATTCGGTGGGCAAGGTCGAGAATGGCAGCAAGCTGGTCGAGCAGGCCGGCAGCACCATGCACGACATCGTCACCAGCATCCGCCGCGTGACCGATGTGATGACCGAGATCAACCATGCCAACCGCGAGCAGAGCAGCGGCATCGAACAGGTCAATGAGGCCATCATCCAGATCGATGACATGACCCAGCAGAATGCTGCGCTGGTCGAGCAGGCCGCAGCGGCGGCGCGCTCGCTGCAGGAGCAGGCGGCCGGGCTGCAGCAGCTGGTGAGTGTGTTCCGCCTGGATGCGGCGCAGGCGCATGGGCATGCAGCCGCGCCGGCCCATGCCCCGGCGGCGGTCGAGCGCGTCATCGATGTGACACCCGGTGCACCGGAGCTGCCGGCCGGCGGTAACGTGCTGGCGGTGCAGGGCTGAATCGCAGGGCGGCGTCAGCGCGCTGCTGCTCCGACGCGCTGGCGCAATTGCGGTTAGACTCCGGCATGAGATCGGTCGGAGCGCGTCCGGATGACGCAAGAAGCGGCCCAAGCGTTCTGCCAAGGCCGCTTTTTCATGGGCCGGCCCGATCCGTTCTGTCTTTGTCCTTCCACCACAATGAGGCCAAGCGCCCCCCAAGATGGAGAACCCGATGAACGACCTTCGCAATGATTTCAACAGCCTGCTGGGCCAGAGCTCCCTGTCCGGCAACGCTGACCGCCGCACCTTCCTCAAGACCGCCCTGGGCACCGGCTTTGCGGCCGCCGTGCTGCCGGTGTGCGCCCAGTCCATGATCAAGACCGATACCCAGGGCCTGACCGCAGGCGAGGTGTCCATCGAGGTCAACGGCCAGCGCGTGCCGGCCTATCGCGCCCAGCCGGAGGGCAAGACCGGCTTGCCAGTCATCATCGTGGTCTCCGAGATCTTCGGCGTGCATGAGCACATCGCCGACATCGCGCGCCGCTTCGCCAAGCTGGGTTATCTGGCCATTGCGCCGGACTTCTTCGTGCGCCAAGGCAATCCCATGGCCTATACCTCCATTGCCGAGCTGCAGAAGGACATCATTTCCAAGGTGCCCGACGCCCAGGTGATGGGCGATATCGACGCCTACGTGAAATGGGCCGGCGAAAACGGCGGCGATACCCGGCGACTGGGGATCAATGGCTTCTGCTGGGGTGGCCGCATCGTCTGGCTCTACAGCGCCCACAATCCCAAGGTCAAGGCCGGTGCGGCCTGGTATGGCCGCCTGGTGGGCGAGAAGAGCGAGCTGTTCCCGCAGCAGCCCATCGATATCGCGCCTACGCTGAAGACGCCGGTCATCGGTCTGTACGGCGGCAAGGACCAGGGCATCCCGGTCTCGACCGTGGAGCAGATGAAGGAAGCGCTGCAGAAGGCGGGCAACAAATCGGAATTCCATGTGTACATGAATTCCGGTCATGCCTTCAACGCCGACTACCGTCCCAGCTATGTGGAGGCCGATGCCAAGGATGCGTGGAGCAAGGTGGTGGCCTTCTTCAAGCAGCACGGTGTGGCCTGATGCCGATGCGATAAGCAGCACGAGCTTCGTGTTGGTGCGCTTCTGATGCAGATCAAGGCAGGGCGCACCAAGATGTGCGGCCTGCATGCGAAGGGACGGAGTCTTCCGTCCCTTTTTCATTGATGTCCAGAAAGAACACATGGGTTTACGGCGCATCGCGCCTTGGCACGCCGTTTGCTAAACAAGCCCGTGAGTAGAAGCGGCTAGCAGTCGGTAACCAAGACACTTACCTTCTTGCGGGGCATTGCTCGTGACGCCATCGGAGCCTTCCGATGGCCCCTCTCTTTTGACAGGACACGAGACCATGCACATTGCCCGAGCGCCCTCTCTATCTGCGTTACCGTTTTTCGCAACATCGCCCACGATTGATTCCATTTTCGGCAATGATGACCGGGGTGCGCGATGAACGCCGTCACTGATCGTTTCAATGGCGGCGCCGCTACCACGCTGCGCTTGCGGGTGAGGGCAGTGCGCCGCGCGGCCGAAGGGATCCTTCTCTTTGAACTGGCGCCGCAGGACGGCGCTGCGCTGCCACCCTGGACCCCGGGCGCGCACCTGCGCCTGCATCTGCACGACGGCCTGGTGCGCGCCTATTCCCTCTGCAATACGCCGCAACAGCGTGATTGCTATCTGATTGCGGTCAAGCGCGAGCCCGATTCACGCGGCGGTTCCGTCTTCCTGCATGAGCAGGTGCAGGAGGGGATGACCATCAGCGCATCGCCTCCCGTCAATGCCTTTCCCCTCATCGCCGATGCGCGCGCCCCGCTGTTGCTGGCCGCCGGCATCGGCATCACGCCGCTGCATGCGATGGCCGCCGAGCTGGCCATGCAAGGTACGCGACATCGTCTGCATTACTTTGCACGCAGCCTGGCGCATGCCGCCTTCTTCCATGAGCTGGCCGCGGGTTCGCAAGGCATGTCGCTGCACCTGGGGCTGGATGGCGCCGAGACCGAGCACGCCATCGCGGCCGCCCTGGCGGCGGCGCCGCGTTCTTCACCGCTCTACGTGTGCGGACCTTCGCCCTTCATCGACGCCGCACGTCGCCATGCGCAACTGGCGGGCTGGCGCGAGCAGGACATCCACTTCGAACGGTTTGCCGCACCGGCCATGCCGACGGCGGACGCAGATCCGGCCCGCCCGGCGCAGGCGCCAGACAGCACTTTCGAGCTGGTGCTGCAGCGTTCCGGCCTGCGCTGCCAGGTGCTGCCCGGCCAGAGCATCGTGGCCGCGGCAGCGCAAGTGGGTGTGGTGATCGGCACCTCCTGTGGCGAAGGTTTCTGCGGCAGTTGCGAGAGCACCGTACTGGAAGGCCAGCCTTGGCATCGCGACAGTGTGCTCTCGGCCGCCGAGCGCGCCAGCGGGCGGCGCATCCTGCCGTGCGTGTCGCGCTGTGCGGGTACGCGGCTGGTGCTGGATCTGTGAGGTCTGTCACACCGTCGTCGAGATTTGTCAGTGCAAGTTCAACCCACCTGGAGAGGAAGGCTATGAAGAAGCAATCGATGCAAAAGCGTACGTTCCTGCGGCGTGCAGCGGTGTTGTGGCTGGGCGCGGCCGCGCTGTCGATCACGGGCCTGGCCCAGGCCCAGGACAAGGTCACGCTGCTGTCGAACTGGTATGCGCAGGCCGAGCACGGCGGCTTCTACCAGGCCGTGGCCAAGGGCATCTACAAGAAATACGGCATCGACGTGACCATCAAGATGGGCGGCCCGCAGGTCAACAACATGCAGATCCTGGTGGCGGGGCAGGCCGACTTCAGCATGGGTTACGACTTCACGGTGATGAAGGGCGTCGAGCAAGGCCTGCCGCTGGTGACGGTGGGCACTTCCTTCCAGTCCGATCTGCAGGGGATGATGACGCATGACGATGTCGCCAGCCTGGGCGGCCTGAAGAACAAGACCATCCTGGTGGCCGGCTCGGGCCAGTCGAGCTGGTGGCCGTGGCTCAAGGCCAAGTATGGCTATACCGATGCGCAGTCCCGGGCCTATACCTTCAACCTGCAACCTTTCTTTGCCGATCCCAACATCGCGCAGCAGGCCTATCCCTCCTCCGAGCTGTTCCAGGCCGACAAGGCCGGCGTGAAGAGCAAGTTCTTCCTCTTTGCCAGCGAGGGCTACCCGCCCTATGGCACCACCATCGTGACGCTGCAGAAGACGGTAGCGACCAAGCCTGACCTGGTGCAGCGCTTCGTCAAGGCGACGGCGGAAGGGTGGAAGAGCTACCTGGAAGATCCAGCGCCGGGCAATGCCCTCATCAAGGCCGACAACAAGAACATGGGTGATGAACAACTGGCCTATGCCCTGGGCAAGCTCAAGGAGCTCAAGGTGGTCACCGGCGGCGATGCGGCCAGGCTGGGTATCGGTGTCATGACCGACGAGCGATGGAAGCAGACCTACGAGGTCATGGTGGCCACCGGCCTGCTCAAGGCGGGGACCGATTATCACAAGGCCTACACCACCCAGTTCGTCAAGGACATGAAGGTCATGCCCTGACTTTCCTGACGGGATTCACTCTCGGTGAATGCACGGGAGCAGCGTTTCTTTCCGGCGAAGGCGACCATGTTGGCACGCCGGCCGGACTACTGCGGACCATGGTGTTCGCAGTCCAAGCAGAAGGAGCAGCATCATGCTGGTAACCCAACAAAAAGTCTTGCGCAGGTTCTGGTACGCGCTCATGCCGGTCTCTCAGTTGAAGGAGGGGCCGCAGCCCTTCACGCTGTTGGGCGAGAAGCTGGTGGTGTGGTTGAAGGAAGACGGCTCGCCCGCCGCGCTGCAGGATCGCTGCTGCCATCGTACGGCGAAGCTGTCCAAGGGTTTCGTGGAAAACGGCAACATCGTGTGCGGCTATCACGGCTGGACCTTCAATGGCGAAGGGGCCTGCGTGCGCGTGCCGCAGAGCGCGGATGGCAGCGTGCCGGCGGGGGCCTGTGTGAAATCCTATTTCTGCAAGGAGCGTTACGGTTACGTGTGGGTGGCGCTGGAAGAACCGCTGCGCGATATTCCGGAGTTTCCCGAAGAGGGTGCGCCGGGCTATCGCCGCATCTTCCAGTTCTACGAGCGCTGGGAGACCAGTGCCTTGCGGATGATGGAAAATTCCTTCGACAATTCGCATTTCAGTTACGTACATCGCGCCACCTTCGGCCTGTACGACCAGCCCAAGCCGGAGAAATACGAAATCGCCGAAACCGACTACGGTTTCGAAGCCGAAACCCGCGTACCCATCAAGAACGTGCCGGCCAGCCATCGCGTCACCGGCAGTACCGCCGACACCACGGTGCGCCACATGTTCAACCGCTGGTATCTGCCCTTCGTGCGCCGCTTTGGCTGCACCTATCCGGAGAGCGGACGGCATCACATCATCTACAACTGCGCCACGCCCATCGATGATGGTTCCATCATGCTGTCGCAATGGCTGTATCGCAACGACACCGAAGAACAGTGTTCCGAAGCCGAGCTCATCGCCTGGGATGCGCCCATCCTGGTGGAAGACCGCGAGATCCTCGAAGCCACCGATCCCGATGCCTGCATCGACGTGCGCCGCCGCCAGGAATTCCACATGGCCTCGGACCGGCCGGGCCTGATCATGCGCCGCATGCTGCTGCAGTTGCTGGAAGAGCACGGCGAATCTGAAGTGTTCCGCCTCTACCCCGCTGCATGAACCCCCCAGGAGATTCCATGGACAGAGATGAACACGCGATGTCGCAGGCCGCAGCCTGGGAGCAGCAGAGTGCCGCCGCAGTAGCGGCCCCGGTGCTGTCGGCGCAGCGGGTGGAGAAGACCTATCGCAATGGCACGCACGCGCTTGATGAGGTCAGGCTCGATATCGGACGGGGCGAGTTCGTCTCGCTGCTGGGCCCATCGGGCTGCGGCAAGAGCACCTTGCTGAAGATGTTCGCCGGGCTGGAAGAGCCGTCCCACGGGCATATCCGCTGGTGGGGCGGCAACCTGGCCACGGTCGGCACGCCCGAGCGCACGTTGGCCATGGTATTCCAGGAAGCCACGCTGATGCCCTGGGCCACGGTGGAGCAGAATGTGCGCCTGCCGCTGGACTTGCGCCACGTGCCGCGCGCCCAGGCTGATGCGCGGGTAGCTGCATCCTTGAAGCGGGTGGGGCTGGAAAAATTCCACAAGGTGCTGCCGCGTGAGCTCTCCGGCGGCATGCAGATGCGCGCCTCGATTGCACGCGCACTGGCCACCTCGCCCAATCTGCTGCTGATGGATGAACCCTTCGGCGCCCTTGATGAATTCACCCGCAACAAGCTCGACGCCGACCTGCGCGACATCTGGAGCCGGCAGGACCTGACGGTGGTGTTCGTCACCCACAGCATCTATGAAGCGGTGTTCCTGTCCTCGCGGGTGATCGTGATGGCGGCGCGTCCCGGGCGGGTGATTGCCGATGTGGCCATCGATGCGCCGGGTCCGCGTGATGAGGCCTTTCGCATGTCGGCGCCGTTCATGCAGTACTGCAAGACCCTTTCCGATTACCTGACGCTGGCCAACCAGCAGGGAGACGGCCATGAAGCCCAACACTGATCCGCTGGTCAATCGCCCCGGTTTCTGGCGCGTGGCGGCGCCGTTGATCATCGGCATTGCGCTGCTGCTGATGTGGCAGATCGTCTGTACGCTGCTGGAGGTGCCACCTTACCTGGTGCCCACGCCTGCGCTGATCGTCAAGACCCTGGCGGCCGACTGGAGCATGCTGATGGCGTCGCTGCTGGTGACCTTGAAGATCACCTTCCTGGCCTTCGCGCTGGCGGTGGTCCTGGGTGTGGCGATTGCTTTCGTGTTCGTCCAGAGTCGCTTCATCGAGATCAGCCTGTTCCCCTATGCGATCATCCTGCAGGTCACGCCCATCGTCGCCATCGCCCCGCTGATCATCATCTGGGTCAGGGACACCACCGCTGCGCTCACGGTCTGCGCCACCATCATGGCGCTCTTTCCCATCATCTCCAACACCACGCTGGGACTGCGCAGCGTCAATCCGGGCTTGCTCAACCTGTTCCGGCTGAACAAGGCCTCGCGCTGGCAGACCTTGCGACGCCTGCGCATTCCCAGCGCCTTGCCGTATTTCTTCGGCGGCCTGCGCATCTCCAGCGGGCTGGCGCTGATCGGGGCGGTGGTGGCCGAGTTCGTGGCGGGCACCGGCGGCACCGGGTCGGGACTGGCCTACCAGATCCTGCAGGCGGGTTTCCAGCTCAATATTCCGCGCCTGTTTGCGGCCTTGCTGCTGATCACGCTGACCGGCATCCTGCTGTTCTGGCTGATGAGTGCGCTGTCGCGCGCCATGCTGGCCGGCTGGCATGAGAGCGAGATGGCATGATGATGCTCATCCAGGGAGCCAAATTTTCATGAGTACTTTTCTGATCAGGAACCTGCAGGCCATCATGACCGGCCTGCCCGGCGCCGCCGCGCGCCACGCCGGCCCCGACATCCGGGTGAGCGATGGCGTCATTGCCGCCATCGGCCAGCTCGATGCGTTGCCGGGCGAAGACCTCATCGATGCCAGCGATTGCGTGGCCTATCCGGCCTGGGTCAACACCCATCATCACCTGTTCCAGTCGCTGCTCAAGGGCGATCCGTTGGGCATCAACGCCACGCTCACGCCCTGGCTGGCGGCTACGCCCTATCGCTATCGCGCCAGCTTCGACGCCGACCTGTTCCGGCTTGCGGCGCGCATTGGCATGGTGGAACTGATGCGTTCGGGCTGCGGCACCATCGCCGATCACAATTACCTGTACTACCCCGGCATGCCCTTCGATACCTCGGAGATCCTCTTCGAGGAGGCCCAGCAACTGGGCCTGCGCTTCGTCCTGTGCCGAGGCACTGCCACCCGCACGCGGCAGCTGGAAGCGGAATTGCCCAGCGCGCTGCGACCGGAGACGCTCGATGGCTTCCTCGCAGACATGCAAGGTCTGGCCGGGCGCTTCCATGATCCCGCGCCGGCGTCGATGCGGCGCGTGGTGATGGCGCCGACCACGCCACTCTATTCGGCCGCTCCCGACGAGTTGCGCGAGATAGCGGTGGCCGCGCGGGCCATGGGCTTGCGGCTGCACAGTCATCTCTCGGAAACGGTCGGCTATCAGGACAGTGCGCACGCCATGCACGGCTGCCGTCCGGTGGAATTCTGCGAGCGCGTGGGCTGGCTGGGGCCGGACGTGTGGTTTGCCCACCTGGTCAAGCTCGATGCCGAGGAAATCCAGTTGCTGGGCGGCACAGGGACAGGTATTGCCCATTGTCCGCAAAGCAACGGCCGGCTGGGCAGCGGCATCGCCCCGATCCGGGCGCTGGAGGCGGCCGGCGTGCCGGTCTCCATCGGCGTGGATGGCGCGGCCTCCAACGAGGCGGCCGACATGATCTCCGAGACCCATGCGGCCTGGCTGATGCAACGCGCCCGGCGCGGCCAGGAGGCGACGCCGTCTTTCCGCGGCGGTCACTTCGAAGGAGGCGCCGACGCCGCGACGGTGGAAGACGTGGTGCGCTGGGGGACCACCGGCGGCGCGCGCGTGCTGGGCCTGGGTGCGCTGGATGGCTTGCAGGTCGGTCAGCAGGCCGATATTGCCCTGTACCGCCTCGACGATCCGCGCTACTTCGGCCTGCATGACCCGGCCATCGGCCCGGTGGCCTCGGGCGGGCGGCCTTTCCTGAAGGCAATGTGGGTCGGCGGGCGCGCCGTGGTGCGCGAGGACGCCATCCCCGGCGTGGACCTGGCCGAGCTGGGCGCGCAGGCGCGGCAGGCAGTCAAAAAAATGCTGAGAAGCAACTGAAGACATGCAAAGCAGGCCTGGCGGGGCCTGCTTTGCCGGCGCTTCCCCATGAGCCACATGGGATCCCGGCCAAAACTGCTAAAATGCCGGGATGACCAAGAGACGCAATTCTCCCTTCAGTTTCTCAGCCGAGGATTTCGACGAATCCATGGATTCCTTTGGCGCTTTCGACCCTTTCCATTCTGACTCCACCTCCCGCCAGGCTGCTGCGACCGATGCCGGCAAGCGCGCCGAAGGCGACGATGCCGCGGCAGACGAGGACCGCCCCCCGCTGGAGCTGGACCTGACCAATCATTTCCTGATCGCCATGCCGTCCATGCTGGACCCGATCTTCGGCGGCACCGTGGTCTACCTGTGCGAACACAACCATAACGGCGCGCTCGGCGTGGTCATCAACAAGCCCACCGACATGACCATGGATGTGCTGTTCGACCGCATCAACCTCAAGCTCGAGATCAAGCCCGATACCCCTGACGCCATGCCGGAACTGTATCGCCGCCCGGTCATGTTCGGCGGTCCGGTGCAGGTGGAGCGCGGCTTCGTGCTGCATTCGACCTCGGAAAAGTATTCCTCGACCCTGCAGGTCACCGATGAGGTTGCCCTGACCACCTCCAAGGATGTGCTCGAAGCGGTGGCCCACGGCAATGGCCCGGATCGCGTGCTGGTCACGCTGGGCTGCTCGGGCTGGAGCCCGGGGCAGCTGGAAGGCGAGATCGGCCGCAATGGCTGGCTCACCGTCAAGGCCGACCCCTCCATCATCTTCGAGCTGCCGGTGGAGGAGCGCTTCACGGCGGCCCTGGCCTTGCTGGGCATCGACCCGGTGATGCTCTCCGGCGACGCCGGACGGGCCTGAGAGGGCAGGGACGCTTGGATACCATCCTGGCCTTCGACTTCGGCTTGAAGCGCATCGGCGTGGCCGTGGGCAACACTGGCCTGAAGCAGGCGCAGCCGCTGGCCGTGATCAGCGAAGCGACCAACGACGGCAAGTTCGCCGCCATCGCGCGCCTGATCGAAGAGTGGCAACCGGCACGCTGCGTGGTCGGCCTGCCCTTGCATCCGGACGGCGCCGAGCACGAGATGAGCGTGCGCTGCCGCCGCTTTGCCAACCAGTTGCATGGCCGCTACGGCGTCGAGGTCGTGCTGGTGGATGAACGCTACAGTTCGGCGGTCATCCAGCACCAGCGCGGTGAACAGATCGATGACCAGGCTGCCGCCATCATTTTGCAGCAATACTTTGACGACGCACATTCATGAGCACAACACCTTCCCAGCTTGATGCAGAAGCGCTGTACCAGACCCTGGTGCAGCAGATCAAGGCCGGCCTGCAGGGCGCAACCGAGCTTGCGCTGGTGGGCATCCACTCGGGCGGCGCCTGGCTGGCCGAACGCCTGGCCGCTGAACTGGACCTGGGCGAGCGCCTGGGTTTCGTCGATGTTTCCTTCTACCGCGATGACTTTTCCGAGAAGGGTCTGCGCGCCGATGTGAAGCCCAGCCAGATTCCCTTCGATGTCGAGGGCGCCACCATCCTGCTGGTCGACGACGTGCTCTACACCGGCCGCACCACGCGCGCGGCCATCAACGAACTGTTCGACTATGGCCGCCCGGCGCGCGTGCTGCTGGCGGCGCTGGTGGATCGCGGCGGCCGCGAGCTGCCCATCGCCGCCGATTTCGTGGCGGCCTCGGTCGAACTCAGCAAACAAGAAAACCTGCAACTGCAACGCGCCGATGACGGCCGCTTCTCCCTTACGGTGGTCCATGCTTAATCCCCAACTCAACAAAAACGGCGAACTGCAACACCTGCTGACCATCGAGGGCCTGCCGCGCGCTATCCTCACGCACATCCTCGATACCGCTTCCTCCTTCGTCAGCATCGGCGACCGCGAAGTCAAGAAGGTGCCGCTGATGCGCGGCAAGAGCGTCTTCAACCTGTTCTTCGAGAACTCCACGCGCACCCGCACCACCTTCGAGATCGCCTCCAAGCGCCTCTCGGCGGACGTGATCAACCTCAACATCCAGGCTTCCAGCACCAGCAAGGGCGAGTCGCTTCTGGACACCATCGACAACCTGGCGGCCATGCATGCCGACATGTTCGTGGTGCGCCACGCGCAATCGGGCGCGCCCTTCCTGATCGCCAAGCACCTGATCGATACGAAGCAGTCGCATGTCCACGTGGTCAACGCCGGTGACGGCCGCCACGCGCACCCGACCCAGGGTCTCTTGGACATGTACACCATCCGCCACTACAAGAAGGACTTCACCAACCTGCGCGTGGCCATCGTGGGGGACATCCTGCACAGCCGCGTGGCGCGCTCGGATATCCATGCGCTGACCACCCTGGGCGTGCCGGAAGTGCGCGCCATCGGCCCGCGCACCTTGCTGCCCAGCGGCCTGGAGCAGATGGGCGTGCGCGTCTTCCACAACATGGAAGAGGGCTTGAAGGATGTGGACGTCATCATCATGCTGCGTCTGCAGAACGAGCGCATGAGCGGCGCCCTGCTGCCCTCGGCGCAGGAGTTCTTCAAGAGCTATGGCCTGACTCCGGAACGCCTGGCCCTGGCCAAGCCGGACGCCATCGTGATGCACCCCGGCCCGATGAACCGCGGCGTGGAAATCGATTCCGCCGTGGCCGATGGCGCCCAGGCGGTGATCCTGCCGCAGGTGACCTTCGGTATTGCGGTGCGCATGGCGGTCATGAGCATCGTGGCCGGTAATTGAATTCCAGGCTGACGACGACTATCACCGCGACGTTTTGAACGATCCGTTAAGAAGACAAGAACTGATGAAACTGCATATCAAGAACGGCCGCCTGATCGACCCGGCCAACGGCATCGACGCCCAGCAGGATGTGTATGTGGCCGCCGGCAAGATCGTAGGCGTGGGCCAGGCCCCGGCCGATTTCGTGGCCAACAAGACCATCGACGCCACCGGCCTGATCGTGGCCCCCGGCCTGGTGGACCTGTCGGCCCGCCTGCGCGAGCCCGGCTACGAATACAAGGCCACGCTGGAGTCCGAGATGCAGGCCGCCATCCAGGGTGGCGTGACCAGCCTGGTCTGCCCGCCTGACACCGATCCGGTACTGGATGAGCCTGGCCTGGTGGAAATGCTCAAGCACCGCGCCCGTTCGCTGAACCAGGCGCACGTCTACCCGCTGGGCGCGCTGACCGCCGGCCTGAAGGGCAAGGCCTTGACCGAGATGGCCGAGCTGACCGACGCAGGTTGCATCGGCTTCTCGCAGGCCGAAGAGCCGATTACCGACACCACCGTGCTGCTGTCGGCGCTGCAATACGCCAAGACCTTCAACTACACCGTCTGGCTGCGTCCGCAGGACCCGCACCTGGGCCGCACCGGCATCGCCCACAGCGGCCCGGCCGCTTCGCGCCTGGGTTTGTCGGGGGTGCCGGTGATGTCGGAGACCATTGCGCTCTATACCCTGTTCGAACTGATGCGCGCCACTGGCGCCCGTGTCCACCTCTGCCGCATGTCTTCGGCCGCCGGGCTGGAGCTGGTGCGCCAGGCCAAGAGCGAAGGCCTGCCGGTAACCTGCGATGTGGGCGTGCACCACATCCACTTGTGCGATCTGGACATCGGCTTCTTCGATTCCAATGCCCGCATGACCCCGCCGTTGCGCTCCCAGCGTGACCGCGAAGCGATCCGCACGGCGCTGCTGGATGGCATCATCGATGCGGTCTGCTCCGATCACACTCCGGTCGATGACGACGAGAAGCTGTTGCCCTTCGGCGAAGCCTCGCCGGGCGCGACCGGCCTGGAGCTGCTGCTGTCGCTGTCGCTGAAGTGGGCGCTGGAGACCGAAGGAGAGGGCAAGGAGGTGCTGTCCAAGGCCATCTCCAAGGTCACCCACCGCGCCGCCAAGGTGGCGGGCCTGAAGGCCGGCAACCTGGCCGTGGGCAGCGTGGCCGACCTCTGCCTGTTCGATCCCAACGCCATGTGGAAGGTGCAGGGTGCGGCGCTGGCCAGCCAGGGCAAGCACACCCCGTTCCTGGGCTACGAGCTGCCGGGCGTGGTCAAGGCCACCATCGTGTCGGGGCATATCGCCTTCGAGCGGTGATTGCTGCAGCTTGACTCTTGCTTGATCGATAGTTTCCTTTAGGCAACTCCGATCTTGTTTTCTACTTAAGCCGTTTTTCCGTCGACGACGACCTGATCACGACCCGATTACGCCATGTTCGTTTTCCGTTTGCTGCGCCTGATCGCGCATCTCTTCAAGGGCATGGCAGTCTGTGCCTTCCTGTTCCCATTCACGTCCCAGAAGGGCCGCGAGGCGCATATCCGGCGCTGGTCGCGCAAGCTGCTGCGCATCTGCGGCATCGACGTGCGCATCGACAGTCCGCTGCCGATCCAGCGTTCGCTGCTGGTGTCCAATCATGTGAGCTGGCTGGATATCTTCGTGGTCAATTCATTGCAGCCCTGCCGCTTCGTGGCCAAGTCCGAGATCCGCAACTGGCCCCTGATCGGCTGGCTGTGCGCCAAGACCGGCACCATCTTCATTTCGCGCGGCAAGGCCAGCGATGTGCGCCGCATCTTCAAGGGCCTGGTGGAAAGCATCGAGAAGGACGAACACGTCGCCTTCTTCCCGGAGGGCACCACGGCTGCGCAAGGCACGCTGCTGCCGTTCCACGCCAATCTGTTCGAGGCTGCCATCGATGCCAAGGCGCCGGTGCAACCCTATGCGCTGCGCTATGTGGACGCCAATGGGCAGTTGCATGCAGCGGCTGACTTCATCGGCGAGATGTCCATCGCCGAGAGCATCCTTACCATCCTCAAGGCGCGCGGCATGACGGCAGAATTGAAGCAATTGCCGCTCATCAGCACCGAAGGCGCACATCGGCGCGACCTCGCGCGCAGCACGCGTGAGGTCATTGCCACCGGACTGGGCTATTCGCTGGCCTCGCTCAGCCCGGCCGGCGCGCCTGCGGACACTGCACCTGGAACAGCGCCCGATCCTCAAGTCGCACCGCACTGAGCTGGCCGCCCCAGACGCAACCGGTATCGAGGGCGATCAGCTTGGGGCGCATCACCAATCCCAGCGTGGACCAGTGACCAAAGACCACGGTCACCTCCTCGGTCCGCCGGCCCGGCACATCGAACCAGGGCATCAAGCCTGCCGGCGCCGCTGCCGCGCCTTCCTTCACTGCAAAATCCATCGTCCCGTCGGCCTGGCAGAAGCGCAGGCGGGTGAAGGCATTGATGATGCAGCGCAGGCGATCGTAGCCGGCCAGGTCGTCGCTCCAGCGGTCGGGTTGGTTGCCATACATATGGCGGAGGAAGGCGATCCACTGGTCGCTGCGCAGCATGCTTTCCACCTCACCGGCCAGCGCCAGCGCCTGTTGCAGGTCCCATTGCGGCAGTACCCCGGCATGCACGATCAGGTGGCCCTGTTCATGGATGGCAAGGGGACGATGGCGCAGCCAGTGGATCAGTTCTTCGCGGTCGGGAGCCTGGAGGATCTCGGCCAGGGTGTCGTCACGGTGGGCGGGGCGGATGCCGCAGGCCACCGCCAGCAGGTGCAGGTCGTGGTTGCCCAGCACCGCCTGCGCGCGCTGGCCCATCTGCATGATGGTGCGCAGGGTCTGCAGGGATTGCGGGCCGCGGTTGATGAGGTCGCCGGCGAAGATGAGCTGCGCGTCTGCGCTCAGCGGCAGCTGGCGCTGCAGATCCAGGAACGGGGTGAGGCAACCCTGGAGGTCGCCGATGACGTAATGATGAGTCTCTTGCATGAGGCTGGACAATTCTGGCTGGGAGCGTTTGCGCTGGGCGCGGGCGCCGATGTTCAAATGTTAAGATGTGGCCCGTTCAATGCATCTGGATGTTGCCGGAATGAAATGCGGCGGGGCTGAATGCTGCAATGCGCAACCATTTTGCGTCAAGCGGATCACAAGCGGGTAGCGTCAGGCAGACGCCTTCCGGTTCTCCTATCAATGAAGGAATCATACTGTGACATCACTTTCGCCATCCATCTTCAAGGCTTACGACATCCGCGGCATCATCGGCAAGACGCTCGATGGCACGGTAGCGTACCGCATCGGCCAAGCCTTTGGCGCCGCCGCCCTGGCCAAGGGCCAGAAGAAGGTCGTGATCGGTCGCGATGGTCGTCTCTCGGGGCCTGAGCTGGCTGCCGAGCTGGCTCGCGGGCTGCAGGCAGTGGGCGTGGATGTGATCGACCTGGGCATGGTGGCCACTCCCATGGTCTATTTCGGCACCCATGTGCTGGACACCCAGTCGGGCATCATGGTCACCGGCAGCCACAATCCGCCGGACTATAACGGTTTCAAGATGGTACTGGCCGGCGAGGCCATCCACGGTGAGACCATCCAGGCGCTCTACCACGCCATCGTCAAGGGCGACTTCCCGCAGGGCGCGGGCGGCTACGCCACTCATGACATCAAGGCCGCCTATATCGAGCGCATGCTCGCCGATGTCAAGCTGGCGCGCCCGCTGAAGATCGCCGTGGATTGCGGCAATGGCGTGGCCGGCGCATTTGCCGGCGAGATCTACCGGGCGCTGGGCTGCGAGGTGACCGAGCTGTTCTGCGAAGTCGATGGCACCTTCCCCAATCATCATCCCGATCCGGCCCATCCGGAAAACCTGCAAGACCTGATCCGCTGCCTGCGCGAGACCGACTGCGAACTCGGCCTGGCCTTCGACGGTGACGGCGACCGCCTGGGCCTGGTGACCAAGGATGGCCAGATCATCTATCCGGACCGCCAGCTCATGCTCTTCGCCGAAGACGTGCTGACCCGCCATCCGGGCAAGGAAATCCTCTACGACGTCAAATGCACCCGCCATCTGGCGCCCTGGATCACCGCGCGCGGCGGCCGCCCGCTGATGTGGAAGACCGGGCATTCGCTGGTCAAGGCCAAGCTGCGCGAGACCGGCGCCCCCCTAGGCGGCGAGATGAGCGGCCATATCTTCTTCAAGGACCGTTGGTTCGGTTTCGATGATGGTCTCTATGCCGGCGTACGCATGCTCGAGCTGATGGCGCGCCAGGCCGATCCGTCGGCGGTGCTCAATGCCTTGCCCCAGTCGGTGAGCACGCCCGAATTGCAGCTCAAGCTGCAGGAAGGCGAGAACGTGGCGCTCATCGGCAAGCTGCAAGGCGAAGCCAGTTTCGACGGTGCCCAGGAGATCATCGCCATCGACGGCCTGCGCGTGGAATATCCGGACGGTTTCGGCCTGGCGCGCTCGTCCAACACCACGCCGGTGCTGGTGCTGCGCTTCGAGGCGGAAACCCCCGAGGCGCTGGCGCGCATCCAGGCGCAGTTCCGCAAAGCCATCCTGGCGGTGCGTCCGGACGTGGCATTGCCGTTCTGATGGGGTAAGATGCTGGCCCACAGATAACGCCAGAGTGGGTCAGCCTTGAAAATCCTTATCGTCCGCGTCTCCTCGCTAGGCGACGTCGTCCATAACATGCCGATGGTCGCGGACATTCATCGTCATTTCCCTGATGCACAGATCGACTGGGTGGTCGAGGAGGCCTATACCGGCCTGGTCGGCCTGAACCCCCATGTGCGCAATATCATCCCCATCGCCCTGCGGCGCTGGCGCAAGAGCCTGTGGTCGGCCGCCACCCGCGCCGAGATCGGCGCGTTCCGCCGGCAACTGCGTGCCGAGCGCTATGACCTGGTGTTCGATACCCAGGGTTTGCTCAAGACCAGCGTCGTCATGCGCATGGCGCGCCTGTCGGACAATGGTCGCCGCATCGGCCTGGCCAATGCCACCGAGGGTTCGGGCTATGAACCGCTCTCGCGCATCTTCCATGACCAGAGCATTGCCGTGGACCGGCGCACCCATGCGGTGACCCGCGCGCGTCTGGTGGCCGCTGGCGCACTGGGCTACCAGTTGGACCCGCGGCCCGACTTCGCCTTGCAGGCGGCGCCGCAGCAGCGCTGGCCATGGATGCCCGAGCAAGACTACGTGGTGTTCTTCCACGGTACGGCGCGCGCGGCCAAGCAGTGGCCGCAGGCGCAGTGGATCAGGCTGGGCCAGGCGCTGGCCGCGCGCGGCTTGCCCATCTTGCTGCCGTGGGGCAGCCAGCGCGAGCAGCAGGCCGCCCAGCAACTGGCCCAGGCCATTGCCGGTGCGACCGTGTTGCCGGCCTTGCCCCTGATGCAGGCTGTCGCGCTGGTGCAGCAGGCCAGGCTGGTGGTGGGCCTGGATACGGGGCTCACGCATATCGCCGCAGCCTGCGGCAAGCCCACCATCGAGCTGTATTGCGATTCCCCGCGCTGGAAGACCGAGGGCAACTGGTCGCCCTCCATCATCAACCTGGGCGATCTGGGCAGCCCGCCCAGGGAAGACGAAGTGCTGCAAGCCGCCCTGCAACTGCTGGCATGAGCGCCGCGTTGGCCGATCATCCGATGCGTTGAAGCAGATCAAACCGCATCAGCAAACTTGTCGGAAGCGCCGCCAGAGCGCCTGGGGCGGGCCTGTCGCGGTTTTTTTGCGGTGCTGCGCCAATATACGGGGCTGGCGCTTGCGGGCATAATACCGGCCATGGAATCACAAATTATCGAGATCGGCCTGACCGAATGGCAGGCTGACAATCCCCATCAGGAGTGGATCACCGCGCTGGAAGCCGGCAAGGTGCTGTATTTCCCGCATCTTGGCTTCCAGTTGCTGGAGTCCGAGCGCGCGCTGCTGGATCCGGCTGTGCGCGACCCCAAGGTCCGCAACATCAGCCTGGACGCCCGCGGCCACATCAAGGGCGCCGCCGGCGACGCCGAGCAGCAGTTGGCGCTGGCCGCCATGGTCGGACGTTTCCGCGAACAGGCGCTTGGGCTGGTGCATTCCCTGCTGCCCAAATACAGCGACGCGCTGCGGGTGGCGCCCACCAGCTACCGCCCGATGCAGGTCGAGACCCGCGCTCAGTCCTGGCGTGCCGATGACCGCCGCATGCATGTGGATGCCTTTCCCTCCCGTCCCAACTATGGCGAGCGCATCCTGCGCGTGTTCACCAATATCAATCCCGACGGTGTGCCGCGGGTCTGGCGCGTCGGCGAGCCGTTCGAAACCGTGGCCCGGCGCTTCCTGCCGCGCGCCAAGCCCTATGTGCGCTGGCAGGCCAGTGCGCTGAAGGCCTTGCATGTCACCAAGTCCTTGCGCAGCGAGTACGACCACCTGATGCTGCAACTGCATGACGGCATGAAGGGCGACATGCAGTACCAGCAGGACGCCCAGCAGGTCAGCATGCCCTTTGCCGCCGGCTCGGTCTGGATCTGTTTCTCGGACCAGGCTTCCCACGCGGTGATGTCCGGCCAGTACATGATGGAGCAGACCCTGCACCTGGCTCCGGAGCGGCAGTACGATCCGCAATCCAGTCCGCTGGCCATCCTGACGCGCCTGGTCGGCCATCCGTTGGTCTGATGCGCTGGCTGTATAGTGCATTGTGGTGGTTTGCCATGCCGCTGGTGCTGCTGCGCCTGTGGCGGCGCGGTCGCCAGGAGCCCGGGTATCGGGCCCATGTGGCCGAACGGCTGGGGTTCTATCCGCGCCTGCCTGATCCGCAGGCGCGTTTCATCTGGGTGCATGCCGTGTCCGTGGGCGAGACCCGTGCCGCTGAGCCGCTGGTGGACGCCCTTCTTTCCCGCTACCCGGACTGCAAGATCCTGCTGACCTGCATGACTGCCACAGGTCGTGCGACCGGCGCGCAGGTGTTCGGCAAGTATGGCGCGCGGGTGGTGCAAAGCTTCCTTCCGTATGACACGGGATGGATGTGCGGTCGTTTTCTGCGCCATTTCAGGCCGATGGCTTGCATTCTGATGGAAACCGAGGTGTGGCCGAACCTGATCCGGCAGTGCCGGCGTCATGATGTGCCGGTGATGCTGGCCAATGCCAGGTTGTCGGAGCGTTCATTGCGGCGCGGCCAGCGGTTTGCCTCCCTGTTGCGACCGGCTGCCGAGGCCATCGACGTCGTCGGTGCGCAATCGGATGGGGATGCCCAGCGTTTGCGGGCCTTTGGCGCTCGTCACGTGGAAGTGACTGGCAGTCTCAAGTTCGATGTGCAGCCGCCCATGCAAGTGGTTGAGCGGGGCCGGCAATGGAAGCGCGCGCTGGGCGAGCGCAAGGTCTTGCTGTGCGCCAGTACCCGTGAGGGCGAAGAAGTCCTGATCCTCGATGCCTTGGCCAAGCTGGGGCAGGCGGATTGGCTCACGGTCATCGTGCCGCGTCATCCGCAGCGCTTCGACGAGGTCGCCGCCTTGATCCGCGCCCGTGGGCTGAGGCTGCGCCGCCGTTCCGAACTGGCGCAGGGCTTTGCCGTAGAAGATGTGGACGTGGTGCTGGGCGATTCGATGGGAGAGATGTTCGCCTACTATGCCCTCTCCGACGTCAGCTTCATCGGCGGCAGCCTGTTGCCCTTGGGCGGACAGAACCTGATCGAGGCTTTGGCCTTGGGCAAGCCGGTGCTGATTGGCGAGCACACCTTCAATTTCCTGCGGATTACCGAGGAGGCCGTGGCCGATGGGGCGGCGGTGCGGGTGGGGGATGCGGTGGAGTTGCTGCGGCAGTGGTCCATCCTCATCGCAGAACCCGACCGTATTGATGAGATGGCACAGGTTGCGCTGTCATTTGCCCAGCGCCACCAGGGAGCGACCGATCGGAGCCTGGTGCTGCTGGCCCCTCTGCTGGAGCACGCTCATGCGCGCCGATAGGCTTCTACGGTCTTCCTGAAGGCGGCATCTACCGTAATAGGCGGCGACCAGCCCAGCAATTCGCGGTTCTTGCTGATGTCGACCTGTAATGAGCCACAGAGTCTTTGCGCGATTCCTTTCTTGCCCATCAGGAGCGCCGCCAGTGTCAGCCATGATGCAGGTACCGGCAGCAGGGTGGGTGATTTGTCCAGGGCCTGGCCCAGCCGCTGGAGCATTGCGGTGGTGGACAGGTCTTCCCCATCCGATGCCAGGAATATCTGGCCTGCTGCGGCCGGGTGAGCGAGACAGACGGTAATCAAATCCACCAGGTTGTCCAACGCCACCAGGCTACGCCGGTTGTGGGTGATGCCGCCCAAGGGCAGCGGTATTCCCTTGTCCAGCCAGCGCATCATGCTCAGGAAGTTAGCTTTCACGCCCGGGCCATAGACCAGCACCGGCCGTATTATCACCACTTGCATCTTTCCCGTGCGGCCCAATTCAAGCAATGCCTGTTCAGCCTCCATCTTGGAAATGCCATAGGGGTCGGTCGGAGCAGGCCTCTCATCGGGGGTAAAGGGCTGCCCAGGACGGGTTTGTTCGCCATTGACCTTGATGGAACTGATGAAAATGAAACGTTGCACCCCAGCCTGTTGCGCCTGACGCGCCAGGGAAAGGCTGCCCTCGAGATTGACGCGCCGGAATTCGGCCAGTGGATCGCTGGCCGTTTCGTTCATCACATGTACCCGGGCAGCGCAATGGACTACCGCCTCTATATTGTGCAAGGCTGCTGACCAGTCTGTTTCAGGATCCAGGCCTGAAATGACGGTGCGTTCGATACGCTCCTTATCCATGACTGTTTGGGAGGACGGGCGAAATGCGCCTCGCAGAACGTGTTGTCCTTCCGAGGCCAGGCGGCTGAGCAAAGCTCGGCCTACGAAACCCGAGGCGCCTGTGACAAGAATATGCATGGATAGGAAACGGCTGAAATGAAGAGGGGCAAATCTTATCATCACGCCCTGATCGGGCTGCTCAGCCGCGGCTGAGCGGGGCGTGTGATTATTCGGCAGGGTGAGCGGAAGATCGTTTTTAATTATTTACGATTATTTTTCAAAAAGGGCTTGCGCGGCTGCAGGTGGATTGCTATAGTTCGCCCCCTGCTGACGCGACACACGAAGCGAAGTTGAAAAACAAAGCGACAGATGTCGGCGAAGCAATGAGTAGTGGGG
>Ga0207667_10000233_pt1 | contig 77272 bp, 65 predicted proteins | sample KBSCornC52_FD_184301 | JGI IMG/M metagenome (GOLD analysis project Ga0207667, IMG submission 184301) | Corn rhizosphere microbial communities from Kellogg Biological Station, Michigan, USA - KBS Corn C5-2 (SPAdes) (version 2) | ecosystem: Host-associated > Plants > Roots > Rhizosphere > Soil ... | reverse complement strand
ATGGCGAATATTGCCAGCGCGACCGCACGATCCACCCGCCCTCGCTCGCGCCCGGCTACAAGACGAGCGTTCTCCGCTCGCCGCGCAATTCGCTCATCTCGCTGCAGAACTCGCTGTCCGAGATCACGGCGCCGGTGTTCAGCAACGACGAGTTCGGCCCTCTCGACAATGACCTGATCCTCAACTATGCGCACGGTGGCCTTCCGGTCGGCGAGCGCATCGTCGTCCACGGCTACGTATGGGACGAATTCCGCCGGCCGGTGAAGAACGCGCTGGTCGAGGTGTGGCAGGCGAATGCCGGCGGCCGCTACCGGCACCGGAACGACACGTACATCGCGCCGGTCGATCCCAACTTCGGCGGCTGCGGCCGCGTACTGACCGACGGCGACGGCCATTACGTGTACCGTACGATCAAGCCCGGCCCCTATCCATGGCGCAACAGCGTCAACGACTGGCGCCCCGCGCACATTCACTATTCGATTTCGGGCAACGGCTGGGCGCAGCGGCTGATCACGCAGATGTATTTCGAGGGTGATCCGCTGATACCGCAATGCCCGATCCTGCGCACGGTGCCGAGCGAGGCCGCGATCCGCCAGCTCATCGCCGCGCTCGACCGCAACAACGCCGTGCAGCTCGACAGCCTCGCCTATCGCTTCGACATCGTGCTGCGCGGCGCGCGCGCGACGTGGTTCGAGAGCCGTGTGCAAGACGAGCCGTCGATGCAACGGGAGTGACGCCATGGTGAACGAGCTCGACTATCTGAAGGAATCGGCGTCGCAGACCGCCGGCCCGTATGTGCACATCGGCCTCGCGCCGCACCAGGCAGGCTTCGACATTTTCGAGAAGAATTTCACGAACGTGGTCGCGCCGCCGGGCGTCGCAGGCGAGCGCATCACGATCGAGGGCCGCGTCATCGACGGCTCGGGCACGCCGGTGCGCGACGTGCTGATCGAGCTTTGGCAGGCCAATGCGGCCGGGCGCTACAACCACCCGGCCGACCGGCAGGACAAGCCGCTCGATCCGGCATTCCGCGGCTTCGGGCGGGCCTGCTCGGACTTCAAGACCGGCATCTGGACGTTCGAGACGATCAAGCCCGGCTCGGTGGCCGGCCGCGCGGGCAAGCCGATGGCGCCGCACGTCAATCTGTGGCTCGTGTCGCGTGGCATCAACATCGGCCTTGCCACGCGCATGTATTTCCCGGACGAGGCCGAAGCCAACGCGGCCGATCCGGTGCTGAACCTGATCGAATGGGAGGTGCGGCGCAAGACGCTGATCGCCGATCGCGAGACGCGCGGCGGCAACGTCGTCTACCGCTTCGGCATTCACCTGCAGGGACCGCAGGAAACCGTCTTCTTCGACATCTGATCCTTCGAATTTTTCAGCGGGTTCTCGACCATGGCGATCGACTTCGAGCTTCCGGCCGACCTGCGCGACCTGCAGGCGCGGATTCGTGCATTCATCGTCAGCGAGGTCATCCCGCTCGAGCACGATCCGCGACGCACGCCGCACGGGCCGGCAGAGGAGCTGAAACGTGCGCTGAACGACAAGGCGCGCGCGGCCGGCCTCCTCTCGCCGCACGTCGCACGCGAGTACGGCGGGCTCGCGCTGTCGCACGTCGGGCGCGCAGTGGCGTTCGAGGAAGCCGGCTACTCGACGCTCGGACCCGTCGCGCTGAACGTGGCCGCGCCCGACGAGGGGAACATGCACTTGCTGGAAGCGGTGGCGACGCCTGCTCAGAAGGAGCGGTGGCTGCGTCCGCTCGCAACCGCGACGATCCGCTCGTGCTTCTGCATGACCGAGCCCCCGCCGGGATCCGGGTCGGATCCGTCGATGCTCGCCACGACCGCTACGCGCGACGGCGATCATTTCGTGATCAGCGGCTGCAAATGGTTCATCACCGGCGCCGAAGGCGCCGCGTTCGCGATCATCATGGCGGACGTCGAAGGCGCCGGCGCGACGATGTTCCTGTCCGACATGAATGCGTCCGGCATCGTCGTCGAGCGCTCGATGGGCAGTCTCGACACGTGCTTTCCCGGTGGGCACGGTGTCGTTCGATTGGAGGCGTTGCGCGTACCCGCGACCGACGTGCTGGGCGAAGTCGGCAAGGGCTTCAAGTACGCGCAGGTGCGCTTGTCGCCGGCGCGCCTGACGCACTGCATGCGCTGGCTCGGCGCGGCGCGGCGCGCGCACGACGTGGCCGCGGACTACGCGCGCAAGCGGACTGCGTTCGGCAAGCCGATCGGCGAGCACGAAGGCGTTGGCTTCATGCTCGCCGACAACGAGATGGACCTGCACGTGGCGCGGCTCGCGATCCGGCATTGCGCCTGGGTGCTCGATCGCGGCGGCCTCGCGCTGCACGATTCGAGCCGCGCGAAGGTGATCGTGTCCGAGGCAACGTGGCGTGTCGTCGACCGGTGCGTGCAAATCCTCGGCGGCCAGGGGGTCACCGACGAGACGGTCGTCGCCCGCATCTTTGCCGACCTGCGCGCATTCCGCATCTACGACGGCCCGTCCGAGGTGCATCGCTACAGCATCGCGAGACACATCCTGCGCGGCAGGCGCGGCCACGAGCCGGACCAGAACTGAGCGCTTCGGGCCTTCCTGCGCGCGAAACGGGCGAAGGATGCTGAACGAAAAGACCCTGCGCGAATTCCTGCGCGATCGGCTGCCCGGCGCGGATCTGCCGCTGTCGGTCGAGCCCTTGCGGGGCGGTCAGTCCAATCCCACGTTCCGCCTTCGCTTCGGCTCGCGAAGCTACGTCCTGCGCAAGCGCCCCGAAGGCGTGCTGCTGCCGTCGGCGCACGCGGTCGATCGCGAATACCGCGTGATCAGCGCACTCGCGAAGACGGATGTGCCCGTGCCGCGAACGTATTGCTATTGCGACGATGCGGGCGTGATCGGGACGCCGTTTTTCGTCATGGATTACGTCGAAGGCCGCGTGTTCCGCGATCCCGCGCTGCCCGAGCTCGACATGCGCGAGCGCGCGGCACTGTGGGACGAGATCAATTCGGTGATCGCGCGGCTGCACGGCGTCGACTATGCCGCGGCGGGCCTTTCCGACTACGGAAAGCCCGGCAACTATTTCGAGCGCCAGATCGGACGCTGGACGAAGCAATACCGGGCTTCGGAGACCGAGCGCATCGAGTCGATGGACCGCCTGGTCGAATGGCTGCCGGAAAACATCCCGCCCGCCGAAGACACGTCGATCGTGCACGGCGATTTCCGCATCGACAACCTGATCGTTCATCCTGCGGAGCTGCGGGTGATCGCCGTGCTCGACTGGGAGCTGTCGACGCTCGGGTCGCCGCTCGCCGACTTCTCGTATCACATGATGGCGTGGCGGCTCACGCAGCAGCAGTTCCGCGGCATGGCGCAGCATGACCTGACGCACCTGGGAATTCCGGGCGAGCACGAGTACATGCTCGCCTATTGCCGGCGCACGGGGCGCGAGGCTATCGACGCGCGCGACTGGGAGTTCTACATGGCATTCAGCATGTTCCGCATGGCCGCGATTCTGCAGGGCATCGCCCGCCGCGCCCTCGACGGCACGTCGGCCGATCCGGACGCACCCGAAGTGGGAAAGCGCGCGCGAGCGGTGGCGGACGTCGCGTGGAACCACGTTCGCCGCCTGTCCGACGCGCGAGGCTGAACGACGATGGAACTGACCCTCGCCGGCCGCAACGCGCTCGTCACCGGCGCGAACGGCGGTCTCGGCAGCCACTTCGCGCAGACCCTTGCGCGGGCAGGCGCCGGTGTCGCCCTCTGCGCGCGACGGCCGGAGTCGCTGGATGAAGTGCGCGACGCGCTACGCGGTCTCGGCGCGCGAGTCGAATGCATCGCACTCGACGTCACCGACGCCGCGAGCGTCGCCGCGGCTTTCGACGCCGCGGGCGCTGCGCTCGGGCCGATCACCGTCGTCGTCAACAATGCCGGCATCGCAGTCACCAAGCCGTTGCTCGACCAGACCGAGGACGACTGGCGGCAGGTCGTGGGCGTCAATCTCGATGGCGCGTGGCGCGTCGCACAGGCCGCGGCACGGCATATGGTCAAGCATGCGCAGGGCGGCAGCATCGTCAACGTCGCGTCGGTGCTCGGCCTGCGCGTGATCGCGCAGGTGCCGGCGTATGCCGCGTCGAAGGCCGCGCTCGTGCAGTTGACGAAGGCAATGGCGCTCGAGCTCGCACGGCATCGCATTCGCGTCAATGCGCTCGCGCCCGGATACATCGAGACCGGCATCAACCGCGCCTTCTTCGCGAGCGACGCCGGCCAGGCGCTGATCAAGCGGATTCCGCAGCGCCGGATCGGAACGCCGCAGGATCTCGACGGGCCGCTGCTATTGCTCGCGTCGGAGGCCGGCGCCTACATGACAGGCGCGATTGTCGCCGTCGACGGCGGCCATCTGGTCAGCTCGCTGTAGCGAAGGCGCGACGGAATCGCGCGCGCGAGCGTCTCGCGGGCACATTGGGCGAAGCATTACGCCGCAGCGCGTGCGAAGCGTTACGCAGAAACACCGGCGAGGCGCGCAAAGCCTTCGGCCAGGTCGGCGATCAGGTCCTGCGGATCCTCGAGGCCGATGTGCAGGCGCAGCGACGGCCCGCCGGGACTCCACGTTGTCACCGTCCGCGCGCGCTCGGGCCACGTCGGCACGATCAGGCTCTCGAAGCCGCCCCAGCTCCAGCCCATGCCGAAAAGCCGAAGGCCGTCCAGCATGCGCGCGATTGCATCGCGACCGACCGGCTGCAATACGACGCCGAACAGTCCGGACGCGCAATGGAAATCGCGCTGCCAAAGCGCATGGCCAGGGTCACCCGCCAGTGCTGGATACAGGACGTGCCGCACTTCCGGCCGCGTCGCCAGCCATCCGGCGACCGCGCGCGCGCTCGCCTCGTGCCGAGCCATTCGCACGCCGAGCGTGCGCAACCCGCGCAAGCCGAGGAAGCAATCGTCCGGCGAGGGCGTGACGCCCATGTCGGTCCACAGCCGGTGCAGCGCCGGGTACGTTGCCGCGTTCGCGACGATCGCACCGAGCAGCAGGTCCGAGTGCCCGCCGATGTACTTCGTGATCGCGTGCACCGAGACGTCGACGCCGTGGTCGAACGCGCGAAAGCCGAGCGGCGTCGCCCACGTGTTGTCGAGCACGAGCTTCGCGCCGCGCGCATGCGCTACTGCGGCGATGGCGGGGATGTCCTGCACCTCGAACGTGAGCGACCCCGGCGACTCGGCGAATACGACCTTCGTGCTCGCCTTGAAGCGATCGGCAATCGCGGCGCCCGCGAGCGGATCGTAGTACTCGACGTCGACGTCGAGCCGGCGCAGATGGTTGTCGCAGAAGCGGCGCGTCGGACCGTACACGGCGTCGGTGACGAGCAGATGGTCGCCGGGCCCGAGCAGCGCGAGCAGCGGCAGCGTCGTCGCGGTCAAGCCCGACGGCACCACCAGCGCAGCATGTCCGCCTTCGAGCTTGGCGAGCGCGCGCTGCAGGTCGGTGACGGTCGGCAGGCCATGCAGTCCATACGACAGACCCGCGTATTCGCCGCGCGACGCGCGCTCCAGATCGGCGACTGTCGGCAGCAGGATGGTGGACGCGCGAAAGACCGGCGTGCTGACGGCGCCCAAATAGCGGCGCGGGTCGCGGCCGAGATGCGAGAGCTCGGTCGCAATCCGGTAGCGCGGCCCATCGCTCATGGCAGATTCAGGGCGGCAACGATTTTTTGCACCTGCGTCGGGACATCGTCGCGGATGTCGACCACGATTGCATCGCCTGGCGGCTGGAGCGTCGCGAACTGGGTGTCGAGCAGCGTCGCCGGCATGTAGCGATGCTGCCGCACCGCGAGCCGCGCGGCGATCGTTTCCCGGTCGCCGTGCAGATGCACGAAGCGCACGTCCCCCGCCGGAGCGAGGCGATCGCGATACGATTGCTTGAGCGCCGAGCAGGCCAGGACGATTCCGGGACTTTGCGGCGATCGCGCGCGCAGCTCGGCGACGATGCGGTCGAGCCACGGCCACCGGTCGTCGTCGGTGAGCGGAACGCCTGCTGCCATCTTCGCGACGTTCCCGGGCGGATGCAGGTCATCTCCCTCGACGAAGGGCCAGCCGAGCATGCGCGCGAGCGCCGCGCCGGTCGTCGACTTGCCGCTCCCCGACACGCCCATCACGACGACGATCATCTGCTCGAGCGGCGAGTCATCGCTTGTCGGCGGAGACGACTGCATGGCCGCCGAAGCCCTTGCGCATCATCGCCAGCAGCCGCGCTGCGTAATCGTCGCGGCCCTGACTCGCGAAGCGCGCCATCAGCGCGAGCGACAGCACGGGCGCGGGCACGCCCTGCTCCACCGACTCCTGCACCGTCCAGCGACCCTCGCCGGAATCGGCGACGACAGGGGCGATGTCCGCCAGCTCGCGATCGTCGGCCAGGAAGCGCGCCGTGAGGTCGAGCAGCCACGAGCGCACGACGCTGCCGTGGCGCCACGTCTCCGCGATCGCCGCGACGTCGAGCGCGAGATCGGCGCGGTTGTGCATCAGGGCGAAACCCTCGGCGAGCGCCTGCATCATTCCGTACTCGATGCCGTTGTGAATCATCTTGACGAAGTGCCCGGCACCCGCGGGACCGCAATGCAGCCATCCTGCGTCGGGCGCGGGCGCGAGAATCCGCGCGTACGGCGCCAGCGCCGCGGCCGCTTCGGCGGTCCCGCCGAACATCAACGCGTAACCCTGGTCGAGCCCGTGCACGCCGCCCGACACACCGCAATCGACGTAGTGAATCGACCGCGCAGCGAGCGCGCTCGCACGACGCTGCGAATCCTTGTAATTGGCATTGCCGCCGTCGACGATCAGGTCGCCACGAGCGAGCATCGGCGCCAGCGCGTCGAGCGTGCGCTCGGTCACGTCTCCCGCCGGGACCATCATCCAGACGACGCGCGGCGAAGGCAGCGCCGCGACGACCGCCGCGAGTGAATCGACGCCGGTGACCGAATCGGCCGCGAGCGCGCCGCGAGCGTTCGGATCGGGATCGAAACCGGTCACGCGTACGCCACCGCGCGCAAGCCTGCGCGCCATGTTGCCGCCCATCCGTCCGAGACCAACGATGCCGATGTCCATCGCGCCAGCGTATCACGCGCTTCGCCGCGAGGCGACGAGCGCGGCCGCGACGATCAGCACGCCGCCGGCCAGCGTGCGCACGGTCGGTATCTCCTGCAGCAACAATGCCGCAAGCGCGATCCCGTACACCGGCTCGAGCGCCGCGACCACGCTCGCCGTATGCGCGGACAGCCGCTGCATGCTCGCGATGAACAGCGTGTGCGCGAGTCCCGTGCACGCGACGCCGAGCACCAGCAGCAGCGCAGATTCGGAAAGACTCGGCCAGCCGGAGGCGCCGCCGTCCCCGAGCGCGACGACGAGTAGCAGGCACCCGGCCGCGAACAGGTTCTGCCACAGTGCGATGCGCGTCGGCGTCATGTGCTCGACGATCCTGTGGTTGCGCACGGCGAGCCATGCGAACGTGAATCCCGACACGCAGCCGAGCGCCAGGCCGCGGAACGTGTCGTTCCCCCACGAGAAATCCGGTACGAGCACGACGAGGCCGAGCGCCGCCAGCAACGCCGGGACCGATTCGAGCGCCGATGCGCCCCGCGCACGGAAGCGCCGCTCGAAGAGCAGCACGAACAGCGGAAAGCTCGCGTACCCCAGCAGTCCCACCGCAACCGACGACACCTGGATCGCCGCGAAGAACGACACCCAGTGCAGCGCGAGGATCGCGCCGTTTCCGGCCACGGCGAGCGTCGGCCGGCCGGCGGACTCGCGGCGCGCGAGACAGACAATGGCGAGCGTGGCCGCGGCCACGACCGTGCGTCCGAGCACGATCGCCGTTGCCGGCAGCTCGATCCATTTGCCGAAGAGCGCCGCGAATCCGAACAGCGCGACGGCGAGGTGCAGCGATGCGAGCGCGGACTTGCGATCCAAGGCGTGGCGCGGAGAAGAGGGTCGGCGGGAGCGCGGCGAGCGTGGACGAGCCCGCCTGCGATGTCAAATCCCGCCGGCCCGGCGGCGCAGGAGGGTCAGGATGCGGGCCGCCGGAGGGCCGTGTCACAATTCCGACCTTTACCGCATTCCGTCAGGAACTCCATGCCCGTGCCCGCCGCCGCCGCCGAGACGCTGGCCGCCGTCCGCAAATCGCCGGGCAACCGCGTCAAGGTCGCCGTGTCGGACATCGACGGCATCCTGCGCGGCAAGTACATCCACAAGGACAAGTTCGAGTCGGCGCTCGAGTCGGGCTTCGGCTTCTGCGACGTCGTGTACGGCTGGGACTGCCACGACCAGTGCTACGACAACACGACGCTGACCGGGTGGCACAAGGGCTTTCCCGACGCGCTTGCCCGCATCGACCCCGGCACGCATCGCAAGGTGCCCTGGGACGACAACGTCGATTTCTTCCTCGGCGAATTCATCGTGCGCAAGAACGGCCGCGACGAGCCGTTTCCGCTCGACGGCCGGCAGGTGCTGAAGCGCGTGCTGAAGCGCGCCGAGAAGCTCGGCGTCATCCCGATGTGCGGCCTCGAGTTCGAATGGTTCAACTTCACCGAGACGCCGCAATCGTGGGCCGACAAGCAGGGCGTCGGCCCGACGCCGCTCACGCCGGGGATGTTCGGGTATTCGCTGCTGCGCGCGCATCACTCGCGCGAGTATTTCAAGGCGCTGTCCGAGGACATGGCCGCATTCGGCGTTCCGATCGAGGGGCTGCACACCGAGACCGGGCCGGGCGTGTACGAAGCCGCGATCATGTTCTCGGAAGCGCTCGAGGCCGCCGACCGCGGGCTGCTCTTCAAGGCGGGCGCGAAGGAAATCGGCGCGCGGTTCGGCATCATGCCGAGCTTCATGGCGAAGTGGAGCCAGCAATACCCGGGCTGCTCGGGTCATTGCCATCAATCGCTCTCCGACGGCAAGCGGAACCTGTTCCACGACCCGAAGGGCCGGCACGGCATGAGCAAGCTCTTCGAGAGCTATCTCGCGGGCCAGGTCGCCACGCTGCTCGAATTCGCGCCGATGTTCTGGCCGACGGTGAACAGCTACAAGCGGCTGGTCGACGGCTTCTGGGCGCCGGTGAAGCCCACGTGGGGCGTCGACAATCGCACGGCGAGCTACCGCGTGCTCGCCGGCTCGCCGAAATCGACGCGGCTCGAGACGCGCTGTCCCGGTTCCGACGTCAATTCGTACCTTGCCGTGGCGGCGTGCATCGCGGCGGGTCTCGACGGCGTCGAGAACAAGCGTGCGCTGACGACACCGGCCATCGAAGGCACGAATGTCGGCGCCGAGAACATCCCCCGCGCACCGCGCACGCTGATCGAGACGACGCACATTTTTCGCAAGTCGGAGCGCGCGCGCGACTGGTTCGGCGACGACTTCGTCGATCACTTCGCAGCGACGCGTGAATGGGAGTGGCGGCAGTGGCTCGACGCCGTCACCGACTGGGAACGCAAGCGGTACTTCGAAATCATATGAGCGACATGAGCATCCACGGATTCGCGTTTCCGACGTCCATCCGCTTCGGCCCGGGAGCGCGCAGCGAAGTCGCGCAACACCTGGCTGCCAACGGCCGCGCGCGGCCGCTCGTCGTGACCGACCGCGGGCTCGCGGCGCTGCCGGTCTTCGAGCGCTTCCTCGGTGAGCTGAAGTCACTCGCGACCGCGACGTTTTCCGGCGTGGCAGGCAATCCGGTGCGCGGCCAGGTCGTCGCAGGCGTTGCCGCGTACCGGGTGCACGACGCGGACAGCATCATAGGCATCGGCGGCGGCGCCGCGCTCGACGTCGCGAAGGCGATCGCGTTGATGGCGAGCCACCCGGGCGACATACTCGAGTACGCATGGGACCACCCGCAGGTGCGGCCGATCAATGCTCCGCTGCCGTACTTCGTGGCGGTGCCGACGACCGCCGGAACGGGGTCGGAGGTCGGCCGGTCGTCCGTGATCTCGGACGACGTGACGCACGTCAAGAAGATCGTCTTCTCGCCCGCGCTGCTTGCGAAGGCGGTGTTCGCCGATCCCGAGCTCACCGTCGATCTCCCGCCGGCGATCACGGCGGCAACGGGCATGGATGCGCTGACGCACAACGTCGAGTCTTACCTGTCGCCCGCGTATCACCCGCTGTGCGACGGCATCGCCATCGAAGGCGTGCGGATCGCGGCGGCCGCGCTGCCGGTCGCGGTGCGCGACGGGCACAACCTGGCGGCGCGCGGCGACATGCTGATGAGCTCGATGATGGGCGCGATCGCGTTCCAGAAGGATCTCGGCGCCGTGCATTCATGCGCGCACGCGCTGTCGACGGTCGCCGACCTCCATCACGGCCTCGCCAACGGCATCATGATCGACCACGTGATGCGCTTCAACGCGCCCGCCGCGAGCGCGAAGCTCGCCGAGCTCGCTCGCGTGGCCCGCGTCCAGGGCGGTGACAGCGGCTCCGAAGCAGCGCGCGCGGACGCGTTCGTCGCATGGCTCGCCAGGCTCAAATCCGACCTCGGCATTCCGGCGAAGCTGTCGGACCATGCCGCGACACGCTGCGTCACGCCGGACGACATCGCGAAGCTGGTCGAGATCGCAGTCGCCGACACCTGTCACCAGACCAATCCCCGTCCCTGCACCGCGGACGACTTCCGGCGCATCTTCGCCGCGGCGATGTGAAGCTCAAGCTGCGGCTTCCACGCCGCCGGCGCGAGCCGCGTCCCCTCGTCACGCCGCCGCTGCTGATCGGCGTGTCGGCGCGCATCCATCACCCGAGCGACCACTTCCAGAAGCTCGGCGGCGTGTACACGAAGACGCTGCACTATCTCGAGCAATCGGTCGCGCATTGGGTGATGTCGAAGAACGTGCTCGTGATGATGATACCGTCGATCGAGAGCGAGGGCCTGATCCAGCGCAGCGAGATGCGCCTCTACCACTACGCGGAGGCGCTCGACGCGCTGGTGCTGCAGGGGGGCGCCGACGTCGCGCCTCCCACGTATGGAGAGGAAGCGCGTGATCCGGCGTGGACCGGCGATCGCATGCGGGATCGCTACGAGATCGAGCTGCTCGAGGCGTTCGTGGGCAAGGGCAAGCCGGTGCTCGGCATCTGTCGTGGCTGCCAGCTCATCAACGTCGCGTTCGGCGGGACTCTCTACCAGGACATCGCGACGCAGATCCCGAACGCGCTCGGCCACCGCGACGTCGCGAAGTACGAGCGGCTCTTCCACAAGCTCGAGTTCGTGCCCGGAACCGGGCTCGCGCGGCTGTATCCGAACCGCCGCGACGCGCTGATCAACACGATCCACCACCAGGCCGTCGACAAGCTGGGCCGCGGGCTGATCGTCGAGGCGCTCGCCGTGCCGGACGGCATCGTCGAGGCGATCCGCTGGCGCGGCCCGAGCTACGTGGTCGGCGTGCAGTGGCACCCGGAGTTCATGTTCGGGCCGGACATCGGCGAGGCGCACCTCGACGGCTCGCCGCTGCTGAACGAATTCCTCGAAGCCGCACGCGCGCGCAAGGCGAAACGCTGATGTCCGCAACACTCTCGATAACGAATCCGGCCACCGGCGCGCTGATTCTTCGCGTCGCAGCCGACGGATCACGCGAAGTCGCAGCGCATTACGCGGCGGCGCGGGCCGCACAGCCGCGCTGGGCTGCGGTGCCGTTGCGCAAGCGCCTCGCCGCCATCGAAAAATTCCGCGAGCTCGTCGTGGCGCGCACCGAAGCGCTCGCGCAGACGCTGACGCAGGAGGTCGGCAAGCCGATCCGGCAGTCGCGCAACGAGCTCAAGGGATTGCTCGCGCGGCTGGATTTCTTTCTCGCCGAATCCGGGCGCGCGCTCAGGGAGCAGAAAGTCTTCGCCGATCCGGCGCAGAAGCTCGACGAGCGGATCACGCACGAGCCGCTTGGAGTCGTTGCCAACATCTCGGCGTGGAACTACCCGTATTTCGTCGGCAGCAACGTGTTCGTGCCGGCGCTCGTCGCGGGCAACGCGGTCCTCTACAAGCCGTCGGAATTCGCGACGCTGACCGGCCGGCACATCGCCGACCTGCTGCATGCGGCCGGCGTGCCCGACGACGTCTTCGTGCCGGTCATCGGCGGCGGTGCGACGGGCGCAGCGCTGCTGCGCCAGCCCGTCGACGGCGTGTTCTTCACCGGCTCGTACGCGACGGGCGCGAAGATCGCCGCGGCCGCCGGCCGGCGCATGGTCAAGGTGCAGCTCGAGCTCGGCGGCAAGGATCCCGTGTACGTCTGCGACGACGTCGACGTGAAGGCGGCGGCTGCCGCCGTCGCCGACGGCGCGTTCTACAACACGGGCCAGTCGTGCTGCTCGGTCGAGCGCATCTACGTGCACGAGGCGATCCACGCGGCGTTCGTCGACGCGTTCGTCGCCGAGGTGAAGGCGTACAAGGTCGGAGATCCCGCCGACGAGTCGACGTACATCGGCGCGATCACCCGCCGGCCGCAGCTCGATGTGCTGCGCCGGCAGGTGGCGGATGCGCGCCGCAAGGGCGCGAAGGTCCTGACCGGCGGCGCGGCGATCAAGCGCAAGGGCAACTGGTTCGCGCCGACGGTACTGACCGACGTCGACCATTCGATGCTCGTCATGCGCGACGAAAGCTTCGGGCCGATCATCGGCATCGAGCCGGTCGCGGACGACGAGGCGGCCGTCGAGCTGATGAACGACTCCGAGTACGGCCTCACCGCCGGCGTGTACACGCAGGATGCCGCTCGCGCGCGGCGCGTGCTGGCGCGCGTTGCTGCGGGAAGCGTCTACTGGAACTGCTGCGACCGCGTGAGCCCGCGCCTGCCATGGTCGGGCGTCAAGCATTCCGGCGTCGGCCTCACGCTTTCCACGATGGGCATCCAGACGTTCACGCGGCCGAAGGCGTGGCATCTGCGCACCGGGGTTCAATAGTCGTCTTGACGTGAAGCGTGACCTCTTCGTGAACCGAACAATCGGCCAATTCCGTCGGTGCCGTGCGCGGGGATCTCCTCTCCCGTTGAAGGGAGAGCCACGCTGCTTCATCTTGCAACGGCCGCGCTTGTCGAAAGTCGCGCTCCGACCCACAGCGGTCATTGAGTCGCATCCTTTCAAAGCGCTGAGACGCGCTGCACTACCCAGCAACTCGCGATCCCGCCAATGGCATAGGGAGACACGCGCCATAGCCATTCCGGCGCCGTGAACTCCCACCAGCGCGACACCCTTTGGCCAACGGCGACGATCGCAAACACCACGGCGATGAACAACAGCTGACCGATCTCCACGCCGACGTTGAAGAACAACAGCGCGGTCGGGATCGAAGCCTGCGGTAAGCCGACTTCGGCGAGCGCGCCTGCAAACCCAAGGCCGTGCAGCAGGCCGAATATGAAGGCGACGGTCCATGGATAGCGCTCGGTCAGACCGGACCGGCCCTCTCTTCCGTGAACGATCTCGCTAGCCACGAACACAATCGAAAGCGCGATCATCGCCTCCACCAAGGGTCCCGGAACTTGTACCCAGCCGAGGGTTGCCGCGAACAGCGTCATGCTGTGTGCAACCGTGAACGCGGTGACGGTAGCGATGAGACGCCGCTTCCCCCGTACGAGCAGCAGGAGTGCTAGGACGAACAGCAGATGGTCGAAGCCGGTCAGAATGTGTTCGATGCCGAGCACCGTGTACGTCCCGATGACCTCGAACGGGCCAGGGCTTGCGGTCACGATGAACCGTGGCCCGACCGGCAGCACACGTCCGAGCTGCACGGTTCCATCGCTACGCTCCACACGAACGAGCACGTCGATCGGGCTCGCCGAAAGGTCGGGGAACCCGATGTCCTTGCCCGCGAGCCCACCCTCGACCGCGACCCGCCAGCGCAGCGCGGTGGCACCCGTTGCATAGCTGCTACGCACAGGCGTGAGCGCCTGCGTGTGGTCCGGAAAGACCGGACGTACTTTCATCGCAGTCGTCTCGTCGAGCGCGGGAACCTTCCACAGCACATCGTAGGTAACGGCGTCGACCTGGCGCAATTGCAGATAAGCCGGACGAAACTCGTCGGCAGCAACGGGCAACGCGACGCCAACCACCGCCAGCAGGGCGACAAGCAGACGCGGCAGCATCGACATCATTGCGCTGCTGCCGAAGGCCGCTGACGCGCCTCGATCACGACGTTGTAACGCTCCCGAAGTTTCCGGTAGCTCTCGGTTCGCGCTGCGACACGGCGCTCGTTTTCCCACTCCCGCGCGACCGCGGCACGCACCGTTTCCAGCCGGGGCACCGCGCCCGGCACATACGCGATCATGCGCACCAGGTGGGCGCCGAAAGCCGAGCCTATCGGTCCGGTCCATTCGTTCGTCGGCAATTTCGGCAGGTATTCCGCGAAGGCCGTCCCGAATTCGCGCGCGATCAGATCCAGCCGCGTACTGTCCACGCGGCTCGGCAGAATCGACACCCGACCAAGCTTGGCCGGGTCGTGTCCCTGCCGAATCGCAGTCTTCGCCAGAGCGGCCGCGCGCTCGCCATCGGTGGCCGTGCCGCCGACATCGAGTACGATCTGTTCGAAACTTACCGTCGCCGGCGCCGTGAAGCGGTCAGCGTGCGCGGCGAGATACCCGGACAGGTTCGCCTCCGTCGGCGCTTCGCGCGCATCCTGCTCCTCCGCCATGACCTCAAACTTCTGCCGCAGGCGGCGCCGGATGATCGTGTCGTCGCGATCCAGTCCTGCCGCCATCGCTTCGCGGACCGCGATTTCCTCCTGCACCCGATCTTCGATCAGGCTTCTCACTTCGTCCTGGGTCGGCGGATGCCCCCACGCCTTCGCATAGTTCGCCGCGAGGAACTCGATCTGGGCGCTGGTCACCACAATGTCTGCCTTGTCCGCGCCGGACCGGGCACCATGCCACGCGATGAAGGCAAACAGCGCGACCCCGATCAGCAGGAAGTGCAGCAGCGGTTCCTTCAGGATCGTGTTGAGGTGCATCGCCAGGCGCTGGGGCCGCTGGATCGACCGGATGGAAGTAGCCGGTCCGCTCCAAACGCCCTCAAGGTTAAAACTGCCTCAGCCCGGTGAGTACCAGATGGGCGCAGTGTAGGCCCGCTCCTGCAGGACCATCGTCGTGCCTGGCAGCGGCTTGTTCCCGAACCGAGCCACGTCATAGGCGGTCCAGCGGGGCGTCGGGATCTCGATCACCCGCGCGTAGTAGAGCGCGCGCTGCCTGGCGTCGAACTCCGGATCCTTCCAGACACTGATCAGTTCCGGCGCACCGATCGTGTTCGTCCACGTGGCGTTTGCGACGTCCACCGTGTTGCCGACCGGCGTCCTGCAGCGCCCGTCCGCCTCGATCTTCCGGCCGCCCGAAACCGCCACGTCGTAGATGCGCTCCTGCGCCTTCCCGTCCTTGTCGACCCACCCCTTGATGATCTGGATGCGATCGAGGTTGCCACCGATCGCATCCTTGAGCGCCGCGACGAGAAACGTCGGTGACTTGCCGCTCGGCACATTGCCGAGGTCCGCCCCCATCGGAACGCCCTTGGCGTAGCCGATGGACGCGGGCATGCGGTGGTTCGCATCGCCGGGCGTGAAATCCCAGCCGCCGAAGAACCGCACGATCATGCGCGAACCCGTCGTGGCATAGGTTTCGCGCCGCTTCATCGCGTCGAAGATCGCTTCGCGCGTATTCTCGGTGGCCCAAACTGCCGCATAGCCGGCCGCGCCGACCTCCCAGTCCATGACCTTGACGCCGGTCTTCGGATTGTCGATGAAAACTTTGGTGAGCCGTTCGGGGCTGGGCTCCTGAGGCGCGGTCTTGCCGAAGAAATTGTCCTCCTCCACCGCCGCCAGCCCGGTGTGCGCGTCCGTGCTGCCGACCAGGCCGAACTTGTAGGGGTTCGTGCCGAGTTCTGCTTCCAGCTTGAGTCCGTTCATCAGCGCCGACCGGGCATACTCGAATTCGAGCATGTCCTTGGTCTTCGCGACGCTGCCGTCGAGATTGCCCTTGTCCCAGATCTCGAAGTTCGCGAACTCGTCGTTGGGCGAAAGGAACGGATGCGCCTCTCCAGTGCCTTTGGTCTGCGTCACTTCGTACAGACGCTCCCACCTGGCGCGAGTCTCCACATATTCGCGGTCGAGCTTTTTTCCGAACGCTTCGATCATCGGGAACATCCGGCCATTGCTCAGGTTGCCGTTGTGGGCGATCGCGAGAACCTCGCTACCCGTCTTCCGTTCGGTGGCGGCCATCCACTTCCACAGGTCCGTGGGATTGTCGCTGCCCAGGGGCGGCATCGTGGTGAATGGCTCGACAAGGATCGCCTGCGCGCCGTTGCCGCGGAACACGACGTTCCGATGCAGGTTGTTGCCGCCGGTGTTCGACGTCCACTCGTAGCCAATGAAAGCCGTAAAGCGTCCCGCCTCGTTGTACGCCTCCGCGGCTTTGATCGTCTCCTGCCACGCATTGCGATACGCCGTGCTGCCCGGCGTAGGGAAGCCGTTGGGCAGTTTCCCGTTGCTGAAGCTGACGATGATGTCCATCGCCGCATCGGCGCCCTTGCCGCCGCGGATCTCGTCGTACCACTTGCGCCCCTGTGGCGTAGCGAGCAGGGCGGGATCGCCGGCCATCAATTGCGGGAAGAATCCCATGCCGTCCGAGTGATCGGCGACCACGAGAAAGTCGAGCGGCCGCGAAAGCTTGACCGGCTGCCCCGTGTTGGACGTGAGCTCCTCGCCCCTCGCGAACCGATAGGCATCCCTGGGCGTCAGGCGCGCACCGAACGCCCCCGCGTCCATCGAGTATGCCGTGTGCAGGTGCGTGTCGCCGAACAGCGGCATCGTGGGGAAGGTGCGCCCGGCGTAAGGCGAATACCCCGGTTTGGACGGGAATACCTTTCCCAGGGTCGCCTTGTCCGCCGTCCCCGTATCGGTTTGCTCGGCTGCGAGCGCAGGCAGAGGCATGCACGCGATGACGGCGATCACGCCGACGCTACGAAGCAATGCGGACACCATCTTTTGCTCCCACGTCTCGTTGTTCTCTATCGTCTAGTCGAATCACCGGTCTCGACAGTCACTGACTGTTCAGCACTCCACGCTTGAAGTGTCCTCCAGTTCAGTACTGCATCAAGCCAGAATACTGCAACGATACGTACGCATCCAAGTGGTCGGCATGAAAGCTTTTGCACGGTTTGTCGCCGATGACAGGGCGACCTCTCTGCCAACAGCGCGGTACTCATCATGGACTTGGCTCGCCGTCCGATACTTTGGAAGAAAGTTTTCTTGGAGCGTGACTGGAACCAGAATCCACAGGTAATGGATCGAAGGCGGCAGTGCGGCAGATTCTGGCGGCCGGTCAGGCGCCAGCCTTGTCAGCCGATTCGGACGATCCCTGAAGCGGTAGAGGCGGAATATTCGCTACATGCTCCTGTTGAACCACAGCAGCGACAGCCCGAGCGCCGCGACGACGAGCACCGCTGCCGCCGCCGCGAACAGCGACGTGATCTCCATGCTCTTGCGCTCGAGCACGAGCTTCGAGTTGAGGCTCTGATACACCTTGGTGAGATCCGCGGCGGTGCCGGCGTAGAAGTACTCGCCGCGCGTGATGTCGGCGACGGCTTTCAGCGTTTCCTCATCGAGGCGAACATACGCCGACCAGCCCTCGAAGCCGATCATGGCGCCTGCGGCCGTGCCGAAGCCGACGGTGAACACGCGCAGGCCGCGGTCGGCCGCCATCCGTGCGGCGTCGAGGGGATCGGGACCCGTCGTGCGCCTCCCGTCGCTCATGAGAATGATCACGGCGTTGTTGTACGACCCGGGCGGCACGGGGTCGACCTTCTTCGGCTCGGGCTTGCCCGGATCGAGCTTGCGTCCGCGCTCCGGCGCGGTGCCGCGCCAGAAGCCGCCGGGAACAGCCAGCGACGCGACGTCGATGCCGGCATCCGGAAACAGCGTGCCGAGCGCGACATACAGCGCGCTGCCGGTGGCCGTGCCGCGCTGAAGCTGGAACCCGTCGATCGCCGCGAGCAGCGCCTCCTTGTCCTTCGTCGGCGGCTGCACGAGCGACGCGGACGCGCCGAACGCGACAATGCCGATGCGAGCGTTCGACGGATGCTCCTCGATGAACGACTTCGCGGCCACCTGCGCCGCCGTGAGCCGATTCGGATCGACATCGGTGGCGCCCATCGACAGCGAGACGTCGATCGCGAGCATGATCGTCTGTTGCTGCGAAGGCAGCGTCACCATCGCCGTCGGGCGCGCGATGGCGACGACCATCGTGGCGAGCGCGAGCAGCAGCAGCGCCGGGGGTACGTGGCGGCGATAGCGGTCGCGGCGGCCGAGCGCCGCCTTCACCAGAGCCAGGCTCGGATAGCGGATCGCGCCTTTCTTCTTGCGCCGCAGCCAATAGACGTAGGCCGCGACGAGCGCAGGAATCGCGAGCAGGCACAGAAGCATCATCGGCCAGATGAAGTTCATCGGACGCCGCCCCCCGCTACGGCTTCCTGCAGTTCGGCGGCGCGCAGCGTATTGGCAAGCAGCGTGGCGATCGTCATCGGGCCGACGCCGCCCGGCACGGGCGTGATCCAGCCGGCGCGCTCGCGCGCCGCCGCGAAGTCGACGTCACCGACAAGCTTGCCGGCGGCATCGCGGTTGATGCCGACGTCGATGACGATCGCACCTTCGCGAATCCAGCCGCCCTGGACAAACCCCGCCTTGCCGATCGCCGCGACGACGATGTCGGCGCGGCGGACGATCGCGGCAAGGTCTCGCGTCGCCGAATGGCAGATCGTCACCGTGCAGCGGGCCATCAGCAGCTCGAGCGCCATCGGCCGCCCGACGATGTTCGATTGCCCGATGACGACGGCGTGCATGCCGGTGAGCTCCTGTCCGGTTTCCGCCAGGAGCTGCATGCATCCGTAGGATGTGCAAGGCCGCAGCGCGGGCATGCGAAGCACGAGACGTCCCATGTTATATGGATGAAAGCCGTCGACGTCCTTGCGCCAGTCGATTCGCTCGATGACACGCTCCGCCGCTACCTGCTTCGGCAGCGGAAGCTGCACGAGAATTCCATGAACCTCGGGATCTGCATTCAGGCGATCGACGGCCGCGAGCATTTCGCGTTGCGGCACGTCCGCCGGCAGATCGACCGCGAACGACCGCATGCCGGCGGCGTCCGTCATTTTGCGCTTGTTGCGGACGTAGATCAGCGACGCCGGATGCTCGCCGGCCAGTACGACCGCGAGCCCGGGCGCTGGCCGCCCGCTTCGCAACCGCGCGTCCACGGCCGTCCTGACCTGGCCGGTCAATCGTTCGGCGACGGCCTTGCCATCGAGGATGCGGGCGGTCATTGAGCGCGAGGGATCGGTGCGGCGCGAGCGCCCCGGGAATCGCCCGAGGGATTGCCATCGCGAACTACTACAATGCCGCGGTGATCGAGGCTCCAATTCTAGCGGCAATCCGGCGCCGGCTCGATCGCGCGCAGGTGCTTCCGCCGATCGGATACCGGCCGTTCGTCGTCGCCGGCGAGCGCGTGGGAGCGATCGACGATCCGCGCGTGGCCCGGCTCGGGGCCTTTGGTTCGGGCGTCTTCGTCGTCGATGCGAGCGGCGTCACACTAGCAGAGCAGCTGCGCGATTTCGCATCGCGAACGGCGGCGCTGGCCGACGTCGCGCTCGCGTTGCGCGCCGAGGGTGCGCTGCCGGCATGGCGCGACGAGTTGTACGCGGTGGCGACGACGTTCGGCGCTCCGCCGCTTTGCCACCTCGAGCGCGGGGCGGCCCGGTATTTCGGCGTCCACACCTGGGCTGCGCACGTCAACGGCGTCGTGGGCGAAGGCGAGGCGACGAAGCTGTGGTTCGCGCGCCGCAGCCCGAGCAAGGCGGTCGATCCCGGCCTCCTCGACAACCTGGTCGGTGGCGGCATCGCGGCCGGCGCGTCGGTCGAGGAAACCGTGGTGAAGGAATCGTTCGAGGAAGCGGGCATCGGCCGCGCGCTCGCGCTGACCGCACGGCCGGCCGGCACGCTCGGGATCCGGCGCGCGATGTTCGACGGGCTGCAGGTCGAGACGCTGTTCGTGCACGACCTCGCGTTGCCGCCGGACTTCGTCCCGTGCAACCAGGACGGCGAAGTCGCCGGGCATCGGCTCGTCGACCTCGGCGAGGCGGCGCGCCTCGCTGCGCAGGAGGATGGTCCGGACGAGGTGACGATCGACGCGAGCCTCGTGGTGCTCGACTACCTCTTGCGCGGCGCCTCGCGCGGGCAGGACGGCTCGCCGTGACGAGCGTTCGCGCTGACTAAGGCCGGAAACATATTGCGCTCCTCGAAGGGGCGCGCGCTTGACCCGCCGCGACGTGCCGATACAGAATGCCCGTCACCCATGACGGCCACCCGGAATCCCCCGGCGAGGCCGCGACATCGTTGGAGGAGCCATGAAGCGTCGCGTCGACATCCTGGCCTGCCTGGCTTGTGCCGCAATCGCATTTCCCGCTGCCGCACAGCAGGTGACGTTCATGACGGGGCCCCAGGGCGGCTCGTGGATCCCGCTCGGCGGCGCCCTTAAAGGCATGTGGGAGAAGGAGGTCCCGGGCCTCGCGATCCAGCAGACGCCGGGGGCCGGGATCGCGAACGTCCGCGGGGTCGACGAAGGCAAGGCTCAGATCGGCTTCGCCAACTCCGCCACGACGGTCGACGGCGTCGAGGGCCGCGCGCCGTATCCGAAGAAGACGACGAAGGTTTGCCAGGTCGCGAACCTTTATCCGCAGTATTTCCAGGTCGTCGCGCTCAAGGATGCCAACGTCAAGTCGTTCGCGGACTGGAAAGGCAAGTCGCTCGTCACGCAGTCGAAGGGCAACACGGCCGAGCTCCTGACCGCCGACGTGCTGAAGATCAACGGCATGAGCTACCAATCGCTCGGCAAGGTGCAGTTTCAGGCTGCGTACACGGACGCCGTGTCGATGATGAAGGACGGGCATGCGCAGGTGTTCACGCTCGGCACGACATCGCCGGCATCCGCGATCATGGACCTCGCGAGCGCGCGCGACATCGACATCGTTCCGGTCGACGACAAGACGATGGGCGAGCTGCACAAGATGAACCCCGGCTACCACAAGCTGATCATCAAGGCCGGCACGTATCCGAAACAGGACAAGGACGTGCCGGCGATCGGCTACACGACGCACGTCATCGCGGCATGCGACCTACCCGAGGACACGGTCTACAAGATGACGAAGGCGATGGCGACGCACATTGCCGATATGGCGGCCGTCGTGAAGCCGATCCAGGGGCTGACGGCGAAGGACATGGCCGTCGACATCGGCGTTCCGTTCCACAAGGGCGCCGTGCGCTACTATAAGGAAGTCGGCGCGATGTAGTTCTTCCGGCGCCCATTTCCGGGCGCCGGTTCCGTTCGCGCGGGAGCGCGCTTGGCCACACCTCAGACGGCGGTCGTCTCCGACGAAGCGCAGGCGACGACTCCGACGAGCGTCGCATTGCGCGCCGTCGTGCAGATCGTCGCCGTCGCGATGTCGCTGTACCACATGTACGTCGCGGCCTTCGGCCCGCCGGAGGCCGTGATCTTCCGCGGCACGCACCTGCTGTTCGCGCTGACGCTCGTGTTCCTGCTCTATCCGGCGCGCCCCGGGCGCCCCGCGTGGCGCGCGCTCGACGTCGTGCTGCTCGCGCTCGGGTTCGGCTTCGTCCTGCACATCCTTCTCAATTACGACTACTTCGTCAACCGCATCATCTACATCGACGACCTGACCGCGGCCGATCGCACCTTCGCAGTGGTCGCGGTCGTCATCGTCCTCGAGGCTACGCGACGCGTGATCGGCCTGGCTCTGCCGCTCACATCGATCGCCTTCCTCGCGTATGCGGTGCTGCTCACCAACGTCAAGCCGGACGTTCTGCTCGAGCAGCTCTATCTGTCCACCGAAGGGATCTTCGGCTCGACGCTCGGCGTGTCGGCGAGCTACGTGATGCTGTTCGTGCTGTTCGGCGCCTTCATGGAGAAGAGCGGCACCGGGCAGCTCTTCATGGATTTCGCGATGTCGATCACCGGGCACACCGCCGGCGGGCCGGGCAAGGTGTCGGTCGTGTCGTCGAGCCTGTTCGGTACCGTTTCGGGCAGCGCCGTTGCGAACGTGATGGTCGACGGGCCGATCACGATTCCGCTGATGAAGCGCACGGGCTTCCGGCCGCCGTTCGCCGCGGCGGTCGAGGCGGTCGCGTCGACCGGCGGCCAGATCATGCCGCCTGTGATGGGCGCGGCGGCGTTCGTGATGGCGGAATTCCTCGCCGTCCCGTATCTGCAGGTCGCGCAGTGGGCCGCGATCCCGGCGGTCCTCTATTACATCGCCGTGTTCTTCGCCGTGCACTTCGAGGCGAAGCGCTACGGCCTGGCGGGCGTCCCGCGCGACCAGCTGCCGCGATTCGCGCGCGTGATGGCGGAGCGCGGCCATCTGTTCGCTCCGATCCTGATCGTGCTGTTCGGCCTGGTGCTCGGCTATTCGGCGCCGCTGTGCGCGCTGGCCGGCGCGCTGGCGTGCATTCCCGTCGCGCTGCTGCGCGCGACGACGCGTGCGGGGATCACGTGGCGCAGCGTCTACGATGCGCTGATCGACGGGGCTCGCAATACGCTCGGGGTCGCGATGGCGTGCGCGTGCGCAGGCATCGTCATCGGCGTCGTGACGATCACCGGGCTCGGCATCGTGTTCACGCAGTTCGTCGTCGCGCTCGCGCAGAATTCGCTGATCGCAGCACTCGTGCTGACTGCGGTGGCCGGCATGATCCTCGGCATGGGGATGCCGACGACGCCGTCGTACATCGTGATGGTGTCGCTGCTCGTCCCTGCGGTCATCAAGCTCGGCGCCGTCACGCCGGCGGCGCACATGTTCGCTTTCTATTTCGCGATCCTGTCCGCCATCACGCCGCCGGTCGCGCTGGCCGTTTTCGCCGCCGCCGGCCTCGCGAAGACCGATCTGTGGCAATCGGGATGGGAGGCGGTCCGCGTCGCGGCGCCGGCCTACATCGTGCCGTTCATGTTCGTCTACGAGCCGTCGCTGTTGACGATCGGCGATCCGGTGACCGTCGTCACGTCGGGGATCTCTGCCAGCATCGGCGTCATGTGCCTCGCCGCCGGCCTGATGGGCTGGCTGCGCCGCGAATGTGCGTGGTGGGAGCGAGCGCTGCTCATTGCCGCGGCGCTGCTGCTGATCAAGCCCGGCTACATCACCGATGCGATCGGCCTGGCGTTGCTCGGCATCGTCTGGGTCGGGCAGCGGCGCGCCAAAGCGGTGTCGGAGGTGTAATTGGGGGTTACACCTGCGACACCTCGGCCGGCGCGGCAGCGACCGGCGCCACGCGCTCGATGCCCATCTCCGCGAGCGTGTCGCGCACCGCGTTCACCGCATGCCGCATCTCGTCGGGGCCGATCGCGCCGATGCAGCCGACGCGGAACGTCTCCACCTGCGTGAGCTTGCCTGGATAGAGGATGAAGCCCTTTTCGCGCACGCGATCGTAGAAATCGCGAAACGTGTAGCGCGAATCCGCCGGCGCGTGGAACGTGACGATGATCGGCGCCTGGATGCGCGGATCGAGGAACGGCCGGAAGCCGAGCTCGGCCATGCCGCGCACGAGCGTCTCGCAGTTGCGCGTGTAGCGGGCGAGCCTTGCCGGCTGGCCGCCCTCGGTCACGAACGCCTCGAGCGCGGCCGCGAACGCGACCAGCACGTGCGTCGGCGGCGTATAGCGCCACTGCGTCGTCTTCTCCATGTACTGCCACTGGTCGAACAGGTCGAGCGACAGCGACGTGCTGTTGCCTGCGCAGCGCTCCAGCGCCGATTTGCGCGCGATCACGAATCCCATGCCGGGCGGGCCTTCGACGCACTTGCCGGACGCTGCCACCAGCGCGTCGAACGGCATCGCCTGCGCGTCGATCGGAATCGCCGCGAACGAGCTCATCGCGTCGACGATCAGGCTCCTGCACCGCCGCGCGACGACCTCCGCGATCTCGCGCAGCGGATTCAGGATGCCGGTCGACGTCTCGCAGTGGACGAGGCCCACGTGCGTGATCGACGCGTCGCCCGCCAGCAGGCGCTCGACATCCGTCGCCGTGGTGGGGACCTCCTCGGCCGTTTGAAACACCGAGACGCGGCGTCCCATCATCTGCGTGAGCTTCGCGAACCGTGTGCCGTACGCGCCGTTGATGAGCACGAGCACGTGGCCGGTGCGCGGCACCAGCGTGTTGACGGCGGCCTCCACCGAGAACGTGCCGCTGCCCTGCATCGGCACGCACACGTGCGTCGCCGCCGCGTTGACGACGGCCAGAAGGCGCTCGCGTACCGCCGCGGTGACGGCGTTGAAATTCGAGTCCCACGAGCCCCAGTCGCGGAGCATCGCCATTCGCGTCGGCAGCGCCGTGGTCAGAGGGCCCGGCGTCAGGAGAATCGGATCGCGGCTGAAGTTTCCCATCGGGTTTCCAAAGAAGTGGTCACGCGCGCGACGCGGTGCGCCATGCCTGCGTGCGCGCGAGCAGGAATCGCGTGACGATCGCGTAGACGACACACACCGCCGTCGACGACGCGACGATCAGCGTGGCCATCGCGGCCGCCGCGCCGATCTCGCCCGCCTCGTCCATGTTGAGGATCGCGACCGACGCGAGCTGCGTGTCGGGCGCGTACAGGAACACCACGGCGGAAATCGTCACCATCGCGTTGACGAACAGGTAGCGGCCGATGTCGAGCACTGCCGGGAGACACACGGGCACGGTCACGCGGAAGAACGTCCGGTAGAACGGCACCTTGAGCGACGACGACACCGATTCGAACTCGTCGTCCAGCGCCTTGAGCGCCGTGACGGCCGTCAGATGGCTGGACGTGTAGTAGTGCACGATCGTGACGAGCACGAGGATCGCCATCGTGTGGTACAGGCCGTTCAGCGGGTTGTCCGGATGGTTGAAGAAGAAGATGTACCCAAGGCCGAGCACCATCCCGGGAACCGCCATCGGAATCGTCGCCACCAGCCGGAAGAACGCTTTAAGCCGGCCCATGCCGCGCGTCTTCTCGAGCAGGTACGCGGCGCCGAAGATGAACATCGTGCCGATGACCGCGGTGAGCACCGCCATCCGGAGGCTGTTGAAGAACGTGTTGATCACGCCCGCGTCGATCAGGCCATACGCGTAGTGGCGCAGGCTGAACGACTTGTCGTACGGCCACAGCTTGATGAACGACGTGTACACGGCCATGCCGAGCACCGCGAGCAGGAACACCGACACCACGATGCAGAACGCCAGCATCGCGCGGTCGAACCCGCGCGAAGGCCGCGGCACGTACGGCACGGCGCGCGCCGTGAACTGGGCCGAGAGTCGCCGCCGCATCACCCAGTCGACGGCGAACGCCACCAGCACGGGCAGCAGCAGCACGAGGCTCACGACCGCGCCCTTGTTGAAGTTCTGCTGGCCGATCACCTGCTTGAAGATGTCGACGGCGAGCACGTCGAAGCGCCCGCCGATCACCTTCGGAATCCCGAAATCGCTCACCGTGTACGAGAACACGACCATCGCCGCGCTGACGAGGCCGTACTTGGCCCCGGGCAGCGTGATCGTGAAAAAGCGCCGCAGCGTCGGCGCGCGCAGCGACTCCGCCGCCTCGTAGAGCCGTCCGTCGGCGAGCAGCAGCGCCGTCAGCACGATCATCAGCGCGTGCGGAAATGTCGCGTAGACCGACGACAGGATGATGCCGATCGGCCCGTAGACCGACGCGCCGCCGAGCAGGGCCTTGAGCAGCCCCTGCGTGCCGAACCACTGGATGAACGAGATCGCCGCCATCAGCGACGGCGCGAGGATCGGCGTCAGCGCGATTACCCGAAACGCCGTCTTGCCTGGCATGCACGAGCGCGTCAGCGCATACGCATACGTGAACGCGAGCGGAATCGTGATCCCCGTCACGACCGTTGCCACCCACAAGGTGTTCCAGATCGACTGCCGCAGCGACGGCGTCGCGAAATATTCGCGGAACTGCGCAAGACCCACGAATACTCCGTCGCGATCCTGCACGCTCTTGACCAGGATCATCGCGAGCGGGCCGATCAGGAACAGCGCCAGCGCGGCGCAGCAGAAGACGAGCAGCGCCTGCGCAAGGCGATCGTGCCAGTGCGTTCGCGCGCGTGCCGTGAGCAGCGGCGGCGGCAGCGCTGCAGCGGGTGTCGCCACGGGTTGTTCGGACTTTCTAAAGGACGCGCATCGCCGCCGCCGGCAGGCTGATCATCACGGCGGCGCCGGGGGCAAGGCAGTCCGCGTCGACCTGCTGGCGCGGCACGCTCGCGACGAGCAGCGGCGTGTCGGTTGCGTCGAGCGCGATGCCGATCATGCAGAACGCCCCCAGGAATTCCACCTTGGCGACCTTCGCGGCGAACGCCCCCTGCGCGGAATGGCCGTTGACGTGCACGCCGACCTCCTCCGGCCGCAGATAGAGCTTGACGCGCGTTCCGGCCGCGATGTCGTCGCGGCCGACGGCCAGCGACACGCTGCCGCAGCGGAACCGTCCCGCGCCTTCGGCCACGGCGGGCAGCACGTTGACCTTGCCGACGAAGTCGGCGGCGAACGACGTCGCGGGGCGCTCGTACACTTCGCGCGGCGTGCCCACCTGCTCGATGCGGCCGCCGTTCATGACGACGACGCGATCCGCGATCGACAGCGCCTCCTCCTGGTCGTGCGTCACCATGATCGTGGTCACGCCGAGCCGCTGCTGCAGCGCGCGGATCTCGCCGCGCAACCGCACGCGCTCGAGCGCATCGAGCGCGGACAGCGGCTCGTCGAGCAGCAGCAGGCCGGGCGACGTCGCGATCGCCCGGGCGAGCGCGATGCGCTGCTGCTGGCCGCCGGAGAGCTGGCCCGGAAACTTCGGCCCCGCGTCGGGAAGCCCGACGAGCTTCAACAGTTCCGCGACGCGCGCCCGGATCGCGGGACGCGCGGCGCGGCGGTTGACGAGCCCGTACGCGACGTTCGCGTCGACCGTCAGGTTCGGAAACAGCGCGTACGACTGGAAGACGATGCCGTAGTCGCGGCGGATCGCAGGCACCCGCGAGATGTCGCGGCCGTCCTGCACGATGCGGCCCTCGTCCTGGCTTTCGAGGCCGGCGATGATGCGCAGCAGCGTCGTCTTGCCGCAGCCGGACGGCCCGAGGAACACCATCAGCTCGCCGCGGCGCACGGAGAGCGAGACGCCCTGCAGCGCCTCGAAGCGGCCGAAGCTCTTGCGAATGCCCGTCAGCTCCAGGAAGGAAGGGCCGGCCTGGGTCATGTGTTGCGGTGAAACCGGATGTGCGTCGAGCAGCGACGCGCCCGGATGGCCGGGCGCGCCGCTCCGTCGGTCACTTCGCTTCCGACTTCGCGTCGTAGCGCTTCGTCCACTCGGCGATGATCTTGTCGCGGTTCTTCGCCGACCAGGCGAAGTCGTTCTTCACGAGCCGCTGCTCGTAGTCGGCCGGCACGAAATCGAGCGGCTTGGCGACGCCGGGCATCGCGAGGACGGCGAAGTTCTTCGCGTAGAGCGCCATCGCTTCCGGCGTAACCATCCAGTCCATCAGCGCCTTGGCGGCGTCGAGCTTCTTCGTGTTCTTCATGATGCCTGACGACTCCAGATCCCAGCCGAGTCCTTCCGTCGGAAAGATGATGTCGATCGGCGCGCCCGATTTCTTCGTCGTGACGGCGCGATACTCGAACGACACGCCGATCGGGAACTCGCCGGCGCCCGCCTGCCGGCATGGTTTGCTGCCGGAGTGCGTGTACTGCGCGATGTTCTCGTGCAGCGCGTCCATGAACTTCCACGCATCGGCCTCGCCCCACATCTGGATCCAGCCCGAGACATCGAGATAGCCGGTGCCCGATGACGCCGGATTCGGCATCACGACGCGGCCCTTGTAGACCGGCTTCGTCAGGTCCTTCCACGTCGCCGGCTTCGGCAGGTTGAGCTTCTGCGCCTCGACCGTGTTGAAGCAGATCGCCGCGCCGTACACGTCCATGCCGACCCATGCCGGCGGGTTCTTCTGGTCGCGATACTTCGGAGAGACCTTGTCGAGGCCCTTCGGCGCGTAAGGTTGCAGCATCCCATCGTTGTCGAACACCGCAAGGCTCGACGCCGACACGCCGAACACGGCGTCCGCCTGCGGGTTCGCCTTCTCGGCGAGCAGCTTCGACGTGATCACACCCGTCGAATCGCGCACCCACTTGATGTCGATGTTCGGATTCGCCTTCTTGAACGCTTCCTCGTAGGCCTTGATCTGGTCGGTCTCGAGCGCCGTGTAGACCAGAAGCTCCGTCTTCTGCGCGTGCGCCGCCGCGCAAAGCGCGAACGCGAGTGCCGCGACGATTCCCATCCCTCCCCTGCGTCGTGTCCTATGCATGAACTCTCGCTCCTCGTTGGTGGAAATCCCGATTCGTCTTCACCGGGGCTCCCGAGCCGCCGGATCGCGCCGCAATGCTACCGCACCGACGCCGCCGATGGCGACGCGCGCCCCGCCGCGATGCGCCGCCGTTCCGCCGCGCGCATTCCTCGCACCGCCCCATTGCAGATTGTTGACAATCTACACCTCGCCGACGTCTAATGGCAACGTGCTCAAGTCCGCCTCCTCGCGCGCCCGGCGCCTGCCCGGCGCGCCCGCCGTGCTGCGCCCGGCGTCCGGCACGCCGCAACCGCGCAAGGCCGCCGTCGTGCCGCCGCGTGCCGTCGGCGCCGACCACCCGATCACTCTGCTCAAGGCCCATTCGCTGACCGGCCTCGTGCAGCGCGAGATCGAGCGGATGATCCTCGCCGGCGATCTCGCGGCGGGCGCGCAGCTGCGTGAGACCGAGGTCGCCGCGATGCTCGGCGTGTCGCGCGGCCCCGTGCGGGAAGCGTTTCGCGCCCTCGAGGAATCGGGGCTCGTGCGGCTCGAGAAGAACCGCGGCGCGTTCGTGCGCCAGATCGACGTCGACGAGGCCGACGACATCTTCGAAGTGCGGGCAGTGCTCGACGAGTTTGCCGGCCGCCGCGCGGCGCAGAGCGCTTCGCCCGGCGAGGCCGCGCAGTTACGCGATCTCGTCCTGCGCATGGAGAAGGCCGCGGGGCGCGGCGACGTCGACGCCTATCACGACGCGAACCTGGCATTCCACGACCGGATCGTGGAGCTCGCCGGCAATCCGAAACTCACGACGCTCTATCGCAGGCTGGTGAACGAGCTGCACCTGCACCGGCGCACGGCGCTCGGGCAGGCCGGCATCCTGCCGCTTTCGATGCGCGAACACCGGGCGATCGTCGAGCACATCGCCGCGCGGCAGGCCGCCGCCGCGGGTCGCGCGCTGTACGAGCACGCGATGTCGAGTCGCGCGCGCGTTCACCGCAGCGCGGGCGACGGCGAGGTCGCGCCGCGCACGAGGAAAGCAAGCCGATGAAAAGCGTTGAAGTCAACGGCCGCAGCTATCGCTGGCCGCAGCAGCCGCTCGTCGTCGTGTGCGTCGACGGCTGCGAGCCCGATTACGTCAACCAGGCGATCGGCGCCGGCAGCGCGCCGTGGATGGCCGCGCTCGACGGCCGCGGCACCTGCCTGACGGCCGATTGCGTCGTTCCCTCGTTCACCAACCCGAACAACCTGTCGATCGTCACCGGCGCGCCGCCCGCCGTGCACGGCATTTGCGGCAATTATTTCTACGATCCGGATGCGCAGGCCGAAGTGATGATGAACGACCCGAAGTACCTGCGCACCGGGACGATCCTCGCCGCGTTCGCCGACGCGGGCGCGAAGGTGGCCGTGGTCACGGCGAAGGACAAGCTGCGCGCGCTGCTCGGCCACCGGCTGCGGGGCATCTGCTTTTCCGCCGAGCGCGCCGACAAGGTCACGCTCGCCGAGAACGGCATCGAGAACGCGCTGGCGCTCGCCGCCATGCCGCTGCCGTCCGTCTACAGCGCCGAATTGTCCGAGTTCGTGTTCGCCGCCGGATGCGCGCTACTCGAGCGCGAGCGCCCCGACATCATGTACCTGTCGACGACCGACTACGTCCAGCACAAGCACGCGCCCGGCACCCCCGCGGCCAACGCGTTCACCGGCATGATCGATCGCTACCTCGCCCGGCTCGACGCCGCCGGCGCCACGGTTGTCTTCACCGCCGACCACGGCATGAACGCCAAGACCGATGCCTTCGGCCGCCCGAACATCGTGTTCCTCCAGGACGTGCTCGATGCGGCCATCGGCCAGGATGCGACGCGCGTGATCCTGCCGATCACCGACCCCTACGTCGTGCACCATGGCGCACTCGGCTCGTTTGCGACGGTCTACGTCAATGGCGGCGCGCGCGTCGCCGCCGTGCGCGAGCGAGTCGCGGCGCTGCCGGGGATCGACCTCGTCCTCGGCCGGGAGGAAGCTTCCGCGCGCTTCGAGCTGCCTGCCAATCGCATCGGCGACCTTGTGGTGGTATCCGAGCGGCTGACGGTCATCGGCAGCCGGCGTGCACGCCACGACCTTTCGGGGCTCGACGCCCCGCTCCGCTCGCACGGCGGCATTTCCGAGCAACGCGTACCGCTGATCGCCAATCGACCCGCGCCGTCGTTGCCGGCGCGGCGGTGGCGCAATTTCGACGCGTTCGATCTCGGGCTCAACCATCTCGGATGATCGCTTGTCACACTTGCACGACACTTGCATGAACGACAACGCCTCATGTTGACCACCACCCGTCCCGCAAACTCCGCCCGGCCGGAGCCGATCGCCGAAACCATGCGCATCGCCGGCGAGCGCGTCCGCGCGGATCGCACGCTCGACGTGCGCAATCCCTACACCGGCGAGCTCGCCGGCACGGTGCCGCGCGCGGGCGTCGACGACATCCGGCGCGCATTCGCCGCAGCCCGCGCCTACAAGCCGCGCCTCACGCGCTACGAGCGCTACGAGATCTGCCGCAGGGCGGCGTCGCTGATCGAGTCGCGCGCTGCCCGACTGTCCGACCTGATCACCGCCGAGTGCGGCATCTGCAAGAAGGATTCGCTCTACGAAGTGGGCCGCGCACGCGACGTGTTCACGTTCGCAGGCAACGCGGCGCTGACGGACGACGGGCAGGTCTTCTCCTGCGACCTGACGCCGCACGGCAAGTCGCGCAAGGTCTACACGCTTCGCGAGCCCCTGCTCGGCGTGATTTCCGCGATCACGCCGTTCAACCATCCGCTGAACCAGGTGGCGCACAAGATCGCGCCATCCATTGCGACCAACAATCGGATGGTGCTGAAGCCCACCGAGAAGACGCCGCTCTCGGCCATCGCGCTCGCGGACATCCTCTACGAGGCCGGCCTGCCGCCGCCGATGTTCTCCGTGGTCACGGGCGATCCGCGTGAAATCGCCGACGAGATGCTCGTCAATCCGGACGTCGACCTCGTCACGTTCACCGGCGGCGTCGCTGTCGGCAAGTACATCGCGGCCAAGGCCGTCTACAAGCGGCAAGTGCTTGAATTGGGCGGCAACGACCCGATCATCGTCATGGAGGACGCGGACCTGGACGAGGCCGCGCTGCTCGCGGCGACAGGCTCGTACAAGAATTCGGGGCAACGCTGCACCGCGGTCAAGCGGATTCTCGTGCACGAGAAGGTCGCCGATGGGTTCGTCGAGCGGCTGCTGGCGCGTACGCGCGCGTGGACGTTCGGCAACCCCGCCGATCCCGCGATGGACATGGGCACGGTGATCGACGCCGCGGCGGCTTCCGCGTTCGAGGCGAAGGTGAACGCCGCGGTGGACCAGGGTGCCAGGCTGCTCTTCGGCAACGAGCGCGACGGCGCGCTGTACTCGCCCACGGTGCTCGACCGCGTGCTGCCCGAGATGGACGTCGTCCGCACCGAGACGTTCGGCCCGGTATCGCCGGTGATCCGTTTCCGCGACATCGACGACGCGATCCGCATCTCCAATATCACGGCCTACGGGCTGTCGTCGGCCGTGTGCACGAACCGGCTCGACTACATCACGCGCTTCGTCGCGGAGCTGCAGGTCGGCACTGTCAACGTGCGCGAAGTGCCGGGATACCGGATCGAGCTGACGCCGTTCGGCGGCGTCAAGGATTCGGGCCTGGGTTACAAGGAAGGCGTGCAGGAGGCGATGAAAAGCTTCACGAACGTCAAGACGTATTCGCTGCCCTGGTAGGGGATTTTCCTAAGTGCAGACTCTGCTGAACCTGCTCGCCGGCGTATCGCTGCTCGTCTGGGGCACGCATCTCGTGCGCACGGGCATCCTGCGCCTGTACGGCGGGGACCTGCGGCGCATCCTGCGGCGCAGCGTCTCTCGCCGTCCCGCGGCGTTCTTCGCGGGCCTGGGCGTCACCGGGCTGATTCAGAGCAGCACCGCCACCGCGCTGATCGTCGCGTCGTTCGCGGGCCAGGGCCTGATCGGAACCGCGCCAGCGCTCGCGGTGATGCTTGGCGCCGACGTCGGCACGGCGCTCGTCACCGTGCTGCTGTCGTTCGACTTGTCGTGGCTCGCGCCGCTTCTGATCTTCACCGGCATCGTGCTCTATCTGTCGAGCCAGGCCGGCGCCGCCGGCCGCTTCGGCCAGATCCTGATCGGCCTCGGCCTGATCATGTTCGCGCTGCAGTGGATCGCGGTCGCGGCGCACCCGGTCGTGCAGGCGGCCGGCGTACAGGTGATCTTCGCGTCGCTCACCGGCGATGTGCTGCTCGACATGCTGGTCGCGGCGCTGTTCACGGTGCTCTGCTATTCGAGCCTCGCCGTCGTGCTGCTCGTCGCGACGCTCGCGTCCCTGCATGTGATCGCGCTGCCGGTCGCGCTCGGCCTCGTCCTCGGCGCCAACCTCGGCAGCGGAGTGCTCGGCATGCTGTCCACGCTGCGCTCGCCGCCCGAGGCGCGGCGGGTGACGCTCGGCAACTTCATCTTCAAGCTGATCGGCTGCGTGCTCGCGTTCCCGCTCGTGGGTCATCTCGAAAGCTGGATCGCCGGCCTCGGCATCGATCCGTCGCGCGAGGTCGTGCTGTTCCACCTGTTCTTCAACATCGCGCTCGCGCTGCTGCTCGTGTTCTGGACCGAGAAGATCGCGAAGATCGCCGAGCGGATGCTGCCCACGCGTGCGGCGTCCGAAGATCCGGCCAAGCCGCGCCATCTCGACCCGTCGGCGCTCGACACGCCGGGGCTCGCGATCGCCTGTGCGGCGCGCGAGTCGATGCGCATCGGCGACGTGATCGAGCAGATGCTCTCCGGCATGCTGACCGTGCTGACGACCAACGACCGCGCGCTCGCGCAGGAATTGCGGAACATGGACGATGTCGTCGACCAGCTCTACACGGCGGTGAAGCTGTACCTGACGCAGATTCCGCGCGAGGCGCTCGAGCAGCGCGAGGGCCGGCGGTGGGCCGACATCGTGTCGTTCGCCATCAACATGGAGCAGGTCGGCGACATCATCGAGCGCATCCTGACCGACGTCGAGGACAAGAAGATCGACAAGGGCCGCAACTTCTCCGAGGCGGGCATGGCGGAGATCGTCGACCTTCATGCGCGGCTGATCGCCAACCTGCGCCTCGGCCTGTCCGTCTTCCTGAACGGCGACCTGAAGCATGCGCAGCAGCTTCTCGCGCAAAAAGTGCTGTTCCGGGATCTCGAGCGCGCTTATGCGAACTCGCACCTCGGCCGGCTGGCTGGCAACACGGTGGAAAGCATCGAGACGTCGTCGCTGCACCTCGACCTGATCTCCGATCTGCGCCGGATCAACTCGCACATCTGCTCGATCGCGTATCCGATCCTCGAGGAAGCCGGCGTCCTCGCACACACGCGCCTCAAGACGCCGGAGCCTGTTGCGGCGGATGCAGCGGCGGCGGCCGTCGAGGGCGCGACGTGGCAGAAGCGCAAGCCCAAGACCGCGTGAGCGCGACGGGCCGTCCCGAGCGCGAACAAGCACCGGAGCGCGTCAGCGCGCAGGAAGATCCACCAGTCCCGGCGGGCGAGCGCAGCGAGCCAGGGCCCGAAGGGGGCGTCGCCGGGCGATCGCGGCGAGGCCGACACACCGACCGACATTTCCCTCCGGCGGTGCACAGTGGCCGAGGCTTGAAAGCCGAAGCGCGCCCGTGATGCCGGGGCAGGAGCTCACCCTCGGCATCACGCTCGCAGTGCTCGGCGCCGGCATGTTGCACGCAGCGTGGAACGCCCTGCTGAAGGCCGCTCCGGGCGGCGATCCGATGCTCGACACGGCGTCGGTGGTCGCCGGCTCCTCGCTGTGCGCGCTGCTGGTGCTGCCGTTCGTGCCGCTGCCGAACGTCGCCGCCTGGAAATTCATGGCGGCGTCGACATTCGTTCATTTCGGCTATTACGTCACGCTTGCCCACGCGTACCGCACCGGCGATCTGTCGTTCGCCTATCCGCTGATGCGCGGCACGGCGCCGCTGATCGTCACCATTCTCGGCATCGTGTTTCTGCGCGAGCTGCCGACGGCGCACGTCGCGGCAGGCATCCTGCTTGTCTGCGGCGGCATCGTCAGCATCGCGTTCGTGCGCCGCGAGCGTCATCCGCCCGCGGCGGCTGGCTGGGCGTTCGCCAACGCCGCCATCATCGCGGTTTACACGCTGATCGACGGCACCGGGGCGCGCGCGTCGGGCAACGCGGTGTCGTACGTGTCGTGGCTGATCTTCATCGAAGGCCTCCCGTTCGTTGCGTGGATCATCGCGCGCCGCGGCCGCCCCGCCGTCACATATCTGACTCGGAGCTGGCGCCGGGGCGTCGCCGGCGGCGCGTGCGCGCTCGCCGCGTACGGCATCGTGCTGTTCGCGATGACGCGGGCGCCGGTCGCCGCTGTGGCGGCGCTGCGCGAGACGTCGGTCCTGTTCGCGGCGCTGATCGGCGCGGTGTGGCTCAAGGAAGGGCTCGGGCCGATGCGGCTGGCCGGCGCGGCAAGCGTGGTCGCGGGCGTGGCGGCGCTCAAGCTGTAGCGGCGTTCGCGACCGTTCGCGACTCTCTTGCTATAGGACATCAGGCATCCCATGTCCATTCCCTCCCACGCCCGCGTCGTCGTCGTCGGCGGCGGCATCGCCGGCGTATCGACGGCCTATCACCTGACGAAGCTCGGCGTCACCGACGTCGTCCTGCTCGAGCAGGGCCGGCTCACCTGCGGCACGACGTGGCACGCCGCGGGACTCGTCGGCCAGACACGCGCCACCCGCAACGCGACGCGGATGAGCCGTTACGGCATCGAGCTCTACGCATCGCTCGAGCGCGAGACCGGCCTCGCGACAGGCTGGAAGGAATGCGGCAGCGTGAACGTCGCGAAGACGCCCGCGCGCATGCAGCTGATGCGGCGCCAGATGGCGCGCGCGCAAAGCTTCGGCATCGAGTTCGAGTGGCTGGCGCCCGCCGACGTCGCCGCGCGCCTGCCGCTGCTGCGCACCGACGACCTCGCCGGAGGCGTCTGGATTCCCGGCGACGGCAAGGCGAACCCCACCGACCTCACGCAGTCGCTCGCGAAAGGCGCGCGCAGCGGCGGCGCGAAAATCTTCGAGAGCACGAGGGTCACCGGCGTGCAGGCGCACAACGGCCGCGTCGCCGGTGTCGAATGGCAGGCAGGCGACGAGCTTGGCCGGATCACGTGCGAGTTCATCGTCAACTGTGCCGGGCAATGGGCGCGCGAGTTCGGCGAGACAGCGGGCGTTGCCGTGCCGTTGCAGTCGGCCGAGCACTTCTACGTCGTCACCGAGCCGATCGCGGGCGTGACGCCGGCGATGCCGGTGGTCCGCGATCCGGACGGTTACATCTACTTCAAGGAGGAAGTCGGCGGCATCGTCATGGGCGGATTCGAGCCGGTCGCCAAGCCGTGGAACGTCGATCGCATCCCCGACCGCTTCGAGTTCCAGCTGTTGCCGGAGGACTGGGATCAGTTCGAGGTGCTGATGCAAAGCGCGCTGCACCGGATGCCGAGCCTCGAGACGGCGCAGGTCAAGATGCTGCTGAACGGTCCCGAGAGCTTCACGCTCGACGGCAATTTTCTTCTCGGGGAGGCACCGGAGCTGCGCGGCTTTTTCGTCTGTGCGGGCTTCAATTCCGCGGGCATCGCGAATTCCGGCGGTGCCGGACGCCTGATCGCCGAGTGGCTGACACAGGGCGAGCCGCCGTTCGACGTGTGGGACGTCGACATCCGCCGCTTCGCCCCGTTTCACGTCAACCGGCAGCATCTCGCCGATCGCACCGTCGAGACGCTCGGCCTGCACTACGCGATGCGCTGGCCGCGCGAAGAGCTCGTCACCGTGCGGCCGCTGCGCCGCTCGCCGCTCTACGATCGATTGAAGGCGAAGGGCGCGGTGTTCGGCACCAAGCTCAATTGGGAGCGCGCCAACTACTTCCTGCGCGACGGCGACCGCGAGCCGGCGCCCACGTTCGACTCCCCCGGCTGGCTGCCTTACGTGCTCGACGAGCAGCGCGCATGCCGCGAAGATGCCGTCGTCTTCGACCAGACGTCGTTTGCCAAATTCGTGCTGAAGGGCCGCGACGCGCTCACGGTGCTCGAGCGGCTGTGCGCGAACCGCGTCGACGTCGCTGCCGGGCGCATCGTCCACACGGCCATGCTGAACGAGCGCGGCGGCTTCGAGTGCGACGTGACGATCACGCGCGTGGCGCAAAACGAATTCTTCATCGTCACGGGATCGGCGCAGGCGACGCGGGACTTCGCGTGGATCGAGCGCCACATCGGCGAGAACGAGCACGCGGCGCTGGTCGACGTGACGAGCGGCTGGTGCGTCCTGTCGCTGATGGGACCGCGCGCCGAGCCGCTGCTGCGCACGCTGTCGCGCGATGACGTCTCGAAGACCGCGCTGCCGTTCGCCGCGACGAGGCTGATCGACATCGGCTATGCCCGCGTGCGCGCGGCGCGGATGAGCTACGTCGGCGGGCCCGGTTACGAGCTATACGTTCCCACGGAATTCTGCGCGACGCTCTACGACGCGCTCTGTGACGCGGGCCGAGCGTTCGGGCTGCGGGACGCCGGCTACTACACGATCGACGCACTGCGCATCGAGGCCGGGCGCCGGGCGTGGGGCGCCGAGCTGTCGCCGGACGAGACACCCCTCGAGGCCGGGCTGTCCTACGCGGTTGCGCTCGGCAAGCCGGTCGATTTCATCGGCCGCGAAGCCATTCTTGCGCAGCGCGCGCGCGGTGTCACCAAACGCCTGATTCAGTTGACGCTCGACGACCCCGCGGCGTTCGCGTGGGGCGGCGAGCCGATCGTCATGAACGGGCGCCTCGTCGGTGAATTGACGTCCGCCGGGTACAGTCGACGGCTGGGACGCGTGGTTGTCTTCGGCTACGCGAAGTCGCCCGAAGCCGGCACGCCGCTCTCCGATGCGATGATCGAGGGCGCCCGTTTCGCGATCGACATCGCGGGCCGCTGCTGCGAAGCGACCGTGCATCTGTCGAAGGCGCCTTGACGGGGGGCGAAGGCCGCGCGGCGTCCAAACCTGCGACCACTCCGATCGAGTCCGGCACGCCTTCGCCGTACGTTGTACGATCAGGCTTCCATGCAGGCCGACCCGCCCATCGAAATGGAATTGGCAGCCCTCGCATCGCACCTGCACGAGCGGCGCGCCGAGGTCCTGGCCGCGTGGAGCCGCGCGACGCAGCGCGATCCCGACGTCACCACGTCCGCCACGCTGTCGCGCGTGCAGTTCTACGACCATATCCCGGCGATGCTCGACGCGCTGGAGAGCGGCTTGCGAGCGGATCGCCTGCAGCAGGCGCTCGACGCGAAGCGCGACGAGACCGAGAAGGCCGAGGGCCATGGCCTCCAGCGCTGGCAGCAGGGGTACGACGACCGCGAGGTGATGCGCGAATGGATCATACTCAATGCCTGCCTCGCCGACGAGATCGATTTCTTCGCCCATGCCCGGCCGACGCTCGCGCCGGCCGCGCTGTCGGAGGCATGGCGGCGCGTGGCCGCGTTTTGCGTGACAGGAATGAGCGAGAGCGTCTCGCAATACGCCCGCCTGCAGCGCGCCGAAGCGGCCGCGCGCGTCGCAGCGCTCGAGACCGCGGTCGCGCAGCTCGGCGAGCTCGAGCGCCAGCGGGCGGAGGCATGGCGCGAAGCGGCCCACGATCTGCGCGGCAATCTGAGCATCGTCGAAAACGTCACGTCGATCATGCAGATCAAGGGGGCGAACGAGAAAACCCTGCGCATGCTCGGGCACGGCGTCGCTTCCCTCACGGCGCTCCTGAACGATCTGATGACGCAGGCCCGGCTCGACGCGGGACACGAGACGCGCGACGTCCAGCCGTTCGACGCCGCTGCCGCGCTCGCCGAGCTGTGCGCGAATTTCGCCCCGCTGGCCGAGCATCGCGGGCTGTTCCTCGAATCGGAGGGGCCGCCCGCTCTGCAGGTCGACGGCGATCGGGTGAAGGTCTGCCGCATCGCGCAAAACCTGATCCTGAACGCGCTGACCTACACGCGCCGGGGAGGCGCCAAGGTGACATGGGAAGAGGTGGAGGGGCTGCCCCGCCGCTGGACGCTGTGCGTTCAGGACACCGGCCCGGGGATCGCAGCGAACGGCGCCGCGCCGCTGGCGGCCGCGCTCGAAGCGGCGACGCGTGACGGCCACGACGTCGAGCGCGACGGCGCGATGCGCGGCGACCCGGGCGCCGACCCCGCGCCGGCACCGACGCTGGTGTCGCGCTCTCCCCCGCCGACGATTCCGGCCGGCGAAGGCATCGGCCTTTCGATCGTCAAGCGGTTGTGCGAGCTGCTCGACGCCGGTCTCGAATTGCAGACCGGCGAGGGCAAGGGCTCGACGTTTCGCGTGACCTTTCCGAGCCACTACGCCAAAGGCTAGCAGCCGCGGCCGCCTGCGCATCGTGACCGTCATTCATCGCCTGACCCCGCCCGCGCGCCGCGGCCGCACGCCGACGCGGCCGGGCGCCGAGACCGCGCAGGTGCAAAGCCTGACGCGCGGCCTGTCGATTCTCGAGTGCCTCGCGAAGACCGAGGGCGGACTCACCCTTACCGACATCGCGCATCGCGTCGAGCTGCCGCCGTCGACGACGCATCGGCTGCTCGCCACGCTGGAGAAGACGGGCTACGTTCATCAGGCCGGCGACCTCGGGCGCTGGTACGTGGGCCTGCAGGCCTTCACCGTCGGCTCGAGCTTCCTCGCGAGCCGCGATTTCGCGACGCAAAGCCATGGCTACATGCGCCGGCTGATGGAGCAATCGGGCGAAACGGTGAACCTCGCGATCCTCGACGGCACCGAGGCGGTGTTCATCGACCAGGTGCAATGCCGGGAGACGATGCGCACGATCGTCAAGCTCGGCAGCCGCGTGCCACTCCACGCGTCGGGCGTCGGCAAGGCGATCTTCGCATCGCTCCCGAACGACCAGATCGACGCGCTGCTCAAGGTGAAGGGATTGCCGCGCATCACCGAAAACACGATCACGTCGCCCGAGACGATGTGGGCGAGCATCCGCGTCATCCGCCAGCGCGGCTTTTCGTTCGACGACGAGGAGCACCTGCCTGGAACGCGCTGCGTAGCGGCGCCGATCTATGACGAGCACGCGGAGCCGGTCGGCGCGATCTCCCTCGCGGGACCGTCGACGCGCCTCACCGACGCGCGGATCAAGCAGCTCGGGCCCGTCGTATCGCACGCCGCCGAGGAAATCACGCGCAGGCTCGGCGGCCGCTGGCCGCATCCGTACTAGCCGCGTCCCGCAAGATCCGGGCGGCGCAGATCCGATGATCCCGTACGAGGTCCGGATCGAGCCGTATTCGAAGCGGCTGCGGATCATCTTCAACGAGGTGCTGATCGCCGACACGACGCGGGCGCTCGTGCTGCACGAGACGCGGCACGCGCCGACCTTCTACATTCCCTGGGACGACGTCCGTCCGGGCCACCTCGAACGGACGGCGCACCGCACGTACTGTCCATTCAAGGGCGACGCGAGCTACTGGTCGGTCGGCGCGAGCAGCGCGCGGATCGCCGACGCCGCGTGGGCCTACGAGCTGCCGACCGACGACGCTGCCGCGCTACAGGGTTACGTGGCGTTCTACCCGAGCAAGGTTCGGTCGATCCACGGCGACGATGGCGATGCCCCGGACGTGGCGCCGACCGTCGACAGTCCCCATCCGAACCCGATCGCGAGCTGGCTGTTGCGCGATGCCTGGCGGGCTGCCTCGCCGGACGAGCTCGTCCTTGAGTTCTGCGCCTGCCTGCGCGCGCAGGGTGTTCCGGTCGCGCGCATGACCGTCATCATTCCGACGCTGCACCCGCAGGTCTTCGCGAGCGTGTTCGTCTGGCGGGACGACGAGCGCCGCGTGAAGACGATTTTCGAGCCGCACGACATCCTGCATCAGCCGAAATTCTCGCGCAGCCCGTTCGCGCCGATCATCCGCGGCGCCGGCGGCGTACGGAGGCGGCTCGAGGGCGCCCGATCGGAGCCCGACTTTCCCGTCGTGCAGGAATTGCAGGCAGAGGGAGCGACGGATTACGTCGCGATGCCGTTCCGCTTTTCCGACGGCCAGATCAATGTCATGTCGTTGACGTCGTTCGCACCCGGCGGATTCACGACGGCGGCGCTCGGGAACGTCTTCGAGGTACTGCCTGCGCTCGCACGCATGTTCGAGGTTCACGCGCAGCGCCGGATTTCCGTGGGCCTGCTCGAAACCTATCTCGGCCGGCACACCGGAAAACGCGTGTTGCAAGGCGAAATCAAGCACGGCGACGGCCGGCTGATCCACGCCGTCATCTGGTTCTGCGACCTGCGCGATTCCACCGCGCTCGCGGACAGCATGGACCAGGCGAGCTATCTCGCGAACCTGAACCGGTTCTTCACCGCCATGGCGGGCGCGATCATCGCCAGTGACGGCGAAATACTGAGCTACATCGGCGACGCGGTGCTCGCGATCTTTCCGATCTCCGAGCCGGCGCAGGAAGCTCGATCTACGGACGCCGCGGCGAGCGCCTGCCGCGACGCCGTGCGCGCCGCGCGCCTCGCGGGCCAGCGCATCGCGGCGGCCAACGAAGCACGCCCCGACCTGCCGACGCTGCGCTACGGCATCGGCCTGCACGTGGGCGACGTGACGTACGGCAACATCGGCGTTCCGGAACGCCTGCAGTTCACCGTCATCGGCTCCGCGGCGAACGAAGCCTCGCGCATCGAGAGCATGACGAAGGTGCTCGGCGTGCCGGTCGTGGTGTCGTCGGCGTTTGCGGCGCTCTATGGCGGCCCGCTGACATCGGTCGGCGCGCACGCGCTCAAGGGCGTAAGCGGCGTGCACGAGTTGTTCGCGCTCGGCTGACTTACCGCCCCTTCATGCGCTCCATCCGGCGCGCCAGATGCGGCTGTGGCGGCGGCGCAAAGCGCGCCAGCAGGTCGTCCATCGCGGCGAAATCGTTGCACAGGAGCACGACGTCGCAGCCGGCGTCGATCGCGGCATCCGCGCGCGCGACGACGTCGCCGGCCGAATGCGCGCCGGCCATCTCGAGATCGTCGGAGAAGATCAATCCGTCGAAGCCGAGCCGCCCGCGCAGGATGTCGCCGATCCAGATGCGCGAGAACCCGGCCGGCCGCGCATCGACGGCCGGATACACGACGTGCGCCGGCATGATCGCGGGCAGCCCCTCCTGGATCAGCGCGGCGAACGGCACGACGTCGGCGCGCAGGATGTCGTCGAGCGTGCGCGCGTCGACCGGCGTGTCGACGTGCGAATCCGCGGCGACGAAGCCGTGGCCGGGAAAGTGCTTGCCGACGGCGGCGCAGCCCGCGGATGCGAGGCCACGCACGAGCGCGGACGCGAGATCGGCGACCACGATCGGATCGGCATGGAACGCGCGATCGCCGATCACCGCGCTCGCCGCATAGTCGAGGTCGAGCACCGGCGTGAAGCTGAAGTCGACGCCGTGCGCGCGCAACTCGCGGGCGATCGTCGCGCCATGCGCGAACGCGGCGTCGCTCGCCGCCGGCGGCTCGAGCTCGAAGCGCTCGCCGAGCGAGCGCATGGGCGGGATCGCGGAGAACTCGCCGGTGCGAAAGCGCTGGACGCGGCCGCCTTCATGGTCGACCGCGACGAGGAGCACCGGCCGCAGCGCGCGGATTTCCGACGTGAGCGCGCGCAATTGCGCCGACGATTCGAAGTTGCGCGCGAACAGGATGACGCCACCGACGCGTGGATCGGCGAGGCGTGCGCGATCGCAGTCCGTGAGGGCCAGGCCCTCGACGCCGAGCATCACCGGTCCGCGCAAACCCGTCACGGCGACGACCGGGCCGCCTGCCGCATCAGCGCTTTCATTTCGCGCACGGCCTCGCGCAACCCGACGAACACGCTGCGCGAGACGATCGCGTGGCCGATGTGCAGCTCGCGCACGCCGGGAAGCGCGGCAACCGGCTGCACGTTGAAATAGTTGAGCGCGTGACCGGCGTTGAACCTCATGCCGAGATCGCGAATCGCACGGCCGGCGACGTGAATGCGGTCGAGCTCGGTTACCACCGCGCTGCTCTCGGCGTCGCGTCCCTTCACGTGGAACGCGAGCGCGTACGGGCCCGTGTGCACCTCGCACACGCGCGCGCCGACGCGCGCGGAAGCCTCGACTTGCGGCAGCTCGGCGTCGATGAAAACCGACGTGACGATTCCCGCGTCCGACAGGCGCGCGATCGCAGCGCGGAGCTTGGTCTCCTGGCCGGCGACGTCGAGCCCGCCTTCGGTCGTGATCTCCTCGCGGCCTTCCGGCACGAGCATCGCCATCTCCGGCCGCAGCCGGCACGCGATGTCGACCATTTCGGGCGTCGCCGCCATCTCGAGATTGAGCTTGATATGGACGAGATCGCGCAGCCTTCGCACGTCCTCGTCCTGGATGTGCCGCCGATCCTCGCGCAGGTGCACGGTGATGCCGTCGGCGCCACCGAGATGCGCCTCGACGGCGCCCCAGACCGGATCGGGCTCGTACGTCCGCCGCGCCTGGCGCAGCGTCGCGACGTGGTCGATGTTGACGCCGAGCTCGATCACGTCGGATGTCCCTTTTTCATCGCATCTCCTTGTCGTCTTCGAGCGCCGCCAGGTCCTGCACGACGCGGCGGCTCTCGATGCCGCGCGCCTCGAGATAGTGATCGAGCACGCTGCGCATCAGCCGCTTCGCCTCCGCTGCGGCCTCCGCGTCGGGATAGTGCGCGGTCGCGAGCGCAAGCAGCGTCGCCCCGCGCACGACCGGGCCCCGCGCATCGGACTCGCGCGCGACGAGGCGCGGTCCGCGGTCGAATGCGTAATGGTAGCGTTCGGCGGCGGCGATCGGCGCGCCGGTGTCGACATCGTGCGCAAGCGGCAGCGCGTAACCGAGCTCGGCCAGGAGCCGCAGCTCGAATCCGCGCAGCGTCGCCGCCTGCGCGGAAGGGCGCACGTCGCCGGTGAGCGCATGCAGCGTCGCGGCGTACTCGGCGTAAAGGGCCGGATGCGGATCCTCGCGCGGAAGCAGCTTCAACAGCAGCTCGTTCAGATAGAAACCGCAGAGCAGCGCGGCGCCCGTCGGCAACGGAAGGCCGCCGCGCCACTCGGCCTTGACGAGCGTCTTGAGCTCGCCCGTGCCCGCCCACGACAGCGCAAGCGGCTGGAACGCCTGCAGCAACCCGCGCAGCTCCGAGCGCGGCCGCCTCGCGCCCTTCGCCACCATCGGCACGCGTCCCGCCGCCTCGGTGAACGCCTCGACGATGACGCTCGTCTCCTTGTACGGATACGCATGGAGGACGAACGCCGGCTCGTCGTCGTGGCGGTCGCGGAGCTGGCGCATTGGGGCGACGAGCGATCAATACCCGAGTCGCGTCAGCATCGCGTCGCTGTCCGCCCACCCGCTCTTCACGCGCACCCATACGTCGAGGAATACCCGGCCGCCGAACAGCGCTTCCATGTCAGCGCGCGCCTTCGTCGCGATTTCCTTCATTCGCGCGCCGTCGCGGCCGACGAGGATTGCGCGCTGGCCCGGTTTGTCGACCAGCACTGTCGCGCGAATCCGGCGCAGCTCGCCCTCCTGTTCGAAGCTGTCGATCATGACGGCCGTCGAGTATGGCACTTCGTCGCCAAGCAGCCGGAAGATCTTCTCGCGCAGGAACTCGCCCGCCAGGAAGCGCTCGTCGCGATCGGTCAGCGCGTCGCCGTCGTACAGCGCCGGACCTTCCGGCAGGAGACCGGCGATCGCCTGCACGAGCGCCGGGAGGTCCGTGCCTTTCTCGGCGGACACCGGCACGATGGCGACAAACTCGCGCAGGTTAGCGAGCTCGGCGATGCGCGGCAGAAGCGACCGCTTGTCCTTCACCGCGTCGACCTTGTTCAGAACGGCGATCGCAGGAACGCTCGCAGGAACCAGCGCGAGCACCGCACGGTCGGCTTCGGTCACACGCGCCGCGTCGACGACGAACACGACCGCGTCCACGTCCGCGAGCGCATCGCGCACGGCGCGATTGAGCCTGGCATTGAGCTTCGACGGCTGGCGCGTCTGGAATCCTGGCGTGTCGACGAACACGAACTGCACGCCCGGGTCGGTGCGAATGCCGGCGACGCGATGCCGCGTCGTCTGCGGCTTGCGCGACGTGATGCTGATGCGCGCGCCGACCAGCGCGTTCAGCAGCGTCGACTTGCCGACCGAAGGCCGGCCGACGATCGCGACGTGGCCGCTGCGATGAGCCGGATCAGCCACTGCGCTGGCGGCCGGGAAGCGCGTCCAGCGCCTGCTCGGCGGCATCCTGCTCGGCGGCCTTTCGGCTCGATCCTGCGCCACCCACGACGATGCCCAGATCGGGAATCCGGCATTCGACGGCGAACTGCTGCGCATGCGCCTTGCCCGTCGTGCCGACGATGACGTATTCGGGTTCCGGCAACCGTTTGCGATGCAACGCCTCCTGCAAGCGCGTCTTCGGATCCTTGCCGAGGCGCGACGGATCGGCGTCGCGCAGCATATCGCCGTAGGCGGCCTCGATCGCATGGCGTGCGGCGTCGAACCCGGCATCCAGGAAGACCGCCCCGAACACCGCCTCCATCGCGTCGGCGAGAATCGACGCGCGGTCGGTGCCGCCTCCCTTGAGCTCGCCCTCGCCGAGGCGGATCGCCCGGCCGAGGCCCAGGCGACGCGCGATCCGCGCGAGCGCGTCTTCCTTGACGAGGTGTGCGCGCACGCGCGTCAGCTGTCCTTCGGGGATTCCGGGAAACCGTTCGTAGAGCGCCAGCGCGACGACGAAGCCGAGCACGGCATCGCCGACGAATTCGAGCCGCTCGTTGTTCGGAGTGCCGTAGCTGCGGTGGGTCAGCGCCTGGGAGAGCAGGCCCGGATCGTTGAAGACGTGGTCGATCGCGATGCGTGACGCTTCGCTCACATCGTTCAACCCCGTGTCGAGCGCGCCTCGAACTCGAGCAGGATGCTCGCGTTGCCGATCATGTGGAGAATCTTCTGCCAGGAGAGCGTCGCGACGATCGCGTTGCCTTCCCGCCCGACCAGCACGTCGGACGAGCGCACCGAGTCGACGTAGTCGGCGGACAGCCGCCGGTCCATCGAGCGCCGGATTTCGTAGGGCGTGGGATTCTGGACGTCCTGCATCGTCTGGTCGAGCGCCTTCTGGACGGTGAAGTATTCGAGGTAGGACGGGCCGACGCGGAACGCCACCAAGGCGAAGATGATGATGACGATTGTCGTGAACAGGAATCCTGTCATCGACAACCCACGCTCGTATCGGGTCACGTTGCCCCTCCCCGTCACACGTCAATGAATGCCGCTGCCGACGCGCTTGAACGCAAACGACGCAATGTCGTCCCAGTTGAACCAGATGAAGAACGCGCGTCCCCGGATGTGGTCATCCGGGACGAAGCCCCAGTAGCGGCTGTCGTCGCTGTTGTCGCGGTTGTCACCCATCATGAAATAGTGACCCGCAGGCACCCTGCATTTGAAGCCGCGCTCATTGTAGTCGCAATTTTCACGCCCGGGGAACGGCCTCACGTTCGATGGATACACCGGTTGCGCCTGGACGTTGGCCCCCACGGTATGTGCGCGCGCCGTGTCGCCGTCCGTTCGCTCGATGGACCTCTCGAGCGTCTCGAACCGCAGGCCTTCGAGGTAGCTGTACGTGCCGTCCGCCTGCTGCGGCCATGGGATGCCGTTGACCGTCAGCCGCTTGTCGCGGTACTCGACCACGTCGCCGCCGACGCCGATCACGCGCTTGATGAAGTCCTGGGACGGATTGAGCGGATAGCGAAAGACGACGACGTCGCCGTGCTTCGGGTCGGAGAGCGGAATGATCTTCTGCTCGATGATCGGCAGCCGGATGCCGTAGACGAATTTGTTGACGAGGATGAAGTCGCCGACCTCGAGCGTCGGCCGCATCGACGAGGACGGAATCTTGAACGGCTCGGCCAGGAAAGAGCGGAGCAGGAAGACCACCAGCAGCACCGGAAAGAACGACTTCGCGTACTCGACGAAGACGGGCTCGCGCGCGTCGGCGCTACGCCGGCCGGCGAGGAACAGGCGATCGGCGAGCCAGATCACGCCGGACACGACGGTCAGCACGAACAGGATCAGGGCGAAATTCATCGACGGTCAGCGCAACGGGAAAGGGTAAAACGGGGGGCCGGGCGGGCGGCATTGTCGCACGCGTGCTGTCCTCGATTGACGGCAAGTCGCGAGTGCATCACTTGTCGCCGACCTTGAGGATCGCGAGAAACGCCTCCTGCGGAATCTCGACGCTGCCGACCGACTTCATCCGCTTCTTGCCGGCCTTCTGCTTCTCGAGCAGCTTCTTCTTGCGCGTGATGTCGCCGCCGTAGCATTTCGCGAGCACGTTCTTGCGCATCGCCTTGATCGTCTCGCGCGCGATGATCTGCGCGCCGATCGCGGCCTGCACGGCGACGTCGAACATCTGCCGCGGGATCAGCGAGCGCATCTTCGCGACGACCTCGCGGCCGCGGTACGTCGCGACCGAGCGGTGCACCATCACCGACAGTGCGTCGACGCGCTCGCCGTTGATCAGGATGTCGAGCCTGACGACGTCCGCGGCGCGGAACTCGCGGAAATCGTAGTCGAGCGACGCGTAGCCGCGCGACACCGACTTCAGCCGATCGAAAAAGTCCATCACGACCTCGGCCATCGGCAGCTCGTACGTCAGCACCACCTGCCGCCCGGCGTACTGCATGTTCTTCTGCACGCCGCGCCGCTCGGTGCACAGCGTCAGCACCGGGCCGACGTACTCCTGCGGCATCAGGATCGTCGCCGTGATGATCGGCTCGCGGATCTCCTCGACGCGCGAGAGATCCGGCAGCTTCGACGGATTCTCGATCTCGATCACGCTGCCGTCGCGCAGCTGCACCTGGTAGACGACGGTCGGCGCCGTCGTGATCAGGTCCATGTCGTATTCGCGCTCGAGCCGCTCCTGCACGATGTCCATGTGCAGCAGGCCGAGGAAGCCGCAGCGGAAGCCGAAGCCGAGCGCCTGCGACACTTCCGGCTCGAAGTGCAGCGACGCGTCGTTGAGCTTCAGCTTGTCGAGCGCGTCGCGCAGCGCCTCGTACTGATTCGACTCGACCGGATAGAGTCCCGCGAACACCTGCGGCTTCACCTGCTTGAAACCGGGCAGCGGCGTCGTCGCGGGCCGCGCCGCAGCCGTGATCGTGTCCCCGACCTGCGCCGCCTTGAGTTCCTTGATGCCGGCGGTGATGAATCCGACGTCGCCGGCCGCAAGCTGGTCGCGCGCGGCCGAGCGCGGCGTGAACACGCCGACCTGCTCGCACTGATACATCGCGCCGGACGCCATCAGCAGCATGCGATCGCGGGGCTTGAGCGTTCCCTGCATCACGCGCACCAGCATCACGACGCCGACGTAGTTGTCGAACCACGCGTCGATCAGCAGCGCCTGCAGCGGCGCCGCGGGGTCACCGGACGGCGGCGGCACGCGCGCGATCACCGCCTCGAGAATGTCGTCGATACCTTCGCCGGTCTTGGCGCTCGCGCGGATCGCGTCGTCGGCGTCGATGCCGATGATGTCCTCGATTTCCTCGATGACGCGCTCCGGCTCGGCGGACGGCAGGTCGATCTTGTTGAGCACCGGCACCACCTCCACGCCCTGCTCGATGGCCGTGTAGCAGTTGGCGACCGTTTGCGCCTCGACACCCTGCGAAGCGTCGACGACGAGCAGCGCGCCTTCGCACGCGGCGAGCGAGCGCGACACCTCGTACGCGAAGTCGACGTGTCCCGGCGTGTCGATCAGGTTGAGCCGGTACGTCTCGCCGTCGCGCGCCTGATAGGTGAGCGCGGCCGTCTGTGCCTTGATCGTGATACCGCGCTCGCGCTCGAGTTCCATCGAGTCGAGCACCTGCTCCTCCATCTCGCGCGCGGCGAGACCGCCGCAGCGCTGGATGAAGCGGTCGGCGAGCGTCGACTTGCCGTGGTCGATGTGCGCGATGATCGAGAAGTTGCGGATGTTCTGCATCGACAAAGGCAAAGGGCACCGGGTCGAGCGGTGCCCTCGTGGCGGACTCGCAACGTGGTCGCTCGCCAAGGTCGGCGAGCGGTCGCGGTCCAGCGGGCAAAACGTTGAATTTTAGCGGAATTTACGCGAGCGCGCGAGCTTCATTACGGCCTCCGCTGAATCGCAAATGCGGAAGGACGCGGGCAATGCGTGTCGGGTGCTCGAAGTCGTTAACGTCGGCCTACGGGGCCCGGCGCTCCCTTCGCGCGCGCTTACAGCGTTTTCCATACATATCCGCGACATGTTGCGGGTGCCGCGCACGAGCGCGGCACCAGCGAGATGCTCCGATACGCGTGGAGACTCTGTAAGCGCGCGCGAAGGGAGCGCCGGGACCCGCAGGACGCCGAGTGCGGCGGGCGAGGCGAAGCCGAGCAGGCCCGAAGGGCTCGACGCCGCGCGAAGGCGAAAGGCCGACGCGCCGTCAGATGCATATCAAACAGATCCAAGGACGGACTTGGAGCCCGCGCCGCACGCTGACGGCTGCGCCAAACGAAGCACGAATCCAACGTTCGGCGAAAGAAGCTTCATCAACCTTCGGACAGCGCCTTCGCCACGCGCGCGCGGTCGAGGTGGTAATGGCACAGCTCGCGGCCGTCGACGCCGCCCTTCAGCAGTACCGGCACGAGATCGCCGTAGCGCGTCTCGAGCGCCGGGTGTGCGTCGACGTCGATCTCGGCGACGCGCGCGCCGGCCGCGAGCGCGAGCGGCGCGAGCGCATCGCGCATCTCGTCGCAGAGATGGCAGTACGCGCGTACGAGAAGCGTCAGCTCAATTTTCGCCGTTGCCGAGCTTGAGCGTCGTGTAGAACGTGTTGTCGCCGCGCCGCACCTGCAGCGTGACCGACGCACCCTTCTCCAGCTTGGCCAGCAGGTCGTTCACCTGCGCCGCCGACCTGGCCTCGAGCGGCGCGCCCTTCTGGATGATGGCGAGGATCACGTCGCCCGGCTGCACGTTGCCGCGGACGACGCCCACGACGTCCTCGACCAGCACGCCGCCCGCCTTGAGGTCGAGCTCCTTGCGCTGCTCGTCGGTCAGGTCCGACAGCACGAGACCCATCCGATTGGGCTTCGCCTTTTCCTTCGGTGACGGTGCGCCGCGCCGCGGCTGCGCGGACGCGACGTCTTCCTTCATCTCGGCTACCGTCACGGGGATGTCCTTCTGCGCGCCCTTGCGCCAGATGGTCAGCGTGATCTTCGTGCCCGGGCGGATGGCCGTGATGATCCGCGGCAGCTCGTTCGACGAACGGACTTCACGCCCGTCGACCTTCAGGATGACGTCGCCCGTCTCGATGCCTGCTTTCGCCGACGGACCGTCCTTCTCGACGCCGTTGACGAGCGCGCCGTTCGGCTGCTTGAGACCGAACGCCTCGGCCGATTCCTTCGTGAGCTCCTGGATCTGCACGCCGATGCGGCCGCGCGTGACGCGCCCCTTGTCGCGCAACTGGCCCACCGCGTTCATCGCGATGTCGATCGGCACCGCGAACGCGAGCCCCATGTAGCCGCCGGTGCGCGAATAGATCAGCGAATTGATGCCGACGACCTCGCCCTTCATGTTGAAGAGCGGCCCGCCCGAGTTGCCGGGGTTGATTGCGACGTCGGTCTGGATGAACGGGACCAGATTCTCCTGCGGCAGGTCGCGTCCCTTCGCGCTCACGATGCCGGCCGTCATCGTGTTCTCGAGGCCGAACGGCTTGCCGATCGCGACGACCCATTCGCCGACCTTGAGCTTGTCGGGATCGCCGATCACGACCCGCGGCAGGTCCTTCGCGTCGATCTTGAGCAGCGCCACGTCGGTGCGCTTGTCCGTCCCGACGACCTTGGCGACGAACTCGCGCTTGTCCGTCAGCCGCACGGTGACCTCGGTCGACTCGTCGACGACGTGCGCGTTGGTGACGATGTAGCCGTCGCCGGAAAGGATGAAGCCGGAACCCGTCGACTGGGTTTCGAACTCGCGCTGGCCGCCCGGCCCGCCGCCGCGCGGGATCTGTCCGAAGCGGCGGAAGAATTCATAGAACGGGTCGTCCTCCGAGATGTCGGGAAAGCGCTGCCGTCGCGCCTTCTGCGTGACGTCGATGGACACCACCGCCGGGCCCTGTCGTTCGTAGAGGTCGGTGAAGTCGGGCAGCAGCCCGGCGCGCGCCTGGGCGTGCGCCGGGAGCGACGCAAACAGCGACGACAGCAGCAACAGCGCGGCGCCGAAGGTAGTGGCGAGCGATCTCCGGGACTGGAGCATGGCGTTTCTCGAGGGATGGAATCCTGTTTTCATGGCGGGTTGATGGACGTTGCGGCCTCTCGGGGCCGATGCGGCGCGATTGTCGCCGAAGTCAGCGGTGCGCGACGGAATGCGCGATCTGGCGAACGGTAGCTCCGGGCGTCTCGCCCATGACGGTGATCAGATGGTCGTCCTGCCGGACGCGATAGATGTTGAGGCCGCCCTTCTGCATGGGACCGGCGGGCGCGGTCGACGCGATTCCGGGCTCGACGAACACGCTCACCGAAACGAGGCCGTCCGAGAGCACGATGTGCGCGATGCGCTCACGGTGTCCGCGCAGCTTGCGATAACCTTCCACGATCTTCGCAAATCCGGGCGGCACGCGCGTGACGACCCAGCCGGTGTCCTGCGACACGACGTCGCCCGCACCGCCTTCGAGCACCTGCCAGTCGGAAGGTACCGACGGCCACGACGGCTCGACCATCGCCGGCTCGATGCGCGCGTTCATCGTCAGATCGGAGAACGAGAACTGCTCGATGCCTTCGCCCCGCTCGTTCAGCACGCTCGCGCGAAGCAGCAGGCCGGTGGCGCGGTCCGACCAGAAGCGGTGGCCGTAGCGCAGCCCGTCGCGCGGATCGAAGACGACGACCTGCACCGGCCGGCCGCCGACGCGGTCGTCGCCGAGCACGCGGAAATCGTAATAGCGCGACAGCGACTCCTGCTGCTCGGCCGACAGCGACGGGAACACGTTGCGGAACGTCCCGGGCTCGACGCGCACGAGCTTCGCATCGGGGTAATAGCAGCGTACTTCGCCCTGGGCGCGCACGACCTCGCGCGCCGGCCCGTCGAGATTGACGAGCTTCGCGTATTCGCGTCCGCCGTCGAACAGGTGCGTGATGCGCGACGATTCCACGCGCGGGCCGATCTGGTACACGATCGTGCCGGTGTAGTTGAGCTCGCGCGCCGCCTGCGCCGCGCGCGTCAGCCACGCCATCGCGTCGCCCGCGCGCGCATTCGAAGCAGCAAGCGCCAGGATGAACACGGCCGGAACGATCCGGCCGGCGATTGCCCTGCGGTGGGCGCGGCGCATCGGCAACAGCCGCCGGCTGGCGGTCATTGCGCGGCCGCAGGACGCACCGGGCTGGTGGCGGCCACGTCGCGCAGGTACGGGCCGACGCTTTGCAGCGCGTTGGCGGGTGCGTATTCCTGGTGCGCGAGCACGTAGTCCGCGGGCACTGTCGGCGGGCGCAGTTGCGCCGCCCGCATCGTTCCGGCCTCGCCTGCCTTGGCGAGCCCCGCCGGCGTGGCGTCGACCAGCGAATAGGCGGTCCAGCCAACGACCGTGACTGCCGCGAGCGAGGCCGCCAGCGCCCACGCCCACGACACCGGACTCGCGACGCCGCGAAGCCGCGGCGCCAGCACCGTCGGCTCGCCCTCGAGCTGCCGCGCCACGGCGGTTCGGACGCTGCGCGTCACCGCGGTTTCGCCGCGCAGCGCATCGCCGATCGTGTGGTAACAGGTCCAGGTGGCCATGCCCGCCTCGCCCTTCAGGCCAGCGCAGACGGCATCCAGTTCGGCCGCGTCGATCTCGCCATCGACCAGACGCGAAATTTGCTCGTTCATCACCATCTCCGATTCTCGTCGGTGCCGAGCAGCGGCCGCAACTCGGCCGCGATCGACTCCCGTGCGCGAAAGATGCGCGACCGGACCGTGCCGATCGGGCAATTCATCACGCTTGCTATCTCCTCGTAACTCAACCCCTCGATCTCGCGCAGCGTGATCGCCGTGCGCAGGTCTTCGGGCAACTGCTCCATCGCTCGGTTCACCGTCGCAGCAATCTGCTTGCCCAGCAGCTCGGCCTCCGGTGTGGCCGAGTCGCGCAACTGCTCCGCATCCTCGAAGCTCTCGGCGTCCTCGTGGTCGAACCCCGTCGACGTGGGCGCCCGCCGTCCCATCGCGACCAGGTAGTTCTTCGCGGTGTTGATCGCGATCCGGTACAGCCACGTGTAGAACGCGCTATCGCCGCGAAAGCTCGGCAGCGCGCGGTACGCCTTGATGAAAGCCTCCTGCGTCACATCCTCGACCTCCGCCGGATCGCGCACCAGCCGCGACAACAGGCGCCCCAGCTTGCGCTGATACTTCGCGACCAGCAGCTCGAACGCACGCTTGTCACCCCGTTGCGCTCGCAGCACGAGCTGCTGATCGACTTCGCGATCACCCATCAAGCGGGCAGTCCCTGATTCAGGTCGTTGTTATGCCCGCCGAACGGCGGGCGCGGCTGCCGGCGGTGCCGGCCGGCGTCCGGGGGGACGCAGGACAGCGCGTGGCGCACGCTTGCAGCAACAGACCATCGGTGGCGTTCCAAGTTCAGCGCGTCACGCGGAAGCGGGAGGGACACCCGGCGCCTGCCAGGGCGCGAGAACGACGGCCGGCCGCACCACGCCGGTCTCGATGCCGCGGTAGTTGCGAATGGTTCGCGTCGCCCAGCCGGCCAGCGCCGTGCGGGCAGCGCCGTCGAGCAACCCGAGCTGCTCCAGCACGGCGACGAGCGCGGGGTACAGGCCCCGCTTCTGGCCATCGGCCACCTTGACCGCAATGCCCAGTCCCGCATTGCGAATGCCGATCGCCTGCACGCCCTCGGCGCCGATCTTCGTCACCCAGTCGCCGCGCCCGGCCTGCATCAGCGCGAGGTCGCTGCGATGCTCGCCCGACACCATCTCGGGATGCGCAGTCATCGCGTTGGCGAGCGCACGCGGCGCGACGCCATACTCGGCGTCGACCTCGGCGCTGGCGAGGCGCGCGAATGCGGCAGCAAGCGATGCGAGCGGCACCGCGTAGTTGGGGGCGGAGCAGCCGTCGATGCCCGCCACGAGGCGCTCCTCGGCCACGCCGGTGAACGTCGCGACGGCGCGACGAATCGCCTGCTGCAGCGGATGATCGAAGGCGAGATAGTCCGCGGTCGCGGCGCCGTGCTGCACGCACCATGCGAGCATGCCGGCGTGCTTGCCGGAACAGTTGTGCGCAAGCGGCGAATACGGCGGCGGCGGCGGCACTTCGCCGCGCGCGTCGTAGAAGCCGGGCGCGTGGGTGCCGCATTGGAGGTCGGCCGGCGTGCAGCCCGCGGCCGAAAGCATCGCGGCAACCGCCTCCACGTGCCTCGGCTCGCCGGAATGGCTCGCGCACATCAGCGCCGTCTGCGCGGGCGAATAGCCGAAGCGCTCGATGCCGCCACCGGCGACGAACGGCAGCGCCTGAAGAGGCTTCAGCGCGCTTCGCGTGAACGTCAGCGTGTACGGGTCGCCGGCGGCATGCAGCACGCGACCGTGGCGGTCGACGACCGCGACGGCGCCCAGGTGCCGGCTTTCGACGACACCGCCGCGCGTCACTTCGGACAGCGTCGCGCAGGCAGCGGGGGAAGCGGTTTCGGGCATCGAGGCGAGGACGGGCAAACCGTCATTATCGCCGATCGCCCTCGCCGCTCCGGGAAGGCATGCCGCAGCGCGTCGCCGCCCTGGAAAAGCGGTGCCCCCGCCTTCGCGTGCTACGTGCGCGCGCCGAGCACCGCTCGGATCTGCTCGAGCGCGCCGGGGTCCTCGATCGTCGTCAGGTCGCCGGGGTCCCGCGACTCGGCGAGCGCCTGGATCGACCGCCGCAGCAGCTTGCCCGAGCGCGTCTTCGGCAGCAGCGTCACGAAGTGCACGGTGGACGGGCGCGCGATCGCGCCGAGCTCGCGGTCGACGGTCTGCAGCACTTCGCGGCGCAGCGTCTCGCTCTTTTCGGCGTCCTCGACCCGCGCGGGATCCTTGACGACTGCGAAGGCCACCGGGACCTGGCCTTTCACCTCGTCGTGGATGCCGACGACGGCGACCTCGGCGATGCCGGGATGCGCCTGCACCGCCTCCTCGATCTCGCGCGTGCCGATCCGATGCCCGGCGACGTTGATCACGTCGTCGGTGCGGCCGAGAACGAAATAGTAGCCGTCGGCGTCGCGCGTCGCCCAGTCGAACGTCGAGTAGACGTCGCGGCCGGGAACCGTGGTGAAGTACGTCGACACGAAGCGCTCGTCGTCGCCCCACACGGTGGTCATGCATCCCGGCGGCAGCGGCGGCGCGATCGACAGCACACCCTTCTCGCCGGTTCCTACGTCGCGTCCGGTCGCGCCGTCGACGAGCTTCACGTCGTAGCCGTACACGGGGAACGAAGGCGAGCCGAACTTGCGCGGCGTGTCCTCGACGCCGAGTTGCGCTGCGAGGATCGGCCAGCCGGTCTCGGTCTGCCAGTAGTTGTCGACGATCGCGACGCCGAGCGCATCGGCCGCCCAGCGCGCCGTCGGCTCGTCGAGCGGCTCGCCGGCGAGGAACAGGTAGCGCAGCGACGAAAGATCGTGGCGGCGCATGAACGAGACATCCTGCTTCTTCAGCACGCGCGTGGCCGTGGGCGAGCTGAACATCGTCTTGACCTTGTGCGTCTCGACGATCTTCCACCAGATCCCCGCGTCGGGACGGATCGGCAGCCCCTCGTACATGATCGTCGGCGAGCCGTTGATCAGCGGGCCGTAGACGATGTACGAGTGGCCGACGACCCAGCCGATGTCGCTCGTGCAGAACATCGTCTCGCCGGGGGCGAGGCAGAAGATGCGGCGCATCGACGACGCGAGCGCTACCGCATAGCCGCCGGTGTCGCGCTGCACGCCCTTCGGCTGGCCGGTCGTTCCCGACGTGAACAGGATGTACGACGGCTCCGACGACTCGAGCCATTCGCACGGCACGCGGGCGCCAGCGTGCGCCTTGCGCAGCGCGCCGTAGTCGGCGTCGCGCGGCGCCTGCATCGCGACCGACTTGTCGAGGCCGCGATTGACGAGGATGACGTGGCCGGGAGGATGGCGGGCGATCGAAAGCGCCTCGTCGACGAGCGGCTTGTAGGCGATGACCTTGCCGCTGCGCATGCCTGCGTCGGCGGTGATCATCAGCTTCGGCATCGCGTTGTCGATGCGCGTGGCGAGGCTCGCCGCGGCAAAGCCGCCGAACACGACGGAGTGGATCGCGCCGATGCGCGCGCAGGCGAGCATCGCGAACACGGCCTCGGCGATCATCGGCATGTAGATCAGCACGCGGTCGCCGCGGCCGACGCCGTGCGCCTTCAGCATCGCCGCGACGCAGTTGACCTCGTCGTGCAGCTGCGCGTACGTGTACTGCGCCTCCTCGCCTGTCTCCGTCGACAGGTAGATCAGCGCCGGCTGGTCCCTCCGCTGCGCGAGATGGCGGTCGACCGCGTTGTGGCAGAGGTTCGTGCGCCCGCCCACGAACCAGCGGGCGAACGGCGGCCGCGAATAGTCGAGAACCCGCGTAAACGGCGTCTGCCAGTCGACGAGCTGCGCTTCGTCGCGCCAGAAGCCGTCGCGGTCCTCGATCGAGCGGCGGTGGAAGGATCGGTAATCGTTCATCGCAGCCTCTCTCGTCCCTCGTCCCGATCCCTCAGGGATGCGTATCCGCGCCCACCCGCACGACCGTCCGGCCGCGGGCCATGCCCTTGAGATACGCGTCGAAATGCGTCGGCAGCTCGTCGAAGTCGATCGTGCGCACTTCGTCGTGCACGCGGTCCGGCCGCCACTCGACGGCGAGCTTGTTCCAAAGCGTCTGCCGCAGCGACATCGGGCAGTTGGCGCTGTCGGTGCCGAGCAGGTGCACGCCGCGCAGGATGAACGGCGCCACGGTCGTCACGAGCTTCATCTCCGCGGCGAGCCCGACGGCCGCGACGGTGCCGGCGACCTTCGAAGTCGCGAGCAGCCACGCCAGCACGTCGCCGCCCAGATTGTCGACGGCGCCGGCCCACGTCGATTTTTCCAGCGGCCGGATGTTCGCGACCTCGAGCGAGCTGCGCAGCACCACCTCGCGAGCGCCGATGCGGCGCAGGTAGTCCGATTCGCGCGCCTTGCCGGTGATCGCGACGACGTCGTAGCCCTGCTTCGCGAGGATTTCGATCGCCACCGAGCCGACGCCGCCGGTGGCGCCGGTGATCGCGACCGGGCCGTTTTCCGGCGCGAGCCCGTTGTGCTGCATCAGGTGAATGGCGAGCGCGGCCGTGAAGCCGGCCGTGCCGAGCGTCATCGCGTCGAACGCCGTCATGCTCTCCGGCCGGCGCACGACCCAGTCGGCGGGGACCCGCACGTATTCCGAGTAGCCACCGTCGTGCGAGACGCCCAAGTCGTAGCCGGTGACGATGACCTTGTCGCCGCGTTTCCAGCGCGGATCGTTGCTCGACTCGACGGTTCCCGCCATGTCGATGCCGGCGACCGTCGGAAACTTGCGCATGATCCTGCCGGCCCCGCCGTACGACAGCGCGTCCTTGTAGTTGATCGTCGAGTACTTGGTCTTTATGACGACGTCGCCCGGATCGAGATCGTCGATCGACATGTCGACGAAGCGGCTCGAGACGACCTTGTCCTGCTCGAACGTGCGATAGGCCTTGAATGTCTGCACCGGAGTCTCCTTGGATCTAGGACGATGGAATCTTCTGGGAGGACTACGAGGGTGGCGCGGCATCGCCGTCGGTGACGTGCGGAAGCGCCATGTAATCGCGCGTGCGCATCTCGACCAGGCGACTGACCGTCCGCGGAAATTCCCACGCGTTCGGGCCTTCCGTGTACAGCGCTTCGACCGGGACGGCCGCGGAGGCGACGAGCTTCACGCGATGATCGTACAGGATGTCGATCAGCCACGTGAAGCGCCGGGCCTGATCGGCCGACTCGACGCCGAGCCGCGGGATGTCCGAGACGAAGACCACGGCGAAGCGCCGCGCGAGCTCGAGGTAGTCGCGCTGGGAGCGCGGCCCGTCGCACAGCGCCCGGAAATCGAACCACACCACGCTCCCCGCCCGCTGGCGTGCCGGGACGGCGCGGCCGTCGAGCACGACCTGCGTCGCCTCGTTCGGGCCGCTGCGCATCGCCTCGAACGCGCTCGCCATCGCGGCGTCGGCCGCCGGCCCACCCGGCACGTGGAACGTGGCGACATGCTCCAGCGTCCGCAGCCGGTAGTCGACGCCCGCGTCGACCTCGACGACGTCGAGCCACTCCTTGATGAGCGCGATCGCCGGCAGGAACCGCTCGCGCAGCAGGCCGTGCGGCCACAGCCCGTCCGGCGGGTAGTTCGACGTCATCACCAGCACGACGCCGCCGTTGAACATTCCGGACAGCAGCCGGCCGAGAATCATCGCGTCGGCGATGTCGTTCACGTGGAACTCGTCGAAGCATACGAGCCGGAAGCGGTGCGCGATCCTCGCCGCCACGTTGGCCAGCGGATCGGCTTCCGACTTGAGCTCCGCGAGGCCGGCATGCACGTCGCGCATGAACGCATGGAAGTGCACGCGCGTCTTGCGCCGGATCGGCACGGTCGCGTAGAAGCTGTCCATCAGCAGGCTCTTGCCGCGGCCGACCCCGCCCCACAGGTAGACGCCGCGCGGAACGCCGGGTGCCGCGAAGATCCGCTTCAGCGCGGATCGGCGCGCCGCCTTGAACGCGACGAGCTCGTCGGCAAGCTGCTGCAGCCGCTCGAGCGCCGCCATCTGCGCGTGGTCGAGCGTCGCGCGCCGATCGTCGAGCAGCGGCTCGAGATACCCGATGAGGCCGCCGTGGCGGCGCGAGACCTGGCCGGGGTCGTCGGCGCCGATCATGCCATTCGCACGTGATCAACGCGAAAAGACAATCGGGGCGCGCAGGGAGATTATGAGATTGCTTACAGGTTCAGCGTACGCTTGTCGACGGCCAGCGCCGCCTCGCGCGTGACTTCGGACAGCGTCGGGTGCGCATGGCAGATGCGCGCGATGTCCTCGCTCGACGCGCCGAACTCCATCGCGACCACCCCTTCGGCAATCAGCTCCGATACCAGCGGACCGATCGCGTGCATGCCGAGAATGCGATCGGTCGCCGCATCCGCCAGCAGCTTGACGAAGCCCGTCGTTTCGCCGATCGCGCGGGCGCGGCCGTTCGCCGAGAACGGAAAGCTTCCGGCGCGGTAGGCCACGCCCTCCTTCCGCAGCTGCTGCTCCGTCTTGCCGACCCACGCGATTTCCGGCGACGTGTAGATGACCCACGGAATCGTGTTGAAGTCGACGTGGCCGTGCTGGCCCGCGATGCGCTCCGCCACCGCGACGCCCTCGTCCTCGGCCTTGTGCGCGAGCATCGGGCCGCGCACAACGTCGCCGATCGCCCAGACGTTCGGGAGATTCGTCCGGCATTCGGCGTCGACGTCGACGAACCCGCGCGCGTCGAGCTTCAATCCAACGGTCTCCGCGCCGAGGCCGGCCGTGCGCGGCACGCGGCCGATCGACACGATCAGCTTGTCGAACGTCGCGGTCTGCGCCTTGCCCGCGGCATCCTTGTACGCGACGCTCACGCCGTCCTTGCCGGTGCGCACCTCGCCGATCGCGACGCCGAGCTCGATCGCGAGGCCCTGTTTCGCGAAGGCCTTTTGCGCTTCCTTCGCGACTGTCTCGTCGGCGGCGCCGAGAAATGCGGGCAGCGCTTCGAGGATCGTGACGGTCGACCCGAGACGGCGCCAGACGCTGCCCATCTCGAGTCCGACGACGCCCGCGCCGACGACGCCGAGGCGCTTCGGCACGCCGGTGATTGCGAGCGCGCCGGCATTGTCGAGCACGTGCTCGTTGTCGAATGCGACGCCGGGCAGCGCGCGCGGTGTAGAGCCGGTCGCGACGATGACGTGGCGCGCGCTGATTGTCGCCGCGCCGGGCCCGTCGACGGCAATGCGCCAGCGATCACCGTCCTTGCCGGCGAACGACCCGTGGCCGTGGAATGACGTGATCTTGTTCTTTTTGAACAGATAGGCGATGCCGTCGTTGTTCTGCGCGACCACCTTGTCCTTGCGCGCGAGCATCCTCGCGACGTCGATCGACAGGCCTTCGACGCGGATGCCGTGGTCGGCGAACGCGTGTCCCGCGTGCGCATAGTTCTCCGACGACTGCAAGAGCGCCTTCGACGGGATGCAGCCGACGTTCGTGCACGTGCCGCCGAGCGCGGGCTTGCCGCCATCTCGCGTCCAGTCGTCGACGCAGGCGGTTGCGAAGCCGAGCTGCGCGGCGCGGATCGCGGCAACGTAGCCGCCGGGGCCGCCGCCGATGACGACGACGTCGAAGGATTGCGGATCGGGCATCGAAATGTCGGTTGTTGTTGTTGGACTCACAGGTCGAGCAGCATCCTGGCCGGGTCTTCGAGCGCCTCCTTGATGGCCACGAGCGACAGCACCGCCTCGCGTCCGTCGATGATGCGATGGTCGTACGACTGGGCGAGGAAGTTGATCGGGCGCACGACCACCTGGCCGTTCTCGACCACCGGGCGCTCGCGCGTCGCGTGCACGCCGAGGATCGCCGATTGCGGCGGATTGATGATCGGCGTCGACAGCATGGAACCGAACACGCCGCCGTTGCTGATCGTGTACGTGCCGCCGGTCAATTCCTCGACGGTCAGCTTGCCCTCCTGCGCGCGCTTGCCGTAGTCGCCGATCTGCTTCTCGATTTCGGCGATCGACAGCTGGTCGGCATCGCGGATGATCGGCACGACGAGGCCGCGCGGGCTGCCCACCGCGATGCCGATGTCGTAATAGCCGTGATAGACGATGTCGCTGCCGTCGATCGACGCATTGACGAGCGGGAATTTCTTGAGCGCGTGCACGGCTGCCTTCACGAAGAAGCCCATGAACCCTAGCTTGACGCCATGCTCCTTCTCGAAGCGCTCCTTGTAGCGGTTGCGCAGGTCGATGACCGGCTGCATGTTCACTTCGTTGAACGTCGTCAGGATCGCCGCCGTCGATTGCGATTCCACCAGGCGCTCGGCGATGCGGGCGCGCAGCCGCGACATCGGGACCCGCTGCTCGGGCCGCGCGCCCTGCGTGGCGCGCGCCGGCGCGATGACGGCCGGTTTCGCGGCCGCCGGCGCCCGAGCCGCGGGTTGAGCGGCAGGGGCCGGTGCGGCCGGGGCTTCACCGCGTGCGCCGATCGCTGCGACGACGTCGCCCTTCGTGACGCGCCCGCCTCGGCCGGTGCCGGTCACCGTCGCGGGATCGACGTTTTCGTCGGCCATCATCTTGCGTGCGGCGGGAAGCGCGGTGGCCCCGTCACCGGTTTTCGCCGCCGGCGTGGAGCCCGCGGCGGGCGCCGATGCTGCCGCAGCGGTGGTTGCCGGCGCCGCTGCGGCCGCGGGCTTCGCGGCTCCCTTGCCGTTCGTCTCGATCACGGCGATCACGTCGTTCGATGTGACCGTCGAGCCGTCGGGACGCGTGATCTCGGTGAGCACGCCGTCGCCCGGCGCCGGCAGCTCGAGCACGACCTTGTCGGTCTCGATGTCGATCAAGTTCTCGTCGCGCTTGACCGCTTCGCCGGGCTTCTTGTGCCAATTGACCAGCGTCGCCTCGGCGACGGATTCGGGCAACTGCGGAACCTTCACTTCGATTCTCATCGGACCACTCTCAAAGGCGTTAGCGGGCGAGCACCATCTCGCCCGACTTGGGCTCGGCGGCGAAGGCGTCCTCGATCAGCTGCTTCTGCTCGGCGTTGTGCTTCGCCGCGTAGCCGACGGCAGGCGACGCGGACACGGGACGCCCGGCGTAGAACAGCATCGTCTTTTCGTCCAGGTCGGAGCGCAGGTAGAAATTCAGGCGGTACCAGGCGCCCTGGTTCTGCGGCTCCTCCTGGCACCAGACGACTTCCTTCGCCTTCGGATACTTGGCGACCTCGCGCTTGTAATCGTCGTGCGGGAACGGGTACTGCTGCTCGAGGCGCAGGATCGCGACGTTGTCGACTTTCCGCTCCCGGCGGTGCGCGAGGAGCTCGTAGTACACCTTGCCGGAGCACACGATGATGCGCTTCACCTTCTTCGGATCGATCTTCTCGACCTCGCCGATGACGTTGTGGAACTCGCCCGCGGCGAGGTCCTGCAGCGTCGACACGGCCTCCTTGTGCCGCAGCAGGCTCTTCGGCGTGATGACGATCAGCGGTTTCCTGAAGAAGCGGATCATCTGCCGGCGCAGCAGATGGAACACCTGCGCCGGCGTCGTCGGCACCGCCACCTGCATGTTGTGCTGCGCGCACAGCTGCAGGTAGCGCTCGGGCCGCGCTGACGAATGCTCGGGGCCCTGGCCTTCGTAGCCGTGCGGCAGGAACAGCACGAGATCGCAGATGCGGCCCCACTTCACTTCGCCGGCGCTGATGAACTGATCGATGACGACTTGCGCGCCGTTGGCGAAGTCGCCGAACTGCGCCTCCCAGATCACGAGCTGATTCGGCTCCGACGTCGTATAGCCGTATTCGAAGCCCAGCACGGCGTTCTCGGTCAGCACCGAGTCGATGATCTCGAAGTCGGGTTGACCGTCTTTCACGTGCTCCAGCGGAATCCAGATGCCGGAGTCCCATTTCTCGCGGTTCTGGTCGTGCAGCACCGCGTGCCGGTGCGAGAACGTGCCGCGCCCCACGTCCTCGCCGGAGATGCGCACGCCGTAGCCCTGGTCGAGCAGCGACGCGTACGCGAAGATCTCGCCCATTCCCCAGTCGATCGGGTGCCGGCCTTCGACCATCGCGCGGCGGTCGGCCATCATCTTCTCGACACGCGGATGCAGCTTGAAATCCGCAGGCACGGTGGTTGCCTTGACGCCGAGCTCCTTCAGGTGCGCGAGCGGCACGCGCGTGTCCGCGGGGTCGGTCCAGTGGCGGTTCTTGTACGGCGCCCAGTCGACGATGTACGGCGGCTTGTAGTTCGCCAGCACCGTCGTATTGGTGTGGAGACCCTTGTCCATCGCCGCGCGATACGTGGCGATCATCGCGTCGGCGTCATCGGCGCTTAAGACGCCCGCCGCCACGAGGCGATCCGCGTACAGCTTCCGTGTGCCGGGATGCTGGTTGATCTTCTTGTACATCAAGGGCTGCGTGATCATCGGCTCGTCGGCCTCGTTGTGGCCAAGGCGGCGGAAGCAGACGAGGTCGATGAAGACGTCCTTGTGGAACTTCTGGCGATAGTCGAACGCGAGCTCGATCGCGAGCAGGCACGCCTCGGGATCGTCGCCGTTGACGTGGAAGATCGGCGCCTCGACCATCTTCGCGACGTCGGTGCAATAGAGCGTGCCGCGCACGTCGCGCGGGTCGGACGTCGTGAAGCCAATCTGGTTGTTGACGACGATGTGAATCGTGCCGCCGGTGTAGAAGCCGCGCGTCTGCGCCATGTTCAGGCATTCCTGCACGACGCCCTGCCCGGCAATCGCCGCATCGCCGTGCAGCAGCACCGGCAGCACCTGATCGCCGCGCGCGTCCTTGCGCCGATGCTGGCGTGCGCGCACGCTGCCTTCGACGACCGGGTTCACGATCTCGAGGTGCGACGGGTTGAACGCGAGCGTCACGTGCACCGGGCCGCCGGGCGTCGAGATGTCGGACGAGAAGCCCTGGTGATACTTGACGTCGCCGGCCGGCAGCTCCTGCGACGCCTTGCCCTCGAACTCGGAGAACAGGTCGCTCGGCATCTTGCCCAGCGTGTTGACCAGCACGTTGAGCCGGCCGCGATGCGCCATGCCGAGCACGAGCTCCTGCACGCCCGCCGCACCGGCACGCTGGATCAGGTGGTCGAGCATCGGGATCGTCGAATCGCCGCCCTCGCCCGAGAAGCGCTTCTGCCCGACGTACTTGGTGTGCAGGTAGCGCTCGAGCGTCTCGGCGGCCGTCAGGCGCTCGAGGATGTGCTTGCGCTCGTCCGCACTGTAGTTCGGCCGCGAGCGGATCGGCTCGATCCGCTCCTGCACGAACCGCTTCGTCGGCGTGTCCGAGATGTACATGTATTCGGCGCCGAACGTGCGCGTGTACGTGTCCTTCAGCGCGTCGATGATGTCGCGCAGCCGCATCCGGGCGGGGCCCGCCTTGAACGAGCCGACGTCGAACGGCGTGTCGAGGTCAACGTCGGTGAAGCCGTACGTGCGCAGGTCGAGATCGGGGATGTACGCCGGCTCCTGCCGCTTCAGCGGGTCGAGGTCGGCGTGCAACATCCCGAGCGTGCGGAACTTGCTGATGAGCCGCTGCACGAGCACCTGCTTGTGCATCGTGGTCTCGTCGACCATCGCCCCCACGACGCGGCGGTTGCGCGCGAGCTCGCGGAACGATTCGACGACGGCGGCATGCGGGACGTCGGCCGCGTCGCCGCGCAGCTCATCGAAATAGCGACGCCACTCGTCGGAGACGCTCGCCGGATCGGCGAGGTACGACTCGTAGAGCTCCTCGATGAATGGCGCGTTGCTGCCGAACAGGGTGGTGGTGTCGGCGAATTCCTGCATCGTTCCCATAAAACCTCGGGGGAAAACGTCTGATGAACACGGGGCCGCGCGGCGGCCCCGTCTTTCAGGTTAACGTTCGGAGATAGTTTTGACAGTCCGCCTTGTCGCGCCGGTGAACAGCTGCCGCGGCCGCCCGATCTTGTACTCGGGATCCGACACCATCTCGTTCAGCTGCGCGATCCAGCCGACGGTGCGCGCGAGCGCGAAGATGGCCGTGAAGAGCTGCACCGGGATGCCGATCGCCTTCTGCACGATGCCCGAGTAGAAATCGACGTTCGGGTACAGCTTGCGCTGGACGAAGTAATCGTCCTCGAGCGCGATCTTCTCGAGCGCCATTGCGAGCTTGAACAGCGGGTCATCGCCGAGTCCGAGGTCGCCCAGCACCTCGTAGCACGTCTCGCGCATCAGCTTGGCGCGCGGATCGTAGTTCTTGTAGACGCGGTGCCCGAAGCCCATCAGCCGCACGCTCGAGTTCTTGTCCTTGACCTTGGCGATGAACTCGCCGATCTTCGCGACGCCGCCCTGCGCCTGGATCTCGTAGAGCATGTTGAGCGCAGCCTCGTTCGCGCCGCCGTGCGCGGGACCCCACAGGCAGGCGACGCCGGCCGCGATCGCGGCGAACGGGTTCGTGCCGGACGACGCGCACAGCCGCACCGTCGACGTCGACGCGTTCTGCTCGTGGTCGGCGTGCAGGATGAAGATGCGGTCGAGCGCGCGCACGAGCACGTCGTTCACCCGATAGTCGGCGCATGGCGTCGCGAACATCATCCGCATGAAGTTAGCCGGATAGGAGAGCTCGTTGCGCGGGTACATGTACGGCTGGCCCATCGAGTACTTGTAGGCCATGGCGATCAGCGTCGGCATCTTCGCGATCAGCCGGATTGCCGAGATGTCGCGCTGGTGCGCGTCGTTCAGGTTGATCGAGTCGGGGTAGAACGCCGACAGCGCTCCGACCAGCCCGGTCAGCACCGCCATCGGATGCGCGTCGCGCCGGAAGCCGCGCATGAAGAACTGCATCTGCTCGTTGACCATCGTGTGGTTGGTCACGCGGCTCACGAAGTCGTCCTTCTGCGCCACGTTCGGCAGCTCGCCGTACAGCAGCAGGTAGCACGTCTCGAGGTAGTCGCAGCGCACGGCCAGCTCCTCGATCGGATACCCGCGGTAGAGCAGCTCGCCCTTGTCGCCGTCGATGTACGTGATCGCGGAGCTGCACGCGGCGGTGGACATGAAGCCGGGGTCGTACGTGAACTTCCCGGTCTTGCCGTAAAGCGTGCGGATGTCGATCACGTCCGGGCCGAGCGTGCCGGACAGTACGGGAAACGTTACCGGCGGCGAGCCGTCGGAGAACTGGAGGGTTGCAGTGCGGTCGGTCATCGAACGTCCTTCCAATAACGGGTTGACGCCAGTCTTCCTACAGCGCGCGCAGCCGCGCCACGAACTCGGCCAGCGCGGGATCGGGCTCGGTGCGCCCGGCGATCAGGTCCCAGAGCACGTTGTCGGAGAGGTCGAGCAGGCAATCGAGCTTCGCGACGTCGTCCTCGGTCAGCGACGCGCCGTGGCGGTCGAGCAGCCGCTCGAGCACGAGGTCGTTCTCGAGCATGCCCCGGCGGCAACGCCAGCGGATCCGACTGAGCCGCAGCGCGTCGATCATCGCTTCCTATCTGCCCCCACAGGAGCGTCTTTGCAACCGCGTCCTGCCTCGCTTCCGCCCGGTCCTCGATCTGTTCCCCGTTCCCTGACCTCTGTTCCCTGCTGCCTAGACCGTCCGCTTGACGAGCAGGTCCTTGATCCTCTCGATCGCGAGCGTCGGGTTGAGTCCCTTCGGGCACACGTCGACGCAGTTCATGATCGAATGACACCGGAACAGCCGATAGGGATCCTCGACGTTGTCGAGCCGCTGGTTCAAATCGCGGTCGCGGCTGTCCGCCATGAACCGGTACGCCTGCAGCAGCCCCGCCGGACCGACGAACTTGTCGGGATTCCACCAGAACGACGGACAGGCGGTCGAGCAGCACGCGCACAGGATGCACTCGTAGAGCCCGTCGAGCGCCTCGCGGTCCGCCGGCGACTGCAACCGCTCGCGCTCCGGCGGCGGCGTGTCGTTCACGAGGTACGGCTTGATCGAATGGTATTGCTTGAAGAACTGGCTCATGTCCACGATCAGGTCGCGGATCACCGGCAGCCCGGGAAGCGGCCGCAACTCGACCGGCTCCTTCAACGTCTTCAGGTTCGTGACGCACGCGAGTCCGTTCTTGCCGTTGATGTTCATCGCGTCCGAGCCGCACACGCCCTCGCGGCAGCTGCGCCGGAACGACAGCGTGTCGTCGACGCTCTTCAGGCGGATCAGCGCGTCGAGCAGCATGCGATCGTGCGGGTCGAGCGCAATGTCGTACTCCTGCAGCCGCGGCTTCTCGTCGTGGTCGGGATCGTAGCGGTAGATGCGGAATTTCATCGGGGGGTCGGGATTCGGGGCTGGGGACTCGGATCTTCCGGCGCGTCAATACGTCCGCGCCTTCGGTGGAAACGCTTCCACCGACAGCGGCTTCATGTTCACGGCCTTGTAGTCGAGGCGATTGCCGTCGCGGTGCCAGAGCGTGTGCTTGAGCCAGTTGGCGTCGTCGCGGTCCGGATAGTCGCTGCGCGCCTGCGCGCCGCGCGATTCGCGCCGGGCCTCGGCGGACACGATCGTCGCCTTCGCGACCTCGATCAGGTTATCGAGCTCCAGCGCCTCGACGCGCGCCGTGTTGAACGTGCGGCTCCGGTCGGCGATCGCCGTGCGCGCCGCCCGCTCGGCGATTTCCATCACCTTCTGCACGCCTTCGGCCAGCAGCTGCTGGTTGCGGAACACGCCGCAGTGCGATTGCATCGTGCGCCGCAGCTCGTTGCCGACCTCGGCGACGCTCTCGCCGGACGACGCAGCGTCGAGGCGCGCGAGCCGCGCAAGCGACGGCTCGCCCGCATCGGCCTTCAGCCCCTTGTGCGTTCGCGCCCGCACGTTGCTGCTGACGATGTGGTTGCCCGCGGCACGGCCGAACACGAGCAGGTCGAGCAGCGAATTGGTGCCGAGGCGATTGGCGCCGTGCACCGATACGCAGGCGCATTCGCCGACCGCATAGAGCCCCTCGACGACGCGGTTGGAGTCCCCGTCCTTCGGCACGACGACCTGGCCGTGAATGTTCGTCGGGATGCCGCCCATCATGTAGTGGATCGTCGGCACGACCGGAATCGGCTCCTTGATGGGGTCGACGTTGGCGAACTTGATGGCGATCTCGCGAATCGCGGGCAGCCGTTTGAGGATCACCTCCGGGCCGAGATGGTCCATCTTGAGCAGCACGTAGTCCTTGTGCGGCCCGCAACCGCGCCCCTCCTTGATCTCCTGGTCCATCGAGCGGCTGACGACGTCGCGCGACGCGAGGTCCTTCAGATTCGGCGCGTAGCGCTCCATGAAGCGCTCGCCCTTGTCGTTCAGCAGGATGCCGCCCTCGCCGCGCACACCCTCGGTGATCAGCACGCCGGCCCCCGCGACGCCCGTCGGATGGAATTGCCAGAACTCCATGTCCTCGAGCGGCACGCCCGCGCGCGCGGCCATGCCGAGGCCGTCGCCGGTGTTGATGAAGGCGTTCGTCGAAGCGGCAAAGATGCGTCCGGCGCCGCCGGTGGCGAGCACCGTCACCTTCGCCTCCAATGCCATCACTTCGCCGGTTTCCATCTCGAGCGCGGTGACGCCGAGCACGTCGCCGTCGGCATCGCGGATCAGGTCGAGCGCCATCCACTCGACGAAGAACTGCGTGTCCACGCGCACGTTCTGCTGATAGAGCGTGTGCAGCATCGAATGGCCGGTGCGGTCGGCCGACGCGCACGCACGGCGCACCGATTTCTCGCCGAAGTTCATCGAATGGCCGCCGAACGGCCGCTGGTAGATCGTCCCGTCGGGATTGCGGTCGAACGGCATGCCGAAGTGCTCGAGCTCGAACACCACTTGCGGCGCCATCTTGCACATGTACTCGATCGCGTCCTGGTCGCCGAGCCAGTCGGAGCCCTTGATCGTGTCGTACATGTGCCAGAGCCAGCTGTCCTCCGACATGTTGCCGAGCGAGGCGCCGATGCCGCCCTGCGCCGCCACCGTGTGCGAGCGCGTCGGGAATACCTTGGACAGCACAGCGACCGAAAGCCCCGCCTGCGCGAGCTGCAGCGATGCGCGCATACCTGCGCCGCCGGCGCCGACGATCAAGGCATCGAAGCGGCGCGTCGGCAGCTTCATCGCGAAACTCCACGCAATATGCACGAGCGTTCGAGGTGGCTCATCGGCCGGCTCCCCTTACGCGCCCCACAGCACCTGGACCGTCCAGGCCACGTAAGCAATCAGCACGCAGATGACGACCACCTGCAGCGTCAGGCGCACGCTGGTCGGCTTGGCGTAGTCCATCAGGATGTTGCGCACCCCCACCCACGCGTGCACGAGCAGCGACGCCATGAAGAGGAACGTCGCGACGCGAAACGCGTTGCCCGCGAACAGCGCCTGCCACGTCGCGTAGTCGAGCCCGCCGTGCCACAGGACGATCCCGAACAAGAGCGCCGTATAGAGCGTCATCACGACAGCGGTGACGCGCTGCGACAGCCAGTCGCGCAGGCCGTAATGCGCCCCGACGGGAAGCTTGTCGGTGCCGCTCACCACAGCCGCACCGCGACGATCAGCGTCAGCAGGATCGACAGCACCAGCACGGCCGCGGCCGAGCGGCGGGCCGGCGCGAGCGCTATTCCGACATGCAGGTCGAGCGCCAGGTGGCGCAGGCCCGCGAACAGGTGGAACAGGTAGCACCAAGCGAGAACCAGCGCCACCAGCTTGCCGAACGGCGTCGTCAGCGGCCCGGTCACCGCCGCGAAGCCTTCGGGCGATGCGAGCGAGCGCTGCACGAACCAGAGCAGAAGCGGAATGCCGACGAGGAACAGGAGCGCGCCGCTCGCGCGATGGAGGATCGACGCGATCGCCGGCAGCGGCTGGCGGATCGCGAAGAGATTCAGGTAGACCGGACGCGGCTTGTCGATCGGGCGCTCGGCGACGGGCATGGATCGGGCCTCCGGCTATCGGCCCCGTGTCACGCTCGAAATCGCGCAAAAAGCGCGGCGCGGGCTCGCGGCACGGGATTCGCGGGGTTTTTGCACAGCATCAAATTATAGCCGACACCGCCGAACTCCTTTTTTCCCTGACGCGCTGCGGACGCCGGCGAGATGCCGTTTCGTCAGGCCAGCGCGTTCCAGTAATGCACATGGCGCGTGGCGCACAGGCCTCGCCGCACCTCGACCGGCCGGTCGCCATACGTGAACGAGACGCGATCGACGGCCAGCAGCGGCGCGCCCGGCTCGACATCGAGCAGGCCTGCGCTCACGGCGTCTGCGGCCACCGCCGTCAGGCGCTCCTCGGCCCTCAGCATCCGCACGCCGAACACCTGCTCGAAGAATCCGTACGTGGAGCCCGGATACGCTGCGTACCGGGCGCGCGTCAGCCCCGCGAATAGCACGGCAGGCAGCGTGATGTCGTCGAGCACTGCCGGGTGGCTCGCGAGATCGAGCACCCGCCGCAGCACGAAGACGTGGTCGCCGACACGGATGCCGAGCCGGCGGGCGGTCTCGGCCCCGGCCCTCGCGCGGCGGAGGTCTATGAGCCGGCTGCCCGGGTATTCCGTCTGCCCGTCGTTGCGCCGAACGCGCAGGAACCGGAAGTTCGACGCCCTCTCCTCGGTGTGCGTGGCGACGAACGTCCCCTTGCCCTGCTTGCGCACCAGCAGGTTTTCGTCCGCAAGCGCGCCGATCGCCTTGCGCACCGTTCCCTGCGAGACGCCGAACCGCGCGGCGAGCGCGACCTCGGCCGGGATCGCCGCCCCGGGCCCCCATTCGCCCGCCTCCAGCGCGCGCTCCACCAGCCCCTTGATCTGCAGGTAGAGCGGCTGGAACGTGGGTGACGATGTCTTCACTCTTGTATCTTATATCAGTTATAGGACATTGACAGAACACCGCCGCGCGGCCTACCATCCGGCTGATCCGCCGCGGCGCCTCTGCTGCCGCGCCGAAGCCGTGCCGCCCGACCGTGGAGCGGCCGCTCCCCTGTCCGCGAAAGGTACCCGCAATGAAAGCACCCGTGCGCATCGCCGTGACCGGCGCCGCCGGCCAGATCGGCTACAGCCTGCTCTTCCGGATCGCAGCCGGCGAGATGCTCGGCAAGGATCAGCCGGTGATCCTGCAGCTGCTCGAGCTGCCGCTCGACAAGGCGCAGGCCGCCCTCAAGGGCGTAATGATGGAGCTCGAGGATTGCGCATTCCCGCTGCTCGCCGGCATGCAAGGCAGCGCCGATGCGGCAACGGCGTTCAAGGATGCGCAGATCGCGATGCTCGTCGGCGCCCGCCCGCGCGGACCCGGCATGGAGCGCAAGGACCTGCTGTCCGAAAACGCGAAGATCTTCATCGAGCAGGGCAAGGCGCTCGACAAGGCCGCGTCGCGCGACGTGCGGGTGCTCGTCGTCGGCAATCCGGCGAATACCAACGCCTACATCGCGATGAAGTCGGCGCCGTCGCTGCCGGGCAGGAATTTCACGGCGATGATCCGGCTCGACCACAACCGCGCGCTGTCGCAGCTCGCCGCGAAAAGCGGCAAGCCGGTCGGCTCGATCGAGAAGCTGATCGTCTGGGGCAACCACTCGCCGACGATGTATCCCGACTACCGGTTCGCGACGGCGAACGGCCAGCCGGTCAAGGACATCATCGACGACGACAACTGGAACCGCACGGTCTTCCTCCCCACCGTCGGCAAGCGCGGCGCCGCAATCATCGAGGCCAGGGGATTGTCGTCGGCGGCGTCGGCCGCCAACGCCGCGGTCGATCACGTGCGCGACTGGATGCTCGGCAGCGGCGGTCGCTGGGTGACGATGGGCGTGCCTTCGGACGGCAGCTACGGCATTCCGAAGGATGTCATCTACGGCGTTCCGGTCACCACGAGCGGCGGCGAATACGCGCGCGTCGAAGGCCTGCCGATCGATGCGTTCTCGCGCGAGAAGATGGATGCGACGCTCAGGGAGCTCGAGGAAGAGCGCGCGGCCATCACCGGGCTGCTGGGCAAGTGACGGCGATGCGCGCGAGGCCCGTGACGCGATCACTTCCATCATGAGCGCGGGCGCGCGCTTTCGCGCAGCGGTCGCCTCCGAGCGGCCGCTGCAAGTGCCCGGCACGATCTGCGCCTATCACGCGATCCTCGCTGCGCGCAGCGGCTTCAAGGCGATCTACCTGTCCGGCGGCGGCGTCGCGGCGGGATCGCTCGGCCTGCCCGACCTCGGCATCAGCAACCTGGACGACGTGCTGACCGACGTGCGCCGCATCACCGACGTGTGCGACCTGCCGCTGCTCGTCGATGCCGACACCGGCTTCGGCGCATCGGCGTTCAACATCGCGCGCACGGTCCGCTCGCTGATCAAGTTCGGCGCCGGCGCCGTGCACATCGAAGACCAGGTCGGCGCGAAGCGCTGTGGTCATCGGCCCGGGAAGGAGCTCGTCTCGCAGCAGGAGATGGTCGACCGCATCAAGGCCGCGGCTGATGCGCGCACCGATCCGCAGTTCGTCATCATGGCGCGCACCGATGCGCTGGCCGTCGAAGGGCTCGACGCCGCCGTCGAGCGCGCACGCGCGTGCGTCGAAGCCGGCGCGGACATGATCTTCCCCGAGGCCATCACCGAGCTCGCGATGTATCGGCGGTTCGCCGATGCGGTCGGCGTGCCGATCCTCGCGAACCTGACCGAATTCGGGCAGACCCCGCTCTTCACGACCGGGGAGATCGCGAGCGCCGGCGTCGCGATCGCGCTCTACCCGCTGTCGGCGTTCCGGGCGATGAACCAGGCGGCGCTGAACGTCTACCAGGCGCTGCGCCGCGACGGCACGCAGAAGAGTGTCGTCGCAACGATGCAGACGCGCAACGACCTCTACGATTTTCTCGGCTATCACGACTACGAGCGGAAGCTCGACCGCCTCTTCGAGCGCACGAAATCATGACCGAAACCACTACCACCCCCGACGCGCCGGACGCGACCTTCAAGCCGAAGAAATCGGTCGCGCTCTCGGGCGTCACCGCGGGCAACACGGCGCTTTGCACCGTGGGCCGCACCGGCAACGACCTGCACTACCGCGGCTACGACATCCTCGACATGGCGGCCGTCTGCGAATTCGAGGAGATCGGCTACCTGCTCGTGCACGGCAAGCTGCCGAACGTGGCGGAGCTCGCCGGCTACAAGCGCAAGCTGCAATCGATGCGCGGACTGCCGGGGCCGGTGCGCGCGACGCTCGAAGCGATCCCCGCCGGCGCGCATCCGATGGACGTCATGCGCTCCGGCTGCTCGGCGCTGGGCTGCGTGCTGCCCGAGCGCGACGATCACAACCTTCCGGGCGCGCGCGACATCGCCGACCGCCTGATGGCGTCGTTCGGCTCGATGCTCCTCTACTGGTACCACTGGAGCCACAACGGCAAGCGGATCGACGTCGAGACCGACGACGACTCCATCGGCGGTCACTTCCTGCATCTGCTGCATCGGCGGCCGCCGCCGCAGAACTGGGTGCGGGCGATGCACACGTCGCTCAACCTGTACGCCGAGCACGAGTTCAACGCTTCCACGTTCACGGCGCGCGTCATCGCGGGCACGGGATCGGACATGTACTCGGCGATCACCGGCGCGATCGGCGCTTTGCGCGGCCCGAAGCACGGCGGGGCCAACGAGGCGGCGTTCGACGTCCAGAACCGCTACGTCACGCCCGAGGAAGCCGAGGCAGACGTGCGCAAGCGTCTCGATGCGAAGCAGGTCATCATCGGCTTCGGCCATCCGGTGTACACCATCGCCGATCCGCGCAACAAGGTGATCAAGGAAGTCGCGCGCAGCCTGTCGGCGGCCTCGCACGACGAAAAGCTCTACCGGATCGCCGAGCGGCTCGAGACCGTGCTGTGGGACGCGAAGAAGATGTTCCCCAACCTCGACTGGTTCTCGGCAGTCAGCTACCACCAGATGGGCGTGCCGACCTCGATGTTCACGCCGCTGTTCGTCATCGCGCGCACGTCCGGCTGGGCGGCGCACGTGATCGAGCAGCGCGAGGACGGCAAGATCATCCGGCCGTCGGCGAATTACGTCGGGCCCGAGGATCGCAAGTTCATTCCGCTCGCTCAAAGGACCTGACCCGTGTCCGCCCCCATCTCCAACGTCCGCCCTGCCCCCGACCAGGTCCTGGTCGACATCGCCGACTACGTCGCGGGCTTTCGCATCGAAAGCGCCGAGGCCTACAAAACCGCGCACTACTGCCTGCTCGACACGCTGGGCTGCGGATTCGAGGCGCTCTCCTACCCGGCGTGCACGAAGCTGCTCGGGCCGATCGTGCCAGGCACCGTGGCGCCGAACGGCGCGAAGGTCCCGGGAACGGCCTACCAGCTCGATCCGGTGCAGGCCGCGTTCAACCTGGGCGCGATGATCCGCTGGCTGGATTTCAACGACACGTGGCTCGCCGCCGAATGGGGCCACCCGTCGGACAATCTCGGAGGCATCCTGATGACGGCCGACTGGCTGTCGCGCAACGCCGTCGCGGCGGGGCGCAAGCCGCTTGCGATGCAGGACGTGCTGACGGCCATGATCAAGGCGCACGAGATCCAGGGCGTCATCGCGCTTGCCAACAGCTTCAATCGCGTCGGTCTCGACCACGTCGTGCTCGTCAAGGTCGCGTCGACGGCGGTCGTCGCGCACATGCTCGGCCTGTCCCGCGACGAGATCATCGACGCGGTGTCGCTCGCATGGGTCGACGGCCAGAGCCTGCGCACGTATCGACATGCGCCGAATACCGGCTCCCGCAAGAGCTGGGCGGCTGGCGACGCGACGTCGCGGGCGGTGCGCCTCGCGCTGATCGCGAAGACCGGCGAGATGGGTTATCCGTCCGTGCTCTCGGCGAAGACGTGGGGCTTCTACGACGTGCTGTTCGAGGGGCAGCCGTTCCGCTTCGACCGGCCCTACGGCAGCTACGTCATGGAAAACGTGCTGTTCAAGATCAGCTTCCCGGCCGAATTCCATGCGCAAACCGCTGTCGAATGTGCGATGCAGCTGCACCCGCTGGTGCGCGACCGGCTCCAGGACATACGGCGCATAACAATCCGCACGCATGAGTCGGCGATCCGCATCATCGACAAGCAGGGGCCACTCGCCAATCCGGCCGACCGCGACCACTGCATCCAGTACATGGTGGCCGTGCCGCTGATCTTCGGCCGGCTGACGGCCGCCGACTACGAGGACGCGATCGCGGCCGATCCGCGCATCGACGCACTGCGGGAGAAGATGGTCTGCGTCGAGGACAAGGATTTCTCGAAGGACTACCTCGATCCCGCCAAACGCTCGATCGCCAACGCCATCACCGTCGAGTTCAACGACGGCACGAAGACGCGGGAAGTGGTCGTCGAATATCCGATCGGCCACCGCCGCCGGCGCGACGACGGCATCCCGCTTCTGATCGAAAAGTTCCGCGTCAACGTCGCGCGCCGGTTCGCGCCGAAGCAACGGCAAGCGATCTGCGACGCCGCGCTCGATCAGAAGCGACTTGCCGCGATGGCGGTGAACGAGTTCGTGGACCTGATGGTATGACGCCGAATCCCCTTCCCCGTCGCGCTCTTGCGGTGCTGACGATCGCTCTCCTCGCCGCCCCCGCGCTCGCGCAGGACTACCCGAAGCTCAAGCCCGGACTGTGGGAAATGGAGCGGACGGCCGAGCGCGGCGCGCAACATCCGAATCGGATGACGATGTGCCTCGACGACACGGTGCAGAAGGAAATGTTCGACATGGGGGCCGGCGCGATGAAGGGCATGTGCAGCAAGCACGAGTTCAGGATGACGGGCAACCGCGGGACGGGTGACTTCGTGTGCGATTTCGGCGGCAGCCGCATGCACTCGAAATCCACGATGCAGATGACGGGCAACACCGGCTATCGCACCGAGATCCGCACGACGTACGACCCGCCGTTCATGGGCCAGAGCGAATCGACGACGATCCTGACCGCGCGCCACGTCGGCGCGTGCAAGCCGGGGCAGCGTCCGGGCGACATGATCCTGCCAAATGGCCAGACGCTCAACGTGCGTGACGCCATGAACGGCGCGGCGAAGGGCTCGATAACGCCGCCACCCAAAGGCACCACGGGATCGCCGAAAAGTGGCGCCAAGCCCGCGCCGCAAGGCGGCGGACAGCCGAAGACCGATCGACAACCAGGATAAGACGATGGCCAACAACCCGTTCGGCACACTGCAGGATCTGCGCCTCGCTTCGGGCGCATCGGGCAAGTTCCATTCGTTGCCCGCGCTCGAAAAAGCCGGCATCGGCAGGATTTCCCGCCTTCCGGTCTCGATCCGCATCGTGCTCGAAAGCGTGCTGCGCAACTGCGACGGCCGCAAGGTCACCGAGCAGCACGTGCGGCAGCTCGCGAACTGGGCGGTGCAAGGCGCGCGCACGGAGGAAATTCCGTTCGTCGTCGCGCGCGTCGTGCTGCAGGACTTCACCGGCGTTCCCCTGCTCTGCGACCTCGCCGCGATGCGCAACGTCGCGCACGACCTCGGCCGCGACCCGAAAGTCATCGAGCCGCTCGTGCCGGTCGACCTCGTCGTCGACCATTCGGTGATGGTCGACTACTACGGCTCCCCCGCGGCGCTCGATCTCAACATGAAGCTCGAGTTCCAGCGCAACGCCGAGCGCTATCAGTTCATGAAGTGGGGCATGCAGGCGTTCGACACGTTCAAGGTCGTGCCGCCCGGCATCGGCATCGTGCACCAGGTGAATCTCGAATACCTCGCTCCGGGCGTGCACGCGCGCGACGGCATCTACTATCCCGACACGCTCGTCGGCACCGACAGTCACACGACGATGATCAACGGCATCGGCGTCGTCGGCTGGGGCGTCGGCGGCATCGAGGCCGAAGCCGGGATGCTGGGGCAGCCGGTGTACTTCCTTACCCCCGACGTCGTCGGCGTCGAGCTCAAGGGCCGGCTCCCGGAAGGCGCCACCGCCACCGATCTCGTACTCACCGTGACGGAAATGCTGCGCAAGGAGAAGGTCGTCGGCAAGTTCGTCGAGTTCTTCGGCGAAGGCACGGCAACGCTGTCGGTGCCCGACCGCGCGACGATCGGCAACATGGCGCCCGAGTACGGCGCGACGATGGGCTTCTTCCCCGTCGATACCGCCACCGTCGACTATCTGCGCGCCACCGGCCGCACCGACGCGCAGATCGACGCCTTCGAGACCTACTTCAAGGCGCAGGGTCTGTTCGGCATGCCGGTCGCCGGGCAGATCGACTACACGAAAACGCTGGCGCTCGACCTGGCGACGATCACGCCGTCGCTCGCGGGACCGAAGCGCCCGCAGGACCGCATCGAGTTGCCGAAGCTCGCGTCGCGCTTCGCCGAGCTATTCGCGAAGACAGGAGCCGACGGTTTCTCGCAGCCGCCCGCAAAGCTGCACCAGCGCTACCGGACGCAGCCGATGGTCGCGGGCCGCGGCCGGATCAGCGACGCGCAGCAGCAGGCGCCGCGTGCCGGCATGCCGCGCGACTACGTGGAGATGGTGAACAACCGCCCCACACCCGATCGCATCGCAGCGCCGGCGCCCGCGCCGATCGACATCGGCAACGGCGATGTGCTGATCGCGGCCATCACGTCGTGCACGAACACGTCGAATCCCAGCGTGCTGCTCGCCGCGGGACTGCTCGCGAAGAAGGCGGTGGCGAAGGGCCTGAGCGTCAAGCCGCACGTGAAGACGTCGCTTGCCCCCGGATCGCGCGTCGTCACCGAGTACCTGACGAAGACCGGCCTGCTGCCCTATCTCGAGCAGTTGGGCTTCGACGTCGCGGCCTACGGCTGCACCACGTGCATCGGCAATGCGGGCGACCTCGCGCCGGAACTCAACGACGCCATTGCAACGCACGATCTCGTGTGCGCGGCGGTGCTGTCCGGCAATCGCAACTTCGAGGCGCGCATTCATCCGAATCTCAAGGCGAACTTCCTCGCCTCGCCGCCGCTCGTCGTCGCTTATGCGATAGCGGGCAGCGTGCTCACGGACCTGACGAAGGAGCCGCTCGGCACGGGCAAGGACGGCCCCGTCTACCTGCGCGACATCTGGCCGACGTCGCACGAGGTCGCCGCGCTGCTCAGTTATGCACGTGACCCCGACACGTTCCGGCGCCTGTACGGCGACCTCGCCAACGCGAATCCGATGTGGCAGACGATCGCAGGCTCCACGGGCCAGGTGTACGACTGGCCGGCGTCGACGTACATCGCCAAGCCGCCGTTC
>Ga0207667_10000231_pt1 | contig 77567 bp, 64 predicted proteins | sample KBSCornC52_FD_184301 | JGI IMG/M metagenome (GOLD analysis project Ga0207667, IMG submission 184301) | Corn rhizosphere microbial communities from Kellogg Biological Station, Michigan, USA - KBS Corn C5-2 (SPAdes) (version 2) | ecosystem: Host-associated > Plants > Roots > Rhizosphere > Soil ... | reverse complement strand
GGGCTCGGGGTGCGCCGGCGGTGGGGCGCCTGACGGCGAGGAGTACATGGCGACTGCCCTCATCTTCGCCTCGCACCGCTGGGGCGACTCGACCGGCTCCGCCAAAATCGCCTATTCCACCGAGGCCAAGTGGGTCCTCGACCTGATCCGGACCAAGTACTTCAACTCGCAATACCACCTGATCAAGTTCGTCGCGAACTCGAGCAACGTTGACCCTTCGTATGTCCTGCCTTCTTTCTACGAAGTGTGGGCCTGCTTCGACACCCAAAACGCGGCGTTCTGGAAGGACGCGGCGACCGCGGGCCGCCAATACATGCAGAAGGTGGTGGACAGCAATGGAGTGTGTCCCTACCAAGCCAGCTTCACGGCCACCAACCCCCAGGCTGCCAACGCCGACTCAACTCGATGCGTCGTCAACCTCATGATGGATTGGTACATGTTCGGCAAAGATGCCTGGCAGAAGGATACGTATGCGCCAAAGTTCGCCGCCTACGCGAGCTCCCGTAACAACGGCGGCGCAGCGGTGGGGTGCAACTCGACGCTGGGCTTCGGCTTACCGGCAGCCACCGGCAAGCCGTTCGTGGACAAGCTCTGGTCGCTGAGCGTGCCCTCCGCCAACTACTGGGACGGCGTGCTCTACATGCTCGGCATGCTCCACGTCAGCGGCAACTTCCACATCTGGTAACCGAGCTGCCCTCGTGCAGTGCCTGGAAGTGGTGCTGCGCGCGCTACATCCGTACATGCCCTTCATCACCGAAGAGCTGTGGCAGCTGCTGCCCAAGGCCGAACGTCATCCGGCGTCCATCGCGCTCGCCAGCTAACCCACCGCTGCCGACGGCCGCCCGGAAGCAGCCCTAGGTCTTAGGTGTTCCGCGTTTCGCGACAGCGGCTTCGAGCTCCTGAACGCGGCGTCGCGCTGCATTCAGCTCTGCGGTAAGGCGGACAATGATCTCGATGCCTGGCCAGTCGACCTCCAGGTTGCGCCACAACGTACGAGCGAGGAGCACCGCATCCACGTCGAGACTCATGACTTCGTCACGTCGCTCGATGAGCCCTTCCTCGACGAGGCGCACGATGAATTCGTCGTCGCCATCGACGAGCTCGAGCAGGTGCTGGTAAGTGAAACGGGTCATAGCGCAAGGCCCTCCCGGATCGGCGTCGTGTACAGCTTGTCCGAGGCACTCAGTGCCTTGGCGAGCGCATCGTCTGCGATGTCCGGCATCCGCACATCGATGTCGATGAGCATGTCGCCGCGTTGATCCTTGCGCTCCACGCCCTTTCCTCGAAGGCGCAATGTCGCATGTTGCCTGGTCTGAGCTGGGACCTTGAGGACAACCGAGCCGTCGAACGTCGGCACGTTGATACTCGCGCCATTGTACGCCTCGTTCAGGGTTATGGGCAGAGTCAGGCGAAGGTCGAGGCCCTCGCGCTGGACGAGGGGATGGGGGCGCACGATGGTCTCGATCACGAGATCGCCGTCTGGTCCGCCGTTTTGGCCTGGCGAGCCCTTGCCGCGGACGCGGAGCGTGTCCCCGGTGTCGGCGCCCCGTGGGATGCGAACATGAACCGTACCGTGGTTTGGTAGATCGGCCGTCAGCTCGGTGCCTTGGATGGCTTGTCGCAGATCGATATCAATCGAGGTGTACAGGTCGCGACCACGCGAGGGACCACGTGACGCTTGGCGCTGGAAGAGCTCGCTGAGATCGAAGTCGATGGGGCCTTCGGAGTCGCCGAAGCCGGAGCTACGTCGCTGGCGCGACTCCTGCCAGCTCGCATACTCGCGTGCTTTGTCTGGATCGAAACCGCTTTGCAACGAAGCATCGCCGAATTCATCGTATGCCTTGCGTTTGCCCTCGTCGGACAGGATGTCGTAGGCGGCCGCAATCTTCTTGAAGGTGGCCTCGGCGGAGGCGTCGCCTGGGTTCAGGTCGGGGTGATGTTTGCGTGCGAGCTTGCGATAAACCTTGCGGATCTCATCGGCGCTGGCCGTCTTGGCGACGCCCAACGTTTCGTATAACGACTCATCCATACTGGAAGCTCCCACCCTTGGGCGCGGCCCTGCTCTAGTGTTGCGCGCTCAGAACGGCCTTGAGCGCCGTGGTCAGACCCTTGAGGGTGGGAGGACCGTCGAAGCGTTGGCCGTTGATGAAAAAGGTTGGAGTTCCGTTCACTCCGCTTCTCACTCCGCTGTTAAAGTCGCTTTTGATGCGCTGGAGATGACGGTGAGCGCTAACGTCTTCCTCGATCTGTCGTGGGTCGAGGCCCAGCGTGAGCGCGATCGCATCGAACGCTTCCATGCCCAACGATTCCGGTCCGTTCTCGCGCGACCAGGCGAAGATGGCGTCGTGCGTCTCCCAGAACTTGCCCTGCAGGGCGGCGCTCTCGGCAAGCTCCGCGGCTGGCTCCGCCGCTGGATGCATTTCGGTCAGCGGGAAGTTCCTGAACACGAAGCGAAGCTCGGCCCCGAACGCGCTTTGCAGCGCGTGCACCACCGGATCGGCCGCGGCGCAGTGAGGGCATTGGTAGTCGCCGTACTCGACGAGCGTGAGCGGTGCGTCGACGCGCCCCGCCGCGTGATCGTGCTCCGTAACGGGCGGGCGGAGCGTCACGACTTGCCCTTTGACTGATTCATGGCCTCGAGCGCGTCGAGAATGCCGTCGGCACCGGGATTGACGCCAATCGGAGAAAGGTAGCTCCAGCGCACCACGCCTCGTGTGTCGATGACGAACAGCGCGCGTCCCGAGGTGCCTTCTTTTTCGTCGTACACGCCGTATTGCCTCGCCACGGCTCCCTTGGGCTCGAAGTCCGCAAGCAGCGGAAACTTCAGATGGCGCGCTGCCGCGAATGCCGCGTGGCACCAGACACTATCGACCGAGATGCCGAGCAACTGGGCGTCGAGCTTGCGAAACTCGTCGAGCGTCTCGTTGTACAAGGCCATTTGGTCTCCGCACACGGGGCTGAAGTCAGCCGGGTAGAACGCCAGGATCACGGACGTGGCGCGAAGCTCGGAAAGCGCGAGCTTCCGATCCGGCGCACTCGCCAAGGTGAAGTCGGGTGCAGCGCTGCCCGGAGCGAGGATTTGCGTCATCCAATGTGGCTAGCACGGGGTGTTCTCGACGTCCCACCTCTGCCGAGGGTTCGTTGGCGTCAGCGGTGTGGCAACGTGGCGCTGGTCATCGGTGCGGTCTCAGGAATTGTCATCCCGAGACTCGCGAGCTCAGGAGTACTCGTCGCGCGTTGCCAAAACGTTTCTTGTCTCAGTCGGTCTGGGGCGTGATCGTACACGTCTGCGATGGCACCTTCACTTCATGAGCTCGCCCTCGACCGCACGTGGAGCGTGTGCGGGGAGGTTTGTTTCGAGATTCCCCGTCGTGGGCTTGCTCGCCGCTTTGGACGCCGGCGGCAATAGGACGCGAAACACCGTACCGTGCCCGCTCATGCTCTCGAACCAAATCTTTCCCCCCAATGACGTGATGATGCGCTGGCAGATGCACAGGCCGAGCCCGGTCCCCACGCCGATGGGTTTGGTCGTAAAGAACGGCGTGAACATGCGCCGCTGGACGTCGACCGGAATGCCAGGCCCGGTGTCGGCGACACTCACCAACACGTGACCGTGTTCGTCGAGCGAAGTGGCGACGCGAATCTCATTTGCATCGAATCGACCCTCTGGAAGGGCTTGGGCTGCGTTCATGAGCAAGTTCAGAAATACCTGACCAAGTTGGCCTTCGCTGCCGTCAACGGGTGGAACACCTGCGTAGCTGGTGACGACTCGCGCGCGATGGCGAATTTCGGTCGCAGCCATGCGCAGCGTGGAGTCGAGGACGCGTTCCACCTGAACCGCGCCGCGTTCCTCATCCTCGTGCCGCGAGAAGATCCGCAAGTCGCGAACGATATGCCGCACCCGCTCGGCGCCGTCGCGGGCGTCCTTCAGGACTTCGGAAAGATTGTCCGACAGCGGCGCGACGCTCGAGCACGCGATGTCGCGCATCGCCAATTCCAGATTGGCAATCACGGATACCAAAGGATTGTCGAGCTCGTGCGCCACGCCCGCGGCCAGCATTCCGAGTGACGCCATGCGCTCGGACACGACGAGCCGCGTTTCGGCTAGTTTCTTTTCGGTGATGTCTCGAGCCAACAGCACGGCACCGCTGACGCGGCCCCGGCGCCGCACAGCCGCGATGCGTGTCCAGTACCAGGTCGGTGCGCCCTGGTCACCCGGCCCTAAAATCTCGACTTCTGTGGTTTGGCCGGTGGCAAGCGTCTTCTGCAGGGCGGCGGTCGGTGCGCCGTGCTGGTCGGATCCGACGAACGCGAGCCACTCCGTTCCGATCACGTCCTCGCGACGGAAACCCTGAGCCAACCGGTTGATGAATCGAATTCGGCCTTGCTGATCGACGTGGATGACCAAATCTGGCGCACTCTCGAGGAGAGCCTGCAGCACCGCGGCTTTGTCGTCCGCGTCGTCGAGCTCTGCCCGTCCGTGCTCCGCCACCGCCTCCAAGGGCGAGGCGGGCGGCACGGGCTCGAGCGCCGCCGCCGCAAGCGGCGGCAATGGAGCGCACTCGCGTTTATCGGGCGTACCAGAGTTGGCAGGCTTGCCGGACATGCTCCAGAACCGAAGGCTGACGCTGTTTCGTTTCACACCGTCCAGCACGTCGCGGACCTTGCTCGCGAGCACGTCCGGCGTGATCGGCTTCTGGAGGAAAGCGACGCCCGCTTCGAGCATACCGTGAAGCACGGTCGTGTCCGTGGTGTAGCCGGAGACGTACAGCACCTTCATTTCCGGCCGGGAAGCCCGGAGACGTTCGGCCAGCTCGCGCCCGCTCATTCGCGGCATCACGACGTCCGTGAGGAGAAGATGGATGGTCGCGTCGAACCGCTCCGAGATCAGAAATGCCTCGCCCCCGTTCTGCGCCTCGAGCACGTTGTAGCCTCGCTGACGGAGGATCGCTCGCGCGACCGCTCGCACCTGCTCTTCGTCCTCGACGAGCAGGACCGTTTCGTCACCGCGGTAGGACGTATCGGAGAGCTGGTCCGACGCGGCCGGGCTGGAACGGCGATCGGTCCTCGGCAAGTAGACCTTGAATGTCGTTCCCGTGCCGGGCTCGCTGTCGACCGAGATGTGACCGCCACTCTGCTGCAGGATCCCGTAGACCGTCGATAGGCCGAGCCCCGTGCCCTTGCCTTCCGCCTTGGTCGTGAAGAACGGGTCAAAAATCCGCGAAATCGTCTCCTTGTCGATGCCCACGCCGGTATCGGTCACCGCGATCATGACGTACGGCCCCGGCGCGATGCCGTGATGCTCAGCGGCATCTTGCTCATGGAGAATCAAGTTGACGGTCTCGATCGTGAGGTTTCCGCCGCGCGGCATGGCATCGCGCGCGTTGACCACGAGGTTCATGATCACCTGCTCGAACTGTCCAGGATCGACGTAGACCTTCCCGACATCCTGGCATGGCAGCAGCGTCAGCACGACGTCCTCGCCGAGCACGCGGCCCAACATCTTCTGGATGCCGGCCAGGCTCCGGTTCGGATCGAGGACGCTCGGCTGGAGCATCTGCTGGCGGCTGAAGGCCAGCAGCTGCCGCGTGAGATCCGCCGCGCGGAGGCCAGCCTTGCGGATTTCGTCGACCTCCGCTCGGATCGGATCTTCTGGCGTGAGCTCGTCGAAGAGAAGATTGGCGTAGCCGAGGATCTCCAGCTCGTGTGCCGCCAAGAACTCCGTCGCGAGCGTGACTCTCACTCGATCGAGGAAGCGGCTCATCACCCGGAGCGCTTCAATCAGTCGAGCGGGCTCTCTATCGTAGGCCTCGACCATCTGCGGCGTGACCACGTCGGCGAGGCAGACGGTGAGGATGTACCAGCGCTCGAAGGTCAGGCCCGCGCGCGCGTAGTTCGCCGCGCTGATACGGAGCTGCGCTTCGTAAGGGGACCAATCGCCGCTTCCGACGGAGCGACGCACGAGCTCCCGCGTCTCCTTCCGAGCGGCCACGACCCCCGGCCCGTCGAAAATCCGTGCCAACTTCGCGTCGGCGGAAAACGCTTGGGCCATGGAGCGCGAGACGTCATCGTAGTGCGTGTCGTAGACGCGCCAGAAGTCGAGCAGCCCCTGCTGGTCTCGCTCCTCGAACCACGATGACCCCGAACCCGATGGCGCGCTCATTGCCGCACCGGCCCGGGCCTCTCCCGAGACCTTTCTCTGTCTCGCGGCGGTCGCTGCGGCGATTGCTTCGCAAACATGACGATCGCGTCCGCCACTCCGACCAACCGAATTGCCGGAAAACGGTCGGTGACCCGCAAACCTAGAAATTCTTTGCCCGCCACGCGCTTACGGCCTCGTCGAGAAGATCGATGCTCTCGCGACGGCATCAAAGGCTACCACCGTTGCTATTTGCGGTAGTGTCGAAGCGCCATCTGCTCGACCATAGCAGCATTTTCGCCCCACTACCGAGCGGCGCCCACGACCGTTGACTGCGCTCGGCTTCGTCCAACCGGGGCGCTAGTACCGAGAGACGGCACGATAGCCTTCTGCGAGTCGGGCCGCGTTTCGGCAGCCCCCCGCCGTCAAAGAGCTTTTTGAATCAGCTCGGGCCGCACCAGTGGCACGAACATGGGGTCGAACATGACCTCGGGGGTGACGCCGGTTTGGAAGGCGTAAGACACGCGCAAGGAGACGCGCGTGCCGCGCAGGGCGCCTTTCGTCATCAGCTCCGCGGCGCGGGCGCCGATGCGTTCGTCGAGCAGCGCGCGCGGCGATTGCTTGGGTTGACGCAGGATTTTGGGGCTGCCCCAGGCGCCGAGCACGAAGGTGATGGTCGGCGGCGCGGAGCCGAGCGGCAGCGCGGCCAAGGCTTTGGCCAAGACCGTGCGTTGCGGATCTTTCTTGGCGTCCCACTCCAGCACCAGCTTTTCGGCGCGGATGAGGGTGAGTAGGTCGGCGGCGGGTCCGGGCAGGGACTCGATTTCGGCGGCCTTGCTCACGACGCCGAGCGCTTCGCTGGCGCGACCGAGTCGCTCCAACGCGCCGGCGGCGTCGAGCACGGCACGCAGCGCCAAATCCGGTGGCAGGGCTTCGCCGATCAGCTGACCGGCGATTTGCGCCAGCGCGCGGTGCGTGCGCTCGCTCGGCGCGGTCGCAGCTTCCAGCTCGGCCAAGAGCAGCACGGCGCTAGCGCTCTCGGTGCTGCCTTTGGGGGCTGCCGTCAGCTGCTCGGCGAGCGCGGCCTTGGCGTTCTCGAGCACGCCGGGGTCGGGGCTGCTGACCGCTTCCCAAGCCAGCAGCCCCGCACGCGCGCCCAGCAAAGGTTGCGGCACGGACGCCGGTAGCAGCTGCAAAATGGGCTGATCCGCCGCCAAAACCGCGCTGACGGCGAGCCGCGGCGCCGGCGCTTCCACGCCCAAAGCCGCGAACCACAGCTCCTGCTTGCGATTCGAGTCCACCTGCGGCCGCTCGCCGCGCGGCATGTGCAAGCCGGCGGTCACGCCCGCCGACAGCGCCGCCGCGAACACGGCCAGCGGCTTTTGCTCCGGCAGCTCGCGCAGCACGTTGGCCAGAGCTTGGTAGCGCTCGCTGAAATCGCGCTCGAGCGTAGTCGGGTCCGAAGCTTGGGCCAAGGACGTGACCCACGGCACCACGTGCGCCAGGCCGATGTACGCCTCGGCCGAGAGCGCGTCGCGGCCGCCCCCCGACTGCCACGCCAGATCCATGTCGGTGAGCGCCGGGGTCAAGCCCGCGCGCACCGTAACCGCGTCGGCGCACAAGCGCGGCGAGCCGACTTGCGGCTGCAAACCGGGGCACGCGGTGCCTTCGGCGGCGACGACGGCCAGCGCCGCACCGACCCGAAGATCCGTCTTGGCTTTGCTGGCAACGGGAGCAAGCGCAGCGCGAGCGTCGGCGTAGCGCCCGAGCTCGAGCAACGCCCAAGCTTTGGCGGTGGGATCAGCTGCACTGCGCGCCTTGAGCGCTTGGGCGAGCCGTCGCACGCGCGCTTGCTCGGCGGCGCTCTCCGGAACGGCCTTGGCGGCGGCCGCGAAGGCTTGGTCGTCTTCGTCGAACGCGCAGGCCGCGGCCAGACGGGAGGCGACGGCGGGGCTGGGCTCGACGCCGAACCACGTTTCCAGTGTCAAACGGGCGATATCGGGCCGCTCGGCGGCGATGGCGGCCCGTTCGATGGCTGACAGCAACGCCGGCAGCTCCGCCGCGGGGCGGTTCGCCAGCTCGAGCACGCTGTCTCGGAGAAAATGCGCCGCGGCGCGCGCCGCCACGTCATGAGCCAGCTGCACCGCACGGCGTCGTTCGTCGTCCGTGCTCTGCGGCGAAGACTCGAAGGCGAGCGGCAACTCTTGGGTGGCCACGGAGGTGGTGGCCAGCGCCAGCAGCGCAACCGCCGCGCTGCCACCGGCTTTGAGGTGCAACAGCGGTACGGCCTGCGCCAAGTCACCGTGCAATAGCTGCTCCCGCTGATCGGGAGCGAGCGATTTCGCGCGCGTGTCGAGCACGGTTTGAGCGGCCGGCGGCAACAGCTCGAGCACCGGCGCCGGGCGAGGCGTGGCGCGCAGCAACACCAGCAACCGGTCCTTCGCGGGCTTGGGTGCCGGAGCCGCCACCTTGGGTGCCGGAGCCGTAGGTGCGACCGGCGGTGGAGGCGACGCGCAAGCGGCGGCCAACGTGAGGCACGACAGCGCCGTGGTCGAAAGGGAGAAAAGCCGGAGAGTGCGCATCAAAACCTGAAGCGCCCGAGGAAGTACAAGCTGCGGCTGTCGCCGTTGCCGTCGGGCCCGATCAGGTGGTGAAATCGCAGTGAAAAGCCGACGTCCACGTCACGCGCGACGTCGAACAACACGCCACCTTCGAGCGGCATCGCAAAGTGATCGAAGAAGCCGTCGAAGGGGCCGCCCACGCCGCTGCCCACGAACGGCACGACCACGTTGGTGGCCTGAAAATAGAACCAGAACGGCAAATCGAGGTCCTGGCGGTTGTTCAGGCGGCGGTTCGAAAAGCCGATGTACAGCGACGGATCGAAGACGAACGCCGTGATGTCTCCGATGTTCACCCGCCCGAGCACCCCGCCCTGCACGCCGATCATGAACGGATCGAAGCTGCGGATGGGCACGCCCGCGTGCAGATCGAGCTCGAACTTGTTCGAGCCGGTCAGGTAGTACATCAGGTCGAAGCCGGCGTCGTTGTACGGCTTGCCGCAGCCGTTCAAACACAGGCCTTCGCGGTGCGAGATGCCGATGGAAAGGTCGTCGCTGACCGCCCAATAGAAGTGCGGCGCGACGTGGACCGGTTTGAAGAACGCGTTGCGCGACGCGTTGATTTCCAACATCGCGGGCCGGGCCGGATCACCCGTCAGCTCGAACGAGCCCTTCGGCATCAGGAAGCTCTTGCGCGTCCATTCTTCGGCGCGCGCAGGACTTGCCGCCAACAAACAAAATAGGGCCAGGATGGCGCAGAAAGCTCGTTTGAAGCTCATCGGCCGCCATCCTAGTCGAGGGTGTTGGGTTGTCGACCTTTTCAGCCGGGCGTCAGCATGATCGGGTAAGAGACCGTGACGATGCCGCCCTCCGGGGTGGGGAACGAAAGGCCGTAGAAGGCGCTTGCGACGCAGGACTTCACTTGCGCGTCAGGCAGATCGCCGCCGGCCGACACGTTGCTGACCGCGCCATCGCTGCCAATCACGAAGCGCGCGACTACGCGACCTTCGAGGTTGGGGTTGGAGCGCAGGCCACCTTCGTAGCAGTTGCGAAAGCGGCCGAAGTTCTGACGCACGATGCGTTGAATGACTTCGGGCGGCAGGCGTCCGCTCACCTTCGTTACTCCGTCCGGCCGAATGCTGACCCCGTGCGGCTTGTAAGTGCCGCCGAGGCGCCCCATCGAGCGACCCGTGCCGTCGCCGCCGCAGTTGGTGCCCATGCAGGTACCGATACGACCAATTCCGATGCCCTCGCCTCTCCCGCCGCCGCCTCGCTCGAGGCCGGAGAGCCCCAAGCCACCCGTGCCTATGCCTTCACCGATGTTGGCGCTGTACATGTCGCCCCAAGCGTTGCTGGCATCCGGCCCCGTCGCCAAATCGGCGCCCCACGGTGAGCTCGGCGTGGCCGAGGCGTTCAACGTATTGAGCAGACCGATCGTGCCAAAGTCCCGGGCTTCGGCCAGCATTTCGGCGCGCGAAGCGACACGCTCGGCGGTCTCACCTTTGATGGCCATTCGTCCTGCGGTCTTGGCAGACGGGTTCCCTGCTTTGCCCTCGGGGCCCTTGTTGCGCTCCGCGGGCTCGCCTTTTTCTCCGCCGCCCGGCTGGCTCTCTTGCAGCTGCTCGGGCCGCTCGCGCTCCGCGCTCGCGTGCAGGTATTGCTGCATCAGCTCGAGGCGATCTTTGTCGAGCTCGTCGTCGGCGCCCCACGCCATGCTGGGCGTCAAGTACGCCAAAGAGGCGACCAACAGGCCTTGCAAGAGCGCCGCCGTACCCATGGTGGCCACCGCCGAGCGCTCCACGCCCAGCACCGCCCGCGGCACGCTCTCCGGCTTCTCGCTACCGGCGACGCGGAACGTCACGCCGGAAGCCTCGATCATCACGACGCGATCTTGGCGCAGCTCGATTCCGCGCGCGCCCAGCGCCACGTCCGAGCAGTCGACGACCAGGGCGCTCGCGTCCACGACGCGTCCCTTCTCCAGCACGCGCGGCGCCTCGTTGGCGCCAAACACGGCGAAGGGCGCCCCGTTGCGAATCGCCACGATCTCACGGCGTTCGGTGCCCAGGCGCTCGGAAGACAGCGCAAAGTCGACGTCCCCCGCCGCGCTGGTGCCCGCGCCACCACTACCGCCTACCTCCCCCACCGCATATTTGCGCGGCGGGGTCAGCTGCGCGACGGCCAGCACATTGCTGCCCCACAGCACCGTGACCTCGAGCGACTCGGCCAGGGCCGCGTTCGGATTGGCGAGCTCGACGACCGGCGCCTCCGGCTCGGCCTTCAGGAAGGGGTTGTGGGTGGCAGCAAATACACGATGGTCGAACACGGCTGGCGCGCCAGCCGCTGGATGCAGCGATGCCATAACGATTTCTCCTTGAATTGGATGACGTCGCCGCGCGGCCCGAAGCCGCGTTGTAAAGGCCGGCTTTGCCCGCTTATCGAGCTGCCGTCCCGAACGTCACGCCAAAACCAGACACGGCCGCCGTGGCAAAGTTCCCGCGACCTCGTGTTTTTCGCCCACACCGGCTTACTTGAGCACCGCCCCCGCTCTTTCGAACGCCCTAAACAAATGTGCGCAAGATGCCGTTCCGGATGTGGGTCAACAGAGCTCCCACGGGACACGGCGCGACGAAAAATCCAATCGGTAGGATGAAGTCGGCGTGTTACGGTTAAGGGTTGAAGGGCTGTTCTTGAACGACAACCGCAAGCTGGACGGCTATGAGGAAGAAAGTGACGATCGCACGGCGATTGTCAGCCTCAAAGAGCTCAAGGCCACTCGCAAGCAATCGAAAGATCGCCACCTGCTGGTGCGCGTGCGCGGCGCCGAGCTGGGCCGCGTCACGTTGCTGTCCCCGGAGGTCGTGCGCGTCGGTCGTAGCCAAGACTCGGAGCTATGGCTGTCCGACGACGGTGTCAGCCGCCGTCACGCCAGCCTGCATCGTGAAGGCGCTTCCTACATCGTCAAAGACGAAGGCAGCGCCAACGGCACCTTCGTCGGCGGCGTCAAGATCGACAGTCACGAGCTGCGCGACGGCGACGTGATTCAGTTCGGCCCCACCGCCGTCTTCCGCTACACACTCAGCGACGAGAGCCAAGAAGCGTTGCTGCGCCAGCTGTACGACGCCAGCGTCACCGACGCGCTCACCGGCGCGCACAACCGCGAGCACTTCGATACCCAGCTGCGAGCGGAGCTGTCGTACGCGCGCCGCCACAACACCGACGTCTCGCTGGTCATTTTCGACGCCGACCACTTCAAGAAGGTCAACGACACCTATGGCCACCAGGTCGGCGACGCGGTGTTGATGCAAATTGCCAACGTCGTGCGCGGCACGGTACGTAGCGAGGACGTGTTCGCGCGCTACGGCGGCGAAGAATTCGCGCTGGTGCTCCGCGGCATCGACATCGAGGGCTGCGGCGCCGTGGCCGATCGCCTGCGCGAGCGCATCGCCGCGCTCCAAATTCCAACCGAGCGCGGGCCGTTCAGCATCACGGTCAGCGCCGGCTGCGCCTCGCTCAGCACCAACACCGAGAAGACGCCCGAAGGGCTGATCGCGGTGGCGGACCGACGCCTGTACGGCGCCAAACACGCCGGCCGCAATCGCGTCGTGACCAGCGGCTGACCGGTCTCCCGGGCGCGCCTTGACTCCCCGACCAGCTAGGGGGAAGAGGCGCTGTGGAAGAGCCGCTCGCGCCGCCCGGCAACGCGCTCCGGCCGCGCTCGCTCGTCTACGCCGCGCTGGGCTTCTGCGCGCTGGTCGTGCTCATGGCCAGCGACGCCCATTGGGCGCTCAGCGTCCCGTGCGGCCTGTTGGCGGTGGCGGTGGCCGGCTTCGGCGGCTTGGATTTCGCCGGCTACTTCGACGACCCTGACTCGAGCGGCTCCGAGCTCGGAGACTTCTCGCTGCGGCTTTTGGGCTCCCGGTTGCTGGCGGTCGGCGCCGCGTCACTGGTTTGGGTGATGGCCCTGCGCTGGGTGGTGGCGGGGCTCTCGCCGCGCCTCAGTTGGTTGGCGCCCGTGGTGGTGACGGTCAGCTCGCTGGGCGGCGTGTTGGCGGTGGCGCGATTGTTGACGGCGTGGAGCCCCACCGGGCCAAGGCTGTGCGAGCGCCCGGGTTTGTGGCTCGTGCTGCTGGGTGTGGGCCTGTACGTGCCGCTGCTGGGCTGCTACTCGCTCCTGGATCCGTGGGAAACGCACTACGGGGAAGTGGCGCGCGAAATGCTGGCGCGCGACGACTGGATCTCGCTGTGGTGGGCGCAAGAAGGCTGGTTTTGGTCCAAGCCGGCCCTCGATTTCTGGCTTCAGGGGCTGTTCTTCGCGCTGCTCGGCGTGAAGTTTCGGCCCGACCAGATGCTGAGCGGTGCCGCGCACGGTTACTTGCCGCAACCGGAGTGGGCGGCGCGCATGCCGGTGGTGTTGCTGGCGCTCGTCGCCGTGTTCGCGCTGTATCGCTTCGTCTCCGCCGCGGTCGGCAAGCGCGCCGGGTTCTTGGCGGGGCTGGTACTGTTGTGTGCGCCGTACTGGGCCTTGCTCGCTCATCAGAGCATGACCGACATGCCGTACGTGGCGCCGCTCACGGCCGCGCTGTCGCTGTTCGGGCTGGGCCTACTGGCAGATCCGGAGCGATTGGCGCCGTCGTTCACGCTGCGGGTGCTCGGACGCAAGCTGCGCGTGTCGGCCGCGCACGGGCTGTTCATGTTGGTGCTCGCCAGCGCGCTGCCGCAGCTGACGTACTTGGTGTCGCGCAATTTGACGCTGCAAATCGTGGCGCCGCCTTACGGCTTTCGCTGGCACTTGGACGAGCTGTTCTCCGGCTCGGGGCTGGGCAATTGCGGGCTGCCCGGTAACGAAAGTTGCCGCATGGCGTCGCCGGTCAACGTGATGTTCCAGCCGCTGTTGGGCGCGGCGATCTTCGGCGCGGCGCTGGCGTATTTGCTGTGGCTCAACCGCGGCGAGCGGCGGCAAAAACGGCTGTACTACTTGGCGGCCTGGTACTTCGTGGCCTTGTCGGCGCTCGGCAAGGGCGCGCCCGGGCTGGTGCTGCCGGTAGCGGTGGCGGGTGCAGTGTTGGTGGCGCGGCGTGACTGGATCGAGCTGACGCGCGTCGAGCTGGCGAGCTTTGGCCTGATGCTCGCGGCGGTGTGCTTGCCCTGGTACGTGCAGGCGTACATGCGCCACGGGGAGCAGTTCACCGATCGGCTGCTGATTCACGACATGTACAAGCGCGCGTTCGTGCACGTGCACGACACCAACGCCGGCACCGATGTGTCGCTCCGCTACTATTTGTGGCAGCTGGGCTACGGGCTATTTCCGTGGACCGGGCTGGCACCGCTCGGTGTTGGGCTGGCGCTTTCGCGCGGCAGCGATGGCGACCGTCGCGCGCGCGATCTGGCGTTGATCGTGGTGATGTGGCTGAGCGTGGCGTTTGCGCTGTTCACGCTCTCGCTGACCAAGTTTCACCACTACGCGCTACCGTGTGCGCCACCCCTGGCGGTGGGAATCGGGCTTTTGCTGGAGCGAGCGCTGGCGGGGCGCGAGTTGCCAACCGGTTGGGCGCGCGTCCGTTACTTGTTCGCGTTGGCGATAGCGGCGCGCCTGCTGGTGTACGGCGGCATGCGTTTCCGCGACGGCAACCTGCTGGGCCGCGTGCTCGACGGCCAACCCGTACCGGGCGCGGTGGCCTGGCAAGGCGCGGCCGGCATTGCGGTCGGGCTGTTGATGGCCGGTTACGCGGAGCGCCGTTGGGGGCGCCCGGAGCCTGAAGATAGCGCCGACAGCGCCCTCCCCAGCCTGGCGGTGCTGGCGGCGGTGTTGACGCTGCTCGTCGCGCGCGACCTTTCCACCAGCGTGGACGGAGACGTGCCGGGCTCGGCGCGGCTGCTGCACCTCGTCACCTATAACTACAAACGACTGTGGCCGGAGACGCTCGACTTCGAAGCCGCGCAGTTTGGGTTCGGCGTCGCAGGCGCGCTGTGCTTGGGCTCGTGGTTGGTGCCGCGCCTGCGCCGGGCCGGCACGGTGCTGCTGGCGGCGGTGGGGGTGTGGTTCTGCGCCTTCACGCTTTGGAGTTACTTGCCGGCGCTGGCCCCGCACTACGGCCAGCGCGAGCTGTTGCTCACCTACTACCAACGAAGGCATGGCCCGGAAGAGCCGGTTTGCGCCTACCAGATGAACTGGAAGGGCGAAAACTTCTACACCGGCAACCACCTGCCCGCCTTCGTTTCGACCGGCGCGAAATTCAAGAAGTGGCTCAAGGCTCAGCGCAAAGCGGGCACCAAGGTGATCTACTTTTTGACCGAGCACGGCCGCCTGGGCACCCTCAAGAGCGAGCTTGGCCCCGGCTTCCACTCACAGCCGCTGACCGACAAAGCGCTGAACAACAAATTCACGCTCGTACGCAGCGAGCTCGTCGACGTCCCGGCCGACAACGCAACCGAATGATTCGGCGTTCGGCCGCGGTCAACGACTCATCAAATCTTCGGGCTGCCGCGCCGCAGATCCCTTGCAGAAACTCCCGTGGCGTCGCAAGGCCACCCTGCGCGATCGCTTTGGGCTGCTGTCGCGCTGACGAGTCGCGGCGAGACCCTCCGGGATTTCACAGGAAGGGCAGGAGGGCAGAAGGGCAGAAGGCGAGAGAGAGGAACGCATTTTTGTTTTTGGGGGACCAAAACCAAAAATATTTCCCTCGAACGCCACAAGCCGACGCGCTGACCCGCTCCCCAAGGGCCGTCGGCGGCAGCGCGACCCCCAATTATCTGCTCTGCTTCCGTTCCCTTTTGCCCTTCTGCTCTTCTGACCTTCCTGTGAAATCTCGCTCGTGCGAGGTGGCCTTGCGCCGCTACAGAAGCTTCTGCGATTCGGGCTGCGGGTTGGCAGCCCCACGAGTCAAGGTGGTCTCAGGTGCCGGCGGTTTCGTAGTCGACCATGCGCACGCCGCGGCGGGCTTTGTCGGCTTCGGTGGCGGCGCGCACGCTTTCGTACAGCTTGACCACGTCGGTCTTGATGTTCAAGACGTTGAGCTCCGGCGTCGTTTTGTCGAAGGTCTTGAGCAGCAGGTTGCCGGTGCCCATGATGCGTTGACCAAACGGGCGCTCGACCGTGTAGTCGGCGACGCGATAGAGGTCGATCTGCTCCAGCTTCTTCGAAAGCACGCCGGTTTCGACCACGATGCGGCGGCTGGTGATGCGGTAGGTTTTCCCCATGGTCTGGAACCAGCGCACGAGCAGCCACAGCCCCAGCGTCAAAATCGCGGCCAGCAGCGTGGTGAAGCTCGGCACCAGGGCCGCGCGGCCTTCGAACAGCACCTCTTCGCCATCGTGAGACGCCAGCGTCACGCTTGCCATGTCGTGATCGAGTAGCACGACTTGAGCAAGGTTGGTGGAGCGGCTACGATCTTCACCTATGCCCAGCCGGCCCGAAGTGCGCATTGCCTTATTCGGCATGAAGGGCGCCGGCAAAACTACGCTCCTTGCCAGCTATTTCGGCAATCAGCAGCGCAACGCTTTCGAAGAGCGCCACGGCTACCGGCTGGAGGCGGCCGACGCGGCCCAGGGCAGCGTACTTTTGTCACGCTACTACCGGCTGGAAGGGGGCGACTTTCCGATCGGCACCGACGGCTTCGACACCCTGCGCTTCGGGCTCAAGGTGCACGAGCTGCCGACGCCGAGCCTGGACGTGGTTTGGTACGACTACCCCGGCGGCTGGTGGGAGACGGCGCCCAGTGACGAGGCCGAGCGCGACGCGCGCCGCCGTGCGCTCGAGCTGTTGCTCGACAGCCATGCCGCCATCCTGCTCATCGATACGGAGCGCTACCTCAAGGAAGGTCTCACCTACGTCCGCAGCTTGCTCGACCAATTCCGCGCCGAGATCCGGCGCATCGTGAACGAGCTGTCGGCGCTGGGCAAAGCGCCTGATTTTCCGGAACAGTGGCTGATCGCTTTTTCCAAAGCCGATTTGCTGCCCGAGCGCACGACCGCGCTCACGCTCGCGCAAGAGCTGCGTGAAGGGGCCGCCGATCAGCTGCTGGGCGTGCAGAAAGCGGTGGGCGGGTCGAGCAGCTTCGGTCAAGAATTCTTGCTGCTGAGCGCGGTGCGCGGCGACGGGCGGCGCGTGCTGGACGCGCACCAAAGCCTGGGTTTGACCACGATTGCACCGCTGGTGCTGCTGGGCGCGCTGTCGCGCGTGGCCGAAAAAACGGGGCGCGGCCGGGTGTGGGGCACGCTCGCCACTGCGCTCGACGTCATGCGCGGCTTGACCGAGGTCATCGACAAGCTCGACGACTTCTTGCCCGGCAAATACCGCGTGCTCACCGTGTTGATCAAGGCGCTGCGCACCAAAGAAGGGTTGACGGTCAGCGCCGAAAAGCTGCGTGAACGACAAAAATCCGCCGCGCACCGTGGCCGCGCCCTGGACGCCGCCGCCTACGCTTTGCGCGCGGAGCTGGCCAGCCCCGACACCGAGCGCGCCTACTTCAAGACCAGGCTCACCGATGGCTGAGCCGCTCCGGTTGCGCCTGAGCGACGTGCTCTATCGCACGCGTGGCCGTGACTGGGACTATGCGTTCTTGCTGCAGCCGGAGCCGCTGCTGGGCGAAGGCTGGTACGCGCTGCATCGGCGCATTTTCGCCAACGTGGAGCCCAGCGCCGAGCCGGTGCTGTTGCGAGGCGCGCTCGGCATCGGCGCGGGTCATCCGTTCTTTGCTACCGCTTTTACGGACGCCCAACGCCGAGATTCCCAGGCGCGGCCAATCGCGCACTACATTGCGTGGTTGGGGCCGGCCGCCGACCGCGCGCCTGGCCAGAGCTTCGGGCCCGGGTTGGTGCAGGCGCTGGGCGCGGCTCTGGACAGCGTGTTCGACCTCGAGCCCGATGCCGTGAAACGCGGCGAAACCAAGGCCCTCGATAGCCTGCTACGCGCGCGCTTTCGGGCCGCGCTGCCCGCCCCCGAGCTCAGCATCGACGTCCGCGACGAGCCCCCACGGGCGCTGCGTTGGCTGGGCACGCTCGCGCCGTAACCGCTTCGCACCTACGCAAAGCGTCGGGAAGGCGCGTCAGTCGTCGTTGGACTTGAAGACGGCCTCGAAGTCGCGATCCATGACCGTCTTGCGACCGGCCGTGCCGGCGTGCCGAATGGCCTTGTCGCACAGCTTGCGCAAATGCGCGCTCAGCACGTCCATCGCACCGTCCGACGTGCTCATCCCGGAGCGCGCTTTGACGTAGGCCTTCAGCTTCGACACCACGACCAGCACGTCTTTGGGCAAGCCGTCGTCCGACAGCCCCACGATGCGTCGCGCCTTGTCTGCTTCTTCCGCCATCTCGGTCGCTTTCTCTTCTTCGGCCAGCTCGGCCAGGTACTGCTCGAGCGTGGGCGCCTTCACCGGCTCGGCCCAGGCGTCGCGGTGGCGCATCATCGGTACATGTGCGTCCCAACACGACACCGAGCAGAAGAACAAGGCGGTGCGCTTGCGGTTGCAGGTCGAAACGCTGCAACGATAGTAGTCAGCGGCGAACGCGATCGGGCGCTTGCACTCGCTGCACAGCTTGAATTGTGGAGGCGTCTCGGCGCTCACCTGGTGGACCCAACGGCGAGCTTGCCCGAAAGGGGCCCGGGCGGAAAGCGCGGCGACGCGATCGGCCGGTGTGCTTGCGATTCCGGTATTTCCCCCGCACAATCGCGGTTGGCCGCCGGGATGCCATGAAGAAAACCGTCGCGTTCGGAGAAGTGTTGCTCAGGCTCAGCCCCCCGGGCGACGAGCGCTTCATGCAGTCGCCGGTGCTGGGCGCAACCTTCGGCGGTGGGGAGGCGAACGTGGCCTTGAGCCTGGCCGGCTTGGGCTTGGAGAGCCTGTTCATCACGCGTCTGCCCAAGCACGCCATCGGTGACGCGGCGTTGCGCGCACTGCGCTCGGAAGGCGTTCAGACACAGCACATCGCGCGCGGGGGCGAGCGCCTCGGCATCTACTACGCCGAGGGCGGCGCCCACCCGCGGGCCGCCACCGTGGTCTACGATCGCGCTCACTCTTCCATCACCGAGCTCGAGCCGACAGGGGTGGACTGGAACCGCGTGTTCACCGGCGCGCATTGGTTTCACGTCAGCGGCATCACGCCCGCGCTCGGACCCAAACCGCAAGCTTGCACTCTCGCCGCCTTGGAAGCCGCCAAACGCGCTGGCGTCACCGTCAGCTTCGGTGTGCACTACCGCGCCAAGCTGTGGTCCCCGGAAGAATCTCAGCGCGTGCTCCGGCCCCTGCTCAAGTTCGTCGACATCGTGTTCGCGAACGAGGACGACATTCGCTACGGCTTGGGCGTCGTGCGCAGCCGCGACGAGCGCAGCGGGGAAACCGGAAGCACCGAGAGCTATCGTCAGCTGTCGGAGCGCGTGGCGACCGAGTTCGGCATACAAATGGTGGCTATGACCCTGCGTGAGCGAGACGCGGCCGGCGAAAGCACCTGGAGCGGCATGCTGTACGAGCACGGCAGCAATACGCTGTTCGAGTCGGTGCGCTACCCGGTGTCGACGATCGAACAAATAGGCGCCAGCGACGCCTTCACCGCCGGCTTGATTTACGCTGTTCTGGCGGGGCGCTCGGCGGAGCGGGCGTTGGCTTTCGCGGTCGCGGCGGGCGCCCTCAAGCACACCATTCCCGGTGACTACAATCGCGTCTCGGCGGCCGAGATCGATCGATTGGCGACCGGCGAAGCCAGCCTTCAGCGCTGATGAAAGTGCGCTTCGAGCGCGTCCAGCAGCCCTTCCACCGTGTACACCGAGGCTTGCACGGTTGGCTCGAGACCGACCCCGGCTAGCGCTTTGCTCGTGACCGGACCGATGCTGCACAAAGCGATGCGCGACAGCAGCTGCTTGGCGTTCGGCCCCAGCGCCTCCAGCGTCGAAGTGACGGTCGAGCTGGACGTGAACAGGATGGCGTCGGCGGTGCCGGCTTCGATGCGGTCCGCCAGCTCCGCGCCCGAGCTTTGGAGCGGCTTGGTCTCGTAAGCGACCACCACGTCGACCTCGCTGCCGCGCGCGCGCAGCGCGTCGGGCAAGGCGTCACGCGCCGTGAGCGCGCGCAGCAAGAGCACGCGGCGCGGCGTTCCCTCCGCCAGCACCGCGGCGGCCAAGCCTTCACCCACGAACTCTTGCGCCACCACGTCGGCCTTGATGCCAAGGCGCAGCAAGGCTTCGGCGGTTTTGGGCCCCACGACGCCGACCTTGGCCGCCCCGAACGCGCGCGCATCTGCGCCCGAACGCGTCAGCTCCAGGCGCAGCTGCTCGACCGCGTTGGAGCTCGTGAAGAGCACCCAATCGTAGCGCGACATCTCGGCCGCGGCGCGCGCCAAGCGGCCAGCATCGGGAGGCGCCACGATCTCGATCATCGGCAAATTGACCGGCATGGCCCCGCGTTCACGCAGCGCTGCGGCCGTGTCGCGCGCCTGGTCGACGGCGCGCGGAATGACCACGCGCTTGCCCGAAAGCGGCCGCGAATCGTACCAGCTCAGCTTTTCGCGCAACGTCACGACCTCGCCCACCACGATGATGGACGGATTCTTCAGGCCGGCTTCGGCGGCCGCGTCCGCGATGCGCTCGAGCGAGGCGGTGACGACTCGCTGCTCGGGCCGCGCGCCCCAGTGAATCACCGCCGCCGGCGTGCTGGGTGAGCGGCCGCCGTCGATGATGGCTTGGGTGATCTCGCGAATGCGCCGCATGCCCATGAGCACGCAAATGGTGTCGGTGGCGGTGGCGAGCTTCTTCCACGACTCGGGCGACCATTCTTTGCCGGCGCGATCACTGCCGGTGATGAACGTGACGCTGGCCGACATTTCGCGATGCGTGAGCGAGATGCCGGCGTAGGCGCTGGTGGCCACGGGAGACGAAACCCCCGGCACGATCTCGAATTTGACGCCCGCGTCGACCAGCGCCAGCGCCTCTTCGGCGCCGCGCGCGAACATCAACGGATCGCCGCCCTTGAGCCGGACCACGCGCTTGCCCTGACGCGCCAGCTCGATCATCTGCTGAATGATGGCGGCCTGCGCGGCGCTGTCTTCGCCGTAGCGCTTGCCGACGTTGCGCTGCTCGGCCTGGGTACAATGTTCGAGCAACGCCGGATGGGCGAGCGCGTCGTAAAGCACCACGTCGGCTCGCGCCAACACGGCTTGGCCGCGCACCGTGATCAAGCCGGGCTCGCCGGCTCCTGCTCCAACGAGCCAAACCTTTCCTGGGGCCTGCGGCATCACCCCCAACACTTACGACGAATGGGCGAGAAAAAGGGGCCGTGGCGTCGCGCCCCCGAGCCAGCGCGCAACTAGCGTCAGAGGAAACTGCCTAAGACATTGTTTTTATTATATATTCAGCAGAAGTATTGACCGCGAGTCCGAACAGCCGATGATTGTCGCACCCTGTACGTGCGTGTGACCCCCAAGGCGACAAGGTAGGACTTTTCATGCAGGTCGAAGTCGGCAACAGCGCACCGAGTGACCGTTGGTTCGTCACCAACGGAGTCGTGGCCGTGGGGCCCGTGACGTTCGAGCTGGTGTTGCGCGGCGTGGCGACGGGGCGCATCTCGACGTCGTCGTTCGTGCGGCACGAGTCGTGGCAGGTCTGGCGGCGGCTGGACGAGATGGAATCGCTCAGCGCCGTACACCGGCGGAAGACCATCGAGGATCTGGCAACCGCCAGCGCCGGCGTCGAAGAGCGCGCGCGCAGCATCTTCAGTGAGCCGCCGCCTCCGCCCAGCGGTGAAGAGCTGTCCTCGCGCCCGGTTAACTTGGAGCCGGCCCAGCGCAAGAGCTTCCGGCCGGTGTCGGTGGACCCGGTTGGGGTGCTGTCCAACGCCGGCGAGCTGCAAGATGCGCTGCTGCTGACGGTGTCGACCGCAGTCGCGGCCGCCGCCGCGGACGTGGGGCTGGTGCACCGCGTGCGCGGGGACTTGAACGCGGCCGTCACCGTCGGTGGCCACGGCCCGGGGACGGAGATGCTGCTTGGCGAGCGGCTGTCGCGCGAAGATCCGACCCTGGTCGCGGCCCGCAGCGGTCGCACGGTGCTGAGCGAGCCCATTCCAGGCGACGTCGGCCGTTACATGATCGGCCGCATCGAGCGTTGCTTGCCCGATCCAGCGAGCGTTGCGATGGTGCCGTTGCTGCTCTACGGGGAGCTGGTCGCGATCTTCGAGGTTGGCCGCCGCAGCCGTCCGTTGCGCGCACACGAGGTCGCGCGCATCGAGAACGTGGTCGAAGCGCTGGCCGAACGTACCGTCGTGATGGGCTGGCTAGATTAAGCGGATTTTTCCGGCATTCACGAGCTTCCGGGTGGGGCCACCTCGCCCAACCCGACGCCACTCCTGACCGCCGGCGCAACCGTTGCGCGGCGCTAATTTTGCGCCTCACATTCTGAGTCGAGCTGAGCCGACTGCGTCGGAATGTCGCGCTATCTTCGGATAGAAGAGTTGCCCAACCGGGTGCTCTGCGGACGGAGCGCAGGAATAGGGTGAAAACGGAACACTCGGGTCGCAGTGAAGGATTGGCGCAAGCGGGGCTGGCTCATGACGAGCAGCGGTACCGTGAGCTGTTCGAAAGCGCGCCCGACGGAATCTTCATTGCGGGGCCCGATGGGCGGTACACCGACGTCAACGCGGCGGGGTGCCGTCTACTCGGCTACTCGCGCGAGGAGCTCATCGGGCGATCCATCGCCGAGTTCGTCGCCCCCGAGGACCTGACCCGCCAAGCATCGCTCAAGCGGCACGTTCTGGAAGGCGGGATGGAAGTGTCGGAGTGGCGACTCCGCCGCAAAGACGGCACGTTCGTGACCGTGGAGCTCAGCTCCAACGCGTTGCCCGACGGGCATTTGCGAGCGTTCGTGCGCGACCTCACCAACCGCAACGCCGCCGAGGCGGCCCTTCGCCTGTCCGAGGCCAAGCTCTCGGGCATCGTTTCCTCGTCGCCCGACGCCATCATCTCCGTCGACGAAGCGCAGCGCATCACGATGTTCAACGAGGGCGCAGAGAGCATGTTCGGCTATTCGAGGGCCGAGATGATTGGGGCCGGACTCGAGCAGCTCATGCCCGAGCGCTTTCGGCAACGCCACCACGAGCACGTGCAGCGATTTGCCGACGGGCCCAATAGCGCGCGTCGCATGGGGACGCGCAGCGTGGAGCTGTATGGCTTGCGCAAGAACGGCCAGGAATTTCCTGCCGACGCCGCCATTTCGAAGATCGAGGTGGGCCGCGAACGGCTGCTCACGGTGTCGTTGCGCGACGTCACCGACCGCAAGCGTATCGCGGACGAGGAGCGGTTGCTGGCGGAGGTCGGCCGCATCTTGGTCGAGGCCGGACCAGACTACGAGCGCCTGCTGGGCGATGTCGCCAATGCGCTGGTACACGGTCTGGCCGATTGGTGCAGCGTCGACATCGTTCAGGCGGGAAATATCCGTCGATTGAGGTTGGTTCATGCGGACCCGGCCATGGCCGCGACTTGTGAAGCGCTCGAGCGCTATCCCGCGATTCGCAAACAGCCGACGCCGATCGCCGAGGTGCTGGAGACCCGTGGCCCGGTACTGATGAGCGAGCTTCCAGCGGGCTGGCTGGAATCCATCGCCGAGAGCGAAGACCATCTGCGGCTGATGCAGGCCTTCGATCCCGGGTCTTTCATCGTCGTGCCGCTGCTGGCGCGCGGGCAGACCCTCGGTACGTTGGGCATCGGCGCGTCACGCGCGTCGCGCCGCTACGGTACCGAAGATCTGCGGCTCGTCGAGCAACTGGCCAGCCGTGTGGCGCTGGCGGTGGACAATGCCCGGCTGCACGAAGATCTGGAGCGAGCGGTGCGCGCGCGAGACGAGGTGCTGGGCATCGTTGCCCATGACCTGCGAAGTCCGTTGAACTCCATCGTGCTGCACGCGCAGGTGTTGCGACGCCAACACGACGCTCCTCGCTCGATCGAGAGCATTCGCAACGCCGCCGGGCGCATGAACGCACTGATTCAGGACCTCTTGGACGTGGCTCGTCTCGAGGCGGGCGAGCGCTTGTCCATCAGCCACAAGCCGGTGGACACGGCGAGCTTGCTGGCCGAAGCCGTCGAGCAACAGCAGGCGGCGCTCTCCGAAAAACAGGTCACCTTGGAAATGAACGGCGAGCCAGCGTCGGTTTGGGCCGACCGCGTTCGCCTGCTCCAGGTTCTCGACAACCTGCTCGGCAATGCGCTGAAGTTTTGTCGCAGCCGCATTTCTTTGGGGGCAGCTCGGAAGGACGGTCAGGTGCGGTTTTGGGTAGCCGACGACGGCGCGGGCATCGCCCCCGAGGCCCTCTGTCACGTGTTCGATCGCTTCTGGCAGTCGTCGCGAGGCGACCGGCGCGGGGCCGGGCTCGGCCTGTCCATCGTCAAGGCCATCGTGGAAGCCCACGGCGGGCGCGTCTGGGCCGAAAGTCAGCCCGGTGTGGGCACGCAATTCTATTTCACTCTGCCCGAGGCGGCTATCGATACGTGATCGTGTCCGCTTGCGCCGAAGCGCGCGAACCGCGATCGTACGGCCATGACTGAGCCCCTCCGAATCGGCGTCATCCTGGGCAGCACGCGGGTCGGGCGCTTCGCCGACAAACCGGCAGAATGGCTGATGGGGCTGGCCGCAGAGTGCGAGGGCGCGACCTTCGAGCTCGTCGATCTCCGCGACTACCCGATGCCGTTCTTCGACCAGCCCAAGTCGCCCCTGCGCGAGCCATCGAAAGACCCGGCGGCGCAGCGCTGGGCGCGAAAGCTGGCTGAGCTCGACGGCTTCGTGTTCGTGACCGGCGAGTACAACCACGGCGTGCCCGCCGTGCTCAAGAACGCGCTCGACCACGTCTACGCAGAGCTCAACCGCAAGCCGGCCACGTTCGTCGGCTATGGCAACGCCGGCGGCGCGCGCGCCATCGAGCAGTTGCGCTCGAGCCTCGTCGAGCTGCAGGTGGCGCCACTGCGTGGGGCCGTGCACCTCAGCCGCGAGCAATTCGTCGGCATCTTGCTCGACGGCAAAACCTTCGCGGATTTTCCGCCCCTCCGCCACGCCGGCCAAGCCATGCTGAGCGAGCTGGTCTGGTGGGCAGAAGCCTTGCGCGCCGGCCGACAGCGCCCCTTCGACGTTGCGTTGGTCTTTCACCGTTGAAGGCAGCTTCGGCGGCCTCGGTTCGCCCTCTCAAAAATGGCAGCTCGCTTCGAGCAGGGGGCTCGGAACCGCTGTTTGGCCTCGCCAATTGCGATGCGCAGCTTCACCTACCTGCGCTAGCCCCTTAACTTCATTGAAATGTAGACGTCTTGCTGATGGGGAGTCCTCATTGGCGAGTCGACCAGTTCGAAGCACAGAGAAGTCCATGCGCGTGCTAGCGCTGGCCGTGCTTGCCATCGGCTGCGGTGACGACCATGCGGCCCCGGCGCGCAGTGAAGGCGGAGACACCACGGGGGTGGTGGCGGCCGACGCTTGTGCCACACCTCGCGAAGGCTGTGCCTGTGACGAGGAGGCAAAGGTCGTCGATTGCGGAGTGGTCCAGGAGAAGACCAACTCCTACGTACTGTGTCAGCACGGCTCACGCGCCTGCGTGGACGGAGCCTGGAGCAGCTGCGAGCTGAATGGTGAGACGGCGATGGTGCCGTCCCCGGATGCGCCCGATCAGAAGCACACGCTCGGCTTGGGCACGACCGCCAGCTGCGCCGCCGAAAACGCTTGCGACCCGTTTTGCCAAGCCATTGCGGATGACGCGGTAGGGCTCACCCCCAATCCGGCCACCGGCGTTCAGGCGACGCCAACCGGCCTCACGCTGATCCAACACCCGCTACCGCCCGCGCAGGCCTGCACCGCGCTGACTCTCACCCCGACGAGCCCGATCGCGCTCACGGTCACGCAGCTTTCGCCGCTCTCGCCCAGCACGCTGCAGCTGACCGCGGCATTGACGCCGAGCGGCTGTTACCCGGGGACCCCGCCGGTACTTTGGGCAATCGATCGCTTCGACATCGCTACCATCAACAGTGGTCTTTTGACCCTGGTGTCGCCTATCGGCGGTCCCATCACGGTGACGGCTTACTCGGGGTCGCTGAGCGCGACGGCGACGGTCAACGTTCAGGTCAACGTGCTGGACGTGAGCCGGGCTCCGGCAGGAACTTCCAGCTCGTTTCCGCTCGCCACCGGCACGGCGGACACGGCCACGATTCTCTACCCTTACGCGGCGACCGTGTTCCCGCTCGGCCTTCTGCCCCCGCTCCTACAGTGGCGCTATGGCACGGCGGGAGCGGCGCAAGCGGTGAAGGTGTCGCTGCGCTATCCGGCGAGCGGATCTTCCTTCAACTGGTCCGAAATCGTCCCGGAAAACGAGACACTGATCCTCAACCCGCCGACGAACACCATCACCCTCGCCGGCGGCCCACGCGCGTCGATTCCGACCGCGGTCTGGAAGGCGTTCGAGCAGACGGCCAAAGGCAACACCGGAGCGATCGTGTTGCAGCGCTTGACCACCGGCAGCGTGCGCCGCGCCGAGATCAGCACCAGCCTCACCTTCGCGACCAATCAGCTGAAAGGCACCGTCTACTACCAGTCGTACGGCACCAACGTCGTCCAGAACTATGGCACGACGCTCGGCGCTCAGAGCATTGGTGGCGGCATTCGCTTCGGCGCCGCAACGTTGTCGATTCGGCCCGGCGATACCTATCCGAGCGCCGCAGCGGGCTATACCAGCGCGTCGGACGGCCCCGGTTGTCGCGTTTGCCACTCCGCGTCGGCGAACGGCAACGCGCTGGTCACCAACGCCAGCGGGTTCATTTCTTACCTGTTCAAGCTCGGAACCGACCCGGCCAGCGGTGGCACCGCCTTTTCGGGCACCGACGGGCGCTACGCTTGGCCCGCGCTCTATCCGGACGGCACGTTCCTGTTCTCGGGCTCCGGTCCGTCCAGCAACTACAGCTCGACGGCGCCCCCCGGCGGCCTGGACGGTAGCGACAGCGGCTCGCTGGGCAACAAGCTGTACTCGACCGCTTCGGCAACGTTCGGCGCCACCGTGACGAGCTCGGGCATCCCGAGCGCGCTCCGCGCCACCCTGCCCGTGTTTTCGCCGGATGGAACGAAGTTGGCGTTCAATCACTACGGAGGCACGGTCGGCACCGTCGTCGGCGACAAGCGCTCGATCGGGATGATGGATTTTGCCAACAGCACCAAGACCTTCTCCAACTTCCGCCGTCTGGTGACCGAGCCGAGCACGGCCTGCTCGGCTGCTTTTGGCAGCAGCGATCCGTGCACCGATGTTTGGCCGACGTTCTTGCCGGACAACAGCGGCGTCGTTTACGAGCGCGAAATCTTCAACAACGGCCGCGTTTCGGGCTCCAACCACTCCGACTTCGGCGGCACGCGCTCGGGTTGCGACGGCACCGGCGTGTGCGGTGACAACGGCATGCGCGGAGAGCTGTGGTGGGTGACGACGGCGGCAACGCCGGTCGCTGCTCGCCTGAATCGTGCCAACGGACTGGACGCGGCCAACGCCGTGTACCTGCCCACCGATACTCATACCGGCAACCTGAACGGCATCTGCGAAGCGGGCGAGAGCTGCGCCGAGTACAACCCGGCTTCGGGTGGCAACGACAACTGGCTGTGCGAGACCGGCGAGACTTGTATGGAGTACGCCGCTGGCAGCGGCAACCACAACTACGTCTGCGACGCGGGCGAGCAATGCGCCGAAGATCAATCTTCGCACACGGCCGCCAACGAGGCCGTGCTCAACTACGAGCCGAACGTCAATCCGCAAGCGGTGGGCGGCTATCAATGGCTGGTGTTCACGTCGCGGCGGCGCTTCGGCAACGTGGCGACCATGAACCCGTGGTGGAGCGACCCACGCTTCAAGCCGATCGGCGGCCAATTCGGGGCGACGCCCAAAAAGATCTGGGTGGCCGCGATCGATCCGAACGCCGCTTCCGGCAGCGACCCTAGCCACCCGGCGTTCTATCTCCCGGGCCAGGAGTGGCTCTCGGGCAACTCGAAAGCGTACTGGGTGCTCGACGCGTGCAAGGCCGCCAACGCCAGCCGCACCACCGCCAACGAGTGCGAAAGCGATTTGGATTGCTGCGGGGCGCCGACGACCTCGGTCTGCAGCCTGCAAGAGCCCATCGCCAATCCGGTCAAGCGGCACTGCATTCCCAAGGTGTCGGTTGGCTGCATTGCCGACAACGCGGCGACCGCCTGCACGTCGCACGCCGAATGTTGCGGCTTTTCCAGCGGCTCACGCTGCGCCAACGGCACCTGTCGATTGCCGACGCCGCTGTTGGTCTATGGCCCCGGCACTTTCACGCGGGACTTCGTGGCCGCGTGTGGCACGGGGAAAAAGCCGGTTTGGCAAATGGTGCAGTGGAAAGCCACCGTGCCGGCAACCTCGTCCATCGCTTTCACGGCCGCGTCGGCCGACACCCTCGCCGGGCTTTCGACCGCCACTACCGTGGCCGCGGGTCAGGCCACGACCTCCACCGTGGGCAGTGCCTGGGCGAGCAACTCGGTGAACTTGAACACCAACCTCGTCGCCATTGGAGTTGGCTCGCGGACGTACTTGCGCGTCACTAGCTCCATCCAACCTTCGACGGATCTCTTGTCCACGCCGAACTTGAGCAACTGGCGAGTCGTCTATGATTGCCTGGACGCGGAATAGCTGGCTCTTGGTGGGCGCGCTCGCGTGCCTGGCTTGCTCGGGTGGTAGTCGAGCCAGCGGCGTGTTGCCGGCAAGCGGCGGCGGCGGCGGTTCCAAGAGCATCGCGGCGTCCCCCACGCCGGACGGCGGAGACGAGTCGACGGGTGGCGCGGGCGACGGCGCTGGTGACGCTACTCCACAAGGTGACAGCGGAGCCAGCGGAGGCGACGACGAAGCCGGCGGCGCGCCGGGCGCGGCCGGACAAGGCGCGGCCGGTGAAGCTTCGACGGGCGGCGCCGCACCCTGGATGGAGCCCGAGCACGAACCGGTTTGCGTGCCCGCGGGGGAGCTGACGAATGCCAAAAAGCTGGCGATTTCGACCGCCGACGTGGACCAGCTCGGTGGTATCTCGGCCGACGAGCTGGTGATCGCCTGGACCGTCGTCGCCGGTGAGGAAGTGACGCTCCACTATGCGCAACGCGCGGACCTCGCGGCGGAGTTCGCCGCGCCACGTACCGTCACCATCCCCGCCGCGTCCGATTCGGTGTCGCTGTCGGCCGACGGCCTGCGTTTGGTCTACGTCAACGCCGACCGCAAAGCCTTCGGTCAGCTCGTGCGCGACACGGCGGACGTGCCGTTCGAGCTCGTCGACTCCCAAGATTTCGCTCTAATCCTGGAGTCGACGGCGCTGTTCGCCGCCGACGAGTACGTCGGAGACCCGGTGCTGGGTCCCGACAACTCGAGCTTCGTCTACTCGCGCTACGGCGCAGGCCGGCACGCCACGCTGCTGTTGAGTGAGCGCTTCTCGCCCTTCGCGCCGTGGCCGGAGGGCAGCCCGCTGCCGGTGACGGCAAAGCTGGAGGCGACGGAAGCGGGCCGGCTGCGCCCCACCGCCGTATCGGTCGATCTCGAGACCCTGTTCTTGTGGGACTCCGTCGCCGGCTCGCAACGGGTCGCGGTTCTGGGACACGACACCCGTACGTACGACCTCAGCCTCGACCTGGGAGACGCGCGCGGAGCTGCCCCCAACGCGGCCTGCACCCGCGTGTTCTACGATTCTGCCGGCGACCTGTGGACCGCTGACTTCGGCAAGACACCGTAGGGGCAGGGCTGGGCTTGTGCTACGCGCTCGCTCATGAACCGTACCCCACGCGAGCCTGACGCGGCCGGGCGCGAGCCGCAGGGTGCAATCGGCGTGTTCGATTCGGGCTTTGGCGGCCTCACCGTGCTGAAGGAGCTGCGCGCCCGCCTGCCTCAGTACGACTACCTGTATCTCGGCGACAGCGCGCGCGTACCCTACGGCAATCGCAGCCACGACATCGTCTACGAGTTCACGCGCGAAGCGGTGTTCGAGCTATTCGCCCGCGGCTGCCCGGTCGTGGTCTTGGCGTGCAATACCGCGTCGGCTCGTGCGCTCCGCCGCATTCAGCAAGAAGACTTGCCCAAGCACGCGCCGGACCGCCGCGTGCTCGGCGTCGTGCGCCCTTCGGCCGAGGCCCTGGCTGGTTTACCGCCCGGCGCAGTGCCGGGTGTCACGCCTCCAGCCAACCTACGCGGGACCGTGGCCGTGCTGGGCACGGAGGGCACCATCGCGTCGAATTCTTACGGGCTCGAGCTGGCCAAGCTGGCGCCGAATCTGCGGTTGATTCAGCGAGCCTGCCGCTTGTGGGTGGCGTTGGTGGAGGCGGGCGAGACCGAGAGCGTCGGCACCGACTACTTCATCGAAAAGGATATTGCCCCGCTGTTCGCACGCGAAAGCGACTCGCCATCGCGCGTGCTGCTCGGTTGCACCCATTACCAATTGTTGCTCCCGCGATTGCGCCGCCTCGTGCCGGCCGGGGTCGAGATTGTCACCCAGGGGCCGGTGATCGCGGAACGCCTGGAAGATTGGCTGGCTCGCCACCCCGAGATGGAGGCTCGCCTCGGCCGAAACGGCGACTGGCAGTTGCTCACCACCGATGAGCCGGGATGGTTCACGGCATTCGGTGAACGAGTGCTGGGCGCCAGCTGCCCAGCGACGAAGATCCGGCTGCAGCCGTTTCGGCCGTAGCTACGACGCTAGCGCGCAGCCAGCTCGAGCGCGCCCTAAGCGCTCCGAACCGTGGGACCCCTAGCCGACGAGCGGGGCGAAGCCGCCGAAGATCATGCGCTTGCCGTCGAAGGGCCAGTCTTTCGGATCTTGCTGCATGCGCGGATCTTTCATGACTTTTTCCATGATCTGATCGCGCTGCTGTCGCGACTCGTACACGACCCAGCTGAAAACGACGACCTCGTCGTCTTTGAGCTGAACGCTTTGCGGAAACGACGTGAGCTTTCCGGGTTTGACGTCGTCACCAACCCACTCTTTGTATTCGAGCGCTCCGTACTCTTTCCAAATTTTTTGGGCTAGCAGCGCCCATTCGCGATAACGCGGAAGGTTGGCTTTCGGGACCGGCACCACGAATCCGTCGACGTATGCCATGACGACCTCCTTGGGATGAACGCTTGGTCCCCGGGAGCGCGCGCGCAACCCCCTAACTTCGACTTCGACTTCGATGACGCTCGACTGATCCGGGGCGAAAAAGGGCCGCTTCATCTCCGCCATCTAGGGTGATTCCGATGGCGCTTGGAGGCACCGGCGAATCCTGCTCGAATTGCCATGTGGGCATGGACGTACGCAGGTGGCCGATAATGGCGGGAATCGCCTTCCTCGTTTCGGGTTGTGTGACGACCTGGATGCTGCAGTACCCGGGCACCCAAGTCGTGTCACGTCGCCTCGCGGCGTTTCCGAGCGAGGGTCTGGTGTGGCACTGGGACTTTTACGGGAACAGAACCGCCGACGAAAAAAGCGCGCTCGAGACCCGGCGAGCCCTCGATGAAGCCATCAACTATCGGGTGCGTCGCAATGGCGGCCACAGCTTTGGCGCCGACGCCGTCGCTGGGCTCGAACACGCGCAGGAATTTCAGAGCTGGTCCGTCGATACGCTGGTGCAGATCCTCACCGAGCATTTCTCGGACGCTGAGCGGACGCACGACAACGTCGGAGATTTTCGCTTTTCCAAGAGCTTGGAAAGCTGGCGGGCGCCGCTCGACGCGGATTTCGTTCTCATCACGTTCTTCCTCGACGGCCATGACACCAAGGGACGGGCCATCGCCGTGGCTGTCAGCGGCGGATACCGAGCCGCACGCCGCGCGATCTCCTGTGCCGTGCATCTGCACAGTGGCCGCGTCGTTTGGTGCAATTTGCAGGACGAGATCACGCGCGACTTGAGGTTCCGCTGGGGCGCCCAGCAAGAAGTCGACTTGCTGCTAGGCGAGATGTTGAGCCGAGGCGAGGCGGTGGCGAGCGAGCTTCCGCCCGCGTCCTCCACGATGGCTCGGTTGACGCCCGCGGACGACGTTGCACCACCGCCACCGCCACCGCCACCGCCGCCACCGCCAGGCGCTCCCTCCAACGCCGCCGGTCCCGTATTTCACGCTGCGCCCAGCCCCGCCGGGCCGCCACGCTAGGGCTAGGACCGGCGCCGGCTATTCAGCGGGAACGGCGTCGGCCAACGGCAGCGCGCGCGCCGACGTCGCTTCCGTGCGCGAGAATTGCAGCTCGTGCAAGCGCGCGTAGAGGCCACCGTGCGCGATCAGCTGCTCGTGACTGCCCTGTTCGACGAGGCGGCCGCGCTGCAGGACCAGGATGCGATCGGCGGCCCGAACCGTGCTCAAGCGGTGAGCGATGACCAGCGCGGTGCGGCCACGCAAGAGCTCGGTCAAAGCCCGGGAGAGGCGCGATTCGGTGTCGCTGTCGATGCTGGCGGTGGCTTCGTCCAGGATCAAAATCGGCGCGTCGCGGTACATGGCACGGGCGAAGGCGATCAGCTGCCGCTCGCCGGTCGAGAAGTTCTTGCCCTGCTCTTGCACGGGCGTGTCCAGGCCCTGCTCGCGGCTGGCGAACACCTCGTACGCGCCCAGACGACGGAGCACGTCTTCCACGCGAGCGCGGTCTGGCGTCACGCCGGCGGCGATGTTGGTCATCACGCTGCCCGGAAACAGGTAGACGTCTTGCGGCACCACCGCGAACAGCCGTCGCAGCGACTCGCGATCGTAGCGGCGAACGTCTTTGCCGCGGACGCGCACGGAACCGCCGGAGATTTCGTACAGCCGTAGGAGGAGCGCGGTGATGGTGGTCTTGCCGGAGCCGGTGGGCCCTACCAACGCCACCTTCTCGCCACGCGGCACCTTGAATGACAGGTCGCGCAGTACCGGCACCCCGGGCTTGTACTCGAACTCGACGTGATCGAGCTCGACGTCGAAGTTGGGGTCGCCTTCGTCACCGCGCTCTACGGGTGGGCAATCCAAATCCGGAGCGTCGAGCAGTCCGAACACGCGCTCGGCGCCGGCCATGGCGCTCTGCAGCAGCGTGTAGCGCTGCGCCAACGCGCTGATCGGCTCGAAGAACTCCTTGATGTAGGCCGAAAAGGCCACCAAGGTGCCGAAGCTGACCGGGTGGTGGCCGGTGAAGGCGATGACCGACGCCAGACAGACGGCGCCAATCGTGTCGATGGCGGCGTCCTGGATCGAATCCCACTTGATGGCGGCGTTGTTGGCGTCGCGATAGCCGGCGTTCACTTCGTCGAACTCGCGCGCGGCCGCCGCCGGTCGTCCGAACGCTTGAATCACCGTCATGCCGCTGACCTGCTCGTTGGTGGTCGCGTTCATGCGCGCGGTGTTGCCGCGGATGGCACGAAAGGCGTCGCGCATGCGCCGCCGCACCACCATGACCAAGAGACCCACCGGTGGCACGCCCACGAAGGCGATCAGGGCCATCTGCGGATCCATCAGCAGCATCAACACGATGATGCCGATCAGCTTGAGCAGATCACCGACCGAGAGCAGCGCGCCCGAAGCAAACAGCTCCAGCATAGCGTCCACGTCGTTGGTGACGCGCGACACCAGCTTGCCCACCAGCTGCCGATCGAAGAAACCGAGCCGTTGCCGGTGCAGGAAGCGAAAAACGTGGCGACGCAGGTCGGACATGGCGCGCGCGCCCGCCACCTGCATCGCGTACATCTGCAGGAAGCCCAGCACCTGCTCGACGATCATCACCCCCGCCAGCAGCAGGCCGCCTTTCATCAGCACGTCGGGATTGCCGGCGACCACACCCTGGTCGAGGGTGCGCTTCATGATCAGCGGGCGAACCAGCGCGCTGCCGGCGGTGAAGACGACGACGCCCAGCGACAGCCACAGCAACTTTTGGTGGGGCTTGACGAAGGGCCACGACTTTTTGACCAGCCGTAGATCGTAGGCTTTGCCGAAGCGCTCTTCTTCGTGGAACGCCTTGACGGCCGCGGCCGCGCGCGTGTTGCGCCCGGGCTTGACCGCGGCGCCGTTGCCGCCGCTCACGACGCCACTCCTTCCAACGGCGCCGGCTCGACCGGCTCGCCTTCGAGCGCCTGCAGCTCGCGCTCGATACGCTGCTCTTCGGCGAAGGTGGTGTAGAAGCCGCCGGAGCGACGCAGCTGGTCGTGCGTGCCACGCTCCACTACGCGCCCCTTTTCGAGCACGATGATTTCGTCACAGTGCGAGGCGGCAGCCACGCGGTGGGTGATCAAGATCAGCGAGCGCGCCTGGCGCTGGCGGTCGATGGCGTCGAGGATGCCGCGCTCGGTGCGCGCGTCCACGGCGCTGAGCGGGTCGTCCAAAATCAAGATTTGCGGCTCGGAGACGAAGGCGGCGGCCAGCGCCACGCGTTGCTTTTGCCCGCCCGAGAGCTGGACCCCGCGCTCGCCCACCACCGTGTCGAACCCGTCCGGCAGCTCCCGCACTTCCTCGGCGATGCGAGCTTCCTCGGCGGCGCGGTGGGCGCGCTCGCTGGCTTCCGGAGAATCGGGATCATCCAAGCAAAACGCGATGTTGCGACCGACGGTAGTGCTGAACAAAAACGCATTTTGCTGCGCGTAGCCGACGACCTGGCGCACCAGCGAAAGCGGCAGCTCGCACACGTCGTGCCCACCCAAAAACACGCTGCCGGCCGGCGTCGGCAGCAGGCGCGCCAGCAACAAGGCCAGCGTCGACTTACCCGCGCCGGTGCGACCCACGATGGCCAACGACTTGCCCGGTGACAGGTCGAAGCTCACGTCGTTCAACACCTGGCGCTCGCCGTAGGCAAAGCTGAGGTTCTTCACCGCCAGCCCTTGCGGCATGGTCGTGGGCCGCAGCGGGCCGTCGGTGATGTCGGGCTGGGCGTTGTAGACCTCGGCCAGGCGTGAATAGGACGCGCGGCCGCGCTGCAACATGCCGACGATGAAGCCGAGCGACATGAGCGGCCAGGTCAAGCGGCCGAGCGCCAGCGTGAAACCGAGAAAATCGCCCCAGCGCATCTCGTGAGTCATCACGAGGTGGCCGCCGTACCAGAACACGATCAGCACGCCAATCGACAGCATGACCTGCAGGATGGGCGTCATGGAGCCGCGCAGGCGTGCCAGCCCCAAGCTCTTTTCCAAGTATTTCTGGTTGGTGACCTCGAAGGCTTCAGCCTCGCGTTCTTCGAGCGCGAACGAGCGCACCACACGCACGCCAGCCACGCTGGCCTGTACCCGCCCGCTCATTTCACCGAGGGCGGCCTGGGCGTCACGAGTACGGGTGAAGAAGCCGCCCGAGAACCAGCGCGTCACCAGCAGCAACAACGGCAGCGGAATCAACGCCACCACCGTGAGCTTGGGAGAGGTGGGCACCAAGAAGTAGAGCGCGCTGACCAGTGCCAGCACGGTGTTGATGACGTTCAACACGCCGAAGCCGAGCAACAACCGCACCTGCGTGAGATCGTTGGTGACGCGGCTCATGATTTCGCCCGTGCTCATGCGCCGGTAGAAAGACGGACCGAGCGTGAGCAGCTTGGCCGACAGCACGCGCCGCAGCTCGTACTCGGCGTTGCGGCCGGCGTTGAACACGGCCACGCGTGACAGCACCCGCACCGCGAACGCCACCAAGCCCACCAGCACCATGGAGATGCCGATGCTGACGGCGCGATCGTGGTTGTGCTCTTGGGCGAGGTTGACCGCGAGCTTGACCTGCGTGTTCAACCAATATTGAGCGTACTGATAAGTGGCGAGCAACCCGAAGCCGAGCACGTAGCGACGCCGCTGGCGCCAGAACTGCCCCCGCAGCTCGAACGGCAATTGCGCGGCCACCGCGTCGACGGCGGCGAGGCCGAAGGCGGTAGGCACGGAGACGGGCGGCTGAGCGGCGGCTTGGCTCATGGGAATTGGGGCAGAAACGTGGTGGCCATGTGGAGTTGAGACGGCCCAGGGTCAAGGCCTAGCAAGGCAAACGGGACCGTGGGGCAGCGAAGGGCGTGAAACGGCAATCCGGACCCCCGCCGTAAGGGGGGCGGGAAAGTCCGAGAAACGCGGCTGCTGCCAACCCGGACGGCGTTCTAGGATGCGGGATTCATGGCAAGAACTCGACTGTTCGGTCAATTGCGAAGAATTGCGGCGCGCGCGCTGGCGGAGCGACAGCGCATGACGCCGGGTTTGGACTCCAGGCCCGGTCATTTGACGCGGCGGCAGTTGACAGCGGGCGCGTTGGAGCTGGCGGCCGCCGGCGTGCTCAGTGCGTGCGCGGGCAGCGACTCGGGCAAGCACCCAGGCGAACAGCGGGTGGTCGTGGTCGGCGCGGGCATTGCCGGACTGCACTGTGCGTATCGATTGCAGCAGTCGGGCGTGAACGTCACGGTGTACGAAGCGTCCTCGCGCGTCGGCGGGCGCATGTTCAGCATCCTGGACGACGCCTACGACGGTCAGCTCATCGAGCTGGGCGGTGAGCTGATCGACAGCAACCACGCGACCTTGTTCGCGTTGGCGGAAGAGCTGGATATCCAACTGGACGATCGCTTGGCCGACGCCGAGATTCAGCCCGACGTGTGGTTCGTCGGCGGCGAGGAGCTCGCCGAAGCGACGGTGGTGGAGCAATTCACGGCCGTTGCCCCCGCCATGGCCGACGCGGCGGCGGCCGCCGACGACGAACAGGACGACACCGCGTTCAATCAACTGAACGCGACGCCACTGTCGGACTGGCTCGACGAAAACGTGCCCACTTCCGAATATGCGGCCCTGAACGCGCTGCTGACGGCCGCCTACCGGGGGGAATTCGGGCTCGAGACCGACCAGCAATCGGCGCTGAACCTGCTCTATCTGATCGGCTCGGACGAGCCAGACCCGTTTCGCATTTTCGGTGAGTCGGACGAGCGGTACCACGCGCACACCGGTAGCCAGGCGTTCCCGCTCGGGCTCGCCGACAAGCTGGCCGAGGGTACGCTCATCCTGGGCACGAAGCTGACGCGCCTGAGCGGCGACGCCGCGCGTGGCTTCACGCTCGAGCTTTTGGACGTGAAGGCGAACACCACGCGCGAGGTGCACGCCGACCACGTCGTGCTGGCCATGCCCTACAGCGTGCTGCGCAAAGTCACGCTGGACGTGCCGCTCAGCGAGCTGAAGCGACAAATCATCGACGAGCTCGGCTACGGCACCAACGCCAAGGTGATGGGCTCGTTCGAGACGCGCGTGTGGCGCGAAGACCACGGCAAAAGCGGATCGGTCACCAGCGATCTGCCGCTCCAGCAAACCTGGGACACGTCGATTGGCCAGCCCGGCAAGCGCGGCATCCTCACCAACTTCTTGGGCGGTCAGGCCGGGGTGGACGTGCGCGATGCCGACCCCGAGGCGTACTACACGGGTTTGCTCGCGGATTTGGAGCGAATTTTCCCAGGTGTGGCCGACGCTTACCGCGCCGACAGCGCGCGGCGCATGCACTGGCCCAGCTACGAATTCACCCTGGGGAGTTACACCTGCTACAAGCCAGGTCAGTGGTCGTTCTGGACCCAGGAAGGCACGCGCGAAGGCAACTTGCACTTCTGCGGTGAGCACACCTCCGCCGACTTCCAGGGTTGGATGGAGGGTGGCGCCGAAACCGGAGCCCTGGTCGCCGCCGAAATCCTCGGCGATCTCGGCCTCGACCCTTCCCCCGAGCTCGCCAAGCTCATCGAAGTCAAAAGTATCGTTCCCCAGCCCGCGTTCCCACGCGGCGGCATCGCCACCATCCCCTTTCGCACCCGCCAACGTCTGATCTCGAGCGCCATGAACCGGAACCCGCGCGCTGCGAGACTACCGAAAAACTAAGCCGTCAAGGATTCATCGAATCTAGGGCTGCCAAGCCGCAGCGCTCTCGCAGAAACTTCCGTAGCGTCGCGAGGCCAAGCCGAGCGACCGCTTCGGGCTGCTGGCGCGCTGAGGGGGCGTGCCGAGAACCTCCGGGATTTCACAGGAAGGTCAGAAGGACAGAAGGACAGAAGGCGAGAGAGAAGAACGCATTTTTGTTTTTGGAGGACCAAAACCAAAAATATTTCCTCGGAAGAGCAGAAGCAGGAGCTCGCAAGGGCCCGTCTGCGGCAGCGCGGGTCCCATCCTCTTTTGTTCTCATTTCTGATCTTCTGCCTACCTGTGAAGTCTCTCGATCGCTCGAGGTGGCCTTGCGCCGCTACAGAAGCTTCTGCGATTCAGGCTGCAGTTTGGCAGCCCCCGCTGCCATGAATCCGTGCTCGGGCGCGCTACTGCGCCGCGACGGCGGGCGTGTCGCGGAACGGCCAGCGGGCGCTGGGGATCGGGAACGCGGGCTTGGCGAACAGGTAGCCTTGGCCGTAGTGGGCGCCGGTGTCGAGCACGGCGCGCAGCTCTTCTTCGGTCTCGATGCCTTCGGCGACCACTTTGGCGCCTAGCTCCTCGCACAGCGAAACGACTTGGCGCACCAAGATTTGCTGCCGACGGCTCTTCTCGATGCCGCGCACCAGCGCCAGATCGAGCTTAACGACGTGCGGCTCGAGGTCGACGATGCGCTTCAGGTTCGAATGACCCGCGCCCAAATCGTCCACGACCAGGTACGCACCACCGCGCGAGCAAATCTCCTTCAGCACCCCCGCACACAGGCCGAAATAGCTGAACGCCGCCGACTCGGTGATCTCGAGGTAGACGGCGCGATCGTGGAAAAATAGCGGGTCGTCCGGGCGCACCAGCCAGCCGTCGCTCAGCTCGTGCGGGTGCAGGTTCACGAACAGCGGCGCGTCGGCGCAGCGCCCGAACGCCACTTCGCGAATCTTGCGACCCAGGGGCCCGCAGGCGCGCTCCGCTTCCGCCTGCTGAAACAACACCAGCGGGTTCTTGAACTCCGGCCACTTGCAGCGCGTGAGCGCCTCGTAGGCAAAGGTGAAACCCGTGTGCATGTCCACGATCGGCTGAAACACCACGTCGATGTCGCCCACCGTCAAGTCGTGGACCGACGTCCCCTTCGCGACCGAGCCGGACACCGTTCGGTGAAAGTCGGCGGGAGGAGGCTTGGTGCTCGCCAATGACATGTATTGCGCCCTCCTTCATGAACGGCGCGTCCCCGGGTGTCATTAACCCGACACTGCCGATTGTTTTTGTCTCGACCTTCTCAGATTGAGAAAGCCCGTGTGTAGGCGGCCCGCAGCTAGGGACACCCCCTAGAACAAGCCGATCGAAAAGTGGAACGCGCCCAGGCTTTCCCAGAACCGTTGCCGCTTGCGGCTCGGATCCAGCTCGTCCAACAGGCGCTCGAGGTTGAAGCCGTAGTCGAAGACCAACGGACCGACGGGTGTCGAGATGCGGATGCCGGTGCCGGCGGCGTAGCGCAGGCGAAAGCTGAGGTCTTGGAAGGCGCGAATCGAGCTCCACAGGTTGCCGGTGTCGAGAAAGAGCGCGGTCTGCACGCTGCCGCTGAGCGGGATGCGCAGCTCGGCGCGCGGGTTGACGAACACGTCGCCGCCGCGAATCAGGATGCGATCGACGGTGAGTAGCTCGTTGTCACCCGGATCGGACTGGGCCAGCGCGTGAGCGTCCAACAGCTGCTGCGCGACGTCCTCGGGGATCAGCGAGTCCTGGGTGAAGCCGCGGATGGTGTCGACGCCGCCCATGAAGAACAAGCGGTCCGGGTAAGTGTGCGAACGCTCGATCAGCTGGCTGTTCAAGCCCCAGCGAAACGACAGCGCCAGGGCCATGCCGTGCTTCGTGATCGGAATGTAGCCGGCGACGCGCGACGTGTACTGCATGAAGTCGCTGACCACCGGATCGAAGGGCCCGGTGCCGCTGCTGGTGGCGGCCGCGCTGGCGGTGTCGCCCACCGGCTTGGCGTGGACGTGCTCGATGGAGCCGGAAATCAAGAAGCCGCGGGTGGCGTCGAGCGGCACGTCGCGTTGATCCCAGGTCGCCGAAGCGCGCTCGGCCGTGACGAAGGTCGTGCCTTCCGGGACGCGGAACGTAGTCAGCTGCCCGCTGTCGCGGACGTAGTTGGCAAGTCCGCGGGTGTCGCCCAAAATCGTGGCCGTGTTCAGCTCCAGGGAGCTGCCGAGCTGAGCCGACAAGCGCCGTTCGGGCCGGAAGATCAGCGTCGGAATGAAGGCGTCCTTGACCAGGCTGTAGTCGCGCGCGTTGTCGCGCACGTCGATGGCTTCGACGTTGAAGCGAAACAGCGGACCCAGGCCGATTTCAGGAAACTCGACGCTGGCCGAGTTGTGGCGACCGAAGCGCGTCTCGACGGCTTCGTGCTTGGCGCGCACGTCCGGCTCGATGATGAATTGCTGCGGCAAGAAGTTGAGCTGCGAGCGCAGCGTGAGCTGAATGGCCTCGCCGCCCAGGTTGCGGTGGCCGTACTCGAACGAGATGCGAAAGCCCTCCCCGCTGCTCAGGCCCGGCCGCACGTCGACGTACTGAGCCAGCCGCTCCTCGACGTTGATGATCACGACCTTCTCGCGCGCCGGCACGTACGGATCCTCGAAGCCGACGCTGACGCTGCCGAACACACCCAGCGTGGCCAGGCGCTCTTCGGTGCGGCGCACCAAGCTCCGCCGGTAAACGCCGCCCGGCACGAGCGCAATCCGGCTGCGGATCAGCCGCTCGCTGGTGTTGCTGGCGCCCTTGATCACCACCCGTGAAACCCGCACCTGCTCGCGTTCGCTGACCACGAAGCGCGCGCGCCCGCGGGTGTGGTCCGGCGAAAGATCTAGGTCCACCTCGGCGTCGGCGAAAGCGAAGCCCTCTTCCGCGTAGGTGTCCAGGATGCGGCGACGAGCCCGGTCCAGCTCGGCTTGGCTGAGCGGGACGTTCAACGCCAGCTCGGAGGCCTTGAACAAGCGGCTCTCGACCAGCGCGCTGTTGCCCTCGAAAGCCACGTCGTAAAGGTAGGTGCGCGGGCCGAGGCGGATCGGCAAGTACAGCGACGCCTCCGGCGAGCAGTGCTTGCCGTGCTTGGGATCCGGCACGCAACCCAGCGCCGAGTCGGGCGGTGGCAGCTCGAGCGGCAGCCCGACGTCGTCGTAGCTGCAAGCAACTGGCGGTGCGCTGGGCGGCACCTCCGGCAAACATTGCCCCACCGGCGAACGGCGATCACACGTCCGGCGCACGAGCGATAGCGGGCCGACACTGGCCGACAAGTAGCCCTCGGAGCGGTACAGGTCGCGCAGGTGATCGACGGCCTTTTCGTACACGTCGGGCACGTAATAACTATACGGGTTGAAGTCGCGCGGGGCGTACCGGGTCCCCGCGTCGTGGGTGGGGCCGTAGACCGACTCGGTCACGCGCGGGTCGACGGGGCCGAGCAGCTCGGCGCCGGGTAGCTCGGCCAAGAAGCTGTCGATCTCGGCGTCGACGGCGGACGCTTTGAAGTGGGTCAAGCATGGGTAGCGGCGCGCGCTCACGCGCAGCGGCTCCCCCTCGCGGATCACGAACACCAGGTCGGTCACCGGCGACCCCGGCGTCGTGCGCAAGCTGGTGCTGACCTGCACGTCGAGCCGGCCTCGCATCAGGTAGTGCTGGCGCAGCTTTTCGGCCAGGCTCTCGGGCGAGCGGTCGTCGGTGTCCTCGAGCGACAACACCGCCAACAGCTCGTCGCCGTCGAACAAGCGGTTGCCCTCGAACGAGATGCGCATGCGCTGGTCGGCCCGCACGTTCACCTTCAGCGTCAACTTGCCGCGCGCGTCGCTGGCCAAGGCGTGGCTCACCGTGGCCCGATGAAAGCCGCGTACGCGCAGCAGCGTCTCGAGCTTGCGGTCGGCGGCCTCCAGCTGCTCTTCGTCGGCGCGGTCGCCCCGATTCATGGCGTACTGCCCGAGCGCGCTTTGCAGCACCGGCTCGCTGGGGTCGGGCCAGGCGTAGAATTTGCGCAGATCGATGCGCTTGGGCGGGCCCGGCACGAGATCGATGCGCAGCGCGACGCGCAGCGGATCGTCGGTGTCGATGGCTTGCAGGGTAGCGCGCGCGCTGGGAAAGCCGTGCTTCGCGTGCTCCTCGCGCACCCGCTTCTCGATGCGCTCGAGCTCGTCCGCCGTTAGCTCGCGTCCCACTTGCACGCCCACCGCGCGCAGCAAAAGATCGTCGGCCAGCACACCACCGGTGACCCGCACGTCGGCGATCACGCGGCGCGGCGTGACCAAGATGCGGAGCCGCACGCCGTCGCCGTCGGCTTCCACTTCCGCGCGGGCGTCGGCGTACCTGCCGCTCTCGAGCAGCTCGTCGAGCGAGCGCCGCACGAGCTCCGGCGACAGCAGCTGTCCGGCTTCGGCGCGCACGCTCGGCCGCATGCCGCGCCAGCGCGAGCCCTGCACCACCACCTCCACGCGCGTCAGCGAGCGCCCCGAGAACGCCGACAGGTCGGGGGCCGGGTGCAGCTCCGGAACCCGCGCCTGGCCGAGGGCATTGCCGGCCACGCCCACCAGCCACAAAACGAGCGCCATGGCCTGGGCCAAGCGGAGCGCTCGAGGGGGGTGCATCGGCCCCCTTATACTGTGGTATGGGCCGGGGATGGTTCAGGCGTCGGCCTCGCTGCGCTCCTCGAAAAGGACCGAGCGCCCCGCGCGACGCCGCGGCCGCTGGCGGCGCATTTTGCTGTGGCTTCTGGGCAGCGGGGTGCTGCTGGTGGCGCTGACCTACTGGGCCGTGCATCGCTTCGAATGGGCCGGCCCCTTGGTGGCCAACAGCCTGCGCGCCGTGGTCGGCGTGGACAACGTGGCGCACCTGGAGGACCTGGTGTACGCGGCCGAAGATCGCGTCAACCGTCTCACCCGCAAGAATGAGAAGCCGCAGGCGCACTGGCAGGTGCCGGCCGTCGCACCAGCGCCAACCGCGGCAACGGCAGCGCCCAGCGCGTCGACCGCCACGCCCAGCGTGCCGCCCTTCACGCTCAAGGATCCAGGGCCCGCGCTCAAGGCTTGGTCCGCGCCCGGCGACGGCAAATGGGTGCCCATGGTCGACGCGCGCCGCCCCGGCGAGCCGCCGTACATGTTGAAGACGCTGCTCCACCCCGACGCGGGGCGTTCCTGGGCCGAAGTGTTCGTGGTGGCGGTCGATCTACGGCGGGTACGGCTGTACGCGGTCGCGGGCACGCGCGAGCCCGCTGCCGATTCGCCCGACGGCGAAAAGTACGAGCGCACCGCCTTGATCCCGAGCGAGCACGACGAAGAGCTTTTGGGCGCATTCAACGGCGGCTTCATGACCGAGCACGGCGGCTACGGCATGAAGCTCGACGGCGTAACGCTGGTCAAACCCAAGCCGAACGCCTGCACCATCGCTGTTTATGCGGACGATTCCGTGCGCATCGCGCCCTGGCACGACATCGCCGCGGACGAGCCGCGCATGCGCTGGTTTCGTCAGGCCCCCGAGTGCATGTGGTCCAGCGGCGTTCTCCACCCCGGCTTGGTCGGCGGCAAGGGCCTGAAATGGGGGGCCACGCTGGACGGCGACACCGTGATTCGCCGCTCCGCCATCGGCCTGAACGCTGCGCGCGACGTGCTGTACGTGTCGATCACCAACCATACCTCGGCGCGCGTGCTGGCCGACGGCATGCACCACTGCGGCGCCGTCGACGTGGCCCAGTTGGACGTGAACTGGAGCTACCCGAAGTTCGTGACCTTCGAGCCGGGCGACGCCGGCGCCGGGCGCAAGGCGGTCGCGCTGGCCGACGGCTTCGAATACTCGCCGGACGAGTACATCCGCAAAAAGCAGCGGCGTGATTTCTTCTATTTGATGCGCAAAGACACGGGCCTGACGCCGCCCGCCGGCTACGTGGCGCCCAGCCCGCCCGCGGCGCCTCCCAACTGACATGCCCGAGCTGCCCGAGGTCGAAGTCACGCGTCGACGCATCGGCAAGCTGCTGGTGGGCCGCAAGATTGCGCGCGTCGTCACCACCAAGCCCAGCTACTTCTTCCTCACCAGCCCCAAAAAGCTGCAGCAGGAGCTGACCGGGCGCGCGGTCGCGAAGCTGGAGCGCCACGGCAAGTACATCCTGGCGCGGCTCGACGGCGACGGCGGCACGTTGTTGCTGCACCTAGGCATGACCGGACAGCTCTTCGGTGAAGGCGCCAGCAGCAACCGCCTGATACGCGCGGCCGAGCGCGGCGCCAAAACCAGCGCGCGGCCGCGTGGCTTCACGCCCGATCAGCACACGCACCTGCAGCTCGAGTTCGCCGACGGTGGCCCGCGCGTCTTTTTTCGAGACGTGCGCAAGTTCGGCAAGGTGCTGCTGGTCGCGGTCGGGCAAAGCGACGCGCGCCTGGAAAAGCTGGGCGTCGACGCGCTGAAAGCCTCCGGCCAGGACCTGTTCGTGGCCGCGCGCGCGCGAAAGGTTCCGATCAAGTCGCTGCTGCTCGATCAAGCGGTGATCGCCGGCATCGGCAACATCTACGCCGACGAAGCGCTGTTCTTGGCCAGCGTGAGGCCCGAGCGCAGCGCGCGGCGAGTCGACGCCGAGGCGTGCGCCGCAATCGTCGCCGCCGCACAGCAAGTGATGCGGCGCTCCATCCAAACCGGCGGCTCCAGCATCAGCGACTACGTCAACCCCGACGGGTCCGACGGCGGTTACCAGAACGAGCGGCGGGTGTACGGGCGCGAGGACGAGCCGTGTCCGCGCTGCAAAACTCCGATCCGACGCGTGGTCATCGCCACGCGCTCCTCGCACTTCTGCCCAAGTTGTCAGAAGTAGCTCGCCCAAAGAGCCCGCACCAGCGACGCTCGGCTCACTGAAAAGAACGGCGCTTTTCGCCCGAAAGCGAGAACTCGACGAACCCGTTCTCGCGGCTGCCCATCACGTACACCCGCCAGATCGGCTCGTGCTGAGGGGTCGAGCCGTCGCGCTCGAGGATCACGTTCGAGACCTTGCTGTCTTCGAGCTTGAGCTCGGAGAGCGCGCGTTTGATGAGTTTGGAAACCAAGCTGAAGTCGACGCTGTCCAGCGAGAACAACAGCTGACCGAGCTGTTGCTTGTCGCTGCCCAGCCGCACCGGCACGGGGCGCTCGACCTTGTTGGCCCACAGCTTGTACATGTCGACGTGCTCGTGGTTTTTCGGATCTTGCGCCTCGAGCGTCGCGTAGTACTGCATCAGCACCAGCTGTTTTGCCATGATCGGCTTGCCCAGCACCTTTTCGTAGCGGGCCTTGGCGCGCGTGGCGTCGGCAAAGTAGTCCTCTTCGACGAGCGGGCCCGACGGCTCGTCGGGCGTGGCCGCCGCGGTCGCGGGCGCCGCCGCCAGCGGAGACGGCTTGAGCGCCGGCACGACCGCGCTAGCCGCCGACGACGCAAAATAGGCGACGAGCACCCCCGCGATCGCACCGCCGATGCCGAGCAGCCCCGCCACCACCGCGACGGCGCTGGCACAGCCCCGCTGCACCTGGGCCGCGTGCGGCACGTGAATCACCGGCAGGGCCTGAGCGTGCACGTACTGGGTGACGGGGCGCTTCTGAGTCTGGACGAACGAGCTGGCGCCGCAAAATTGGCAGGTCACGAACTCGCGGTCCGGGTCGAGCTTCACGTTCGCGCCGCATTTGGGACAGGTTGCAGGAACGAGCTTCGCCACGGGAGACGGCTACTTTAGTATATAGAGTGCCCTCATGTCGTCCGACGAAATGAAGCGCACCGCGGCGCTGGCCGCGCTCAAGCACCTGCCGCAGACGGGCATCTTGGGTCTGGGCACCGGCTCCACCACTCGCTGGTTCATCGAAGCGGTGGGTGAGCTGTGCCGCGCTGGTCGCCAGCTGTCGTGCGTGCCCACCAGCCGAGCCAGTCGCAGCTTGGCCGAGCGTTGCGGCATCCCGCTGCTCGACGACGATGGGCCATGGCAAATCGACGTGTGCGTCGACGGCGCCGACGAAGTGAGCAACGAGCTCGATCTGATCAAAGGCGGCGGCGGAGCCCACACCCGCGAAAAGATCGTCAACCAGGCCGCGAAGCTGAACGTCATCATCGTGGACGAGAGCAAGCTGGTGGGTCGGTTGGGCGAGAAGTTCAAGGTACCGCTCGAGGTCCTGCCGTTTGGTTTTCGCACCACGCTGACGGCGCTGGCGGCATTCGGCCGACCCGAGGTGCGGCTCAGCAACGGCGCGCCACTGATGAGCGACTCCGGCAACTACATCGTCGATTTGGCGACGGGCCCGCTGGCAGCGCCGGCCGAATTCGACCGGACGCTGCACGCCCTGCCGGGCATCGTCGAGACGGGTTTGTTCATCCAGCGCGCTGACGTAGTGGTGGTCGCCGGGCAAGCCGGGGTCAGCGAGCGAGCCCGCGCGAAGTGAGCTAAGCTGCTCCGCATGTTGCGGCGTCTGGCATCCTTCGCGGTCGTTTCATGGGGGGCGCTGTGTCTGGCAGTTTGCCCAGGTAATTCGTTGGCCGCGACGCCGGCGGCGGCGCCCACGCCGGCCCCGGCAACGGTGCCGACCGCCAAGAAGGTCGTCGGCACACCGGCGGCAACCCCACCCACGGCACCGGTCGCCGGCACGCCGGCAGCGCCCGCCACTCCGCCAACGGCGGCAGCTGCTCCTGCCCCCAACAGCGTCGAAAAAGCGCGACAAGGCGTGGTGGTGGTGGAGCGCCAAGGCAAGCCACTGGCGCTCGGGGTCGTGCTCGAGGGGGACGGCCGCATCTTGAGCGCGTTGTCACCGCTGACCAACGGCAACTTCTTGAATGCGCGTTACGCGGACGGCGCCGTCGTGCCGCTCAAGCTTGCCCACAGCGACCGCGGCTGGGATCTCGCGTTGTTGACGCCGGTCAGCACGCCCAAGCAGCCGCTACACAAAGCCGGCTTGCGCGCGGCCCGCACACCCAGCTTCGTCGGCCTCCAAACCTTCAACCTGGCGCCGCCGAGCACGGTTGCGGTCGCGCCGGCCGCGCTCAAGCTTTCACCGGGCTTGTTGGGCGGCGACGCGGTCGCGCTAGTCGGGGCCTACGAGCTACTCACCAAGCCGACGCTCGTCGGCGGCCCCGTCGTAAACCCCGAGGGTGAAGTCGTAGCCATCGTGGCGCGCGCCTGCCCGGCGACGGGCAATGCCGCTTGCGTGCCGGCGCCGTACGGCGCGCCCGTCAGTGAAGTGAAGCAATTTCTGCAGCGCGTCCCGGCCGAAGCGACTTGGCTGGGCATCGAAGCGGCAGGAGACGAGATCAGTGGGGTGCGCGGCGTACGCGTGGTGTCGGTCGTTCCCGGCAGCCCGGCCGCCATGGCCGGCGTTCGCCCCGGGAAAGATCCCGCGCAGGCCGACCTCGTAGTCGCGGTCGATGGCACGCCGGTCGCCACCCCCGCTCAGCTGAACGAGTCGGTGCGCGCCCACACCGCGGGGGACTCGGTCGAGCTGCTGCTGTTCGGCTTGGGCCGCTACCGCAACGTCAGCGTGAAACCGCGCTCGGCTCCGCAGCTCACGGCGCCGCCGTATGCTGCTCCCAAACCGGGCAAGCCACGCCTGCCCAATCCGTACCGCTGAGAAGGCCGGCCCAACCGCCGCTTCCAAAGGACCAAGACCGGCCAGAGGGCGGGTAGGCCTCCCCAGCGTCGGCGCGATCTTTTTACTCAATCCCGCCGGGTTGGATTGACAGAACCCATCGATATCGAGGAGGATTTCGGGCTTCCGGGCGGCCCATCTGCCCGGTAAAACCCTTACGAGTGTCACGGCCCCTTCGCATCGAGGTTGCCGGCCAGACGGATGTCGGCCGTAAGCGCGCTCACAACGAGGACAATTTCGCCATCATGGCGGAGTACGGACTCTACGTGGTGGCCGACGGCATGGGCGGTCACGCCTCGGGTGAGATCGCTTCCAAGATGGCGGTCGACACGCTGCACGAGTTCTTCGCGGCTACCGCGGACGACCCGGAGCGCACCTGGCCGTACAAGATGGACCGGGCCAAGGGCTACGAAGAAAACCGGCTCATCACCGGCATCAAGCTTTGCAACCTGCGCATCTACGAGCAAGCGCAGCGGAACTCGAAGCAGCGCGGCATGGGCACGACCATCTGTACGCTGTTCGCAGTGGAAGACGGCGTGTACATCGCGCACGTGGGCGACAGCCGCGTGTACCGCGTGCGCAACGAGCAAATCGAGCAGCTGACCGAGGATCACTCGCTGCTGAACGATTACAAGAAGATGAAGAAGCTGACGGAGGAAGAGATCGCCAACTTCCCCCACAAGAACGTGATCGTGCGCGCGCTGGGCATGAAGGACACCGTGAAGGTGGACACGCGCTTCGAGGCGCCGCGCGCCGGCGATGCCATGGTGCTCTGCTCCGATGGCCTGTGCGGCCCCGTCAGCGACGAAAAAATGCTCGAGATCGTGCTCAACTCGCCCGATCTGCCGACCGCCTCGCACCGCTTGATCGAGAGCGCCAACGAGAACGGCGGCCCCGACAACATCACCTGCGTGATCGCGCGCTGGATCGAGTAACGACACGCCCTGGCGAGGCACGCCGTCGCGCGGCGGCGTTCGCTCGCTCGTTGCAGCGCTGCTGACGCAGACGGCGAGCGCGTTCAGTCGGCGGGCGCAGCGCCGTACAACGGGATGCCGCTGAAGCCAGCCGCCGGCGCTCCGTACAACGGAGCCGGGCCGCCGCTGCCGCCAATGCTGCTCGTGCCCGCAGCGGTGCTGCCGCCGCCATCGGTTCCGGTTCCGCCCGCAGGCGCGCCGTACACGGGCCCGATCCCGGTACCGCCGACGGATTGAGTGCCGGCGCTGGAGCCGCCCGCGCCGGCACCGGCCTTGGAGGTGGTGCCAGCCGCGCCGGCGCCGCCGCCCTTCTTGCCTTCTTCCGACTCACCACCGCACGCCACCAGCGTCGTGGCCCCCACCAACGTGGCGCCGAACGCGAACGTTGCCGCGCGTCCCATGCGGGTACGCGGCAGCGCGTGCGCCGGCACGTGCGCCAGCGAAAGCGCGGCGCTGCAGAAGGGACAGCGCGCTTCGGCCTGCCGCACGTGACGATTGCAATCGGGACAAGGAATGAGCTGGTTCATTGCGGAGCCTTCTGACTACTTGGGAGGACCGCCGTACAACGTTTGGCCCCCGCCGAAGATCGCACCGGCGCCGCCGTCCCCACCCGCGCCCGCAGCGCCGCCCAGCTCCTCGCCGCCAGCACCCGCGGCCGGAGCCCCGTAAACGGCAGTTCCGGCGCCGGCATCGGCGTTGTTGGTGCCACCGGTAGACGAGTTGTTCCCGCCCGTAGCGGAGCCACCCGTAGAGGAATTGTTACCACCCGTAGAAGAACCGCTGGGTGGAGCGCCGTAAACGGCGCTGCCAGCAAAGCTGTTACCACCAGAAGGAGGAAGGCCGTAGGGGGGAGCCACGTTTCCCGAGTCGTCGCACGCCGCAATGGCCGTGGCACCCGCCACGGTGGCGCCAAAGGCAAACGTGGCCGCGCGTCCGAGCCGCTTGCGCGGCAACATGGGTGCCGGCACGTGCGCGAGCGAAACCGCTTGTCCGCAAAACGGACACTGGGTCTCGGTCTTGCGAACGTGACGCTGACATTCCGGACAAGGCGTAAGCGTGCTCATAGCGATTCCTCCCGAATCTCGAATTTACCATGGTCGAAGGGCGTGCCCGGTGCCATTTCGACGCGGGTCAAGACCTCGCGCTTGCCCGCTCGCTCCATCTCCAGCGCGCGGTGGTGGCAATACGGATTGTTACCGGCACGACCGAAGAAGACGAAGCTCGTCCAAGTGCAGCCGGCGCGACATTCGTCGGCGTAGTAGCAAGTGCGGCAATAGCCCCACAAATCCTCGACGGTGCGGTCGCGCGTGTAGCGCAGCGGTGCCGACCGCTCCCAAATGTCCTTCAGCGAGTTGTCGCGAATGTTGCCGCCGGTCCAAGCTTCGGTCGGCAGCGACGGGCAGCCTTTGATGGCGCCGTCGGCTTCGATGCCCAGCGTGGAGCGCCCGGCGCCGCAGGAGGCCATGTGCCCGCGCGGCATGTTGCCCTTCAACACCGACTCGTACGGGCCAAAGTAGCCGATGTTGTTGCCGGGCCAAATCCGCACGCGCAGCTCGTCGGCGCGCTTCTTCAGTTGGCCCAAAAGCGGGAACAGCTCGAGCATTTCGTACGGTTGAAAGAGCACGTCCGGCTCGTCGGCGGCGCGCCCCATCGGCACCGTGAGCTGCAGCTGCCAACTGTGTCCGCCGTGGGCGGCCAGCGCTTCCAACAGCTCCGGCAGCTCCGGCAGCGTGAGGCGGTTGATCTGGGTGTTGGTCGACACCTTCACGCCTGCCTCGCGCAGCAGATCCATGGCCCGAAATGCCGATTCGTACGAGCCTTTCACGCCGCGCAAGCGATCGTGCGTCGCTTCATTGCCGTCGATCGAGATGCTGACGCTTTCGAGCCCGGCTTCTTTGGCCGCGCGCGCTTTCTCGGGCGTGATGCCGCGCCCGCCGCTGGTCATGGTCGCCGACATACCGAGGCGCCGAATTTCGCGGATGATCTCCGTCCAGTCGTCGCGCAGGTACGCCTCGCCACCGATCAACGTCACCTCCATCACGCCTAGCTCCGCCATCTGGCGCACGAGGTCCAAGCATTCGGCGGTCGTCAGCTCGTCGCTCCGCGCATGCCCAGCGCGCGAGCCACAGTGCCGGCACGCCAAGTCGCACGCCAACGTGACTTCCCACACCGCGTAGATGGGGCGCGCCTGCTCGTCTTGCACCCGCACGTTGTCGGCCAGCGGCAGCTTGCGACGAGCCGGCGGCGCCTCGGGCGCTATCGGCAAATTGCGCGGGCGCGGCTTCAGCAGCTCCGCGGCGCGCTGCTCGGGTGTCAGCACGTCGGGTCCCTTTGCCATGCCCGAAGGTTCGCAGATGCCCCGCCCACTTTCAAATTCGACCCGTTTTTCGCGTCGGGGAATGAGAACGGGTCCGGGCTAGGGTTAGGGCTAAGGCTAGGGCTAAGGCTAAGGCTAAAGTTCGGGGGAGGGCGCGGGTCGGAGTGGAGGAGAGAGTGGGGGCGAAACGGCGCGCGGACGTGGACCCTATCGCCGCGTTCTCGCACCCCGACCCTCCCCTTAGCTTTAGCCCTAGCCTTAACTTTAACCCGAGCTTTAGCTTTAGCTTTAACCCGCGCCTTAGCTTTAACCCGCGCCCTAACTTTAACCCGCGCCCTAGCTTTAACCCGAGCCCGCGCCCCTTTAGCCGCCCTTCATTTTCGATTGGCTCCGCGAAGCACGCGTGCGGATCTTACTCTCCCGCTGCTTGGCAATGCGCAGCCGCACGTCCACGCGACCTTTTTGGTGAAGCAGCTCCCGTTCGAGCTTGCGCGCGTGCTCGAGGCGCTCGGCCGCCAAGCGGCCTGCTTCGATCGCGAGCAGCACGGCGCAACCCGGCTCGCCCTCGTGCTTGCAGTCGCGAAAGCGACAACCTTGCGCCAATTGCTCGATGTCTTCGAAGGCGCCACCTGCAAGCTCGCTGTCGGCGTCGGCCCACAGCGACAGCTCGCGCATGCCGGGCGTGTCAATCAGCAATGCGCCATTGCCGAGCTGCAGCAGTTGCCGTTCGGTCGTGGTGTGGCGACCGCGCGCGTCATCGGCGCGCTCGGCCGACGTGGTCTGCGCGTCGTGCCCCAGCAACGCGTTGACCAGCGTCGATTTGCCGACCCCCGACGAGCCGAGCAACACCGCGCTGCTGCCTGGCAGAAGCTCGGCCAAAAGCTCGGCCAGCCCTTGCCCGGTGCGAGCGCTCAGCCGTAGGACGCGCGCCCGCGGTAGCGCGTCGAGCAGCGCTTTTTCGGCCGCTTCCGCCTCTTCAGCGGGGACGACGTCGGCCTTGTTCACCAACACCAGCGCCGGAATGCGGCTCTGTTCGGCGGTGAGCAGGTAACGCTCGATTCGCCGCGGGTTGAGGGCGCGGCGACGGACGTGCTGGTCGCCGTCGCTGAGCGCGCACACGACGCAGCACAGGTCCACGTTCGCGGCCAGGTTCTGCGCGCGCGAGGTGCCGTCGACGCCCACGCGCCGCAGCACGCTTTGACGTTCGAGCACGTGATGAATGCGCCCCACCGGTTCGGCGGGCTCGACCAATACCCAATCGCCGACGGTGGGCCAGTCGTCGTCGGGCAGCGAATGCTCCAGGCGCCCGCTGAGCGACGCGCGCACGACGCCGCGCGCCGACCTCACCTCGAACTCACCGCGACGCTCACAAGCGACGCGACCGACGACGCCTTCGGTAGGTAGGGCGTGAAGTTGCTGCAGAAAAAACGGAGTGATGCCGAGCCCTCGGAGCTCGGGCGACGAAAAATCGAACATTGGGAAAAACCCCTAAAAACGGTGCTTTGAACGAACCGCGACAGCGCGCAGCGCCACAGCGCCCTCGAGCGTCGACGCAAACGCGACGACGCGAAGGCTCGAGCGCAAACCTCAGGCGCTGCGCGTGAGCAGCGTGACCGGAGGTGGCGTCAGCAATGTCCGCAGCAAGGGCGGACGAAATTTTCGACTTGGTCGGTCATTCGAAGGCTCCTTTTCTGCGTTTGGGGGTCCCGAAACTTCGGAACACGTCGGAAGAGTGTCACGGCCTCGAAAGCTGCGCAAGCGCGCGGTGGGCGGCCAGCGCTGGATCGGTCAGCGTTGCCAGCTGCTTTTCGCGGTAGCCCGTGGCGATGCCGGTCACGAGCACGACCGTGGCGTCACTGGTGAACGACACCCGAAAATCCTTCAGCGACAAGCACGCCCCGCCCTCGGTTTTGCGAATGCGCCGGTACGGATGCGGCTCGGGCCCCAGCTCCAATACCTGCCGAATCGGCGCTTCCAGCTCGACGCCAAAGCCCTGCAGCAGCGACAGCTCGGCGCGCGCCTGCTCCGAAAAATTGACTACGAACGCTGGCTTCGGGTCGCCTTTACCCACCGGCTCGTCGAGCCAACCATGATCGGCGTCGGCACGCGAATCGGCGTACGGAATGTAGGGCTTGATGTCGAGCACCGGCGTGCCCTCCAGCAAATCCAAACCCTTCACCGACAACACCAGCCCGTCGATGCCCGTCAGCTCGACCAGGCTCATGCCGATTGGATTCGGGCGGTGCGGCGAGCGCGTCGCGAACACGCCGCGTCGCTTCTCGCTGCGCGGCGGCAGCACCTTGGGCCGCCAACCTTCGCTCTGATCGAACCAAAAGATCAGCCAGATGTAGCGAAACGTCGCCAAGTCCTCGAGCGCGTGCTCGAAGTCGCGCCCGCCGTAGAGCTCCACGCTGCCGTCGGCGGCACCGGACGTGTTCGGCTGCCGCGGCGCCTGCATCTTCTCCGTGAACGGCGAGTGCACGACACCGATCGGCGTGAGCGAAAGGCGGCGTTCGTCGGGCGGGGTCATCACGGGGCAGGGCTGATGATCTGCACCGGCTGCGGCGTATTTTCAACCGGCACCGGCTCGCCCGAGAGCGGCGCCAACAGCGCGTAAATCACGCCCAAGATCGCCAGCATCATCAAGCTGGTGATGAGATAGGTGTTGATGGGCGGATGACGGCTCGTCGACCAGCCGTCTTCGTAGAATTTGCCGCCGCTACGCTCGCGCAGCTTCTTTTGGAAGCCGGCCAGCACGTCCGGCGGTGCTTCGGCGGCCGCGCCGGCTTTGAGCGCCGAACGCAGATCCGCGGCAAGCTCTTCGCCGTCGCTCGTCGTCTCCGGCGTCGGAGGAGCCGCCACGCCGTCTCCGGGGGTCTCGCTCATTTGGCCTTTTCTCCCATCTTGCGTTCCACGGCTTGCTTCAGCATGGCGCGCGCGCGGTGCAACCGGCTCTTCACGGTGCCGTCGGGCAAGCCCGTGACCTCGCACAGCTCTTCGTAGCTCAAGTCTTCCACGTCGCGCAAAATCAAGACTTCACGAAAATCCGGCTCCAGCTCGACGATGCACAGCTGCACCACGCGCTCCAGCTGCATGCCTTCGACCATCTGGTCCGGCCGATGGATGTCGCCAGACGTCACGCCGCTGCCCGAAGTCATCGGCGAGCGCTCCGCCAACGCTTCGTACTCGTCTTGCGCCTCCGTGCGCCGCCGCTTCAAGTACTTGACCCGGTTCTTGCAGAGGTTGACGGCGATGCGATAAATCCACGTGCTCAACTTCGAGTCACCGCGAAAGGTGCCGACCGCCTTGAACACCTGCACGAACACCTCTTGCGCCATGTCCTCGGCTTCGTCGCGGCGCCCCAGCATGCGCAGCAAAATCCGGAACACGCGCTCCTGGTACAGCACCACCAGCTCGTTGAAGGCGCGCTCGTCCCGCGACGCGAGCCGCGCGATGAAGCGAGCTTCTTCCTTGTCCTCGGGCTCCATCGTGAGCTGCAACGCGACCGTACCACCCCAGACAACCAAACGGCCGGCAGGTTCCGCGTCCCCCAAAAACCCCCAAGAAACCTCGGTTCAGCCCGCCGCCACGCTCTTCCGCCGGCCCCCCTGCATGTCCCGCTTGACGGGGCCGCTGAACGTTGTACGGATGCGTCCCGCTTTCTCTTCCGGTGTCGTCTAAAGGCAGGACAAGGGACTTTGAATCCCTGAATCGTGGTTCGAATCCATGCACCGGAACCAGGGTTCCCGCGGGGCTGCCACCCCGCAGCCCCAATCGCAGAAACTTCTGTAGCGTCCCTCGGTACTCGTGGTCAGCTAGAAAGCTGTCCTGGTGGCTGCGTGTCAGGTAGTGGCTGCGTGTCAGGTAGTGGCTGCGTGTCAGGTAGTGGCTGCGTGTCAGGTAGTGGCTGCGTGTCCTGATCGGTCGCGCTGCGAAAGTTGTCCCACCAGGCGTACGTTCGAGCCAGCTCCCGGTCCCGCTCACTGCCTCTTTGCACGAGCTGGCACGTGACTGGATCGATGCCAGCAACTTCGTCGGCTGCGATCTGGCTGCCCAATGCAATCTCGCCCGATCCGTCGGGCTGCCCCCAACCAGGCGGCAGCTCGCATGCCTCCACCACCTTCCTCACGTAGCGTTCACTCACATAACTGTGGCCCGACTCGGCTTGGCTCACCATGGCCTGGCTCCGTCCCAGACGTTTCGCCAATTGCGCCTGCGTCAAGCCAGCCTCTCGACGCGCCTCCCAAAGCCTCCTCGGGATCGCCTTCGCACCGCGAGACGGCACCGCGTTCAACGTCATTTCGCGCGTGCGCTGCTCCGCCGGCACCAGCACGAAATCGACGCCGCCGATGCGTATCGAGCATTCAACGAGCTGACAGCCTCTCGCCGACTCGACATCAGCCGCGCCGGTGACGCCCTCTCGAGCTGGCCGACTCCCACTTTCTGTCGGTCCGACTTCACTCAAGCTTCCGGCGCCAGTGACGCTCTCTCGAGCCGGCCCACTCCCCCATCCTGTCGGCCCGTCGTGGACTGACGCGCTCGCCCTGTCTGTCGGCCCGTCGTGGGCTGTCGAGCTCACCCGCACTGCCGCCCCGTCGTCGTTTGCGATCATGCGCGAGAGAACGAATGCAATCCTCGAACCAACGCTCAATCGAGACTTCCAACGCGGCCGGACTTCCTGCGGGATCGTTGGTTGCGGCGAGCTCGGCCGAAGCTCACTCTTCGAAGTGGATATCAGCTGATATCACCCAATTATCACCCAATATCACCTAATAACAGGATCGCGGAGTGACGCGATGCTGGCGCCTCGCCGCGCCGCCCGCGCTGGGACCGGGATGGTCCGGATTTGGCGCTGAAGCCGAGTTGGTGAGGTTGAACCAACCGACGCGAGCGGCGGGGGTCGCGATGTGGCCGCCACGTGCCGGTGGCGGCCACCGATGTACCACCAGGATGTGGGGGCCAACGCGACGGCGTGCCACGCCGGCGTGCCGCGACATCGCGACCGGCACCGCCGCGACCGGCGACATCGCGACCGGCACCGCCGCGACCGGCGACATCGCGACCGGCACCGCGCGACCGGCGACATCGCGACCGGCACCGCCGCGACCGGCACTGCCGAGACCGCGACCCGATACCGGGAGGGCGCGACGCGGCGCTCAGACAGGTACGACGAGCGAGACGGCGGCTGCAACCGAACACCAAACCGCCTTTGAAAGGTAGGCAGAGTGATACGACGACTCATCGACCTGACGGAGCTCGATGGCCACCCCACGTGCGGACCGAGGTGGTCCGAGTAAGAGAGCTAGAGCCGGGCGATGGTTTGGTCGTGCACCAGGTCGACGACGTATTTGACGGCGTCGGGGTTGGTTTCGGGGAGAATGCCGTGGCCGAGGTTGAAGATGTGGCCGCGGTGGCCGCCGCGGTGGAGCACGTCTTTAACGCGCGCGGCGAGCAGGTCGCGGGGGGCATCGAGCAGCAGGTTGTCGAGGTTGCCTTGAACGGCCACGCCGTCACCCAACAGCTTGCGGGCCCAGTCGAGCGGGGTCTTGGCGTCGATGCCGATGACGGTCCCGCCGGCTTGTTTCTGCAGCTCGAGCAGCATGGCGGTGCCGGTGCCGAAGTGAATGACGGGGACGCCGGTTTGCTCGACGGACGACAGAATGTGCTTCACGTGCGGTTGGATGAACTGCACGTAGTCGTCGGGTGAGAGCGCGCCGATCCACGAGTCGAACAGCTGGACGGCTTGCGCCCCGGCTTCGACCTGCGCGTGGAGGTAGCGTCGGGTCATTTCCGACAGCTTTTCCATCAGCGCGTGCCACACCGCGGGCTCGCGGTACATCAAGCGCTTGGTGATGGCGTAGTCTTTGCTCTTGCCGCCGCCTTCGATGAGGTAGCTGGCGAGCGTGAAGGGCGCGCCGGCAAAGCCGATCAGCGGCGTTTTGCCGTCCAGCTCTTTTCGAATCATGCGGATGGCGGCCAGCACGTAGCCGAGGCCCTCTTCGGGGGCGAACAGGCGCAGCTTGTCGACGCCGGCCTTGTCGCGCACGGGCGTGTGGATGACCGGACCTTCGCCGGCGGCGAACTCGAACGGCGCGCCGAGCGGCTCGAGCAGGAGCAAGATGTCCGCGAACAGAATGGCGGCGTCGACGCCCAGGGCTTTGACCGGCTGGAGCGTGACCTCGGTAGCAAGCTCCGGATTTTTGCACAGCTCGATCAGCGTGTGCTTTTTCCGGAGCGCGCGGTACTCCTCCATGTAGCGCCCGGCTTGGCGCATGAACCACACCGGCGTCGCGTCGACCGGCTCACGCCGACAGGCGCGCAAAAAGCGATCCCACATCTGCTCGCTCGATTCTTTAGAGGGTTTGAACCGGGGCCGCCTGCTTGCCCGCGTGGGGCGCAAGCTCGCCGTTCATCGACTTTTGCTGCATCTCGTACTTCGACGGGCACTTGGCCACGATCGCGGTCGAGACGAACGTCTTGCCGTCGTCGGCCAGCTTGCCTTCGGCTTGAACCTCCACGTCCATGCCCGGCATGTCCTTGAAGGTGTCGGGGACGACGCAAGACGGATGCTGCACCGCGAGCACGACGCCCTTTTCTTGCAGCTTGAAGCGGTATTCGCAGGGCTCGTCGCGCCGCGCCAGCGTGCCCTTCACGAGCATGCCTTTCACGCGGATGGTGCGCTGATTGTAACGCGCCTGCTCCTTGACCAGTTGGTCGACCCCCAACGAGTAGATGGCCGCGCCCTTGAAGCTCGTGAATACGAGCGTGAGCACGCCCGCCACCATCACTAAAAGCCCGATGAGCAACCCCAGGTTGCCCTTCTTCTTCGGCGTCGGGCGGTCGGGACCGGTCGCTTGAGCGACCGCCGGTACACTGGCCTCGGCGTCTGTTTCGGCGACGGCGCGCGCTAGCTCTTGATCGACACTCATGGGTGGCTCGAATCTTTCGGACGGGACAAGGGTAGCATCATCGGTTCCCGCTGGCTTTGGTGCCCTTACGTCGGTACAGCCATGCGCCTAGCGCACAAAAAGCCGCTCCCAACGCGCTGAGCATCAAAAGCGTGCTGGCGCCCAGAAAAGCCGCCTGAAAGCCCCCGCTGAGCAAGACCAAGCCCCAAAGCTCGCAAGCGCCCAAAACCCCAGCCAACGCCGCATGACGGCCGACTGTTCGCGGCCCAAAACGCGCCATCAGATAGCCGGTGATGCCGGCCGAAAGCGCAAAAGTCGCGCCTGCGGCCGTTCCGGCCGCGACCACCGCTCCCAGCGCGCGCACCACCGGCCCCGTTCGAGCCAGCGCCAGTCCGGCCAGAGCCAGCGGCATGAACAGGGTCACCAACATGCCGGAGCCGATCAGCACCCAGTGCCACGCAGGGCGCCTTGCCGCTTCGGCGTCGTCGCCCGTGGGCTCCTGAATGACCGGTAGTCGGCGCGTTGCCATGAAAAAGCGAGCAACTATTGCACGCGCCTGGCCGACCAGGGGCCGTGACGCTCAGATTCATCAGCAAAGCTCACACGTTGTGGCCGGCGGCGTTCGCTTTCGCGATGGCATCGCTCGCTTCCTCTCACGCCGCCGCCCAAGAGCTGCCGCCCCCCTACGAAGCCTGGCAAGGCACCGGCCCCCGACCCCCGACCACGCCCCCGGCTGGTGACGTGCCGCCACCGCTTGCTCGCCCGCGAGAGCTGCCCCGGCGTCCCTGGGAGCTCAGTGCGTCACTGGCGGCGTTCTTACCCAGCTGCGGCTCGGGCAGCATCGACGATCGCGGTTGCCTGACGGTGTCGCCCGGCTCGGGACTCGACGCGACACTCCTCTATCGGGTGGGGCCGTTCTTCGCGTTCGGGCTCGAGGGTGCAACCAGTGGCTTCAGCCGGCACGGTCAAGGTGCGCTGTCGGGCGCCGGCGGCGCCGCCCGGTTCTTCGGCGTGGTGGGCCGCGTGTACTTCGCCGAACAAGGGCTTTGGGATCCGTACCTGGCGCTGACGTTGGGGGCGGGCACGCTCGAGCTTGCCGGCACCGAGAGCGCGCGTGTCTCGGTGTCGGGGCTCGGCGGGCGGGTGGCGGGCGGGCTCGACTTTCTGCTCGGCTCGCACTTTCGGGTCGGCCCGAGCGCATCGTTCGCCCATTGGCTGGCCTGGCGCGAGTCCAGCTGCAGCACCGGCGTGTGCCGTGACCAAGCTGCCGCTTACGGTCGGCTGCTGGGTTTTGCCACGCTCGGAGTTCGGCTCACCGGTAGCTTTGGTGAGGTGCTTTGAGTTTTTCGAAGCTGGGGTTCCGCGCCGCTCGGTGTTGCCGAGGGCGATACGGCTCGCGCTTTGCGCGCGGCTGCTCTACCAAGTCGGGTAGATGCCACGCGAGCTGAGCCCCTTCGAGTTGGACCGCGAGCTTGCGCGGGTGGTGCCGCGCGCCCGCGCCGCCTACCGAGCGTTGCGAGCCGGCCGCGAGGTGACGCTCATGGTGCCAGACGTTTTGAAAGATCCGGAGACGCTGGACCGGCTGGCCAGCGACAAGAGCGATCCGATCGCGGCGCCGCTCGTGCGTCACTTGTATTGGCTGGAGCTGATGCGCCGCGGCTTGCCGCGCGAAGGCGAGCGAGTGAGGCGCTATCGCGTCGAGCGTCACGCGCTCGACAAGCCGTTGTCCGGGCACTTCACCTGGCGCGAGCTGCTCGGGCACGCGCTGCGCGACCGCGCCCGCCGCCCGGCGTTGATCGAAGCCCTGTGCGAGCGCGGCGACGCCCTGCGCGACGCCGGTTCACGCCTCTTGGAGCTACGGGCGGAGATGCCGAGCTTCGGCGGACGCAGCCGCGCCGAGCTCGAGCTGCCGCATCCGGAGATCGCCGAGCATGCACGGCGCTTTTTGGCCGACTCGGCCGATGCTTACGGGAGCCTCGAGCTCCGCGACCTGGCCAGCGTGCTCGAGCGAGGTTTGGCGCGTGACGCCGACGACGGCTGGCCTCGCCAACTTTCGCTGCGCAGCTTGAACGACTTGCTCGGCAGTCCCGACTGGCTCTCCGGCTTGCGCCCCGACTTGGGCGAGCTGCCGGTGACGCTCTCGGCCGCCAGCTTCGTGCGCGGCCTCTTGCGCTTGGGCGCGGCGTGGAACGACGCTCTGGCCCCCGCGCAGCAACCGTTCGCGCTCGCCCACGATACCTTCGGCCTCGCTCGGGCCACGCACGGCGCCCTGTTCGCCAGTGTCACGCTCACGCCCACCTTTCTCAAGCGCCAGCTCGGGCTCGGCAAAGAGCGCGCGGTCGGACACGCTCGCGCTCTGGCACAAAGCGCATTGATCTTCGCGCGTTTGCTGGCGCTGCGCGTGTTGCTGAGCGAGCCGGCGCTGGCCGGACCCAGCGCGCTCCGCGAAGCCTTCTCCGAGCACGGCAACAAAGCGTTCGGCTTCGAGCCCCCGCCCAACGCCGCCGGGCTCTTCTGCCGCCCGCGCTTGGGCGACGCTCAGCGCCTGGCGGGCGTGCTGCTGGCGGCGGCGCGCGCCGAGCAGCTGGCGGCCGAGCACGACGAAGATTGGTTTCGCAATCCGCGCGCCATCGAACAGCTTCGCTCCGAAACGCGCAGCGTGCCCGCTACCACTTGCACGACCGCAAGCCTGGAAGCCGGCGCCGGCCGTCTGAAGCAAGCGCTGGTCGAGCGGCTTTAGCGGTGCGCGTATCCCTTCAGCGTTTGCGAGCCGCCCGAAGCAGCGTTTGCTCTTCGGCGCCGAGCCAGGCGACCGCCTGCGAAGTGGCCGGCGTCGCTAGCCAGTCTTCGTAATTCGGCTCCAGCGTGTCGACGCGAAAGCGACGCTCGACTGCGCGCTCTTTCTCACGCGCCTTTTGCAGGACGAAGCCGTCCTCCAACTTGAAGCCGCCCAACGCCAAGAGCGGCCGACCTTCGCGCCAGGGCAGCGTGGACGCCGAGACCACGTAGCGCCCCGAGCCGTCGCGGCGCGCGTAAGAAGCCTCGAAGCCGAAAATGGCGTCGAGCAGCTTGGGCTCGGCGGCTGCGCGCTCCATCAAATCGCTCAGGCGCGCGGCGGGTGGCAACGCTTCGGCGCGGCCCCGCACGAAGATGGCGTGCTCACCCGCGATCACCAAGCCGCCCCCGCGATGCGTGACTTGCCCGCTCTTGGTGTCGCGCTCTTCCAGCAGCGTGAGGCCGATCAGCGGACCGTCGCCGCTCGGTTGAAGGCGCCAGTCTTCTACGTAGGCACCGCTGGGCGCGTACTCGATCAGGCAGTCGCCCACGCGCCGCAAGTCGCCGGGCTCCGGCCACTTGTCGTGAATTTGAAACGCCGTCCAATCGGTCCACTGCATGGTGCCGGCCAGCTCCACGCCACCGCCGCTAGCCGCCTCGAAGCGCGTCGGCGAAAGCCCGCCCTCGACCTCGGCCATGCGCGTCAGCTCGTCCAGCGACAGCTCGGCGAGCGACTCTCGCGACGGCGGCTTCGGACGATCAGCGGCGAGCCGCAGGTCTCCGGTCAAGCCCCGCGACTGCAACCACAGCACCAGCGTCGAATCGTCGGCGTCTCCGTTGAAGAACGAGATCGAGCGCCGACGAAAGCAGCCGAGCGTCCACGGCGGTACGCTGCCGTTCGGCGGCACGCTACCGCTCGGGGGCATGGTGCCTTGCAGCGAGCACAGCTCCAGCAGATCCATCAGCGCGGGTTCCGTTCGTGAATGACTTTGCCCTCTTGTCCGAACGACGAAAGCGGGCGCGCCCCGGCGGGCAAGCTCAGCTCGCCCCGTGAAAGGCGCTCTTTGAGGTAGGTGAAGCTCTGCAAGGTCTGAGCATACAGGTGCTCGCCGGCTTTGACGGGCGGATAACGCGCCGGGCGCTCGGCACTGACGAATTGCGGCAACGGCGCGACCTCGACCTCGTAGTCGCAAGAAAAGAACAGCGGAAACGAAAAGCGCTCTTCACTCACCTTGCGCACCCGGTGCGAAGTCGCCACGAGCTCTCCGTTGGTCCACATCTCGAGCGTGTCGCCGATGTTCACCACGAACGCGTCGGGCCGAGGCGGGGCGTCGATCCACTCTCCAGCGCCGTTCATCACTTCCAGCCCCGGCGTCGTCGGCAACAAGATCGTGAAGCACTCGTAGTCGGTGTGGGCGCCGATGCCCACCGTCACGTCCGGCGCGGGGTTGGGCGGGTAGTGCAGCATGCGCAGCTGACTGGGTGGCGCGTTCACGAAGCGGTCGAAAAATGTCTCGGGCAAGTCCAGCGCCAGCGCGAACCCGCTCAGCAGGCGCCGCCCGAGCTCGAACACGGCCCGGTAGTAGCCGCCCACGGCGTCGCGGAAGCCAGGCAGCGCCGGCCACACGTTGGCCCCAGCAAAAGGGTCGCGCCTCGAGTCCACGCTGCCGGGCGGCAACTCGAAGCACAGATCGAACGACTCTTTTTGGTCGCGCGCGCCGCCGTAGAACACTTCTTCACCCGGCGGCACGTAGCCGCGGTGGTTGCTCGATTTCCCGATGTAGTATTCGAGCTTCTGCTCGCTCGGCAGCGCGAAGAAAGCCTGCGCTTGGGCCAAAAGGCCGCGCACCGTCGCGTCGTCGACCCGGTGCCCTACCAGGTAGAAGAAGCCGGCGTCGCGGCAGGCGGCGCCGAGCGCGCGAGCGGCCGTGCGACGCGTCTCCAGCTCGTCCGCATACAGCCCGCTCACGTCCACTTCGGGCAACGCTTGGAAGGCACTGTGCACGGCTCGCGACATGCTCTGCTCGGCATCTTGGCTCGACGAACGTGTCGCGACGGTTTCGCGCCGCCGCTCGAGGCGTCAACGTCGGCTGCCATCGCGCCTCTGCATCCCCGCTACGCAGGACGGCCTTACCAGGTCTCGTTCGGGGTCGGGGTGAGCCCGGTCGACTCGACGTGATACGTGAACGTCAACACGACTGCGGTCGCCGCGTCACCGGCCAAGATGCGACGCACGCCCAGGTCCGCGCTGAAGACCTTGTCGATGTAACCGAGGCCCAAGCTAGCGGAGTGACTCTTGGCGCCGTCGTCGAAACGGTAACCGCCGCGCACGACCGCATGATCGCCGAGCAAGACCTCCGAGCCCAACATGGCGCGCATCTTGGTCTTGTCCCAGGTGGCCAGATCGGCGACCAGATCGCCCTCGATACCGAACTTGTCTCGGGCGAAGCCGATGCCGCCGCCCAGCGTGAGCGGTTGGTAACCGGAGTCGGAGCCGTTGAGGTTGTTGCCCACGAGCGCCAACGACAAGCCTCCGCCCGGCCTGAGCGTGAGCCCGAGGTCGAAAGCGAAGTTCTTCAAGATCTTGTCGCCGTCCAAGCCGCTGGACGCGTAGCTCGGTCCGAGCGGCCCCGCGCCGTTTTCGCTGAGCCACATGAAGCGGCCGCCGGCGCCGACAAAGAGCTTGTCGGAGAGCGGATACGCGAACGCGAAGCGCAAATCGGACGACGTGCGATCGACGCCGTCCGGATCTTGACGCGACCACGTTGCGCCCAGACCGCCTGCGATGCGCGAGCTCGACCCGACGGAGTCGACGGCGCCGACGCCGTAGCTCTGTCGCGAAGCCTCGGGCCAGATCTGAAGTAGCGCCGCTGCGTGGTACACGCGCGACGTCGCCATGTTCGCCGGGTTCTGGAACAGCGCGCTCACGGAGCTACCGAGCGCACGGTCGGCGCCGTTCTTCGCGGCGACGCGTCCGGTCTCGATCTCGTCGTAGTTGTAGCCGACTTCTGGAGGCAGCTTGCTCGGCTCGGCATGAACGACCGTGGTTGCAAAAAAGCAAGCACCTGCACATGCGAGGGCCAGCGACGCACATGTCCGACGAGGGCGAGAGGTGCATGACGAAGGACAGGGCATGTCGTTGAACCGAACCGTAGCGTCGGCACTACCTGCGGTAGGTACCAATGGCCAAGAAATCCGTGAGGGTTGCTAACCCGTGACGGCCGTTCGGCCAGCCTTCGCTTCGTCATGCGCAATTGCGACCGTCGACCCTTGACGTGCAAAACCAAGAAAGTTGACGCCCAACGCACGAGGCGGTGTCGGCGCGGTGATGGAATGTCGCATGTGTCTGCAGAGTTAGTGAGCGTCGCCCGAGAACGTCACCGACAAACTCGTCCGCACCAAACTTTCACGAACGAGCACGCCGCGGTAATTTGCCGACTTCACGCGTTTCGAAAATCTCTTGGTTGAACTTTGCTCGAGGTCAGTGCTAGCTGCCCGTCCCTTCGCTGGAGGGAGCGTCACCAGAGTGGTGACGACCCCGAAGGCGCCAGGTATGTTCGCTGTGACGCTCGTGACTTCCCAAGAAGCACAGCATGCTGAGGGCTGCCCCCCAGCGGCCGAAGACGGCAGCATAGTTAGGCTTTCTGGTGTCCACAGCCCTGTGGACAATTTGGGGACGCACCCTTCGTGATGGACTTGGAAACAACCCCCGCCCCGCGCGCCGGCGAAAGCCTCTTCACTCAAGCCCTCGAGCAGACCCGAGGGCGCTCCCCTGCCTCTTTCGAGCAGTGGTTCACCAGCATCCAGTTCGAAGGCTTCGATCAGGGCGTGCTGGGCCTCACCGCGCGCGACGAGTTCGTGCGTGATTGGGTCAAGGCTCACTTCCTGCCCGACCTGCTCAGCAACCTCGGTCGCCTCAGCGGTGAGCCCGGCGGCGCGCTGCGCGTGACCTGGAGCATCTCCAATCGCTTGGTGCGCCCAGTGTGTGAGCCAAAGCGCAGCGTGCCTCGTCCATCCAAGCCGGAGCCCATGCCGGCCTCACGTCGCTCAGAACGCCCCAGCGTCGCCCCGCGCTACTCACGCGCGCAATTTCTTGCGACGCTGAATTCGAAGTACACGTTCCCCAACTTCGTGGTCGGCCCATCGAACGAGCTGGCGCACGCCGCCGCCTTCGCGTCAGCCGGCGGTGGCGGTCCCCGCTACAACCCGTTGTTCATCGCGGGCGGCACCGGCCTGGGCAAGACGCACCTGGTCCACGCCATCGCCCACAAGGTCCTCGACGAGCGCCCCGACGCGCGCGTGGTGTACGTCTCGGCCGAGCATTTCACTAACGAGTTCATCGAGGCGCTGCAGCACCACAAGATGGACGAGTTTCGCGCGCGCTACCGCAGCGACTGCGATCTCTTGCTGGTCGACGACATTCAGTTCTTGGCCGGCCGCGAGCAGACGCAGGAAGAGTTCTTCCACACGTTCAACGCTCTGCACGACGCCGATCGTCCCATCATCGTGACCAGCGACAAGTACCCGCAGCAGCTGCAGCGCATGCCGGAGCGCTTGGTGTCGCGTTTCACCAGCGGCTTGGTCGCCGACATTCAGGTGCCTCAGCTCGAGACGCGCGTCGCCATCGTGCGCAAGAAGGCCGAGCTCGAGAGCATTCCGCTGTCCGACGAGGTCGCGGTGCTGCTCGCGCAAAACATCCAGAGCAACGTGCGTGAGCTGGAAGGCGCGCTGATTCGCCTGGCCGCCAAGTCTTCGCTCACCGGCCGCCCCATCGACGAAGAGTTCACGCTCAGCGAGATGAACACGGTGTCGCCTCGCCGCACCGACATCATGAGCGTCGAAGACATTCAGCGCGCCGTGTGCAGCCACTTCCGGCTGTCCAACTCCGAGCTGCTCAGCAAAGACCGCCACAAGAGCGTCGCCTTCGCGCGCCAGGTGGCCATGTACCTGTGCCGCCAGCGCCTGAAGTGCAGCTTCCCCGAGCTCGGCCGCGCCTTCGGTAACCGCGATCACACCACCGTGATGAGCGCGGTCCGCCGCGTAGAAGCCCTGCGCCAACGCGACCCCCAAGTCTCCGCCCACCTCGAAGCCATCGAACAACGCCTCGCCTCCTCCGAAGACTGACGGAGTCTTACGGACGCGGGGACGGCTCGAGATTTTTTCACAGGAAGATCGGAAGAACGGAAGGGCGAGCAGGGGGGCGCAGCGACGTCCCGGCTCTTGCGTCGCCCTTTGAAGACGGGTGAACGAATCCGGCCCCTGTGACGCGCTCACCGAATCGGGGCGGCGCCCATTCAGGCCTTCTGCCCTTCTGCCCTTCCTGTGAAAAAATCTGGGTCCTGCCCAGGGCCGCGCGGCTCAGCGGGCGGCGACGGGGGGTTCGACGGTGATGGCGGGCTCGACGGTGACGGGCGCGGAGACGGCGGGAGCGGGGGCGAGGGCGGGCTCGGGCGTCATGGGGACGACGGGGAGAGCGGGTGCGCTCGCGGGTGCGGCGGCGGGGGTGAGGACCTCGGCAACGACGGCGGGGAGCGGGGCGGACCGGAGTGGGCGGTCTTCGACGACGGCGCTGAGGACTTCGGCGACGTGCACCGCGAAGGCGTCGACGACTTCGCCGGCGCCGACGCCGAGCGCGCTGCCGTAAGCAAACGCGGGTCGGGAGCGCGAACCGAGCCGCTCTTCGTGGAGAAGCTTGCCGTCACGTGAGAGGCGGAAGCCGCCGGCCGCGACCGCCGACCACCCCGGACCTTCGTTGTCGGGGGCCTGCGCGTTCAGCGTGACGTCCAACGTCAACACGTAGTCGCCAGCCTGTATCGCGTCGCCGTCACGCAGCGCGACATCGGGGAACGAGTTCCAAAGACTGCGCTCCAAGGCACCGAAGGTGGCTCGACGGACGCCGTCGAAGCACAACATGCGCTGCCCCTTGGGCGTGCGGCATTGGTTTTCCCAGGTGTCGTTGCCGAGCTCTACCCAGAGGCGGCCGGTGTGCTGCACGGGGGTGGCGCTGGGCGGAGGCAGGAGCGCCGTCTGCACCTTGGCTTCGTGGTTCTGCATGCAAGCCGCAAGGAGCGAGCAAGAGAGGGCGGAAACGGCGACGAGTTTGAACGAGCCCATGGCGGGGCAAACGCTAGGCTTTGGCCGAAAAATGGCCAAATTTCGCGCGAACGCGGGCGCGGCCGAACAAGTGTTCACCCCGGCGCCATCAACCCGAAACCGACCTCGTGCGACATCGGAGCCAAGGTAACGCAATGCGGCGCGACGGCGCCAATCGCCGAGAACTCCCCCCTGGCATCAGGAAAGCTTATGCTTCCTGAGAAGAACTTCCACCGAATGGCAACCCTCCGGCACCTCCATCAATTGATGAACGAGCGACGCATGGTGCGACTGTCCGACGGTCGCATCGGGAAAATCGTGCGAGTCGATACGCACTTTCCCGAGAACTCGACGACGGTCAGCGTCTGGACCGATTCGAAGAGCCCCGGCCTCGCCAAGGTATCCATCGCCGACATCGTCGGCGACGCCACCCGCGAATCCGCTTGAGCGCATGTACGCGAGCCTTAGCTCGCGTACATCGCCTCGGCGATTTCGAAGGTCGAGTTTTCGAGCTGGGCGTAGGCGCCGCGCAGTGAGTCGAGCGTCGCGCCGGTCTCCATCATCTTTTTGAGGAGCGCGACCTCGCCCTTCACCTTTTCGAGCTTTTCGGGCTCGAGCAGATCCGAATAGCCTTCGAGGGCTTGCTCGGTGGTGTAGATGAGCGTCTCGGCTTGGTTGCGCATTTCCGCCAAATCGCGCCGCAGCTGATCGGTTTCTTTGAACTTTTCGCCTTCGGTCACCAGCTTGTCGATCTCGTCGGGCTGGAGGCCGCTGGTGGGGGTGACGCTGACGGCTTGGCTGCGACCGGTGCCGAGATCTTTGGCTTCGACGGCGAGGATGCCGTTGGCGTCGATGCGGAAAGTGACTTGAATTTTGGGCACGCCGCGCGGAGCGGGGGGAATGCCGGTCAGCTCGAAGCGCGCGAGGCTGCGGTTGTCGACGGCCATTTCGCGCTCGCCCTGCAGCGCGTGCACGGGCACGAACGATTGGTTGTCGACGCTGGTGGTGAAGATTTCGCTCTTCTCCGTGGGCACGGTGGTGTTGCGCGGAATCAGCTTGGTGAAGACGCCGCCGCCGGTCTCGACGCCGATCGACAGCGGCGTCACGTCGAGCAACAGCACCTCGTCGATTTGGCCGGCCAGAGCCGCGCCCTGAATGGCGGCGCCCACGGCCACGACCTCGTCCGGGTTGACGCCCTTGTTCGGGTCACGCCCGAAGAACTCGCGCACCGCCTTTTGCACCGCCGGCATGCGCGTCATGCCGCCCACCAGCACCACCTGCCCCACCTGCTGCGGGGTGAGCTTGGCGTCGGCGAGCACGGCTTGGCACGCGGTCATGGTGCGTTCGACCAAGCCGCGGGTCCAAATCTCCAGCTCGCTGCGTTTGATGGTGCGCTCGAGGTGCAGCGGGCCGGTGGGACCGATGGCAACGAACGGCAAATTCACGTCCGTTTCCAGCGACGACGACAGCTCGTGCTTGGCCTTCTCCGCGGCCTCGCGCAAGCGTTGCAGGCTGGTGCGATCCTTGCGCAGGTCGACCTTGGCCTTGGCCAAAAATTCCTCGGACAAGCGATCGATGATGGTGCGATCGAAGTCTTCGCCACCGAGGTGGGTGTCGCCGCCGGTGGCCTTCACGTTGAAGACGCCCGCGGCAATCTCCATGATCGAAATGTCGAAGGTGCCGCCGCCCAGATCGTAGACGGCGATGACCTCGCGCTCGGTTTTGTCGAGGCCGTAAGCCAGGGCGGCCGCCGTCGGCTCGTTCAAGATGCGCTTCACGTCGAGGCCGGCGATGCGCCCGGCGTCTTTGGTGGCCTGGCGCTGCGCGTCGTCGAAGTAAGCCGGAACGGTGACGACCGCTTCCGTCACCGCTTCCCCCAGGTACGTTTCGGCAATCTCGCGCATGCTGGCGAGCACCAGCGCCGACACTTCGGGCGGCGACATGGTGCGGTCCCCGGCTTTGACCCAAGCGTCGCCGTTCTCGTGCTTGACGATGGTGTACGAGACCGAAGCCGCCTGGCGCGTGACCACGTCCGAGTCGAACTTTTGCCCCATCAGCCGCTTGACGGCGTGGATGGTGTGCTCGGCGTTGGTGGTGGACTGGCGCTTGGCGACCTGCCCGACCAAGCGTTCGCCCTTGGCCGTGAACGCCACGACCGACGGCGTCGTGCGCGCGCCCTCGGCGTTGGCGATGACCTTGACCTCGGGTTGCCCCGCGGCGTTGGTTCCCTCGACCACCGCCACGCAGGAGTTGGTGGTGCCTAGATCGATGCCGACGATTTTCCCCATAGCGGGCCGGATGAGCATACTCGACCGCCCAAACCGTCGCTAGAGCGCGGGGCCAAAATGAAATCACCCACGTGCCCGTAAACGTGCCCGTGCCCGTGCCCGACGGTCCTTGGATCACCCGATGGAGTGTAGGCCCTGCCTGCGCGCCCAGCTGGGCGCGGCGCGCGCGGGCTCACGCCCGCGCCAGGAACCTCGGCCTACCCAACCCAATTGTGCGTGGCGCTTCGTCTTTATCGGGCACGGGCACGGGCACGTTTACGGGCACGGGAAAGCAGACCGCTGCAACGTGCCATCGAGCGCCGCTAGTTCGCGGGAGCCTTGGCGACGACGACGAGCGCGGGACGGATCAGCTTTTCGCTGTTGCGGTAGCCGGCTTGGACCTCGGCCGCGATGGTGCCCGGCTCGAAGTCCGAGGTTTCCATCTGCTGCACGGCCTCGTGCATGGAAGGGTCGAACGGCTTGCCCACCGCCGGCACACGCTCGATACCCAGCTTGCCGAGGGTGTCGGCAAACTGGCGCAACACCAAACCGATGCCGTCGGCCAGCGCTTTGACGTCGGTGGCGGTTTCGGCGTGAGCGCTGGCGCGGTCGAGGTTGTCGAACACCGGCAGCATCTCTTTGAGCATGTCGTCTTTGCCGCGCCGCTCGGCGTCGGCCAGCTCGCGCCGCGTGCGCTTCCGGAAATTGTCGAAGTCCGCCAGGGTGCGCAGCAGCTGATCTTTCAGCTTGGCTTGCTCGGCCCGGGCCGCCTCGAGCGGATCGGGCTCGGGCGCGGCCTGCTCCGCGGCGGCTGATCCATCGGCTTCGGCAGGCGCGGGCGTCGGGGTTTCGTTTTCGTCAGGCACGGCGCGGCGAGTATAACCACGACCGCCGCTTTGCCAAGCGGGGGGCTCCGGTGAGCAGTTCCGCTCCAGGGAAGAGCCCCACGCTTCATTTAGGCCTGCGCGCCGGGCAGCTCGGCGAGCCGCCTCAATGAAAGCCGCCGGAGGACACCAGCCGTTCGCCGGTGAGCCAGCCGGAGTCCGCGGAGGCGAGAAACACCGCGACGCGGGCGATGTCGTCGGGTTGGCCCAGACGCTTCAGCGGGGTCGCGTCGATCAGCGTCTGCATGAAATCGCTACCGATCATGCCGGCCGCGTGGGTGCCTTCGGTTTCGACGGGGCCGGGGGCGACGGTGTTGACGCGGATGTTGCGCGCCGAAAGCTCCTTGGCCAGGACGCGCGTCACCACGTCCAACGCACCTTTCGTGGCCGAGTAGATGGACGAGGCGGGCGGAGCCGACTCGCTGACGACGGAGCTCACGTTGACGACGTTGCCGCCCTCCCTGCCGAAGTATTTGAGCGCTTCCTGGGTGACCAGCAGCGGCCCGAGCACGTTGGTGTGAAATTGCCGCGTGAACTCGGCTTCGGTCACCTGCTCGAGGGGCTGGAAGGCGAACACTCCCGCGTTGTTCACCAACACGTCGAGCTTGTCGTACGCGCGTTTGGTCTCCAGAAACAGCCGTTTGATGTCGTCCGAGTTGGTCACGTCCGCCTGCACGGCAATCGCCGCCCCGCCTTGGGCTCGAATCTCGCCGACGACGCGCTCGGCGTCGGCCCGACCCGAGGCGTAGTTCACCACCACCTTGGCGCCCTCGGCGGCCGCCCGCTTGGCGATGCCAGCGCCAATGCCTTTGGACGCACCCGTAACAACCACGACTTTATCTAGTAATTTGCTCATCGGAACCTCACTTGACCTGTTTCGACGTTTCGACAATCATCTAACTATCGAACCAAACGACGTCAAGCGACCCGCAGCCGGTCCGGGCTCAGATTTCCGAAAGTTGCGCGAGGTACGCGCGCAGGACGTCGCGCTTCACCGTGACCAGCACGAACTTGCCGTCACGAGACGTCTCGATCAGGTTGGCGGTCTCGAGCTCTTTCAAATGGTGCGACAAGGTGGCGGGCGAGATGTCTTGCTTCTCGAGAATGATGCGGCAAGCCAGGGCGCCGGCTTCGCAACCGCCGATCTGCTTGAGGATCTGCAGCCGGCGCGGCTCTGCCAGCGCGCGCGCGATGCGCGTTACCTCGCGGTCGCTGAGCTTCACGGCCTTGGCGGTTGCCACCTGTTCAACTTAACGCAAGCCCGGGTCGTTGGCAGCCACCGATCGTGCCCGGCGGCTCGCGCGCCGCTAATTGGCGCAGCGCTTCTGCCGTAGACAGGAAAGCGTGCCACCGGAGGTCTGGAGCGGCCCGGGCTCCGGATTGGGCGTGAACCAGCTGATGCCGTCCGGCAGCACCCAAAAGGGGTTCGAGCCGTCGAGCGGCACGCCCTCTTCGGTCGCCCCCCGAGCGTCGCCGTAGCCGCGACTTTCGATGGTGAAGCAGTAGCCGGCGCTCTGGGGCGCGAACAAATGCGGGCTGCCCCCCTGTACCAGCTCGCGCGCGGAAAACAGCTCGCGGTGGCTGCTCTCTCCGACCACGCGCAGCTCGCGCTCGCCGGCCGGCAAGGTGAGCCAGGCGCCGGCCAGCGCGCTCTCTCCGCTGCTGGGCTCGACGCGCGCGAGGCGTTTGCCGTCGACCCAGAGCGTGAACGGCTCTTCACCGTGGTTGAGCACGCGCACTTGCCCGCGATACAAATTGAACAGCGGGACGACCGCGACGGCGGACACCAACGCGACGGCGACGACGGCGGTGGCCAGCCGCGAGGCGTCGATCGTCGTCCAACCGCGATGGCGCGCCACCAGCAGCAGCCCTCCGCCTGGCAAGAGCGACAGCAGCATGGCCAAGAGCGACAGCACCGCCTGGCCCTGCCAAGGGAAGAGCAAGGGCAGCACCGCCGCCGACGACAACCCGAGCACCACGCCGCTGGCCACCGCGGTCAGCCGCCAAGTGCCAGCGCGTAGCTCGGGGTTTACGGGACTGGCGCTCACGCTGCGCCTCGCTCGAAGCCGGGCCGACGCGGCGAGGTGACGCCAGGCTTGCGCCAGGGCCAACGCGGTGTCACCGAGACTGCCGGATGCCCGAGCTGAACGACCCGCAGAAGCAAGCCGTCGCCCACGTGGACGGGCCCTTGCTGGTATTCGCCGGCGCCGGCAGCGGCAAGACGCGCGTCATTACCTATCGCATCGCCAACCTGCTGGCGAACCGGGTGCCGCCGTACCGCATTTTGGCGGTGACGTTCACGAACAAGGCCGCCGCCGAGATGCGTGAGCGGCTGACTCGCCTCACCTCGCCCGAGGTGACGCGCGATCTTTGGATCGGCACGTTTCATTCGGTGTGTGCGCGCTTGCTGCGACGCTACCACGACGCGGTGGGGCTGAAGCGCGACTTCGTCATTTACGACACCTCCGACCAAAAGGCGGTGGTCACGCGCGCCCTCCGTGAGCTCGGCTACGACGAACGGCAGTTTCCGCCCAAGCCACTGCTGGCGGCCATCAGCGGAGAGAAGAGCGAAGGCCGCGGTCCCCACGAATCCAAGATGCTGGGGCGGCAAACGGACGTGGTGCTGGAGGTGTTCACCCGCTACGAACAAGCGCTGGGCCTGGCCAACGCCGTCGACTTCGACGACCTGATCTTGAAGATGACCCGGCTGGTGGAAGATCCGGACAGCCCCGCCGGCGCCGATCTGCGCGGTCGATTTTCTCACGTGCTGGTCGACGAGTTTCAAGACACCAACTTGATTCAGTACCGGTTGGTGCGCGCGCTTTCGGAGCACACGCGCAACCTGTGCGTGGTGGGCGACGACGACCAGTCGATTTATCGCTGGCGCGGGGCCGACGTGCGGCTCATCCGCAGCTTCAAGCATGATTTCGGGGGCGCTCAGGTCATCAAGCTCGAGCAAAATTACCGCTCGACCGCCAACATCGTCAAAGCGGCGTTGGGGGTGATCGAGCCGTCCACCGAGCGCGAGCCCAAGGAGCTGTGGACCGACGCGCCCGCCGGTGATCCGGTGCGGGTGCGGGCGGTGATGGACGAGCGCGAAGAAGCCGACCACGTGCTACGCGGCATCCAAGCGGAGCTGGGGCGCGGCACCACCGCCAACTCCATCGCCGTTTTCTATCGGGTGCACGCGCAGTCTCGCACGCTGGAAGAGGCGCTGCGGCGCGGCAACGTGCCGTACCAAATCATCGGCGGCATGAAGTTCTTCGAGCGCGCCGAGGTGAAAGATCTGCTCGGTTATCTGCGCTTGTCGGTCAATCCGCAGAGCGACGCCGACCTGGCGCGGGTCATCAACACGCCCGCGCGCGGCATCGGCGACAAAACCGTCGAGCACCTGCTGAACGTCGCCAGCGAGTCTTCGGTGTGCGCGTTCGACGCGATCCCGCAGGCGCAGCGCGAGCTGGGGACCGGCGCCGCCAAGAAGCTGGGGGCTTTCAAGGCCTTGATCGAGGGCATCCAGCTGGAAGCCACGCGGCTATCGCCCAGCGAGCTGTGCGGCCATATCCTCGAGATCACCGGCTACCGCGAGCTGTTGCGCAAAGAAGACAGCGCCGAAAGCGACGCGCGCCTGGGCAACTTGGAAGAGCTCGTGGGCTCGATTCAAGACTACGAAGAGCAAGCCGGAGAGCGCGGCGAGACGCCCAGCCTTTCGGGGTACCTGGAGAGCGTGGCGCTGGTGGCGGCCATCGACACGCAAAAGAGCGGGCCGATGGTGTCGCTGATGACCGTGCACTCCGCCAAGGGTCTGGAGTTCGACGCAGTGTTCCTGACCGGTATGGAGCAAGAGATGTTTCCGTACCGCGGCATCGCCAGCGGCGAGGACGAAGAGCTCGAGGAGGAGCGACGGCTGGCCTACGTGGCCATCACCCGCGCTCGCCGCCGCCTGACCATCACCTACGCCGGCAGCCGCACCTTGTTCGGGCAGACCCGTTACCTCGACCGCAGTCAGTTCTTGGACGACTTGCCGCAGGACGCGATCAAGCTCGAAGGCTCGGCGCGCGCGGCTCGCTCGACCGGCGGTCACGCCGGCAGTCGCTACGGCGCCGGCTACGTGGGGGGCTACTCGCCGGGCGGTTATCGCAATCGCAGCGGCGACAGCTTCGAAGGCCAGCGCTACACGGGGAGCAGCAACGCTCGCAGCGGGCCACCCCTGGCGCCGGGCGCGCGCGTCATCGAGCGCGACGAGTACAGCCAAGATGGGGGCCACGAGGGTCAAGCCGTGCGGCCGGGCAGCCACGTGAAGCACGTGCGCTTCGGCGAGGGCGTGGTCAAAAGCGTGGAAGGCGGCATGAAACCGAGCGTGGTTGCCGTCTTCCCCGGTGTGGGGGAAAAGCGGATTCTGCTCGAGTTTTTGGAGCCTGCATGAACAAGCGTTTGGCGTTTTTGGAGCAACACTGCGCGTCACCCACGGCCGATTCCTTTGCCTTCTACGGGCTGGGCATGGAGTACCGCAAAGAAGGCCGCGTCGACGACGCCATCGCCACCTTCAGCAAGCTGAAGGAAAAAGACCCTGACTACGTGCCCATGTACCTGATGGCGGGTCAGGCCTTGATCGACGCGGGCCGCTCGGCAGAGGCGCGCGGCTGGCTGGAAGCGGGCGTTGCCGCGGCAACCCGGAAGCACGACACGCACGCTCTGGGCGAGCTCGAATCGGCGTTGGCGTCGGTCTAACCACGCGCGGCGAGCTCGCTGACCGCGCCGACCGCGCAGTGTCTAACGTTCCGTCGCGCGCTCGCCTCGCCGTGGCGAAATGGCAACGGCGCTTTGCCACACGATCCGATTGGCTAGCGAAGCTAGGCTTCGTAGCCTGGGATGGCGAAGAAGAAAGCTAGCAAGATCTCAAAACCGAGTCTGCCAACCTTGGCCAAGACTCCGACCGGCATTTCGGGTTTCGACGCGATCACTCAAGGTGGTTTGCCGCGTGGTCGACCAACGCTCGTGTGCGGCGGCCCCGGCTGCGGCAAGACGTTGTTCGGCGTGGAGTTCCTGGTTCGCGGTATCGAGCAATTCGACGAGCCTGCCGTCTTCGTCGCCTTCGAAGAAACTGCCGACGATCTGACCAAGAACGTCGCGTCGCTCGGCTACGATTTGAAGAAGCTCGCGGCGGACAAGAAGCTGGTCGTCGACTTCGTCCATCTCGACCCCGGAGACATCGAGGAGGCCGGCGGCTACACGCTGGACGGCTTGTTCGTACGGCTCGATCTGGCGGTGCGCTCGGTCAAGGCCAAGCGCATCGTGATCGACACGCTCGAGGTCTTACTGGGCAGCTTGAACGACGCTTCGGCGGTTCGAGCGGAGCTGCAGCGGCTGTTCCGTTGGTTGAAAGAGCGCAACCTCACCGCCGTGATCACGGCCGAGCGCGGTGACGGAGCCCTGACCAAGCACGGCTTGGAGGAGTACGTCTCCGATTGCGTGATCTTGCTCGAGCAACGCGTCGACGACCTAATGGCCACGCGCCGCCTGCGAGTCGTGAAGTATCGCGGCTCCAGCCACGGCGCGAACGAGTACCCGTTCTTGATTGACGAGCACGGCTTCTCGGTGTTGCCCATGACGAGCGTGCTGCTCGACTACAAGGTGTCGACCGAGCGAGCCTCGACCGGGATTGCCGATTTGGACGTGATGCTGGGCGGCAAGGGCTATTTCCGCACCAGCACGATCCTCGTCTCGGGCGGCGCCGGAACGGGCAAGAGCTCCATCGCGGCCAGCATGGTGAACGCGGCCTGTTCGCGCGGCGAGAAGGCCATCATCTTCGCGCTCGAAGAGTCACCCTCGCAGATCGTGCGCAACATGCGCTCGGTCGGCATCGACCTCGACAAATGGGTGAAGAAGGGGCTGCTGCTGATCCGTGCTACCCGACCGTCGTTCTACGGGCTCGAAATGCATCTGTTGACGATGCACAAAGAGATCGCCGCCTTCGAGCCGCGGCTGGTGGTGTTGGATCCGATCTCGAGCCTGATGAACGCGGGCAGCTCGCGCGACGTCAAGGCGATGATGGTTCGCCTGTTCGATTCGCTGAAGCTGCGACAAATCACCGGCGTCATGACCTATCTGACCACGGCCGGAAAAATGGAAGAGACCGAAGCCGGCATCTCGTCGCTCATCGACACCTGGCTCGAGGTGCGCGACGTCGAGCTGAACGGGGAGCGGACACGCGCCTTGTACGTGATCAAGTCGCGCGGCATGTCCCACTCCAATCAGGTACGCGAGTTCTTGCTCGGCACCGACGGTGTGCGCCTGCTTCAAGTGTACGCGGGACCGCAGGGGGTTCTCACCGGCTCCGCGCGCATCACCCAAGACAACCGGCTTGCCGCTGAAGCGCAGCTGCGCGACGCCGAGGCCAAGCGGACGGAAAACCTGCTGCGCCGAAAAGAAGCCGCCTTGCGCGCGCAAATTGCGGCTCTGGAAGCGCAGTTCGAGAGTGAAGCCGAGGCGGCCCGCTTCGAGCTCACCGAGGTCGCAAGACAGGTGGAGCGCGAGCAAGCCGAAAGTGCCGCCGCCGCCGAGCGGCGCTCTTCCGGTCTCGCCACCGTCGGCGGGTCGCGCCGGGGAGGAAGGCGCTGAGCATGGCCACCAAGAAGAAGCCGACCAAGGCCCGCAAGACGGCGCGCACCAGTGGCGCGTGGCCCGTAGCCGGCGAGGAACGCTGGGAGCTGCGGTTGTACGTGGCGGGCCAGACCCCGCGCTGCGTGGAGGCGTTCAGCCACCTCCGGCGAATCTGCGACGAGCACCTGGAAGGCCGCTACTCGATTGAAGTCATCGACTTGCTGAAGAACCCCACCCTCGCCGCCGGCGACCAGATCATCGCCATCCCGACCCTGGTCAGGAAGTTGCCGCGCCCAATGAAGAAGATCATCGGCGATCTGTCGAACACCGAGCGCGTCCTGGTCGGTCTCAATTTGAAAGCACGAGCAAGTTAAAGCGATGCCCAAGCCCGTCAACTCGACCAAAGCGTTCGAAGATGCCGCCGAAGGCTCGCCATCCGAACGCTACGTGTTGCGGCTGTACGTGGCCGGAAGTACCCCCAAATCCACGAGCGCAGTCCAAGCGCTGAAGGCGATCTGCGAGGAGCACCTGAAGGGGCGCTACAAGCTCCAGGTCGTGGACGTCTATCAGCAACCGGTGCTGGCGCGCGACGAGCAAATCGTCGCCGTGCCCACGTTGGTGAAGCACCTGCCATTGCCCATGCGCCGAATTCTCGGCGATCTCTCGAACAAGCAGCGCGTGCTGCTGGGCCTCGATCTCAAACCCGACCGTCATGACAAAAAGCGACCGAAAAAGAAAGCCTAGCGAAGAGATCGCACAGCTTCGGGCTCGGCTGGAGGAAGCCGAAGAGACGCTGGACGCGATTCGGCTGGGTCATGTCGAGGCGCTGTTGGTCGATGCGCCCACGGGGCCGCGCGTCTTCACGCTGGAGGGGGCGGATCACCGCTACCGGCGGCTGGTGGAGACGATGAGTGAAGGCGCCCTGCTCCTGAGCCCCGACGGACTGATCGTCTACAGCAACGCCGCCTTCGCCAGCATGATGGCAAGCCCACTGGAAACGGTGATCGGGCGGTCCTTGGCGGACTTCGTAGATGAGGGCTCGTTGCCCAGCTTCCGTGCGCTGCTCGCGGTGGCGCCACAAGAAGCCGCCGGCGAACCGATCACGCTGCGCAGCGGCGACGGCAGATCGGTCTCGACCCTGGTCTCGATCAGCCCCAACGAGGACGGCGACCGCGGACTTTCGGTCATCGTCACCAACCTGACGGTCCAAAAACGCAACGAAGAAATCGTGGCCTCGGAGCGGCTGGCAAACTCCATTTTGGACCAGGCGGCGGAGGCCATCGTCGTCTGCGATCCGTCCGGCATCGTGATCCGCGCCAACCGCACCGCCCTGGAGGTCTCGACGGGCCAGGCCTTGCGCCAGCACGTGCTCGCGGCGTTTCCGCTGGTCAAGGCCGCGCAAGCGACGATGCATCCGGCGTTGCGAGCCCTGAGCGGCGAAATCGCGATGAGCGTGGAGCTGCCGCTCGACGTCGGCACCGGTCAGCCCATCTTCGTCTTGTGCACGGCCGCACCGCTGCTCGGCGACCACCAAGAAATTCTGGGCTGCGTGATGTCGATGACGGACATCACCGCTCACAAACGCGCGGAGAGTGACCGCCAAGAGCTGTTGGAGGCCGAGCGCGCCGCGCGCTCTTCCGCCAAACAT
>Ga0207667_10000230_pt1 | contig 77858 bp, 50 predicted proteins | sample KBSCornC52_FD_184301 | JGI IMG/M metagenome (GOLD analysis project Ga0207667, IMG submission 184301) | Corn rhizosphere microbial communities from Kellogg Biological Station, Michigan, USA - KBS Corn C5-2 (SPAdes) (version 2) | ecosystem: Host-associated > Plants > Roots > Rhizosphere > Soil ... | reverse complement strand
CGCAGCGGATCGATGCGGGCAGCGGAGCTTTTGTGGGGGGAGTGGAAAAGGTTCTCGGTGGAAAAGTGAGCTTACCGGGGCCGGGTGTTGTGTGGATACATAAATGAGATGCGGAAGATTCTTTTTATATGGATGATTTTTTTGGGCCTGGGTGCTTTTGCCGGACCGGCTGACGCGGCCGGCCTGCCGGGACTGCGGGTGTCTAAGGATGGAAGGTGGCTGATGACGGAAAAGGGAGAACCTTTTTTTTGGCTGGGGGATACGGGGTGGCTGTTGTTGACAAAGCTGACGAGGGAAGAGGCGGACAGATACCTGGAGGACCGCAGCCGGAAGGGGTTCAATGTGGTGCAGGTAATGGTGTTGCATGGACTGAAGGATGCCGATGTATATGGGCATGCGGCGTTGATTGACGGGAAGATCAGCCGGCCGCTGGTTGTTTCCGGCGGATACTGGGATCATCTCGACTATGTTATCCATCGGGCGGCGGAAAAGGGAATATATATCGCGTTGGTGCCTGTATGGGGGAGCGTGGTGAAATCGGGAAAGGTGAGCGTGTCAGACGCGAGGGCCTATGCGCATTTTTTGGCGGGGCGGTATAAGTCCTATTCGAATGTCATATGGATGAATGGGGGCGATATCAAAGGGAGCGATTCGGGCGCTGTGTGGAATGCCATCGGCAACACTTTACGGGCGGATGACCCGGACCATCTTATCACTTTTCATCCCAGGGGCAGGACTTCTTCTTCTTACTGGTGGCATGGGCAGCGCTGGCTGGACTTCAATAGTATACAGTCGGGGCATCGGAGCTATGCGCAGGATACTTCTGCCGGCGACAGGCATTTTGGGGAAGATAATTGGAAATATATTGGGGAAGACTATAACAGACATCCTGTAAAACCTGTGCTGGATGCGGAGCCATCTTACGAGCAGATACCACATGGGCTGCATGATACGACGCAGCCGCGGTGGACGGACAGGGATGTGCGTCGATATGCCTATTGGTCGGTGTTTGCCGGGGCGTGCGGGTTTACGTATGGAGATAATTCCGTCATGCAATTCCTGCGGCCGGGCGAGAAGGGTAGCGCCTATGGGGCGAAGGAGCCGTGGACCAGCGCCATCGATGATCCGGGTGCGGGGGAGATGGCGTATCTGAAGAAACTGATATTATCGAAACCGTATTTCGAGCGGGTGCCGGATGAGTCGTTGATCGTAAATCAGGGTGTGCGGTATGATCATCTGGCGGCTACGCGAGGAGTGGGATATGCGTTTATCTATACCTGTAATGGGCGGAGGATGAAGATCAGGATGGGGAAGATAGAGGGGGATAAGGTGCGTGCGAGCTGGTATAATCCAAGGAACGGGAGTATGCGAGGTATAGGAGTTCTTTTGAATAAAGGCGTACAAGAATTTATTCCGCCTGATGGGGAAGACTGGGTGCTTGTGCTGGAAGATGACAGCGTATATCTTTTTACCTCCTTCCGCGAGCCGGCTACGGACGGGCTTTATTTTCTTGCCAGCGAGGATGGGTATCATTGGAAGGACCTGGGTGGGTCATGGCTGAAGCCGGCCATTGGAGACAAGAAGTTGATGCGGGACCCGTCGATGGCGCAGGGGGCGGATGGGGTATGGCATCTTGTCTGGACATCCGGCTGGAATGGCGATAAGGGATTCGGTTATGCGTCTTCGAAAGACCTTATTCACTGGAGCGAGCAGCGGTTCATACCTGTGATGCAAGGGGAGCCTGCGGCATTCAATGTCTGGGCGCCCGAGATCTTTTATGAAAAAGACAGCAATCAATTTATTATAGTATGGGCTACTACTATTCCCGGCAGGTATCCCAGGGGACAGGAGGACGAGAAGAACAATCATCGATTGTATTGTACGACTACCCGGGATTTTGTGCATTTTTCGCCCACGCGGTTGTTTTTTGATCCAGGGTATAGCGTCATCGATGCTACCATCGCGCAGCGGGGGACGGGTGACTATGTATTGGTGTTCAAGGACAATACCCGTCCGCAAAGGAATATTAAAGTAGCGTTCAGCCGGCGGGCCGGGGGACCTTATCGTGGAGCGTCGGAGGCTTTTACTCCGCCTTATACGGAGGGACCGACCGTGGTGAAGGTTGGCAAGGACTGGCTGATCTATTATGATATGTACCGCGATAAGAAGTATGGAGCGATGCGGACCTCCGACTTCAGGTCCTTTACGGATGTCACGGACAGTATTGCCGTGCCTTTGGGGCATAAGCATGGGACCATTGTCCGGGTGGACCGCGAGACTGTGCAGCGGCTGGCCGATGAAGGAAAGGCCAGGGATATCGCTCATTATAGCGGCAATGTATTGTCGAATGTAGACTATCACCATGGGCAGCTGAAGCCGGTGGCGGGTGTACATAATATACAGGTGTTCCGGGCCAACAGGGAGCATCCTGAGCTGGCGGATGATTCGGGATGGACCTATAATCATGCGCCGATGCTGGCATATTGGAATGGGCGTTTCTACCTGGAGTATCTGAGTGACAAAATTGGAGAGAGCGTACCGCCGGGGCAGACGCTGTTGTTAAGCTCTTCTGACGGCCTGACGTGGGGGAAGCCGCTCGTGCTTTTTCCGCCCTATAAAATACCGGATGGGACGACAAAGCCGGGGCATGAGGGAGTGGCGAAAGATCTTTATGCCGTGATGCATCAGCGTATGGGATTCTATGTGGCAAAGGATCACCGGCTGCTGGCACTTGGTTTTTATGGGATCTGTCTGGATCCGCATGACGATCCGAATGATGGCTTGGGTATCGGCAGAGTGGTGCGTGAGATACATAAGGATGGGAGCTTTGGTCCCATCTATTTTATACATTATAACCCTGCATGGAATACGGGGAATACTTCTTTTCCTTTTTATACATCAAGCGCTGACAGCGGATTTGTCGCGGATTGTAATGAGCTGATGGCGACGCCGCTGATGATGATGCAGTGGGTGGAGGAGACGGATCGGAAGGACCCGTTGATCCCTTTGCATAAAGAATACAAAGCCTTTAATTTTTATCATTTGCCGGACGGCAGGGTAGTGGGATGGTGGAAGAATGCATTGACCGGTATCAGCAAGAATGAGGGAAAGACCTGGAGCCCTGTCACGCGGGCGCCTCATTTTGTGAACGCGAATGCGAAGATCTGGGGGCAGCGGACATCGGATGGCAAGTATGCGACGGTGTATAACCCTTCTGAATTTCGATGGCCGCTGGCTATCTCTACAAGTGCGGATGGATTGGATTTTACTAATCTGCTGCTGGTGCAGGGGGAGATATCTGATGCCCGGTATGGAGGTAATTATAAGAGCTATGGTCCGCAGTATACGCGGGGGATCATAGAGGGGAATGGAGTTCCGCCCGACGGGAATCTGTGGGTGACGTATAGTATGAACAAGGAGGATATCTGGGTGGCTTCGGTGCCGGTGCCTGTGACGGAGAAGGTGGATAGTGATGTGGATGAGAAGCTGTCTTCGGCGGGCGCCTGGAGCCGTTGGAATATATATAGCCCGTTGTGGGCGCCGGTGAGCATGGGGACTGATGGGTTGGTGCTGCGGGACAGTGATCCGTACGACTTTGCAAAGGCGGAGCGGGTATTCCCCGTGTCGAAGCATATGCAGATAGAATTCTCGTTAACACCGGGTCAGTCGGACCATGGCGAGCTGCAGATAGAGATGCAGGATGAGCGAAATATGCCGGCGGTGCGATTGCGCTTTCAGCCGGATGGAAGCTTTGATGCCAAGGCGGGAGCGCGGGTGAAGAAGATGATGAGCTATAAGGCGGGTGAGACTTATAAGATATCGGTGACGTTGAATGTGGATACACGTATGTATACGGTGAATGTGAATGGGAAGGATGTGCTGACACAGCTGTTTTTTGCACCGGTGGAGAGTTTTGGGCATATTGTTTTTCGCACAGGGGAGGCCAGGCATTTTCCCACGGCGGATGCGCCGGCCGAGGCGGATGTGGACCTGCCGCATGCGGGTGAACGGGTGAAGGAGGCGGTGTATACTATTCATTATCTAAAGACGAAGAGACTATGAGACGGTGGGGCAGATATATTTGGGTGGGACTGTTTTTGGCCGGCCAGGCCATGGGGCAGGAGCCTGCCAGGCAGGTAGAGCGGGACGTGCATGCGACGATGGTGTATGATGTGGGAGGATTTGCGGGGGGCAGGATAGAGAAGAATAAAGACAATTTTTTAAAGATATTTCCGATCGGCGATTATGTGGGGATGGTAGAGAAGCGGGATTTTACTGCGTGGGACTGGCGGCAGGGCGAGCAGCCCGGGAAGTGGCTGGAGTCGTCGATACTCACCTCGGTGCGTACACATGATCAGGCATTGAGCAGGGAGGCGCATGAAATGTATGCGCGGATATTGCGTAGTCAGGCGGCGGATGGATATGTGGGGATTACCAGTCAGTCGGTTCGTACACCGGAAAAGCCTTTAAGAGGAATGGATGCGTATGAGCTGTATTTTATGCAGCATGCGTTGCTGACTGCGTATGAGGTGTGGAAGGACCCTGCGGGACTGAAGGCGGCCCGGCGGCTGGGAGATTATTTTGTGGACCATATCGGGCCGGGCAAGGCGGAGTTCTGGCCAAGCGCCGTGCATTACCCGGAGAATAAGGGAAAGGTATTGAAGGGTACGCAGCACTCGGATATTGCGGGGCATAGCATTCATTATGGATGGGAGGGGACCTTGCTGATCGACCCGATGATGCGGCTGTATCAGCTGACCAAGGAGGCCCGGTACCTGAACTGGTGCAAGTGGGTGGTCAGCAATATCGATAAGTGGAGCGGTTGGGATGCTTATTCCAACCTGGACAAGGTGGCAGCGGGGGAAATGCCGGTGAACGCGATACAGCCCTATGTGCATACGCATACATTTCAAATGAATTTTCTCGGTCTGTTGCGGATGTTCCAGGCCACGGGGGACAGCTCTTATTTTAAAAAGGTGGAGGGAGTGTGGAAGGATGTGGCGTCCCGTCAATTGTATATTACCGGCGGGGTGAGCGTGGGCGAGCATTATGAAAGAGATCATGTGAAGCCACTGACCGGGGAGATGATGGAGACCTGTGCGACCATGTCGTGGATGCAGCTGTCGCAGTGTCTGCTGGATCTTACGGGTGATCCAAAATATGCGGATGCGGTGGAAAAGATATTATGGAACCAGGTGTTTGCAGAGCAGAGTATCGATGGGGATGCCAACCGGTATTTTACGCCACCGAATGGGTATGTGCCGAGGGGGTATTTCAGGCAGGCGGATTGTTGTATGGGGAGTGGCGGACGGCTGTTGTCACTGATACCAGGCTGGATCTATGCGGCGGGCCAACAAGGAGCGATCTATATCAATCAATATATACCTTCTTCTGTGAAGATAGGCAAGGTGGGGGTTCGGATGGAGACCTCCTATCCGGAGGACGGGCGTGTGGTGATCCATATAGATGGGAAGGGGGCTTTTCCTGTGTATGTGCGGATACCTGCGTGGTGTGTACGGCCCGGAGTGGCGGTGAATGGCGTTCCGGTGGGAGGAGTGGTTCCTGGAAAATATGTAAAGATATGGTGGAAGAAGGGCGATGTGATCACGCTGGACCTTCCGATGGAGCTGCAGTGGGTGCGACATGACCATTATATGAAGACGTCGGACCGGAAGCCTTATAAGACCGTGGCGGATGCAGATGCACCGTATGCGCTGGTGCGGGGACCCGTGGTGTATGTATTGGATGATATCTGGTATAAGGGCGATACGGCTGATTTTTCAAAAGGGTGGATGGATACGGCACGATATATACTGGATGATCCGGCGGGGATGCGTCCATTGCAGGCTCCTGACAAAGGTATGTTGGGGCCGGGGTATGAGGTGCGGGTGGAGCTGCCAGGCGGGAAGCGTGGGATAGCGCAAGTGTATCCTTTTGCGAATATTGGAAAATGGTATCGGGATGAAGCGCATAAGCCTGATAGTAATAGGGCGGTGTGGAGTTATGCGATATTTTTAAAAGGGCAGAGGGATGAGAAATTAGCGATGCCAAAGATTTTCGGCGATAATATGGTGTTGCAGCGAAATGTGGGTGTACCCGTCTGGGGGACGGCGGAACGGGGATCGGAGGTGACCGTGCAATTTGGGCGGCAGGAAAAGAAGGCGAGGGCAGATGAGCAGGGGAACTGGAAGGTCATGCTGGATGCGTTGACTGCTTCTGCGGAGCCGGCGACAATGAGTATTAGCGCGGGGAAAGATACTCTATTATTTCGGAATGTGCTGGTAGGTGAAGTGTGGCTTTGTGGCGGTCAATCGAACATGGAATACAGCATGCGTAAGAACAGCAAATTCGAGAAGGCGGCGCATGGGTCCGGACCTGCCAATGAGCTGGAGAAGGCGGATAATCCCGCCATTCGGATATTCCTTGTGGGCCACAATTATAGCAAGCCGGGTAAAGATATACGACGGAAATGGGATACTGCCGCGGGTGCGCCATTGAGGGACTTCTCAGCCGCGGGGTATTTTTTTGCAAAGGAGCTTTATAATGAATTGGAAGTGCCGGTGGGGGTGATCAGTACGGCTATACCGGGGAGTGCGATAGAACCTTTTTTGCCGGATGCCGGGAAGTTTTACCAAACTATGATCAGGCCGCTGGCGCCCTATGCCGTGAAGGGGTTCCTGTGGTACCAGGGCGAAACGAATTGTTTTATGAATGATACGGTGCAGTACGCGGGGAAGATGAAGGAACTGATCGAAAGCTGGCGTTCGTTGTGGAGAGGACCGGATCTGTCTTTTTATTTTGTGCAGATAGCGCCCTTCCTTTATTCGCACAGCAACGGGGGAAATCAGCCGCATGCGCCCACGACCGAGGCTGCTTTCTGGGCGGCGCAGGAGCAGGCTCTTGCCCTGCCTCATACCGGCATGGTAGTTACTACCGACCTGGTGGACAGCCTTACGGAATTGCATCCACCGTACAAGTGGGAGATAGGTCACAGGCTGGCGTTGCTGGCGCTGGGAAAAGACTATGGGAAACAGCTGGAATATTCAGGGCCGGTGTACAAGGGGATGGTGGCAAGGGGCGATGCGGTAGAGGTAAGCTTTTCGCACGGAGGATTGATCAGCCGGGATGGCAAGCCGCTGAACTGGTGGGAAATTGCGGGCAAGGATGGAAGATTTGTTCCGGCGAAGGCCATCATTCGGGATGACAAGGTGGTAGTGTCGGGAGTGAAGAAGCCTGTGGCCGTGCGTTTTGGATGGAATGAGGCGGCGCAACCTAATTTGTACAATAAGGCTGGGTTACCGGCTATGCCTTTTGAGGCGGCTATAAACGGGAATTAACTATGCGGATCAAACTATTTATATGCTGTATGCTGGTCCTGGGTCTGGCTGACGCGCAGGAGACGGAAAAGATGTTCCTGTCAGGTACAGGGAGTGATCACACCGTGAGCTGGCAGTTCTATTGTACGGAAGGAAGGAATTCGGGGAAGTGGACTACTATTCCCGTGCCTTCGAACTGGGAGCTGCAGGGATTTGGAAAATATAACTATGGGTTGGATAAGGATTCGGTGCGGGGACATGAGAAGGGGCTGTATAAATATCAATTCGATGTGCCTGCGAGGTGGAGGGGGCGGTTTGTCAATATCGTGTTTGACGGAAGCATGACCGATACGGAAGTAAAGATCAATGGGAAGAAGGCAGGGCCGGTGCATCAGGGTTCGTTTTACCGATTCAAATACGATGTGTCAGGGTTGTTGCGATATGGGAAGAAAAATTTATTGGAAGTGACGGTGGCAAAGGAGTCGGCCAACAAGAGCGTAAACTGGGCCGAGCGGCATTGTGATTTTTGGATATTCGGGGGCATCTTCCGGCCTGTGTACCTGGAGGCGATGCCGGAGGAGCATATCAGCGGGCAGGCTATCGATGCGAGGGCGGATGGACATATTGTTGCAAGGGTAAGCGTTCGTGGCGGAGAGAAGCTGACTGCACAGGTGGAGACATTGGATGGGAAGAAAATTGGCGAGCCGCTGTCCTCGGATGTGCATACCGGTGATACCGTTGTGAAGTTAGCAGGAAGGCTGGCTGGTGTGGAGACCTGGACACCGGAGGCGCCGCATCTTTATAAGCTGGTGTATACGTTGTCGGGGCGAGGGGGTGTGGAGCATATAGTGGAACAGCGTTTTGGTTTTCGCACGGTGGAGCTGCGGGAGCGGGACGGCATTTATATCAACGGGGTGCGGGTAAAGTTCAAGGGGGTTTGCAGGCATTCGTTCTGGCCCAGTTCGGGGAGGGCGCTCAATAAGAGTCTTAGCATATTGGATGTGCAGCTGATGAAGGATATGAACATGAATGCAGTGCGGATGTCGCATTACCCGCCGGACGAACATTTTTTGGATGTATGCGATTCGCTGGGACTGTTTGTGCTGGATGAGCTGACGGGCTGGCATCATGCGTATGATACGGAGGTGGGGTCGAAGCTGGTGAAGGAAATGATCGGGAAGGATGTCAATCACCCTTCCATCGTGGTATGGGATAATGGCAATGAGGGCGGATTCAATTTTGATCTGGACCCTTTGTTCGATGCGCTGGATATACAGCATCGGCCATTGATCCATCCGTGGGCTGTCTTTCGGCATACGGATACGCAGCATTATATCAACTATGACTATGGGAATGGGACACATCTGCATGGGCATAATATTGTATTCCCTACGGAGTTCCTGCATGGATTGTATGATGGAGGGCATGGGGCAGGGTTAAAGGATTTTTGGGAAGAGATGTGGCATGAACCTTTGTCGGCGGGAGGTTTTCTCTGGGACTTTTCGGATGAGGCCGTGGTCCGTACGGATAAGGACAGTGTGCTGGATGCGGACGGGGATCATGGGCCGGATGGGATATTGGGGCCTTATCGGGAGAAGGAAGGAAGCTATTATACGATACGGGAGGTGTGGGCGCCTGTACGGATACAGCGCCGGGAGATCACTGCTGCATGGGATGGAAGTTTCAGGATAGAGAACAGGTGGCTGTATACCAATATGGACCAATGTCGTTTCACGTGGCGGCTGGCGAGAGTGCGGGCTATGGAAGGTATGGAAGATGGGCCTTCGGGTGAGACGGCTGGGCCGGATATAGCGCCGGGGGCCCAGGGGAATCTGCTGTTAAGGTTGCCCAATGGATGGCGTGGATATGATGTAGTTTATCTTACGGCCTATGACCCGTATGGGCGGCTGATCAATACCTGGAGCTGGCCGATATCGAGACCGGATGTTATTGCAGGCCGGCTGGTGGATACGGTGGGACGGGGCGATGTGGGTGCGGGGGAGGAAGGGGGTGACTATGTGTTAAATGCAGGAGGAGTGAATGTCAGGTTGAGTGGAAAAAGTGGAATGTTGCTGGAAGCGAGGAATGGGAAGGGAGTTGTTCCTTTTGCTAACGGACCTGTGCTGTCGGCGGGAACTGCTGAGCCGCTGAAAGTTGTGAGCCGAAAGGAAGGTGCGAACCAGGTGGTGGAGGCTCTGTTTGCTGAGAAGGCGTTGTGTCAGGGATTGAAGTGGACGATGTATCCTTCGGGCTGGCTGAAGATGGAAGTAAGATATTTTCCGACTGACTATGAGTTTGATCTTGCCGGTGTTAATTTTTCATATCCGGAAAAGGATGCCGCCGGCGCGGTGCAGGTGAAGGGAATACGCTGGATGGGAAATGGGCCTTATCGGGTGTGGAAGAACCGGATGGAAGGAGGGAACCTGGGAGTATGGAATAAGGCTTACAATAATACTATTACTGGACAGGCTCCCTATGTGTACCCGGAGTTCAAGGGATATTTTTCCAACTTCTATTGGATGCGGCTGGAGACAGCCGGGCAGCCTGTGACCGTGGTATGCGGGAATGAGGATGTCTTTTTACGACTGTATACACCGGCGAATCCATTTAAGACGTATAATGTGGCGCCCATCTTCCCGGGTGGGGATATTTCTTTTATGCATGGAATACCGGCTATCGGAACGAAGTCACAGAAGCCGGAGAATATGGGACCTTCGGGGAAGAAGAATATGTATTATGACTATGGGAGGAGTAAGGAATATGCCAAAGTAATGACGCTGTATTTTGATTTTTCGGGAAGATGAGCGCGCGATGCTACTATATTGTTTTATTAATGCTGTGGGGTATGCAGGCGATGGCACAACGAGTGGAGGGATTGACCTGTGAGCGGCGATCGTCGCCGGAAGGCATCGATGTGCAACATCCGCGGCTGAGCTGGCGGATCGTGGGAGATGGGAAAGACCTGCGGCAGACTGCCTACCAGGTCATTGTTGCCAGCACGGCGGAGAAGCTGGCTGCTGCTGAGGGCGATCTTTGGAATTCGGGAAAGGTTAAGAGTGATCAAAGCTGGCTGGCGCCTTATTCAGGGGCTGCTTTGAAAAGCAGAATGGCATGTTACTGGAAAGTAAAGGTATGGACGACTGAGGGGGTGAGCCGGACAAGCCGGGAGAGCCCGTGGAGCGAGCCGTCGCGGTGGACGATGGGATTGCTGGAGCCTGGAGACTGGAAGGCGAAGTGGATCGGATATGATCGAGGCTTCCCCTGGGATAGTATCTCCAAATTCTCCCGACTGTCGGCGAGGTATTACCGTAAGCGCTTTGGGATCAACGGAAAGCCAAAGAGCGCTGTCCTGTATATTGCCGGACTGGGACATTATACGTTGTCCGTGAATGGCGCTCCGATCGGGCGCCAGGTGCTGGCGCAGGCTCCCACGGACTATACGAAGTCAGTGCTCTATAACAGCTTCGATGTTACGGAGGCCTGCCGGGCGGGAGAGAATGTGCTGGATGTCGTGTTGGGAAATGGCAGATATTTTACCATGCGACCGAAGTATAAACCTAACAAGATAAAAGAATTTGGTTTCCCCAAGCTGTTGCTGCAGTTAGAGATAGAAGACGACAAGGGGCGGAAGACGATCGTCAGCGATACCAGCTGGGCCTTCACCGCTGATGGGCCTATACGAACGAACAACGAATATGATGGCGAAGAATATGATGCGACAAAAGAGCTGAAGGACTGGATCAGGCCCGAGCTGGTTGCACCACCGGGCGGACGGCTGAGGGCGCAGATGAATCCAACGATGCGTGTCATGACCACCATACGACCCGTAGACATACATAAGGGGCCTGGTGGAGTTTGGATATTGGATATGGGACAGAACATGGCGGGATGGGTGCAGATGAAGGCGAAGGGCCGCAGGGGGGATAAGGTGACGTTGCGATATGCAGAGACCTTACGGCAGGATGGGGGATTATACACGGCCAATCTGCGGGATGCGAAGGTCACCGATATATATACTTTAAAAGGGGAAGGGGTGGAGGTATGGCATCCGACATTTGTCTTCCATGGATTCCGTTATGTCGAGATCAGTGGTTATCCCGGTGAGCCTGCGCTGAATGATTTCGAAGGACAGGTGGTATATGACGACCTGCCGAATGCGGGGACTTTTCAAACTTCGGATACCTTATTGAACAAGCTGGTGATGAATGCCTGGTGGGGTATCAATGCAAACTACAAAGGTATGCCCATCGATTGCCCGCAGCGGAATGAGCGGATGCCCTGGCTGGGCGACCGGGCTACGGGGTCGTTGGGAGAAAGCTATTTATTCGACAATGGGCTATTGTATGCAAAGTGGCTGGATGACATCGAACAGTCACAGCGGCCGGATGGGCAATTGCCGGATGTGGCGCCTGCGTACTGGAACTATTACAGCGATAATATGACATGGCCGGGGGTATATATCCTGGTGGCCGACATGTTGTACAACCAGTACGCCGACCTGCGGCCTATCGAGCGGCATTACGCCTCGATGAAGAAGTGGTTGTATTATATGAAGGGGAAATATTGTGTGGGAGGGCTTATGACGAAGGATAAATATGGGGATTGGTGTGTACCTCCCGAGTCGCCGGAGCTGATCCATTCGAGGGATTCGAGCCGCCTGACGGACGGTAAGCTGATAGCGACTGCATACTATTATCATTTTTTGGAATTGATGGGTGGGTTTGCGCGGAGACTGGGATATACGAAGGATGAGAGAATGTGGGGGAAACTGGCTGTAGAGGTCAGGGAGGCATTTAACAGAAAATGGGAGAAAGATGGGTACGCGAACAATACGGTGACGGCCAACCTGCTGCCGTTGTATTTTGGGATGGTCCCGGAGGCTAAGCGTTCGAAGGTGTTTGATCATATTGTCCGGAAAATAGAGGAGAACAAGGACCATATCAGCACAGGGGTCATCGGTACACAGTGGCTGATGCGGGGACTAACGAAATATGGGCGGCCTGATCTGGCCTGGAGGATCGCTACCAATAAGGATTATCCAAGCTGGGGTTATATGGTGGAGCATGGAGCCACCACCATTTGGGAATTGTGGAATGGCAATACTGCCAATCCATCGATGAATTCACAGAACCATGTGATGCTGCTGGGGGACCTGATCGCGTGGTGTTTCCAGGACCTGGGCGGAATTGCACCCGGAGCGCCGGGTTTTAAGCGGATACGGATGCAGCCTGTGTTTCCTGCAGGATTGGATTCTGTGCATGCGACCTATCAAACTCCTTATGGGGAAGTTCGCAGTCAGTGGACAAAGAGGAACGGGATGCTGGCATGGGAGATCTCAGTGCCTCCGAATGCGGGGGCCGAGGTGCATTTGCCGGATGGGAAGGTAGAGATGGTAGGGTCGGGGAGTTATCATTTTGAATCGAAAATAAAATAGAGGATATGAGATCATATTTTAGTCTGTTTATCGGGATACTGTTGACCTGTTCGGTTTTTGGGCAGAACCATCTGCCGGTGGTAACCTCCCAGTTCATTTACGAGCAGGCTCCTTTTCCGGAATGTCATGCGTCGACCATTGCGGAGACGCCCAAGGGGCTGGTGGCGGCCTGGTTTGGGGGAACGAAGGAGCGGAACCCGGATGTCTGTATCTATGTCAGCAGGAAGGACAAGGGGCAGAAAGTGTGGACCGTGCCCGTGAATGTTGCCAATGGCATCGTGAATGATACATTGCGTTATGCGTGCTGGAACCCCGTGCTGTATCAGGAACCTGGCGGGGACTTATTGTTATTTTATAAGATAGGACCTAGTCCCGCGAAATGGAAAGGATGGCTGTTGAGAAGCGCCGATGGAGGTATTTCGTGGGGGAAGCCGGAGGCATTGCCGGAAGGATTTTTGGGGCCTATCAAGAACAAGCCTGTCCTTTTGAAGGATGGGACGCTGATCTGTCCAACGAGCACGGAGGGGCATGGCTGGAAGGTGCATTTCGAGCTGACCAGGGATTGGGGAAAGCATTGGACGCAGACGGCGCCGCCCGTGTCCAAGGGAACGGAGCAGGCGGATGTTACCGGAGAGGGGTTACAGACAACATTCCAGGCGATTCAACCCAGCATACTATTTCACAAAGATGGCAGCCTGCAGGCTTTGTGCCGGAGCCAGAACAGGGCGATACTGGAGACCTGGTCGAAGGACAATGGACGTACATGGTCGCCGCTGGCGGCTACCTCGCTGCCCAACAACAATTCAGGTACGGATGCGGTGACATTGAAGGATGGGCGGCAGCTGCTGGTATACAATCATGTGCTGCCTCCGCCGGGCAAGTCAAAAGGAGAGCGGTCGCCGTTGAATGTGGCCGTGTCGCCGGATGGGAAGACATGGTACGCGGCGCTGGTGCTGGAGAATGATACGCTGGGTCAGTATTCCTATCCCTCCGTCATTCAATCGTCGGATGGGATGGTGCATATCGTGTATACATGGAGGAGGAAGAAAATAAAATATGTGGAGCTGGATCCGGGGAAAATGAAGCTGGTTAAGATCGAGAATGGGGTTTGGCCGAAGACGGTGGGAAAGATAGATTGAGCATATGAAACCATTGAATATATATTTTCCGGGCAAGCTCGTCTTTGGAAGGGGCGTCCTGGATGGACTTGTAGAGGAGGTCCGGCAGATGTGTGTGTCGAGCGTATTGATCCTGACGATAGAGCCATTGTTGACAAGGATACAGGGAGTCATCGATGGGTTGGATAGATCAGGGATAGAAGTGAGGACGGATACTACTATTGTCCAGGAGCCTTCCTTTTCCGATCTGCGGGAGCTGATGAAGCGGGTTGATCCCTTTGATCCCGGGCTGGTGCTGGGCATTGGCGGCGGCAGTGTGCTGGATATGGCCAAGCTGGTGGCGGCGCAGTCAGGGAATGAGCAGGCGCTGGAGGACTATGTTGGAATCGGCCTGTTGAAGCGGCGTCCGAAAAAGCTGATCTGTGTGCCTGCGACGTCTGGAACGGGGAGCGAGGTGTCGCCGAATGCCATTCTTGTAGATGAGACGGACAACCAGAAGAAGGGGATCATCAGTCCCTATCTTGTACCGGATGTCGTATATGCAGACCCGCTATTGACCCTGAGCGTACCGGCGTCCATTACGGCGGCCACGGGGCTGGATGCGCTGACCCATTGTATGGAAGCTTATACCAACCTGTATGCGCAGCCTTTTATAGATATGTATGCGTTGGAGGGCATTCGATTGATAGGGGCTAACCTGGTGCGTGCCGTGCGGGATGGATCGGATGAGGAGGCGCGTGAGAAGGTGGCGATGGGCAGCCTGCTGGGTGGTTTTTGTCTCGGTCCGGTGAATACCGCTGCCGTGCATGCATTATCCTATCCATTGGGAAGTACGTTCCATTTACCGCATGGGCTTTCCAATGCCCTGTTATTACCGTATGTTATGGAATTCAATTCTGCCGCTGTGCCCTGCCGATGTGCCGAGGTGGCTGTGGCGCTGGGCTGTGTGCGGGAAAAGGATGACAGGGCTACGGCTCAAAAAGGCGTGGAGCGTATCCGGATGCTGATCAGGGAATGTGGGATACCGGCCCGACTGAGCGAAGTCGGGATCCCGAGGAATGCCATTTCGGATATGGCCGTTGCGGCGATGAAGATAACCCGGCTGTTAAAAAATAATCCGAGACCTGTCACGGTGGAGGATGCGATAGCTATTTATGAAACTGCCTACTAATAAAAAATATAGAGGAGTCATTGTTCCTGCTGTCACGCCGTTGAAGGCTGATCACGAGCTGGACGAATGGGGTGTGGAAAAGTTATTTGCCTTCTTCCGCAGGCATGGGGTATTGCCCTTTATCATGGGAACTACGGGGGAGGCATCGTCCCTGCCCATGCGTATCAGGCAGCAGTATATCCGTATGGCGGCCCGGTTAAAGCAGCCGGGGGAGATGTTGTACGTAGGCATTTCGTCCAACTGTCTGGAGGATTCCGTGGAGCTGGGGAAGTTCTGTTTTGAGGAGGGTGTGGATGTCGTGGTGGCCAATCTGCCGCCCGTTTATGCGTTGACTGAGGGGCAGATGAAGCAATATTTTGAATTGCTGTCCCAGCGGGTGGGCGGGCCGCTGATGATATACAATATACCGGCCACCACGCATCAATCCATTCCTTTACGGGTGATCGACGAGCTCAGCCGGCATAGGAATATTGTAGGCATCAAGGACTCGGAGCGGGATGAGGAAAGGCTGAAGCAATCGTTGCAGCTATGGTCGGGACGACCGGACTTTAGTCATTTTTTAGGATGGGCGGCCAAATCCTCTTTCGCGTTGTTGAATGGAGGGGATGGGTTGGTACCCAGCACGGGGAATATTGCGCCGGGTATTTACCGGGAGATGATGGAAGCTGCGGAGAAAGGGGATGTAAAAAAGCTGGCCGATCTGCAGGAACAGTCGGACAGGATGGGGGCCAGCTATCAGAGCGGGGGCACGCTGGGGGAGTCTTTGGCTGTTTTGAAATCATTGATGCATAAGGCGGGGATCTGCGAACGGTATATGATGCCGCCTTTATAAACAAAATGTATGAGCTATAAACCAACGATAGGTATTACGATGGGTGATCCGGCGAGCATTGGTCCGGAGATAGCCGTTAAAGCGATGGACAGGGCGTGGTCAATTTGCCGGCCACTGGTGGTGGGGGATGCGGGTGTATTCCGGGCTACCATCGAGCGATTGGGTATGCCGATGAAGGTGCGTGCTGTGAGTGGCGTACAGGAAGCCTGGTTCGAGACTGGTGTGATGGATGTATTGGATATGAAGACCGTGGACAGGGGGCGGCTGGTGATGGGAGAAATTTCCGCCATGGCCGGTCATGCGTCCTTTGAAGCGGTGAGGAAGGTGATCGAGCTGGCTATGAGCGGGGAAATAGATGCCACCGTGACCGGGCCTATCAATAAGAAGTCTATCAATGATGCGGGGCACCACTTCGCGGGACATACGGAGATCTATGCGCATTATACGGGGACGTCGAAGTATGGGATGTTGCTGGTAGAAGATAACCTGAAAGTTATTCATGTATCCACCCATGTGTCTTTGCGCCAGGCCTGTGACCTGGTGAAGAAGGAGCGGGTGCTGGCTGTCATTGGGCTGCTGCGGGATGGGCTGACCCAATTGGGAGATGCCAATTTAAAAATAGGCGTGGCGGGATTGAATCCGCATGCGGGGGATTCGGGTCTTTTTGGGACAGAGGATGATCTGGAGATATTGCCGGCTGTGGAGGAAGCCAGGAGGCTGGGGTATGATGTGGAGGGGCCGGTGCCGCCGGACACGCTGTTTGCGAAGGCCGTGACCGGCTATTATGGAGGTGTGGTAGCGATGTATCATGACCAGGGGCATATACCCTTCAAGCTGTCGGGGTTCAAATGGAATGCGGAGAAGCAGCGGATGGATAGTGTGAAGGGGGTGAATATTACGATGGGGCTGCCTATTATACGGACCTCGGTGGATCATGGGACGGCGTTTGAAATTGCGGGGAAAGGGATTGCCAGTCCTGATGCTATGGTGCTGGCGATTGAGGCGGCTGTGCGGCTGACGAAGAGCCGTGTGGGTAAAAAAGCGTTGCCTCTATGATAGTTGTTATTGCTGATGATTTTACAGGTGCGGCGGAGCTGGCGGGTATTGGGATACGTTATGGGATGAGGACGGAGGTTTGGATGGGGGAGACTTTGGCCGACCAGGTGGAGCTGTTGGTGATCGCGACGGATACGCGGTCGATGCGTCGTGAGGAAGCGGTGGAAGAGACGCTGTGTGTGGGCAGGGCGGTGCTGAAGCTGCGACCGGAGTGGGTATATAAAAAGACGGATTCGGTGCTGCGGGGGCATGTAGTGAGTGAGCTGTCGGCGCTGATGGAAGTGCTGGGAATGGAGAAGACTTTGCTGGCGCCGGCCAATCCGGCGTTAGGGAGGACGATATCGGGCGGGCGCTACTATATCAATGGAGTTCCTATTCATGAAACTTCTTTTTACAATGACCCGGAGTTCCCGGTGAGGAGCCCGGAAGTGAGGGAGATGTTGGGAGGATCGTTGGATGAGCGAATCGTGGTAGGGAATGTGGAGGCGGCGGACGATCTGTATAATTTGGCGAGGAGTATCAATGAGAAGACATTGGCGGCAGGGGGGGCGGAATTTTTTAGGGTGCTGTTGGGGAGAGAAGAAGTTGTGAAAGAACCTCCGCCTGAGATGAGAAGACCCGTGTTGTTTGTAAGTGGGACGGCTTTTAAGAAGAGCCAGGAGATAAAAAATATGATAGCGGGATGGCCAAGAGAAAAGATTGCAGCGCAGGTCCGGCAGGCGCTGTCCGAAACAACGGTGCGTGAGCTGGTGATCGAGGGAGGGTCGACTGCTTATGCTGTGCTGCGGGCGGTGGGATTGAAAAGCTTTGTTCCTGTGGAGGAGCTGGCGCCCGGAGTGGTGCGGATGCGGGCGGGAGAAATGTATATTACCGTGAAACCCGGCAGCTATGCGTGGCCGGAAAAATTATTGACCATATGAATCATCGATTGCAAATCACCGACATTATTATCATTGTCTTTTTTCTTTCGCTGACCCTTTACCTGGGGTTGCGGTTTGCCAGGAAGAAGCAATCCACTCAATCCTATTTTCTGGCGAAGGGGAAGATCCCTGCCTGGGCCATCGGGATGTCCCTGCTCGCGAGCATGATCAGCAGCGTGACCTTTCTGGCTTACCCGGGTGAGGGGTATAGCTCGAACTGGATATTGCTGGTGCAGGGACTGATGGTGCCGGTGGTGCTGCTGGGGATCATATGGTTTGTCGTGCCGTTGTACCGGCGAGTCATCGGGCTGAGCACCTATGAATATTTTGAAAAACGATTTGGATCTTTTGCCCGGTATTATAGCAGTCTGGCGTTCGTGCTACGGCAGTTTTCGGCCATGGGTACGATCTTTTTTCTGCTGGCGTTAGCTCTTGGCAATATGATCGGCTTGAATACTATTTTGATGATCACTGTCATCGGGGCTGTCATTATTATCATCAATTTATTGGGCGGGATCGAGGCGGTGATATGGCTGGATGTTTTTCAGGGGTTTATGCTTTTTGCCAGCGGCATTATCTGTTTAGGTGTGCTGATCTTTTCCGCGGCGGGCAGTCCGTCGGAAGCGTGGCATATTGCACAGGAACATGGGCGGACGGGTTTTGGACCTTACGACCTCGATTTCTCCCGGTTGACCTTTGCCGTTATGGCCATCAATGGGGTTTTTTACGCCATACAGAAATATGGAACGGATCAGACGGTAGTACAACGCTATCTTACGGCCAGGACCGACAAGGCGGCTATACGGGCTTCGCTGATGGGGGTATTGCTTACGGTGCCGGTGTGGACCTTGTTCATGCTCATCGGTACGGGACTTTTTGTATTTTATCAAACCCACACGGGTCCGTCCAGTCTGCGGGCGGATGCCATATTCCCTTATTTTATCATGACGCGGCTGCCGACGGGGGCAGTGGGCTTTATCTTATCGGCCATGATCTCCGCGGCCATCTGCAGCATGAGCGCGGATCTGAACTCGCTGGGGGCGGTGGGTGTGGAGGATTATTATAAGAAGCTTCGACCCGGTGGCAGCGACCATGAATACCTGCGGGCAGGGAAATGGATCGTTGTCGTGTCGGGGATCATTTCCATACTCATTGCCATGTTGTATGTCAGGGCGGGTAGCGATGGCGTGTTAGGGATCGTATTTACATTGTATGCCATCTTTTCCGGCGGCATATCGGGTATATTTCTTTTGGGACTTTTTAGCGCGCGTACGAACAGGCAAGGAATCAATATCGGAATTGTGGCCTGTGTTTTATTTACTACATATGCCTTTCTCACTTCTACCAGGATCGGCCTCGGCGAACACAAGTCGCTGCTGCTGGACATGGGGGCTTATAATTTTACGCAGCACAAGCTGATGCTGGGTGTGTACAGCCATCTTGTCGTTATTGTAGTGGGGTATATAGCAAGTCTGTTTTTTCCGAAACCTGTATTGGATGAGAATTTACTGTATCGTGGGTGGAAGGCGGCCAGGCGGCGGGAGGGGAAGGCGATGATGAAGGTGGTAACGACCGTCTGTGTGCTGGCGGTGACCGGGAGCGTCTTTGGTCAAAGCAATTCGGACGAGCAATATCGCAAGCCTTTGAAAGAGGTGCTGGCGACTATACAGGAGCGGTATCATGTCAACATAAAATATACGGACGACCTGGTGAAAGATCGTTGGGTGACTTATGCCGACTGGCGTATGCGGGACGATGTGGAGACGACCTTGAAGAATGTGCTGGCTCCGTTGGATATGGATGTGAACAAGACGGGTGATCATGCCTACAAGCTAAAGACATATGAGTACTATCGGCGGACCTATGAGGAGGGGAAGGAGGAACTGGACAGGCTGGCGTCGCTGTATCATAATAAAGAGGAATGGGAGAAACGGGTGGCTGATCTGCGGCCTTGTTTATATCAGGCGTTGCAGCTATCGCCGCTGCCCGCGAAACCTGCTTCAGACCCTATAAAGACGCCCTGGAGAAAGATGGATGGGTATGAAGTGTCGAATGTGGCGATAGAGATATTGCCGGGAGTGTATGTTAATGGGTCTTTATACCGGCCGTTGAAGATCAAGGGTAAGATACCTGTGATATTGAATCCGGACGGTCACTTTGAGCGTCATCGATACCGTGCCGACTGTCAGATACGGTGTGCGGCCCTGGCCAGGATGGGGGCCATGGCATTCAGCTATGATCTTTTTGCCTGGGGAGAGTCCTTGCTGCAATTCAAGCCGGCGGATCATCGCCGGAGCCTGGCCATGCCGATACAGCTGCTGGGGAGCATGCGGATACTGGATTATCTGCTGTCGTTGAAAGAGGCTGACAAAGACAGGGTCGGAATGACCGGCGCATCGGGTGGCGGAACACAAACCTTGCTGGTGACTGCATTGGATGAGCGGATCAAAGTGAGTGCGCCGGTAGTTATGGTGTCCGCTTATTTCTATGGCGGGTGTCCCTGTGAAAGCGGTATGCCTATTCATGCCTGTGCCGGGGGGACGGACAATGTGGAGCTGGCTGCCATGGCGGCGCCGAGGCCGATGCTGGTCATCTCGGATGGGAAGGATTGGACGGATCATATGCCGCAGCACGATTTTCCTTATTTACAAAAGATATATAGCTATTACGGGGCTGTTGACAAAGTGGAGAATGTGCATTTGCCACAGGATGGGCATGACTATGGCTTGTCGAAGCGGACGCCCATGTATCGATTTATGGCAAAGCGTCTGGGGTTGAACCTGCGGGCTGTCCAGGATGCGGCTGGAAACATCGACGAGAGTAAATGTACGGTAGAGCCTGACTCCGCGCTGTATGTGTTCGGCGGGCATGGCGAGCGGCTGCCTGCCGATGCGATCAAAGGGTTTGACAACCTGGAGCTGTTGTGGAAGAAACTGCATGAGCCAAGATATAAGGTAGCGGTGGTAGATCTGATGTTGTTGAAGCGGCAGAAACTGGGGGCCTTTCCGCTGGCAAAGACCGTAGGGGCCGATGGGCTGGAGGTGGATATGGGCGGGCTGGGTACCCGCGAGACATTTGACAATAAGCTGGGGGTGGACAGCATACGTCAGCAATTCCTGGACGAGAGCGCACGCGACCATATCGAGATCGCCTCGCTGGCGATGACCGGCTTTTATGCACAGTCCTTTGCCACGCGACCTACCTATCAGCGTATGGTGGGAGATTGTATCGAGACGATGAAGCAAATGCATGTAAAGGTGGGATTCCTGCCGTTGGGCGTGGCGTCCGATCTCAGCAAGCATCCTGAGCTGCGTCCGGCGGTGGTAGAGCGACTAAAGGTAGTGGGAAAGATGGCGGAGCAGGCGGGCGTCGTCATTGGCATAGAGACATCACTCAGCGCCGCGGAGGAAGTAAAGCTGCTGAAGGACATCGGATCGCCGGGCATCCGGATCTATTTCAATTTCGCCAATGCACTGGATGCGAAGCGGGACCTGTATGAGGAGCTGCGAACACTGGGGAAGGACAATATCTGCCAAATACATTGTACGAATACGGATGGGGTCTGGCTGCAGAATGATACCGCCATCGATATGCGAAAAGTGAAGGAGGTGCTGGACAAGATGGGATGGAGCGGATGGCTGGTAGTGGAGCGTTCGCGGGATGCCAAACAGCCGCGGAATGTAAAGGCCAATTTTGGAGCCAATACTGCGTATGTGAAATCGATATTTCAATGATAAAACAATTGATCCTATACGCTATCTGGGTGTCGCCGATGGGGAATGATCATAATGCGGGGAATAAAGACGCGCCGCTGAAGACCGTGGCTGCGGCGTTCAGGATGGTTCGGGAAGAGAGAAGGCTTTTACAGGTGAGGGAGCCTGTGCATATTATTTTGAAGGGAGGAGAATATGTGCTGGATGAGCCGTTGTTTATTCGCCCGGAGGATTCAGGCACGCCCGGGAGTCCGACTATTGTGGAGGCGGCGCCGGGTGAGGAGCCAGTTTTGAGCGGCGGCGTGGAGGTGAATGGATGGGTGCGGAAAGGGAATGTGTATGAAGCCAATGCACCTGTTGCGGCGTTCCGGCAATTGTGGGTCAACGGGAGGAAAGCTATCAGAGCGAGAGATATTGCCGATGAAGATCATATGAACAGGATATTGGGAGTGGATAAAGAGCGGCAGGAGATCGTGATACCAGCGACTGTACCATTACCGGCCCATGCCGGACAAATGGAGATGGTCATCCACCAGATGTGGGCCACGGCTGTATTACGGATACGGTCTATGCAGCGGGTGGGAGCCACCTATCATCTGCGGTTTCGGGAACCGGAGGCGCGTCTCGAGTTCGAGCATCCCTGGCCTGCCGCGGTGATCGACAGCGGTCACCACCAAAATGGGAATTCCGCTTACTACCTCACCAATGCATTGGAGTTTTTGGATAGTCCCGGCGAATGGTATGAGGATATAGAAAAGAGGAAGGTATACTATTGGCCGCGGGCGGGAGAGGATATGTCGACTGCGAGAGTGACTGTTCCTGCGTTGACGCAGCTGGTGCGGATAGCTGGTACGATCGACCGGCCTGTGAGCCATGTGGAATGGAAGGGTGTTCGTTTTGCCTATTCCACCTGGATGCGTCCTTCCGAGGCGGGGCATGTGCCGCTGCAGGCGGGGATGTATTTATTGGATGCCTATAAATTGAAGGTGCCAGGGACTCCTGATAAGAAGGGATTGGAGAACCAGGCCTGGATCGGCAGGCCGCCGGCGGCTGTGGAGGTGTCTTATGCCAATCATATTCTTTTTGAAGGATGCCGTTTTGAGCATCTGGCGTCCACGGGGCTGGACCTTGTGCGGGGAACACATGCGGATAGTGTGCGGGATTGTGTCTTTGCGGATGTGGGCGGGACGGCTATTCAGGCGGGCCTGTATTCGGATGAGGCGTTTGAAACGCACCTGCCGTATGACCCTGCGGACGAACGAGAGGTGTGTCGTGATGAATGGATCATGAACAACCTTGTTACGGACTGTACGAATGAGGATTGGGGGTGTGTGGGCATCAGCGCGGGCTATGTGCGGGATATGCATATCGAGCATAATGAGGTGCGGGAAGTATCCTATTCCGGCATTTGTGTAGGCTGGGGCTGGACGAGGACCGTGAACTGCATGCGGAACAACCATATCGTGGGGAACTATGTGCATCATTATGCCAAACACATGTATGATGTAGGAGGGATCTATACTTTGTCGGCGCAGCCCGGGACGGTCATTATGGAGAATCGTATCGACTCCATTTATCATCCGGGCTATGTGCACGATCCGCAGCACTGGTTTTACTTTTATTTTGACGAAGGATCTTCCTATATCACTATCCGGAACAACTGGTGCCCAGAGGAGAAGTTTATGCGTAATGCCAATGGACCGGGGAATACATGGGAGAACAACGGGCCGATGGTGGATGAGAAAATTAAACGGGCAGCGGGAATTAAAAGATAATTATATGCTAAGATTAGGAATACTTGGGCTGGGCGAGGGGCGCAGCACGATGTCGGCAGCGCTGCAAAGTCCAAAATGGGAACTGAAGACGATCTGCGACCTGAATGAGGATCTATGCCGGCAGCGGGCCAAGGAATTCGATTTTCACTGCTGGACCTTGCGATACGAGGACATGTTGAATGACCCGGACATCGATGTCATTGGGATCTATACACCGGACAAGTGGCATGCCCGTCATGTGACGGCGGCGCTGGAGCATGGGAAGCATGTAGTATGCACCAAGCCTTTTATCGACGATCTGTCCGAGGCCGGGGCGTTGCTGGAGTTGAGCCGGCGCACCGGTAAAAAAGTTTTTGTGGGGCAAAGCTCGCGGTTCTTCGAGCCGATGAAAAGACAACGGAGGGATTATGAAGCAGGTGTCATTGGCGACCTGATCACGGTGGAGGCGTATTACCATGCTGATCACCGATGGTTTTTGGGAAAAGGCTGGTCGCTGGAGAATGCCTTCAAGTGGCTGTATGGTGGGCTGAGCCATCCTGTAGACCTGGTGCGCTGGTATTTGCCGGACATCGTGGAGGTTATGGGGTATGGCATGCTGAGCGCCAATGGGCGGAAGGGGGGATTGCATCATGAGGATACCATGCATTTTATATTCAAGGCGGCGGATGGCAGAGTGGCGCGGGTAAGTGGGGCGTATTCATGTCCGGTGCAACCGGTGATCCGCGACAGCGAGATGAGCTGTATACTTCGTGCTGCGGAAGGTTGCAGCCAGGCCGATTATATGGATCTGCGGTATGCTGTCACCACCCGCACGGGAGAAGAGCAGGTGATCACGTGGGAGCATAAGCTAAAGCATTATTTCAGATTTGAGGGAAAGAGCCATCATGCGGGGGAGTATCAGAACTACCTGGAGTATTTTGGTGATGCGCTGGCTAGTGGTGAGACGGCGTATCCGGACATGCGGGAGGGGATCGGGACTATCGCGTTGTTGAAGGCGATGGAGGAGTCGTTGGCGGTGGGGACGCCCGTGCGGGTATCGGATATATTAGGGAGGTATAAGTTATGAAGAACCTTTTGCAGCCGGTGGATCTTATTATTGTTGTCGGCTACCTATTGATCCTGCTGGCCATTGGGTACTGGGTGAGCTTTGTAAGGAAGAAGAAAGAGGGGGAGAATCTTTTTCTGGCTGAGCGTTCGCTGGGGTGGGCCAGCATCGGACTTAACATGTGGGGTACGAATGTAGGGCCTTCTATGCTGATAGCTTCGGCAAGCATCGGGTATACGACCGGGATCGTGGCGGGGAATTTTGCGTGGTATGCATTTGTATTTATTCTTTTGCTGGCAGTAGTCTTTGCGCCGCGTTATCTGGGGGCCAGGGTTTCGACGCTGCCGGAGTATATGGGACGGCGGTTTGGAGAATCTACGCGTAGTATCCTCGCATGGTATACCCTGATCACTATACTCATCTCCTGGCTGTCGTTAGGGCTTTTTGCGGGTGGGGTACTGGTTCGTCAGCTGCTGGGGATGCCTATGTGGCTGTCGGTGATCAGCATGGTGGTGCTGGCTACGTTCTTTACGGCAGCGGGTGGGTTGAAGGCCATAGCGTACACCAATGTTTTTCAGATGCTGTTGCTGATAGCCGTCTCGGGGTGCCTGGTCTGGATCGGTCTGTCGAAGGTGGGTGGTATTGGGGCTGTGTATGAAAAGACACCTCGGGCCTATTGGAATCTGTTTCTGCCAGCCGGTGATAAGAACTACCCCTGGCAGGCCATTGTGCTGGGGTATCCCGTCATGGGCGTATGGTTCTGGTGTACGGAGCAATCGATGGTTCAGTCTGTGCTTGGCGCACGTAACCTGGAGCAGGGGCAGCTGGGTGCGAATTTTATCGGTTGGTTGAAAATACTGGATGTGCCGCTGTTTATTTTGCCGGGGATACTTTGTTATATTCTTTATCCTCACCTGTCGAATCCGGATGAGGCCTATCTTACGCTGGTGACACGGTTGTTCCCTCCCGGGATGCGGGGATTGATCATCGTCGTGCTAATTGCGGCGCTGGTGGGGAATATCGGGTCTTCGCTCAATTCTGTAAGTACTGTATTTACCATGGATATTTATGTTAAGAAGTTTAAGCCTGCTGCTTCCAATCAGGAGATCATCCGGATAGGGCGCGTGATCACGGTGCTGGGGGCTATCGTCTCGGTGCTGGTGGCCCTGGCCATCGATGGGATCAAGGGGCTGAACCTGTTCGATGTCTTTCAGTCAGTGCTGGGTTTTCTGGCGCCGCCCATGTCGGTAGCGTTTTTGTGGGGTGTGCTGTGGAAGGGGACGACCTCGCGGGCTATCAATGGGGTGCTGACCTGGGGTACGCTGTTTTGCGTGGGAGTAGCGGTGTTGTATCTGTGGGTGCTGCCGCCGGCGAAGTATGGGTTCTGGCCGCATTTTTTGCTGTTGTCTTTTTATTTGTTTGTCGTGCTGTCGGCGGGAGTGGTGGGGGTGTCCTTAATGGATAAAACGCAGAGAAAGGAAATGGAAGCAGATATGAATGTGGAATCTCCTTCAAAGAGAGTGTGGTCGTTGTGGGGCTTGTTGACGGTGGTAATGATCGTGCTGTACATTTTGTTCAACTGTCATTCGGCGAAGGCGCAGACCTGGATCGGATACCCGGGAGATTATGAAGTGTGGCTGGGAAATAAGATGCAGAACAGGAGGACGGAGAGGGGGAGTTTTCTTCCGCCTTTTTGGAAGATGGATAGCCATTATGTGCTGATAGATTTCCGGAAGGACTTTCAGCTGTCCGCAGCAACGGATGTGGATGTCTTTGTGGAGGGGCAGTATAATATCAAGCTGGATGGGAAGGTGGTGGAGGGCCGGGTGCATATCCCTGCGGGGATACATAGCCTGGAGCTAAAAGTATTTAACCAGGACAGTCCGCCGGCTGTGTTTATTCGCGGTAAGGGTATTGTTTCGGATACGTCCTGGCGGGTGACCTTTGAAGATAAGGAGTGGATCGATGCATCAGGTAAGACTTCGGATAAATCGGGGACCGTTTGGATGGCGGCGGCTGCCTGGGGGCTGTCTGACCCTGCTGTACCGCCTTCGCGGTGGGCATTGGCGACCCGGCCACAATCGGCTGTCCGGGTGGAGAGAAGTGCGCATGGGATGCTGGTGGATTTTGGGAAGGAGACATTTGGATATGTACGATTGCATGGAGTGAGAGGCTCCGGCAAGGTGGGGTTGTATTATGGAGAGTCGAGGGAAGAAGCTTTATCGACGGACAGCTGTGAGACGCTGGATCGGATCGAGGTTAGGGGGGACACGACGCTGACCGGGTCGAGGGCGTTCCGATATGTAAATATACAATGGGCCGATGGGATGCAGATAGATTCCGCATCCATGTTGTATGAATACCTTCCGGTGGCAGACAGGGGCAGCTTCCGGTGTAACAATGAAGAGCTGAATAAGATATGGCAGGTGGCGGATTATACGCTGCATTTGAATACACGTGAATTTTTTATCGATGGGATCAAGCGGGACCGATGGATATGGTCGGGGGATGCGTATCAGAGCTATCTAATGAACTATTATCTTTTTTTCGATTCAGCCGAGGTGGTGCGGACCCTGTGGGCGTTGCGGGGGAAGGACCCTGTTACGAGCCATATCAATACTATCATGGATTATAGCTTCTACTGGTTTATGGGGATATATGATTATTATCTGTACACGGGGGATGCCGGATTTATACGGCAATGTTATCCCCGTATGGTGAGCCTGATGAATTTCATACTATCCCGAAGGAATAAGAATGGCTGGCTGGAAGGACTGCCCGGGGATTGGCTTTTTATCGATTGGGCGGATGGGTTGACGAAGAAGGGCGAGCTGAGCTTTGAGCAGCTGCTTTTTGTGCGGAGCCTGGAGACGATGGCGCTTTGTGCGGGACTGGCAGGTGATGAGACGGGTGCAGGACGATACCATGAGCAGGCGGATGAGCTGAAGAAACGGTTGTTTACCGACTTTTGGGATGCGGGGCGAAAGGCCTTTGTACATAGCCGGGTGGATGGGGTGCGTGGGGACAAGATCACACGATATACCAATATGTTTGGCATCTTTTTTAACTATCTTACTCCGTCGCAGCAGGAGGCGGTTAAGACAAGTGTATTGCTCAACGACAGTATCCAGAAGATAACCACGCCCTATATGCGATTTTATGAGCTGGAGGCTTTGTGTGTGATGGGCGGGCAGGATCGGGTGTTAAAGGAGATAAAGGATTATTGGGGTGGTATGCTTAAGCTGGGCGCCACTTCTTTTTGGGAGAAGTATGATCCCACGGAAAAGGGGGTACAGCATTATGCGATGTATGGTCGTCCTTTTGGGAGGAGTCTTTGTCATGCCTGGGGGGCAAGCCCCTTGTATCTGCTGGGTAAGTATTACCTGGGGGTGCGACCTTTATCGGCCGGGTATGCTCGATATGTGGTAGCTCCTGTGCTGGGAGGACTGGAATGGATGGAAGGAGAGGTGCCGACGCCGCATGGTAATATAAAGGTATATTGCAGCAGGACGAAGATGGTGGTCCATGCGGTGGAGGGCAGGGGTGTGCTGCAGTTCAGGAGTCGTGTAACGCCCACTTGTAAAGAAGGAAGTGTGCGTAAGATGGGTGGGAATCACTATGAGGTGGATATGGAAGGGGGGCACGAATATACTGTGAATTATAAAGAATAAAATATGCGGGGGACGCTATTGAGCTTATTGCTGTTGGTGGTGCTTAGGCAGAACGTTGCCGGCCAGGGCATGGATGCGCTGGAGTCAGGCTTTCATCATCCACCCGCAGACGCGAAGCCATGGGTGTTCTGGTATTGGATGACGGGGGCTGTGAGCAGGGAAGGTATAAAGGCCGACCTGGGGGCAATGAAGGAGGCGGGTATTGGAGGAGCTTATCTGATGCCTGTTTTTGCGGCCGGTGAACCGCCCATGGTAGACACACCTACGGTGCAGCTGAGCCCGCGCTGGTGGAACATGTTGAAATATGCATTCTCGGAGGCTGACAGGCTGGGTTTGAAGATAGCCATGCATGACTGTGATGGCTGGTCGGTGGCGGGAGGTCCCTGGATCACGCCGGAGCTATCGATGCAAAAAGTGACCTGGGCCCGGGCTTATGTGGATGGGGGCAAGGTGGATGTCAGCCTGCCTATGCCACCTGTGCATGAGAATTATTATAAGGATGTGGCTGTATATGCATTGCCTATACCGGAAGATTGGGAGCGAAACAGCCGGACCGAGAAGCCTGCTGTAACAAGCGAGGGAGCTGTATTGGGGGAGGGAGGATCGATCCGATGCGATGGGCCCTGCTGGGTGCAATACGCTTTCGCGAAGCCTTTTACCTGCCGGACTATTGTTGTTTCCGCCAAAACGAATTATCAGGCGCAGCGGTTATTGATCGAGGCAGGCGATGATGGAGAGCATTTCCGAAGCCTGGGCCGTCTGGAGCCGCCCCGTCATGGATGGGAGGATGCGGATGAAGATGTAACGCATACGATACCGGCCGTCACGGCGCGGTATTTTCGATTTACGTATGATAAAAGCGGGAGCGAACCGGGTGCAGAGGACCTGGATGCGGCCAAGTGGAAGCCTTCTCTGAAGGTGAAGGGTATCGAGCTGTCGGCCATGCCTGCCGTCTATCAATATGAAGGTAAGACGGGAGCTATATGGCGGGTGAGCCGTCCTACGAGCCGGGAACAGCTGCCGGACAGTCTTTGCATTGCCAGGGGGAGGATGGTGGATGTCAGCCGGTATATGGATGGGGCCGGGCATCTGGTATGGAATGCGCCGCCGGGGAGGTGGATGATCCTTCGGATAGGACATACTTCTACCGGCTATACCAACGGCACCGGTGGCGGAGGGAAGGGGCTGGAGTGTGATAAATTCAATCCAAGGGCGGCGGAGATACAATTCGATCGTTGGTTTGGGGAGACGATCCGGCGGGTAGGGCCGGAGCTGGCGGGCAGGGTATTGAAGATATTTCATACGGACAGCTGGGAATGTGGCAGTCAAAATTGGAGCTCCGTCTTCCGGGATGAGTTCAGGCGCCGGCGTGGTTATGATCCGTTGCCCTGGCTGCCGGTGATGACAGGTATTCCATTGGCGTCGGCGGACAGCTCGGAGAAATTCTTATATGACGTACGGCAGACTATTGCCGAATTGATAGAAGATAATTTCTTTAAGCCTATGGCCCGGATGGCGCATGCAAAGGGGTGTGCATTCAGCGCGGAGTGTGTGGCGCCTACCATGACCAGCGATGGGATGCTGCATTATCAGTCAGCGGATATCCCTATGGGTGAGTTCTGGCTGAGGAGTCCAACACACGACAAGCCGAACGACGTACTGGATGCCGTATCGGGGGCGCATATCTATGGCAAGCGGATCGTACAGGCCGAGGCTTTTACCGAGCTGCGGCTGGCGTGGGATGAATATCCGGGAATGATGAAGACGTTGCAGGACCTGAATTATACTTTGGGGATCAATCGGCTGGTATTCCATGTTTTTGTACATAATCCCTGGCTGGACCGGAAACCTGGCATGAGCCTGAATGGGGTTGGCAGCTTTCTGCAGCGGGATCAGACCTGGTGGAAGCCGGGCAGGGCCTGGGTGGAGTACACACAACGTTGTCAGTGGCTGTTGCAGCAGGGCAGGCCTGTGGCGGATATAGCTGTTTTCACCGGAGAGGAGATACCGCGTCGCGCTGTATTGCCGGACAGGCTGGTGTCTGTGCTGCCGGGGCTGTTTGGGGAAAAGCGTGTGCAGCGTGAAGCGGCACGGCTGGCGAATGTCGGAGAACCCGTGACGACCATTCCTTCGGGGGTATCGCATTCAGCCAATATGGTCGATCCGGCGGATTGGGTGAATCCATTGAACGGATATGCATTTGATTCTTTTAACCCCGATGCGTTGCTGCGGCTGGGGAAGGTCAGCGGGGGAAGGATCGTATTGCCCGGAGGGGCCAATTACGGGGTGCTGGTGGTGCCGGGTGTATCGAAGATGTCGCCGGGGGGAAGGATGAGTAAGGCTGTGGCCGAGCGGCTGCGGGAATGGGAAAGGGCGGGTGTGCATGTGATCAGAGGGACTTTTGCCGGGGCCAGCCTGGATGGATTTGGGATGCCGCGTGACTTTATTGCTATGGAAGGCGGGGTAGCGGCTACCGGCATTGGATATATGCACCGCGCGGCACCCGGGATGGATATTTATTTTATCTCCAATCAGCTGGATAGTGAGCGTCATCTCGCTGTTTCGTTGCGGGTGAATGGACGGGCACCTGAATTATGGGATGCGGTGACGGGGGAGATCAGGGCCGCGAGTGGATGGAGGGTGAATGAGGGGCGGACGGAGCTGCCTGTGGAGCTGGCGGGGAATGGGTCGGTGTTTGTGGTTTTCCGGCGTCCCGGGCGACCGGCGAATTTCGAGGGGCCGGCCAGGGGGAATACTGTTGATCGGGTGTTGGAGGGACCGTGGCAAGTGCAGTTTGATCCTGCATTGGACGGCCCGCGAGGACCGGTGACCTTTGACGAACTGCAGGATTGGAGTAAGAGTGAGGATACGGCTATACGCTATTATTCGGGGACGGCGGTGTACAATAAATCATTTGACTGGGATATGCGTAGCGGACGAGTCTGGCTGGATCTGGGTCGTGTGGCGGATATAGCCGAAGTATGGGTGAATGGGGTGAACTGTGGGGTCGCATGGACAAAACCATACCGGGTGGAGATCACGAAGGCGTTGCGGAATGGGAATAATGAGCTGCGTATCGGGGTGACGAATACATGGGCCAACCGGCTGATAGGAGACCATCGTCTACCGGAGGAGAAGCGGGTCACGTGGACGAATGCCCCCTACAGGCTGGATGGAAACCTGGTGGAGGCGGGGCTGATGGGAGAGGTGAAGATCATTTATTAGTGGATGACATCCATCCACACCGTCATATCGGATGGGCCTCTGTTCGCCCAGGCGTAGTAGGGAATCAGGGTGATGGTAATGTTACGGGCCGGGGTTTGTGGCAGTTCCTGGTATAGTGCTGTTGTGTCGGCGGTGGGTAAAAGCCTGGCTATTGTGGAGAGTGCTGTGAATGAATGGCTGCCGATGTGCATGGGTACGATCTTGAATTTTGCTGTGGCGGGAAGAGCGATACGAAGTACGTCGGCGCCGGGGAGGTCGGGTGATTCCAGGCAATACACTACGGGACCGCGTCTAACAGCGACCTGTCCACGTACTTCTTCCACCAGCGGATTGGCTACCACGAGTACGGCGGGCATGGGGAGGTCGAGCGTAATGTCGTCTCCCGTGTGCCAGTAGCGATGGATCTCGGCGTAGTCACCGGGAATAATGTTACTGTTGACGGGCTGGCCGTTGACCTTTATGGTAGCGCCCTTGCACCAGCCGGGTATGCGAAGGAAGATGGAGAAATCCTTTATGGGAGCTTTTTCGAGCGTGAGGATAATATGGCCGTCCCAGGGATAGGCTGTCTGCTGGACCAGGCGGAGGGGAGCGCCGTCGGGGAGATGGGTGGAAAGCTTGTTGCCACCGTATAAATTCAGATAGAGCCCTTTGTCCGAGAGGCTGTACATATAATCGGCGACCTCTGCGAGTGTCCTGCCTAAATTAGGAGGGCAGCAGTTGGAGAGGGTGATATAGGGTTCGCGGCCACCTGACCAGCGGAGATCATAGGGGAAACTGCGAGAGGCCCGGAGGGGATTGGTATAAAAGAAACGGGTGCCATCGAGGCTGGCGCCGGAGAGGACGCTGTTATAGAGGGCTTGTTCCAGGGCGTCGGCATATCGTGCCTGTCCGCTGGCGAGGAGCATGCGCCAGTTCCATAACATATTCCCGATATTGGCGCAGGTCTCGTTATGCGCGGTAGTATTGGGCAATTGATAGGCCCGCCCATAGGCCTGGTGTACTTCCTGGATCTGTGCAGGATTGTAGGAAGTAGCGTCGGGAGATACGCCGTCGTACAGCGCCCCGCAGCCCCCGGTGATGTATAGCTTGTGCTGCGTTACATCTTTCCATATTTTATCCAGGCAATACCATAAAGAATCTTCGCCCGTCTCGGTATAGAGGTCGGCGACGCCGGCATAGAGGTAATTGGCTCTTACGGCGTGGCCCATGGCTGTCGTCTGTTGACGGAAGGGAATGCGGTCCTGGTTGTCGTCGGTGCCATTGTCTACGAGGCCGCGGATGTCGATGAGATTTTGAGCCAGCTTTAGATAATCCGGACGGCCTGTGGTGCGATATAATTCTACGATGCCCATATAATGGGAGGGGCAGATGGCGTTGCGGGCCAGCTGAGGGGAAGAGCGCTGGTAGAATTTTTCCAGGTAGTCTGCGGCTTTTATGGCCAGGTCGAGGAAGCTGCGTTTGCCTGTGGCCCGGTAATGGATGCAGGCTGCTGTCATCAGGTGGCCCATGTTGTATGTCTCGAAGTTGAGGCGATCTTCGAAGGCCGTGGCTTTTCCATTATGTCGTTCTTCTATGATGGCGGGGGTGTGGATGTAGCCGTCGGGGCGCTGGGCGCGTGCGATGACGGCAATGGCTTTATCCATGAGACTGTCGAGGCGTCTGTCTTTCGTCATGGCGTAGACGACGGCCATGCCTTCGAGCAGCTTGTAAAAGTCGCCGTCGTGGAAGGGTGGGCCTATATGCGACCCGGTGTCGAGGCCCGCGGCAATGCGAAAGTTGGTAAAGGCGTGGCTGATATGCGGGTCGGTGTAGATCTTCCAGAGGGTGGGGATCATGGAGTCGCGGATGGTGGTGAACTGGTCGGCCCAGAAGCCGGTGGTCCATTGAACGTCGCCGAGGTTGACGCTCTGCAGGGTGGCGTGGCGGCTGTGGGAGGTGTTTACGAGCGGAGTAGGGGTTGCGGGAATCCTTTGCGCATATAGTGGAAACACAGTAATGATAAGTAAAGAAACTGCTATGAGATGTCGCATACGGCAATTTGATTTTATAGACAGCGAATGATATCTTTTTCACGTTGCCGGGGAGTCACAATCAGCTGAGTGATCTTCCCGTCCTTCAAAGTAGCTTCGACTGTTGTATTGTAAGGTGCATGTAATTTAAAATGAACGTCTCTGTCGCGGGGCCAGGCGGGGAAAAGATAGATCTTTTTCCCATCGTCCTGGAGGAGCATTTCCTGGAGACCGATCATGGCTGAGCCGCCCCAGTTATGGTCGGGTGTCCAGTCGTAGCCGGGGCCCCAGAAGGCGGGGAAACGATGAGGGCCATCCTTCAGCTTGTCACCTGTGTAGCGGGCGGCATCATTGGTAAGACCCAGCCGGGCGGCGAATATGTTTGTCTGTTTCCAGCCTTTGAAACCACCGGTCCTGATGACATCGGTGTCGTACTTATAGGTATTGATGGCCGTGTCGAGACCTTGTCTGCCCAGGCCATAGATGCTCCAGGGGAAGACAGGGTATAGCTGTGGATTTTCGGTGTTGTTGATACGCGCCCATGTCTGTGCAGGGGCAATGGTGGTATGGCCGCTGATCTGCCGGAAATTCAAGGGTGGCAGTCTATGGAGGAGGGTCGTCCATTCTTTGCGGCTGCTGTCGTCGAGATAAGTTTTGGGAAGAGCCAGCAGCCGGGTGAGCACTGTATGAAGACCGGCGATGGTGGAAGTGGAGTTATACGCCATTTTGTAGGTCTCCGCTCCGGAAGAAGGATAGAGAATGAGGTGGCCGCTGCTATCCAGCGCCCTTCTGCCACGGAGGCGGGCGAGGTATTGATAGTGTTCGTCGAAGAAGCGAAGACAGCTGCCGATAAAAGGAATGTACTGATGGATGTCCCTGGCCGTGTAGCGTTGGGTCTCCAGCATCATCAGACAGAATTCCAATACCGTATCCCATTCATATTCCAGCCAGTCGTTGTATTCAATGCCTTTGTCGAAAGTGGCGGGTCTGTTCCATCCGTATTCGGCCGGATTGGGAAGGCCGAAATTTTCCAGCTGCTCCGTGAAACAGGCGCCGCGATGGCCCCAGTAGACGGCGGTGCGGAGCTCGGCGTTGTGGAGAAGGCGGAGATAGAATTCGAACTGAGGGAGCATCAGATCGAAGTCGCCTGATCTAAGCAGGGGCCAATAGACGAGTCGCTGGTTTTGGGCCGTCATCGTACCGCCGCTCCACGTGCGATAGTCGGGAGTAGCGTGGAGGCTGCTGTCAACCAGACAGGGGTCGAAGGTGAAGAGGCCGCCGTTGAATTTGGTGGGATATTGACCGTATGCATTGCATCCCAGCATGTAGCGGAAAAGCGTGTAATTACGTGAAGCCTGCCAGGTGAGGGTGGACTGGCCGGAGGGAGATGGGGTGATGTCGATAAAGCTTTTGTTCCAAAAATCCTTCCACCAGCCGGCGGTGGCGGGCCAGGCTGTCTTTTTATGGGCTTGCGTCTCCGTGATGAGCTTTGCCAGGACGGGCTGGAGGCTGTCCTTTGTCGTGGCCAGGTAGAGCTCGATGCTGCGGTGGCGGGCGGCCTTTCTGCTGATGAGGCGCCAGCCTGTGAATTCCGTATCCTGGTATTTGCCGTGGACAAGGCCACCCGGATGCATATTGGCGCCGTGGAGCAGCCCTCCGAAAGTGAGATCTTTCAGGGGATCGAAGAGCCGGGCTTTTACGGAGTCCAGTCCCTGTTGCCGGACCGCGACGTCGAATACGGTGAGGCCGGGTCTGTTGTGATGAAAGAACAATACGTCGTCGCCCTGGTAGGAAATGCTGTCCTTATAGGTGATGACATGGCCTTCGGGAGCATGCTGGGGCGCCCATTTGTAGGAAGTGCCGTTGGCAGCCCGCCCGGTGATGATCCTGTCGGCAGTGCGCCAGCTCTCATATATGGCTTCTGTCTGCAAGGGATGGCTGCCATCGATGTCGACGTGTATCACGGGTCGCATGACATCCACCCAGACCCTGATCTTTACGATGGTGTTGCCGGATCTGCCGCTGATGACCACGCTGCCGTCGCGCAGGACAAGCTCTTGCTGAAAATCGGCGTCTTTCAGCGGAGAGGAATTTAATCTGATTCTAATGCGGCCCAGCTTCAGGAGGCTGTTGTTCTCATCAAATGTGCCGCTGCGGGCAACGTAAAAGAGCAGATCGCCGTCTTCCACCCATACATTCAACCCAATATCTCCTCCTCCGCAGGGCATGGAAGCGGCGGCATTCCCAGAGGGGGAATCCCATAAGACATTGAACTGATCGATGTTTGAAGTGCCTGTGATGGGTTGACCAACCATGGGGCCCTGGGCTTGAGACAGAGCAGGTAGGAGCAGGATGGTTAGGACGAGACATGGTTTTATTAAAGGGCGGCAAATAAAGCAGATGTAAGGGTAAATATTTAACGAAACCATGTTTAAATTTATCCTGAAATTGCTGGAGCACTAAATTACGATAATGGAAGAGAACAAAACAGGTTCGCACAAGAATATCTGGCATGGGAGGGGGCGTCTGCGTATAGAGATACCCAAATCCGTACTGAAATCCAGGGTGCAGAACAATATTCTTTTAAAGCAGCTTTTTATCTGTGGGCTGGGCTATTATCCCCGTGCAAAAGGGCATTATACCTACCGCAAAAAGGGGCTGCCGGAGAACTTCCTCTTCTATTGTGTGGACGGGCATGGCTGGTATAAAATAGGGGACAAGCGCTATGAAGTAGGGCCCAATGAATTCTTTATTCTTCCGCAGAACGTGGAGCATGCTTATGGCAGCACGGAAGAGCATCCATGGAGCATCTACTGGCTGCATTTTGGGGGTACGCTGTTGCCGAACTTCAATGCAATGCCTGTGGTACAGCAGCATTTCAAACCGCAGGCAGTGCGCAACAGCAGCGATATGGAGAGCCTGTTCTCCAAGATATACAAGACGCTGGAGCTGGGTTACAGCATTGATAACCTGCAGTTCGCCAACATGTGTCTTTCGCACTTTATCACGCTCTTTATTTATAACGAGAAACATTTTCTCAGCCCTGCGTCGAGACAGGTGGATTGTATCGACAGCGCCATACTCTTTATGCAGGAGCATATCAATGAGAATATCACTTTGAATGAGCTGAGCCACCGCTACAATTATTCCCCTTCGCGATTTTCCAGCCTTTTCAAGCAAAAGACGGGGTATGCGCCTATTGACTATTTTATCCAGATGAAGATGCAGAAGGCGAGCCAGCACCTTGGTATCACAGACAAATCTGTCAAGGACATCGCGCTTAGCATGGGGTTTGACGATCCTTACTATTTCTCCAAGCGATTCACCAAAGTGATGGGGCTGTCGCCCAGTAAGTACAGGAGTGTGACCAAAGATTAGCGGAGATCGCGAACAATAGCTATATTAGAGCAAATTAATTGCATGAGTAAACATTGTTGCCGGCTGGGGACCTTTATCCTTTTTATTTCCCTGCGCGTGGCGGCAGCTCCGACTCCGCCCGATGTTCTCCCAGACATGATCGCCCACTACGAGGCGGATATGGAGGATCTTTCCAAGGTTTATATTTTTCCCAACAGTCCGGAATACTACAACAGATTCCGCCGGCTGTACAAGGAGGCGCTGGCGAGTCTGCAGGCGTTGTCTTTTGATGTCTTGAGCACGTCCGACAAGGTGGATTATATACTATGGCAGCGTACACTAAAGCATTCCCTGCTGGAGATAGACCAGGCGGAGAAGGTATATGACTCGGTGACTTTTGCGATACCGTATGCACAAAACCTGATGGACATACAGATCAGGCGTCGCAGAGGGCATACACCGGATGTGCAGCTGATGGCACGTACGCTGGATAGCGTGAATTATGAGATCAGGCTGGCGCGACAGCGGCTGGACAAGCATACGCCTTTGTCGAGGGCGCAGATCAAGATGATCGTCGACGTGACGGAAAGCATCCGTAAAGGGCTTGCGGATGTAGAGACTTTTTATGAAGGATATGATCCTGCATTTACATGGTGGGTCAAGGGACCTAATCACGTGGCTGATTCGGCGCTGGCGGCCTTTGGAGCTTATGTGGCTGGGATGGTAAAGGCCACAGATGCGGTGAACCCTATCGGCGAGGATAAATTAAAGGAGCTGCTGAAGTATGAGATGGTGCCTTATGGGCCGAAGGACCTGGTGGATATAGCTAACAAGCAATTTGCATGGTGCGACGTGGAAATGAAGAAAGCATCTGCTGCGCTGGGATATGGAGACAACTGGAAGGCGGCGCTGGAGAAGATAAAGGAACATCATGAGCTGCCGGGCGGGCAACCGCAGATGGTCGCCAATCTGGCCGAGGGCGCCATTCAATTTATCGAGAGCAGGGACCTGGTGACTATTCCACCCCTGGCAAAGGAGGCGTGGCGGATGTATATGCTGACACCCGAGGAGCAGCGTTTTGCGCCTTTCTTTTTGGGGGGTGAGTCGATACTGATAGGGTTTCCGACGAACGATATGCCGGACAGCGTAAAGGTGATGAGCATGCGTAGTAACAACTATGGGTTTTCTCATGCAACCGTCTTTCATGAGCTGATACCGGGGCATAATCTGCAGGGTTTTATGAACCGGCGGTATAAATCCTACCGGTGGATTTTCGATACGCCTTTTTCGGTGGAGGGATGGGCCCTGTATTGGGAGATGCTGTTGTGGGATAAGGGGTTCCAGGCCACGCCGGAGGAGAAGATCGGGGCTTTGTTCTGGAGGATGCACCGGTGCGCCCGTATCATATTTTCATTGAACTATCATCTCGGGAAGTGGACGCCTGAGCAGTGTGTGGATTTTCTGGTGGAGAAGGTAGGGCATGAGCGATTTAGCGCGGAGTCCGAGGTCCGGCGATCGTTTCATGGAGATTATGGCCCGTTGTATCAGATCGCGTATATGATGGGCGGGTTGCAATTGCGGGCCTTGCATCATGAGATAGTGGATGGGGGAAAGATGACGGACAAGGCTTTTCACGATGCTTTTTTGCACGAGGGGACGATGCCTATCGAGATGTTCCGGGCTACTATAACGGGGCAGGCACTGAGGCCGGACTATGGGACGCAGTGGAGGTTTGCCGAAATGCTGCCTTAGGAGACTGTTGCCGGGCCAGGGGAATCGGCTATTTAGTCTTTTTCCTGGGCGCCCGGATAATGCCGTTGAAAGAGATCGGCTGTCGGTTGGTGCTGGTGACCTGCAGGGTGGCATAGCCGGTGGAAGAGATACTGAGGGACATTTGCTGGACGTCCCGGTAGTCCTTTGGCTTTATCAGTACATCCCAGCCGCCTTTGGCGCGTGGATTGGCGGTGTATTCGAAGTCTTTGGAGGTGAACTGGATGCCTCCCTGGGTGGGATCGATGGGCGCCGTATAGGCCCGTCCGAAATAGGGCAGATAGCTGACGATCGAGCTTTTTGTTACTTTCAGATCAAAGTCCGGTGTGAGCTGCCGGACGCGCCCGCTCATGGGCATTGCCGACTGTGCGACAAAGACGTAATTCTGTGAATCCACGAGATTTTTAACCTGGGCTATTTTTTCCGCATCTTTATCCTTTTTTGTATCCTGCGTACGGGCGGTGAGGCTGCCCACCAGGAGCGACGATAGCATAAATGCGCCGGTGAGGATGTTTCGCAGTTTCATATAATGAATTTAAGTAATTGATTGTAGATGAAAAAAAGGGTTTTGTTATTTATTTCGGGACTTGTGTTTGCAATATTATGGTCATCTGCTTCAACGGCTACGAAAATAGGGTTAGAGGCTGTCCAGCCGCTATCGATCTGCATTCCCCGATTTTTTCTGGCGGGGGGATCGATGCTGGTGGTGGCTCATATACTATTACAACACCGGTGGCCAAAAGTTGGAGAATGGGGGCAGCTGGCTGTTTATGGGATGTTAAATATTAGCCTCTATCTGGGGCTTTATGTGGTGGCCATGCAACATGTCTCGCCGGGGCTGGGATCTTTGTCGGTGGCTACGAACCCAGTGTTTATCAATATCATTTCGGCCCTGTTCTTTCGCCAGCGGATAAAGCTTTATACCCTGTTCAGCCTGGTGCTGTGCAGCGTAGGAGTGGTGTTGGCCGCCTGGCCATTGCTGCAGAACAGCTCTGCGACGCCGGGAGGGCTGCTGATCCTTTTGCTGAGCATGCTGGCGTATTCGGCGGGGGTCCTGTATTTTGCCCGGCGGCCCTGGAATGATCTTTCCATGCTGGTGATAAATGGATGGCAGACCCTGATAGGGGGTATCTTTCTGTTGCCGTTTGCGGTGTGGACCTATAAACCTGCCCGTAACGTGTGGGATATCCGGAGCATCGGCGCGGTATTGTGGCTGGCTATTCCGGTGAGCATCGGGGCAGTGCAGCTATGGCTGTATCTTCTTAGGGACAATGCTGCCAGGGCTTCTTTCTGGCTGTTCCTTTGCCCGGTGTCGGGATTTCTCATCGCCAATATGGTGATGAAGGAGCCCATAGGGGTTTATACTATTTCGGGGATGGCATTGGTGATTTTTGGCCTTTATCTTGTGCAAGCAAAAAAAGATGTCAATGAACAAGGCGGATAAAATAGACTTTGATGCGGTGGTGGTCGGTAGCGGTCCGAACGGGCTGGCTGCCGGCATTGCCTTGCAGCAGAAGGGGCTTTCTGTGCTGATACTGGAAGCAAAGGCGGAGGTTGGCGGGGGTATGCGAAGCGCTGAGCTGACCCTGCCTGGCTTTGTGCATGATGTCTGTTCGGCCATCCATCCAATGGCGGCTAATTCGCCTTTCTTTGGCAAGCTGCCGTTGGAGGAGCATGGATTGGAATATATTTATCCGCCTGTGTCGGCGGCGCATCCTTTTGACGATGGGACGGCAGCTGTTTTGAGAGGATCGGTTTTGGATACGGCCCGGCTGTTAGGTGTCGATGAAGGGGCGTATATGAGCGTTTTCGAACCATTGGTGCGGGACTGGCCTTTGATTGCTCCCGATGTGCTGGGGCCATTGCATTTTCCCAAACATCCTCTTTTGATGGCGGCGTTTGGGCTGAAGGCATTGCCTTCTGCTTTCAGGCTGGCGGAGCGATGGAAGACGGATACCGCCCGTGGATTATGGGCGGGGATGGCGGCGCATTCGATGCTGCCTTTGACGGAGCCTGCCACGGCTGCGATTGGGCTGGTATTGATGATCGGCGGTCACTTGAAAGGGTGGCCATTGCCCAGGGGAGGGACGGCGATGCTGGGTCGCGCCCTGGCTTCCTATTTTACTTCGCTGGGTGGGAAGATACAGACAAACTTCGAGGTGACATCACTGGATCAGCTGCCATCGTCGCGTGCGGTATTGCTGGACCTCACACCACGGCAGCTGTTGCGGATTGGCGGGCACCGGTGGAGCTCTTTGTATGAATCGCAGCTGGCGCGGTACAGATATGGTATGGGTGTCTTCAAGATCGACTGGGCATTGGATGGTGCCATTCCCTTTGTGGCGGAAGAATGCCGGCAGGCGGGGACCGTGCATCTAGGAGGCCGATTGGAAGAGATCGTGGTGTCGGAACGGACGGTATGGGATGGAGGGCATGCAGAGAAGCCATATATATTGCTGGCGCAGCAGAGTCTTTTCGATGGGACGCGTGCGCCGGAAGGGAAGCATACGGCCTGGGCTTATTGTCACGTACCGAATGGATCTACAAAAGATATGACGGAGACGATGGAAAGGCAGATCGAGCGGTTTGCTCCGGGGTTCAGGGATCGGATCCTGGCGCGGCATGTGATGAATACTTCGCAGCTGGAGGCGTATAATGCCAATTATATAGGTGGGGATATCAATGGCGGGGCCATCGATGTGCGGCAGCTTTTTACCCGGCCGGCGTTGCGTTCTTCTCCTTACAGGACATCCGAGAAAGGCATATATATATGCAGCGCCTCTACACCGCCTGGTGGGGGTGTGCATGGAATGTGTGGGTATTATGCTGCAAAAAGAGTATGGAAGGATTTGTTCGACCGTCAATGATATTTATCCTTTATTTTATTATGACCTTTATGTTACCCGCATTTTAATTGCAGTAAATGTATAGATATTTGTCTGCTTTTTTTCTCCCCTGCCCATCGCTTAATCTCTGATGAAACAGTAGCAGCTAAGTTCTTACCAGCCATTAAACCAATCTTTTATTTATGATCACGAAGCGCAGAGACATTGCCACGCTGCAGGAGATCCGGCAATTCATTGAAAATAATTTTACGAAAGAGCTGCCTGTTGGGGCCATTTGTAAGGAGTTTGGATTCAATCGAACGAAGCTGCAAGAGGGATTTAATCAGCTGTTCGACATTACTGTGCATGCTTTTATATCGCAACTGCGGATGGGTAAGGCGCGAAGCCTTTTGAGAGAGACGGATGAGCCTGTGAAGCTGATAGCGTTGGAGTGTGGGTATAAGAAGCTAAGCTCTTTTACGCGTGTCTTTACCCAGTGGCATGGGATGTCTCCGACGCGATACAGGGCTATGTCCATGGTTAATGAAAAACTATCAGAAAAAGCCAACGGATCGGTGAATTGAAACTGCTGATTTGTATATATCAAAATTTGGAAAGCGGGGCGTGTGTGTTGTAGATTTGTTCCAGTTAAAACTTATCCTGGTTATATGAAACAAAATATCCGATGTAACGACTGATCTCCCCGACCATGTTCGTCTTTTGCATGACAATGGTCTCAGGAACCGCTAGAAACGGTTCGTCAGAATGACAGATATTAGCGATGTGGGAAATTGGGCTATTTTTCCGGCAAGATCAATTTCCACACTTTATTCAACTTTCGGGAAATTCAACTCAACCCCATTCAGGCTTCTGGTAACTGTTCAATGTAGCAAATTTTCTAAGGTCTTACTGCATGAGATTTACTGGCGACTGCCTGCGATGTACCGCGCGGTTCTGCCAGGGGCATGTCTGTGTGTAATGGGCATGGTGTACGGCTGAGCCGGCAGCGGGGGGGATCTTTTGCGCTGACCGAGGTTATTGTTTCCGATGAACAGGAACGGGGGAGAGTATTGCTTTGTCGGAATATGCTCGATCTGGCGGACAGGATCGGAGAAGGGAAGATATTGTCTGGTTATGACAGTTTTTACGAATGTTCTAAAGAAATTACTATGAGCACAAAGAGAGCGATAATAATTGGAGCGGGACCAGCGGGACTAACGGCCGCGTATGAGCTGTTGCAGCGTACGGATATTATTCCTATTGTATTGGAGAAGAGTGAGTATATCGGGGGGATATCGCGTACGATGGATCATAACGGCAACCGCATGGATATGGGGCCGCACAGATTTTTTTCGAAGTCGGACAGGGTGATGGAATGGTGGTTAAGGCTCTTTCCTCTGGAGGCTTCGGGAGGGGTGGAGATCAAGTATCAGAATAAGAGCAGGACGGTGGGGGAGACTGGAACTGTTGCTGAGAAATCTGGGGCTGGGTCTGAAACCATGGCTGGTGTGGGTGAGACTGTTGCCGGCCAGCCTTTGGCGGGCGACCGGGATAAAGTGATGCTGGTGATACAGCGGCTGACCCGGATATATTTTCTCCGTAAATTCTTTGCGTACCCCCTGCAGCTGAGCTTTGAGATGTTACGTACGCTTGGACTGCTGCGGACCATTAAAATATTATTGTCCTTCCTTTGGGTGCGGCTGTTCCCCCGCAAGCCGGAGAAAAGCCTGGAGGATTTTATCATCAATAAATTCGGCAGGCAGCTGTATCTCTTATTCTTTAAAGACTACACAGAAAAGGTATGGGGTGTACCCTGTCATGAGATATCCGCGGAGTGGGGGGCGCAGCGGATCAAGGGAGTGTCGTTGAGCAAGGCCATCGTAGAGGCTGTCAGGAGCCTGGGTAGGGGCCGCCCCAAAGACATTGGCCAGAAGGGGATGGAGACGAGCCTGATAGAACAGTTCCTCTATCCGAAGAAAGGACCCGGCGCCCTATGGGAGGAGGTGGCCCGGCAGGTGCAGGAGCGCGGTGGGAAAGTGTATCTGAACCAGGATGTCACGCAGATATGCCAGTCTGAGGGGATCGTCGAAGCCGTCACTACGGTGGATAGCATTACCGGTGAAGTAAGAACCTGGGAAGGGGAGTATTTTTTCTCCACGATGCCTGTGCAGGAATTGATCGCGGGAATGGATGGAGAGGTGCCGTCGGACGTGCGTAAGGTAGCGGCAGGCTTGCAATACCGGGACTTTATCAATGTGGGTGTCCTGCTGCGACAGCTATCCGCGCCTAACAAGCAGGGAGAACATGAGAAGCTGGTGCTGAAGGATAACTGGATCTATATCCAGGAGAGAGATGTCAAGGTCGGCAGGCTGATGATCTACAACAACTGGGGTGATGGGATGGTGCGCGATCCGCGTACTACCTGGATAGGGATGGAGTATTTCTGTAATAAGACGGATGATTTCTGGGCATTGGATGATGAGGCCATTCAGCGGTTGGCTATCGAAGAGCTGGAGAAGATGGAGCTGGCGCAGCCGATAGATGTGCTGGATGTGGTGGTGAAGCGGATGGAGAAGACATATCCGGCTTATTTTGGGACGTATGATCAGTTTGATAAGATCAGGGCTTTTACGGACCAGTTTGCGAATCTTTTCCTGGTGGGGAGGAATGGGATGCATAAATATAACAATGCAGATCATAGTATGCTGACGGCGATGGTGGCGGTGGATAATATTGTTGCGGGGGAGCTGTCGAAGGCAAATTTGTGGGCGATCAATACGGAGCAGGAGTATCATGAGGAGAAGGCTACCGCCGAAGAAGCAGGCAGGAAACCATTGCCTGTACCTGAACAGCCGGCTGCGCCGACCCGTCCGCAGGGGATACCGGCCTGGGTGGAATATGTCTGGGGGAACAAGTGGAACCGGGCGTATGTACTGATCGCGGTGGCTGTCTTTTTGGTTCAATTTATTCTTTTCAAGATCCGCTACCCTTTTGCGAATTATATGCCCGACTCGTACAGCTACCTGGAGGCGGCCTATACGAATGCGGATGTGAACATGTGGCCTGTGGCGTATTCGAAATTCCTGCGGCAGGTCAGTGTGTTCACGCATTCGGACAAGGCGGTGGTAGGAATACAGTATTTCTTTATGCAATGCAGCGGGCTGGTGTTCCTGTTCACGCTGCTGTACTTCCTGAAGCCGGGGAAGGTGGTAAAGAATATCCTGTATGCCTTCTTTTTATTCAATCCCGTGGCGTTGTACATAAGCAATTACATATCGGCGGATGCGCTTTTCATTGGACTGAGCCTGTTGTGGATATCGAGCCTGCTCTGGATCATTTACCAGCCGCGGCCCTGGCAGATCTGGGTGCAGGCCCTTCTGTTGCTGGCTTGTTTCACTGTCCGCTATAATGCCATTTATTATCCTTTGATCGCATTCCTGGCCTATGTGCTGTCCCGGCAGAGCTGGCAGCGGAAACTGGCCGGCATCGGGGTAGGGGTGGTGTTGGTGCTGGGGTCTTTTATGTATACGAGCGGTAAAATGCAGGAGGTGACGGGGAAAAGACAGTTCTCGGCTTTTGGGGGATGGCAGCTGGCGAATAATGCGCTGTATATGTATGAGCATATACCGGCCGCTGAACGCGGGGTAGTGCCGGAGAAGTTTTCCAAGCTGGAGAAGATGGTGAGGGAGCACATGGATACGCTGAAAAGGGTGAAGTTGACGAAACAGGATTCCTTGAACGGGTACTTTTATCTATGGGATGGGCGGGGACCGCTGGTGCAGTATATGGTGCGGCAGTATGCCAAGGATACGGTGACACCGCCTTTTAAGCGGTGGGCTTCGGAGGGGCCGTTGTATGCTGATTATGCGATGTACCTGATTAAGAAATACCCATTGCAATTTGCATCTGATTTTCTTTTGCCGAACTCTGTGAAGTATGCGGTGCCGCCACCGGAGTTTTTGGGGATCTATAATATGGGTGGGGATAGTGTGGGAAGGCTGGCGAAGGAGTGGTTCAATTACAGGACGCAGAAGGTGAGGGAGCATAACAGTAAGAATGCGCGGATAGGAATTGCTCAGATATTTCCTTATGCCGGGACCTTGATCAATGCATTCCTGTTGATATGTGTGGTTGGGTTGGCAGTGTTTACGGGGTTCCGGGTTGGGGATAAGGGGTTGTATAGACTGCTGTTTGTAGTGTTGTTCTTCTGGGTGTTGAATATGGGGTTCAGCATATTTGCTTCGCCGATTGTGCTGCGGTACCAGGTGTTTCCCATTTTCGTGAGCTTTTGTCTGGGGGTATTGGCGGCAGATGCGATTGTGAGGTGGGGGAGGGAGGAGGAATTAAAAAATAAAATGAAAACTCAAGCGATATGAAAACGAGAAGAATTATTGTCGAGGTGATATGCTTTGTGTTGTTGATGAATTGGTTTTATGAGGGGATTTATAAGGTGGCGTATTGGGGGAGTTTTTCTTTCTATATAAAACATGCGCCGTTGCTGAAGCCGGTGTGGCAGGTCTTGGCGTATGTCATTCCAGTTGGAGAGATCGGGTTGGCCTTATTATTTCTTTTTCCAAAAAAGAGGATGATAGCTTTGTATTTGAGTATTGGAGGGTTTCTGGTATTTGTATTTTGGATAATGAGCACTTATTTATTCACCAGCAGGCTTTTTTGGCCTTATCATGCACTGTGGCAGAATCCGACATGGATGCAGAAGATGCTGATTTCATTGGGGCTAGGGTGGATGGCATTTATCGTAATTGTATTGTCGACGCCAGGAATGCTTGAAAAATTATCTTCTTCAAAAGTAATTCGTCATACACCCATAAATATCAACAGGTAAGGGGCTAAAAAGCTTACACTTCTGTCTAGTCAGCAGAAAACGAATAGCTTTGATTCGTGACTAATTCAAGGCAAGGGAAAGCTGAAAACCTTCGATAGAGTAAGCAAAATATTAACTATTAACACTTTTTTTATGAACAAGGTAAAAATGTTCTTTATCGCTGCAGCGTTAGTGCTGACCACTGCTGGTGTTTTTGCAGGGAAGGCTAAATTTAACACAACCATGGCGCTTTATGCTTCTCCTGATGGCACGTCAAACTGGTATCCTATTTCTTCCGGTAGCGTATCATTTGTTGATTTGCAGCAAACTAAACCAATTCCTACTGCTCAACAATCGACAATAACAGACTACAATGGTACTCAAGTTGGTTTGTATTATTTCGTTTCCGGCACTACCTATTCTGCCAATGTTTATTCGACAGTTCCATTTTAAGTTGTAAGCCGCTTAAATTAGATAACCCCATTGATTATTAATGGGGTTATTTATTTCAATGAGTAAATTAAAGTGTTTGATACCAACGCCTGCATGTCGATATTGGGATGCCGACTCCCATCTTTTGCAAAGCATCAAATTCCAAATTCAAAGAACTCTTCATTTGTTTCTGCCGTCTAATATCCGGGATTCTGTGATAAATTGGGGTCAGCTTGTAGCTCGGATATTGGAATAGGATATAATAGCGAACTGCTCAGGATATTTATCTTTTTAGCAGCAGAGAGCGTGGTTACAGCTTGTCCTGTTCGCTTCAAGTCCAACCAGCGATGGCCCCATTCAGAGAAAAACTCTATTTGACGTTCATGAAAAATAGCGTTTAAGACTGAATTCTGGTCAACAGGGCCGGCATAGGGTAATAAGTTAGCCCGGCTACGAATATAATTTAAATCGACAATGGCGTCATTTATACCATTTCCCGCTCCGTTCGCTTCAGCCTCTGCCCGTATCAAATATTGTTCTGCTAATCGTAGAACCATGTAATATTCAATATATGGGCCAGTAATGCTCGCTTGTGACCGCCCTATCTGATATTTGTAAGGATAGTAGTACTGGATTCCCATATATTTCGTACTGTCGATCCACATCAGCTTACGATTATCGCCTACCTCAAACGAATTCAATAAGCTGGTAGTCAAATAAACAAAAGGAAAAGTAGTTTTATTTCTGGGGATCAATTGATAACCTTCTGGGGTAGCGCTACGACTAATTAGAAGTAAACTCTGTTGCAGTTGCCAAATAGCTTCAGAACTGTTGCTGTAAAACACTGTTTTCAAATCTGTAGCTAAACTATATAAACCACAACTTATAACTGAATCGGCCTGTAATTTAGCATTTTGCCAATCTCCCATAAATAAGTATACTCTAGCCAGTAGAGCAGTTGCTGCCCACTTATTTGGAACTATCCTTTGACCACCTCCTGCCGAATAATCGCTTAGCATTTTGCCCTTCGCATCCAAAAGGTCGGCTAAAATGGATTGATAGATCTGTGCAGAATCGGATCGACTTAGCAGATTTGTATTTCTCCAATTGATGGACGTGATCAACGGAACTTCGCCAAATAAATTGACAAGATAGAAATTGCAAAACGCTCTTACAAATTTTGCTTCGCCAATCAATTCGTTTCTGGCCGAATCCGAGATGGTTGTACTATTATTTAATCCCTCCAATATCGAGTTTACTTTATAAATAGTGGAATATGCCGGAGTCCAGAAATTTTGGATGATGGCCGCATTTGAAGAAGTTAGATCGTTTTCCTGAAAATGTATATATACATCGGAAGCGTTTTGATTAAATGGCATTAATTCATCTGCACTCATCCCCCCAAAGGTGGTCATTGCATAGCTCATCATACTGCCGTTTGTGTTTATCATTTGATAATAAACACCTGACATAGCGTCATTTGCTTCTACATCTGTAGAAAAGGCTTGTGGGGTAGTAAGGTTGTTGATCGGTAGGGGTACTTCCAGTATTTTTCTGCAACTCGCAGATAGGCCGAAGATGGGCAGAAGTGCAAGCAGCAGTCTCAAGCTAGATTTATAACTTACAAGTTCATGGATTCTATTAATTATTCGTTTCATATAAGCTGAATTAAAGATTTAAGGAAATGCCAATTGTAACTATCTTAGGCAAAGGCAACGCGTAAAAATTTTGGATCTCGGGATCTACGCCTTTGTATTTAGTTATGACAAAGAGATTCTGGCCTCTGGCATATAATTTCCAATCCAATAATTTGTGCCCGTTAAGAAGCTTTTTAGTGGGTGAATATGTTATTGATAAGTTCTGTAGCCTTATATACGATGCATTTGTAAAAATTGCGTCTGAATAGTATTGATAGTTAGTATAACTAATATCTGTTGGATTTGTAGTGAATTTGGCAATATTAGTAATATCACCAGGTTTCTGCCATCTTTTTAACACTTCGACCGGTTCATTCGACATCATACCAGGCGTGTTCAAAGCAGAGTATGCATTTCTTCCTATCTGGTTTACAAAGTAGAAAAACATACTGAGCTCGATTTCGCCGTAAACAAAGCTGGTCGACAGGCCTCCCGAAAATTTGGGGTGTATGTTTAAAGGGTGTCGATCATCGGAAGTTTTGCCGGAGAAATCCATGGTAATTTGTCCATCTTTATTTACATCTTGGAAAGTATGTAGTCCAGTCTGCGGATCAACTCCCGTCCAATGCAGAACCTTAGTAATATTTAATGGCTGCCCTATTACATATAAATCTCTATAGGGAGATTGTGAAAGATTGGGATAAGACAGCAGTTTGTTCCTGTTGAAGCCAATATTACCTTTTACCGACCATTTTATCTTTTTGGTGTCCACAATTTTCGTATTCATTTCAAATTCATACCCTGCATTTTGAACCTCCGCAGGACTATTTGTTCTTACGTTGGGAAATCCTGTGAATGCAGGAGTAGGAAAAAGCACTATTTGATCATTTGAACGATTACGGTAGTAGACGGCCTGTAGCGTTATTCTGTCTTGCAGGAACCCGAGGTTAAGTGCAATCTCCGCCTTCTTATTCACTTGCCAGTGAAGTAAAGAGTCGGTATGCCCTAAAGGGTATATCGGAACGTTTGCATTATATAGCCCTATGCCGAATGTCCATTGGGTATAGTATTGGAAGGGGCCGATGGGATCACTGCCGGTGAGACCATAGCTGCTCCGAAGTTTTCCAAAACTAATAAATGGCAAATGGCGTTTAAACCAATTCTCTTCACTAAAAATCCATGCGACTCCGACAGAACCAAAATTTCCATATTGCCTTCCGGGTCCGAATTTCGAGGAGCCATCTCTTCTCCCGTTTAGGTTGATTATATATTTGTTTTCCCAATTATAATTTATTCGGCCAAATACAGCAGTGTACTTTACAGCGCCAGAATTGTTGCTGGCAGTTTGATTGGGCGCAAACCCTACAGATTGTATCAGAGCATCAGTGGTATATTGCCTGCCTTGTAAACTGGCTCCTGTTGTATAACTTCCTTGATACGATGTTCCTCCCAATATGCTTAATTTCCCTTTGCCTACGTATCTGTCATATTGCATTTGCGGTTCAAGAACATAATTGTGGATGAAGCTATATCCGACAAAAGATGACCCGGTGGGATTATAGATAGGGTCTTGGGAAGCAATTGGGACAACATAGGATTGAGTCGTTTGAATGTTTCCATATCCTAAATTCGTCTTGAGAATAAGTCCTTTCGAAATCTCATATGATATCTCCAAGCTTGAGTTTAAAAAATTACTTTTAGAAGAGTAAGGTTGAAGCAAGCTTCCGGCGGGATAACTGCCATCGAGAGGCTGCCATCCCAAGTAATTCAAATTTCCATTTTTGTTAAACAAAGGAGGCGTATTCGGCGAAAAATTCGGAGCTCCTGGTATATAGATCATGTTTGAAGACGTAAGAGAATAAATGGCAGAAATAGACATGCTCAGCTTTTGATCTAAAGATTTATGATTTACATTGAGTGACAATGCTCCTCTTTGTTCAGCGCCATTTAAAGTTAAAATAGATGTTTGTCGATGATAATCTGCATTGATTCTAAAGGTTGTTTTCATATCTCCCCCCGTGAGATTTGATTGGACATCAGTCTCTTTTCCTGTCCCTCCGAATAGATACTTTTGCCAGTCAAAATATCGCGTGGTATCCCATGCGATTAAATCAGGCGCGCTATAAATATCTGGGCTCAGGCCGTCATTTTGGAATGCCTCATCTCTCATTGCAACATATTGCTTGGTACTCAGAAATGGAAAATGTCTCATTACCTTGGATAAACCTTGATAAGCCTCAACATTTAAGCGAGTCTTTCCAGCCTTACCTTTCTTTGTAGTGATCAATATGACTCCGTTGGCACCGCGGGAACCATAAATTGCGGTGGCGTCAGCATCCTTTAAGACTTCGATATTTTCAATGTCCGCAGGGTTAATGCTAAAAAATGGGCTTTGACCGCTTGCTGGACTTGCAATACCACTTTGAATCACACCTTGCGATCCTTGGTCGTAACTATCAGTATTATTCAAATCTAATATTGTTAGGGGTACCCCGTCGATTATGTACAGAGGATCAGAAGGGAACGTGCCAATGGAATTCCTACCTCTAATCTCAACCTTAATAGGACTACTGGCATAACCATTCATTTGCGTTAAAACCACTCCAGGTACCTGCCCCTGGAGTGCCTCCATTGGGTTCATGACTGGTTGCTTTGCAATATCCTCCGCGGTGACAGTCCCAATATTTCCCGTGGCGAGGCGTTGTGAGGTGGTACCGTAGGCTTGAACTACGACCTTGTCGAGATCATTGGTTGTAGAATTCATGAAGACAGTAAGATTGGCCCGATCACGGACGGGGATCGATTGAGAGGTGTAGCCTATAAACGACACAGTGACAATGTCGTCAGAATTCACATTGTGCAGTGTGAAATTCCCATTAGCATCGGTAATGGTGCCATGACCCGTTCGTTTGACAGTAATATTGGCATTCACGAGCGGTTCGCCTTTGTCATTAGTGACATGCCCATGGATCTCGGCAATGGGGGTGCCCGGCCCAACTTCGACGGTGAGGGAGGGGCGGGCTTCCTTTTTCTTGACAAAGATGGTGGTGCCTTCCACGCTATATTCAAGGGGTTGATTGCGCAAGGCGACCTGGAGAAAGAAGTCGAGTGCTACATTCTTTAGATCGAGAGTCACGGTGCTCGTGCCCTCGAGGGTGGCGGCTTCGCCATTTTGGTAGAAAATCCCGTAGCCGGTCTGTTTTTTGATGGAGGTGAAGACAGTCTTTAGGGGGACGTCCTTGCCGGTGAAGCTGACTGTCTGACCTAATCCTGTGGCGCTGGCCTGGAGGCAGACGGCAAACAGTAAGATGGCGGATGCTTGCATAGTCAATACGAGTTGTTTCGGGAATGAGGTGGCCCAACGGACGGGACTCATTTTCAGCTGATTTGGTTCGGATGACCGGGCCCAACGGGGCAGGCGGCCATCTTGAAAAGGAAAATTCATACCTTTGTCAAGTTTAGGTGTGTACAAATAAGTCTTCGCGGATGAAATTTGGAGATGCCTATATTGGCCGGGAGTGTTGTAGCACTTTCGGCTTTTTAATGCATTCCACTAAGGGAGAAGGTTCAATGGTTGCAGTTCTGTAAAGAGTGAGTGGTTTAACGATTAATGGACCTATCTGGATACGATCAACCTTTTACCTTCTAGTTGGAAGTGAACGTCCTTTCTCTCCAGATGTTTCAGAATAGTGGTAAGGCTCAAATTCCGGCCAATTTCGCCGTCACAGGTATAGTGGGGTGGCGGAGCGGTGGCATAAACCACTTCCACATCATACCATCTTGCCAGCTGGTGCAGGACTTCATTGAGGCCGGCGCCTGTGAAATTGAAGAACCCTCTCTGCCAGGCGATGACTTCGTCGGTGTCGACATTTTTTGCTACTGTTATGATCCCATCCTGATCAAACATGCCCTGCTCACCGGGGGATAGGATGGATTGATGGGTAGCGGTGTTTATAGCGACCTTACCGTTCAGCAATGTTGCCCTGATGGCGGGCTCGTCGGTATAGGCCTTGATATTGAAGCTGGTGCCCAGCACGTGTACGGTGGCGTTGGGAACTCTTACCAAAAAGGATTGGGTGGAATTCTTTGCCACTTCGAAGTAGGCTTCGCCTGTGAGCTGGACCTCCCTGGTGGGGCCGGAGAAGCTGGTAGGATATCGCAAGGATGAAGCATTGTTGAGCCAGACCTTTGTTCCATCCGGGAGGACCAGCTGGAACTGTCCTGCACGGGGAGTGGTCAATGTGTTATACACAACAGCTTCTGTAGGCTTTCCTTGTCCGGATGCAGCAACGGTGTAGGATAGAGAGTTTTCGTTCTTAGAAACCCGTGCGGCCCCCTGCGTAACGAGCTGGCCATTGGCGGTATTCTCCAGTACGATAGTAGAATTATTCGCCAGTGTCAGTATGGCTTTATCACCACCGGGAGCCACATCTCCCGCAGCGACAGGAGCCGAAACAGGGCGGCCTTCGTTAGGAGTATGTTTGGGTCTTAGCCAAAAGTAGCCAGCGATAATGATTGCCAATAATGATGCGGCGGCTATGTACGCTCGTGTATGACGTCTGATAGGACTAATAGTGGGAGTAAAGGATTCTGCAGGAGCTTCGATATAGGAAGGCGTTTTAATCCCGGCGTCGATCTTATCCCAGATGTTGGCCTGGGCTTCAAAATATTCCCTGAGCTCGTCCTTCAAGCTGTCGGGATCGCTGAGCTGGTCGAATATCGCCCGATGGTCGTTGGAGCTATTTATCCATTCCTGCAGCTCGAGCTGCTCGTGAATGGTCAGTTCGCCCTTTAAGTGCTGCATAATCAAATACCTTGTCCTTTCATTGGGATTTTCCATACTAATCAGAGTGATCATCTCACTAATCAGTATGACGTCAGAAAACACTTAGTGTACTCAAAAAAATCACAGAAAATTAAAAATTTCTTAACATAGAAACTGGCATACTGGGGTAAAACTGCGGGGAGAATTCAACAATGATTCGGGGGAAAGGGTGAGAAATTGGCCAAAAGGGCGGAGAAAATAATATACGCCAGCGGCGGCAGCCGCAGGAGCGCTATGCGTAATATTTTAACAGCGCGCAGCTTGTGATTGCGGACGGACTGGTTGTTGATGGACAGCGTCTCGGCTATCTGGCTGTTGGAGAGACCTTCGAGGTAGGCCATTTTAAAGACCTGGCGGCAGCTGCGGGGGAGCTTTTCAATTTCTTCATAGATGGCTTTCAGCACCAGCGTTTTTACATCGTCCGTCAGTTGACCGTCGTCGGCCTCCTGGAGGAGAGCATGGAGGAGATCCTTTTGCCGGAGCTGGCGCCGCTGGATATGACGGAGGAAATCCAGGCATGCATTGCGGCCCGTGATATAAAGAAATGCTTCTATGTTCCTGATACTATTGAGGTTGGCGCGCAGGCTCCACAGCTTGACAAAGACGTCGGCCGTGATGTCCTCGGCGTCTTCGCGCTCGGGGATAAACCTTTTGACGAAATAATATACCTTGGAAAAATACTTGTTATAAATAGCCGTGAACGCCTCGGTGTCTCCCTGGTTGAACTGAACAATAAGATCGTTGTCGGGGCGCTCCATCAGATTGATTTTCTTTAAATAAGAATGGGCATTTCTGGAATGAAATACCGGAATTAAAAAACGATGTTTGGATTGGATGGTAACAACGGCCGTGTACGGCGTCTAATAGGGAGGGTAAATTCAAGGCTAATATACCTAATTATTTAAAATTCTCTTACAGGTCCTATCCTATTTAGCGGCGGCAGGCCCGGGGGCAGCCGGCACTTCATCCGTGTAATGTCTTTTCTTGCTATCCAGGTATTTCTGGCGGATGATCTCGCTCATCGGCTTTTGGTAAACCTTGCTCTCTACCCAGGAGACGAGGTCCAGATAGGCGAAGGCGCGGGTTTCGAACCGATCGGCCTCGAAATGCCTGATCTTTTCCAGGAATTTTTCGAATTCGGCCTTTATGGAGTGCCGGGACATATGGAAAGAAGTGCGCAAGAACTTGAACATTTCCTCTTCCACCCGGGTGAGGTTTTCTTTTTTGGCCATAAAGCGGTATACGGACTTGGTAAGGGATTCCATCAGCTCGAAATTACCCAGCTCATAATGCGCCATCAGGTGGAGGACACGCGCGTAGCTTTGGAGGTCGTTGCGCATATCGACCTGGTCATTAATAATACGCTGCAGGTAATCGATACAGGTGGCGAAATCCCCACTACCAAAATAAAGGGAGGCTATCTTGTAATTCAATACCAGTATCCGATGTCTGTCGATGAACAGATCATATTCGGCCAGCTGTTGTTCGATGCCGGGCACCATTAAGAGGCCTTCCTTAAAATTGCCCCGCATGAATACCTGGTTGATCTTGGCGGTGGTGATATAAACAAAGGACTGGATGCGGAAGTTGTCATTCTCACGAACGCGATCGGTGAGGGCAAATGCCTCGAACTGCCGCAGCGTTATTTCAAACCGCTGGTGATTCCGAAGATCGAAGTGGGCATTCAGCAGATTGTGCAGGGCCTTGATATAATGGCTTGTCTCCACCCGTATCATCAGGGGCTGCTCTTCAAAGAGGTCCAGCCATTTTTGTGAATAACGGTAATACATGAGAAAGTCCTGCCGGATAAAGGCATACCAGTTATATATCTGGTACAGATACAGCCGCTCGTAAAAACCCGTTTGTTCCCATGCGGTGGCGGGGAGCTGCTCCTTCAGGAATTCCTTGATCCGTTCTTCATCCTTCTCATTGCGTGCATGCCCATTCTTAATATACCAGCTGTATACGAGCAGGGCCAGGTTGGACAGACGCGCCACCATATCGATGCGACCGGCTACCTCCAGGCTCTCGGCCGAAAGCTGTTCGGCCCTCATCTGCATACTATGGGTGATATGAAGTGTCTCGATCCTCTTCTCCAGACCCAGGACCAATGGAAGAAAATTGAATTTCTGGTTGGCCTTGGCCGTCTCCTTAGCCCTGTCGAGGAAGCGGAGGCTCTGCTGGAACAACCCCTTCTTATAAAGAATATGCGCGTAGTCGAACATTTCGTTCAGCTGCAGGTCGATGCTGTCAGCGCTCTTGAGCAGCCGGAGGCTGGCCAGTATCTGTTTGTAAAGATGGGTCTTGAGGTTGGAAAGCTGCGGCTTTTCGATGCCGGGCAGCTTTTTTAAGAGGGCTTTTTCGTCATAATCGTTCAATTTGTCGAGGGCATCGAAGAGCTGGACGATCTTAAGGTCCTCTTTAGTAGAGCTTCTTTTAATATATAATTTGAAATGCCTTTTTTCGGCTTTTTCAAGGGAATGAATAAGCTGGAATAAGGTATCTGAAAACCGGTTGGCCATAATGATGTAATTATCCTGAAATTCAATCCTGGCAAGGATTGTAGCGCTAAAAATATCATTTTGACATAATTAACCCGCCAAAATTATGATTAGAAAGGCAAACGAATAGATATTAATTTTGTCTTAGAGAATGAGAGAAAAATATGGCAGCAATCGTTGTAGCAGGCATTCGTAGAGGGCTCATTCACTAAAGCTGAGTAAATCAGCGTAAAAGATATTACTACCTTTTTTCATATGGCAAGCAATCGTTAGCGCCCTTTGTTTCTACATGGGGCTTTTTTTTGCAATATAGCCAAGATTTTATATATAAATAACATTCCCACTTTATTTATTTTATGCCAGCCCTGGAACAGGCAAGGTGAGCTAAAAACCGCTAAAGTTCCGCTTTAAGTGGTCATAACAGACCGCATTTTATAATCTCATATCGACATTTCGTGTACATATGAACTGAGTTCATGTATTTTTTCCATACACTGAAAAGGAAACTTCTAATTTGCGGCCACCAGACTAACGACGCACAGGCTTACGACATAGATCCACAATTGTTTGTTTTTAGTTATATAAGTGTAGTGTTTTCTCATGTGACTTAGGTCAACCAGGGGTTTGTTTCTACAAGGCCCCTTTAGATTTTCGGCCATTCGCTATGTTAACCATCTGACCCCTCCCTAGAGTTATGTCGCAGGATCATGACTATTGGGGTACGTTATAAAAGCACATAAAGCAAAACGGTTTTAGCAGCTCCGCCGAGGAGATACACTTCTATATTTTTTTTTAACTAAGTAATATTATTTACTTTGAGAGCCAAATACAGAACCATTGCGGCCTGATTACCCATCTAAAATCTTCTCAGACAAAAGGAACAACTACGTCCTGCTCATGGAGTCGTTGGCTGCCGATCCGCATTGACCGCTATTCTATTACCTGCAGTTTCAATTTCCTTCACTTGAAAAAAATCGCACGTGCAATCATTTTTCTTTATCCGCCAGGATGGCCGGAATGTAAAGGTAGACATGCATAATATCGTCTACATCGAAGCCCGTAAAAACTATACCCGTCTGGTCATGACAGACCGAAGCGCCATGGTATTGATAACGCTGAAGCAATGGGAGAGCATTCTTCCCCAGACCCTGTTCTGCCGTGTGCACCGAGGTTATATCGTCAGCATCGAAAGGATTATATCCTTCGACAACAAATTCGTATATCTACCGGGAATGAATATCGCCATTGGAGAGCAGTATAAGGATGAACTGCCATCGAAGGTAAAGATCATCGCCAGCGAGGCGCCTAAGAAAGAGGTCCTTTCCGACCTCGAGATCTGTTAGCCTGCCACCGTGCTCAGGCGTTTGTGACCACTTTGCCTTCCCGGAATGGGCAAAAAATGGTATCTTGGCAGGTGATTTAATCATTATATGAAAGTACCTGAACTCCCCGAAGTCTGGCTGAGGGGCCCTCTCCCGACCATTCCACCCCTGCTGCAGCCCGTAGCGCATGCCTTGCTGCAAGCCCGTGAGGAGGTGATGGAACGTATGGATGGATTTCCTGAAGAATTATTGTGGGAGCGCCCCGAGGGGGTGGGGGGACGAGAGGAGGCGGCCTGGATCAGGAGCAACTGGAGGCGTTGAAGGCGGAGGGTAACCGAGGAAGGGCAAGGGACCGAAGCCCTGACGAAGGTTATGAACGAGGAGGAGCGAGTACGCGGAGCTCCGACGAAGTTACGGGGCCCGGACTGGCGGAACTGCTGAAGAGGTTTCACCGGCAGGTGGATCTGGCCCTCCGGCAATTGGAGACTACTTCTGAGGGAGAGCTGACCCAGGTGCGGGGTGTGGGGCGGGCCAGGATACCTTCTACTGTCCTGGGGCTATTATTTCACGCAGCGGAACATATACAACGACATAACGGCCAGTTACTTGTAACGGTGAAGGTTTTACTGGGGGAAAAATACCATTCAGGCAACCCCCCGGTAAAAGACGGCGTTTAAACTGTAATTAATTACTATTCATTCTAATTCAGGCAAGTCAGCGAGATTTTGGAAAAATTGCTTCATATTATCAGCGGGTGCGCCAACCAGGATCGTCAAAGCCAGCAAATGCTGTATGATCAGTATTACGGGCTCTGTTTGAAGATCGCCTTCCGATATGTAAATACATATGAGCAGGCGGTGGAAGTGACGCATGATGCTTTTTTAAAGATGTTCCGGAATTTCAGCCGGTTTGAAGTGAGGGATATCGACAAGCTGGAAATGCTGCTGATAGGCTGGATCCGGAGGGTGGTGATCAATGCCGCCATCGACTATATGCGAAGGGAGATGAACAATCATCATTCCTATCCCATTCCAGAGCATGTGTGGGAGCATAAGGATGAGGGGCAATCATCGGATAATTCGCTGTTATACAAAGAGCTGATGATCCTGGTGAAGGAGCTGCCACCCGCGTACAGAATGGTGTTCAACCTGCATGTCATCGAAGGGTATTCACATCCGGAGATCGCGAAGATGCTGGGGATCACTACGGGAACCTCTAAATCAAATCTCTCAAAGGCCAGGGCTCATTTACAAAAGGCGCTGACCAGTGAGAAAACGGAAACAATATTATGTCAAACATAAATGACAACAACCTGGACGATCTTTTGCGGCGGGCTGCTGAAAAGTACCCGCTGAGGACGGATAGCGCCGACTGGGGAAAGTTGGTGTCCGACCTGGAAAAAGATCCTTCTCTGATCCTGCCACCCGTTGGGGAGGATAGGCGGAGGCGGCGAAGGTTTTTCTGGCTCTTCCTTTTGCTGCCACTGGCAGGGGTAGGGTATTATGCCTGGCATGCGGCAGGGAGATCCGTGTCCCCGGCAGATCAGACGAGAATAGTGGCGGGGAAAGACGGGGAGGCGCCGGCGGCGAATGCGGGAGGAGGACATGTTGAAGAGAAGGGACAGACCAATGCGCAACCGGAGCAAGGTGGGCATGACGGGGGAGAGAAAGGAGCTGTGCAGGGACAGGGCGGTCTGGCGGGAGTGCCGGGGCAAAGCGGTCAGGGGAGTGCAACTGGACAGACCAGGCAGCCTAATGTGGCACGACAGAACGGGCAGGTTGATGTGACCGTGCAAGATGGCCCAAAGGCCGTGACGGCTGGAAATAAAGGGCCTGCACAGGTGGGAGGACAAAATGGGCAGAAGAGCGCAGCAGGACAAGATGGCCAGACGAGTATACCAGGGCAGGGCGGTCGGGCGAGTGTATCGGGACAAGACGACCTGGTGAGGGTATCCGGACAAAAAGGTCGGGCGGGTATATCTAGGCAAAACGGTGAGGTGAGTCTACCACAGGGCGATCAGGTAAGTGGGCATAGAACGAGTGATCAAACAGGCGTGGGGTCTGTAAAAGACAGACAGGCGCAGTTGAGTGAGACGGCGAAAGAGGGTGGAGGTCATGTGGGGAGAGCAGATGAGACTGCCGGCAGGGAGAACGTGGCGGGCGGGCAAAATGAAAGCAGGCTGCATCTGGCAAGCAATAATATGCAGCGGGTAAATACCAAAACGCGGAGAGATGTAGCCGCCGGTGATATTCCCGTCAAGTCGAATGCGAAGAAGGATAATATCAAGCTGCAAAAAGCAAAGCCATCCTTTTACGTAGGTATTCTTGGATCCCCGGATCTGAGCACCATCAAATGGCAGTCTGTAAAGAATGTCGGAACGAGGTTTGGATTGCTGTTAGGATATAGCTTCAACAGCCGGTGGTCCATCGAGTCGGGGGCCTATTACAGCAGAAAGAATTACTATACGGATGGTGAATATTTCGATAAGACCAACGCCTATATCCTGAAGTATGTGGATCAATTGAAGGTAAACGGTGTCTGCAATATGTGGGAGTTCCCCATCAATGTGCGATACAACCTTTCCACGGGCCCGAAGATGAAGTGGTTTGCTACGGCGGGTGTGTCGGCATATTATATGTCAAAGGAAAAATATGATTGTTCCGGGAATTTAAACGGAGCTCCATGGTCGGAAGAATGGAATAAAAAACCTTCCCACAATAGTTGGTCTTCGAACCTAAATCTCAGTGTAGGATACGAGCAACGACTTGGAAGGATAGGTAATTTAAGGCTCGAGCCGTATGTAAGAGTGCCGATGACCGGTATTGGTACGGGTAAGCTATCCATTATGAGCGCAGGCCTGAACATAGGCATTACGCGCAGGATCTGGTAACGACTCAATTTTAACGTTCTAATAGTTATGCTGAAAAAAAGAAAGTTTTTTTGGTTAGGGATTCTTTTTCTTCTCCTGATCGGAGCAGGCTGGGGATATTATCAGTTTCAAAAACCTCATGAAAGCGCCGCCGGAGAAAGAGCTAATGTTACGATAGAAGCTGATTCTCTCTATGCACAATATGCCAGCAATGAAAAAGTATGTGACGGCAGGTACCTGGGGAAAGTGCTGGAAGTGAGCGGCAGGCTGTGGCAGGTGCAGCGTAATGGCCCATCGGAAGTGTGGATACTTGCCACGAATGCAGGCAGCGGAGGCGGTATCAACTGTCAGCTGTTCACCGGTGAGAAGATCCCGGAACCCCGCCCTAAGCTGGGAGATAAAGTGACGATCAAAGGCCGGTGTACCGGTTGGCTGGTAATGGATGTAACCTTATCCGACTGTGTAGTAGTTCCCAAAAACGGGTCACAGTGAAAATATACCCGTTTTCGGGAAAGGTCTTATGATTGTCCTTCGGACCACGAACCTCCGGTCCGTTCTGAAAAATAACTCTGTAGTACCAAAAAAAGATAGATATGCGTAGACTCTTGCCCTTATTAGTGATCTTTTCAACAGGCATATTTGCCGCATCCATGGGATGCTCGAAACAAAGCGAAGACAAGCTCGCGCCTCCCGCTCCCTGTGATACAACCAATGTCAGCTATCAGAACCAGGTTGTGCCTATCCTGGTGGAAAACTGTTACCCCTGTCATGGCAATGGCAGCACGGGCGGCAGCGGCGGGATCAACCTGGCCTCGTATGCCAACCTGAAAGTATATGCGGACAATGGCTATCTGAAAGGGAATGTAACACACGCCCCTGGCTATAATCCCATGCCTTATGGACAGCCTGCATTGCCGGCCTGTCAGATGAACACCATTGCAGCCTGGGTGAATCAGGGCGCCATCAACAATTAACACCTTTAAAACGAAGCCATGCAACTGACCAACATAAAGCATATCATTTCGGCGGCGGCCCTGCTGATACTGTTCCACAACAGCGCTCATAGCCAGGTATACACGACCCGTACAGGCTTTATCGGATTTTATTCAAAGACCCCGCTGGAAGACATCCGGGCGGAGAACAACCAGGTATTTGCGGCGATCGATGCAGGCAAAAAGAACATTGCCTTTAGCCTGCTGCTGAGGGGATTTATCTTCACCAAAGAGCTGATGCAGGAGCATTTCAATGAAAATTATGTGGAAAGCGACAAATATCCCAAGGCGACGTTCAGCGGCTCTTTTACTGGTGATGTGAACCTGAACAGGGACGGGATATACAAGGTGATGGTAAAAGGGAATCTGACCCTGCATGATGTCACCCATCCCCTGGAAACACCCGCCACGATAGAAGTAAAGGGCGGAAAGCTGATAGGGCAGGCCGAATTCAAGGTGAAGCCGGAGGATTACAATATCTCCATCCCTTCACTGGTCAGGGATAAGATCGCGCAGGAGATGCGCGTCAATGTCAAAATAGAATGTTCTACCAACAAATAAATACTATGAAGAAAATAATTTCTATTGTTTTAGCTGTGGTCTTTTTTTGCCGGACACAGGCGCAGGACAGCACGCTGTTGAATATGCTGAACGACTCGCTGGATGTACATAAAGGGTATGTTACAGGCACTTTCAAGGCAAGCCATGTCATCAACATGCAGACGGTGGAATCTTCGGCGGCAGGGGCTTTGTCCTTTGTCATCCAGCACCGCTTTGGCCAGCTGAACAGCGGCGCCTACAACTTTTTCGGGCTGGACAATGCCACCTTGCGGCTGGGGCTTGACTATGGCATTACAGACAGGCTGAATGTGGGCATCGGCCGAAGCTCTTATTTAAAGACCTTTGATGGTTTTGTAAAATACAAGCTGCTGAGACAGACTGTGGGTAAACAAATGCCCGTAACGGTGAGCCTGCTGGGGACCATTACCAATTATACGCAGCGTATACCCGACAAGGATTACCTGACGGCTAACCTTCGAACGGCGTACTCGGCCCAATTGCTGATAGCCCGCAAGTTCAGCCGGAGACTGTCCCTGGAAGTCACTCCGACCTATCTGCATTACAACCTGGTGCCTACGGTGAACGATAAGAACGATGTATTTGCGCTGGGTATGGGCGGTCGTTACAAGATCACCAACAGGATGAGCATCAATGCGGAATACGATTATCTGCCTTCCAACCAGGTAGTGTCCACCACGACACATAATTCTTTCTCCCTGGGATGGGATATCGAGACGGGGGGCCACGTATTTCAGCTGGTGTTCAGTAATTCACAGAGCATGCTGGAAACACAGTACCTCACCCAAACAACGGGTACGTGGGGGAATGGGGATATTTATTTTGGATTCAATATTTCCAGGAATTTTAATTTAAAGAAGCACAGTCGTGGCAAATGATAGCGACAGAGGCGGACTGATAAAGAATTTTTTTGCAAATACCCTTCAGGTGCTGGGCAATCAGTTCCTGGGGGTATTTATTTTTTTGCTCATCTCCCGGAGCTTCGACAAGCCTTCTTTTGGGGAATTGAGCTGGTCGCTGGCCGTGCTAACCCTCATCACGACCCTGCTAAGCCTGAGGCTGGAACAGATCGTGGTACGCAACGTGGCAGCCGGAGACAATCCGTCCGGCATGCTTACGTTGTTTGCGGCTCATAATTTTTTTACGGGGCTGTTCTTTTTCGGAATCCTTACCTCTGTGTGTTATCTGTATCCTCCCCTGGCCAGGGAACATTATCTTTTATGGATACTTTCCATCAGCCAGATACTGACCTTTTGGGCCCTTCCTTTCCGGCAGCTGCTGGCTGGGCGTGGAGCATTTGGCTGGCTGGCCGTGCTGGCCTCCGTCAGCAACCTGGTACGGGCCGTGGGGCTTTATTGCTGTGTGATCCATTCGACGCTGAATGTCCGGGCCGTGGTGCTGTTGTTTACGGTGTCCTCGGTGATCGAGCTGATGCTTGGCGTGTGGATCGTGTGCGGTCGGTTGGGAGTGAAGATAGGTATGGCGAATGCCGGGACTGCTTATGTGCACCTGCTCAAGGCCTCTCTTCCACAGGTAGGAGTGGTTTTTTTGCAGGCGGGTATTGCACGGGTGGACTGGATACTGATGGGTATACTGTCTACGCCTTCCCATACGGCGGAGTATACGTTTGCCTATCGGGCTTTTGAGTTTGCGCCGTTGCCATTGCTGGTGCTGGCCCCTTTGCTGCTGAACAAGATGGCGCGGGAGGAGGGGAGAGCGGATAGTACATTTTTAGACAGGCTTGTAAGACTGGAACTGCTGCTGGCCACGCTGCCAACCTTGTGGCTGGTGCTGGTCTGGGCGCCCGTGGTGGATATTTTTACGGCATCCAAATACGGCGCTTCCAATACCTGGACCTTTCTCATCCTTTCCTGCTGTATCCCTTTTCAATATATCAACAACCTGTACTGGAGCCAGGAATTTGCCCGTAACAGGCTATCGCTGATACTGTCCGTTACGGCTGTCACGGGAGCCATCGTCCTGGCGGGGGATGTCATCCTTATACCTTATTACGCCGGGGCGGGCGCTGCTGCTGCGTTCCTGGCGGCCATGATCGCGCAGTATGTTTTATATACGCGTGCCTCGGGCCTGGGGAAGAAATGGGAGTGGGGAGGCCGCCTGCTGCTGTCGATGGGTATAGCGGGGTGCAGCGGGGTGATCGCCGTTAGAGCTACAGATATGCTGACGCTGCAGCTACTGTTGGGAACTGCCCTGTATTGTTTGCTGGGATGGATTACAGGGTTATTAAGAATAAAAGAAAATGTGCTGTTATGGAATCCCTGAAAAAATATCTACAAAAGCTGGACTGGCCGCTGCTGCTCTTCCTTATTTTCTTTCTCAACGTCAAGCTCTACGTAAAGGCGGCGGCAGTGATCATGGCCCTCTATTTCAACTGGCACAGGCGGGGGGCGCTGCGTCCAGCGAGGGGGATGTGGTGGAGATTCTATCCGGTGATGATCCTGCTGGCGCTGATCAATGCGGGGCTATCCTTTCGCCTGATGTCGCTGCCGGCCTGGATAGCATTTGGGCTTGGCTGTGTGTACTGGCTGCTGGCCATGCTGGCGGCCTGGCAGGTATTTCTTTTTGTGCAAGGGGGGGATAAGGAGAAGCTGCATGAGACGGTGTCCTTTTTCTTCCTGCTGAATGCGGGTGTCATGCTGGCGTCCTTTATCCGGATATGTATCCAGGCGGGGGTGCTGAATCCCTACAATTACGAAGGGCAGCACCGGAAATTTTTTATCAGCACGGGGGATATGATCACGGGCACCGGCCTGGACAGTAGCGTAACCGCGGCCCTGATCAGCGCCTTTGGGCTTTTGTATTTCCTATACAGGGGCAGGAAGGGGCTTGCGCTATTGTGCTATATAACCATTCTGCTGGCCACCAGCAATACGATAAATTATTTGCTTGGCATCGTCCTGGTGATATCCTTTCTGTTTTATTCAGACCGGCTGCAGAAGAGTATGGTCCTGATCTTTTTTGGGCTCATGGCCGTCTTTTCGGCGAAGGTCGCCCCGTCCAACCAGCAGTATGCTCATAATCTTCTCGGGAGGCTGGATGGAAAGAATGAATATGTAGAGCCCGTACCCATTCCCAACGCCAAGTGGACGGAGTTCGTGGAAAGCAGGCAGATGACCCAAAAGGAGGACAAGCTGCACGCCTTTATGAGCCGGCAATATCTACCGGGACAGGTGGACAGTATAAAGCAGCAGTATTCTGCCTGGCGGATGTCGGGCAGGCTGATTGCCTGGCAAGAGCTGGGACGATTCTTCCGGGAACATCCGGAGCGCCTGCTGCTGGGTACCGGCATGGGCAATTTCTCTTCCCGGTTGGCCTACCGGACCACGGGGCTTGGCATCGAAGGATCCTATCCCGAACGATATACCTATGTCCATCCTTTCTTCCGGATGAATTATCTGTTCATATACCTGTATTATCACACCCGGGACGAGGGGCAGCACAGCGTGATCAATAAGCCCGACTCGGTGTATGGGCAGCTGCTGTCGGAATACGGATTGATCGGCCTTGGTTGTTTTGTCATCCTATATCTGGCTGCTTTTGGAAGGGGGATCTGGAAGCGGCCCGGCCGCAGCTATGGATTGCCGCTGCTGCTGTTGATGGCCGGAGCTTTTTTTACGGAATACTGGTTCGAGCAATTGTCGGTCGTGATCCTGTTCGAGCTGCTGATGTTGCTGGACAAAGAAACATGCACCCAAAAGTCACCATATTAATGCCGGCCTGCAATGCGGGGAAATATATCGCCGAGGCGATACGGTCGGTGCTGGATCAAAGCTTTTCGGATTTCGAGCTATTGATCGTGGATGATGGCAGTACAGATGATACTGTGGCGGTGATCCGGCAGTTCAACGACCATCGGATCAGGGTGCTGTGTAAAGAAAAGGAAGGCATATCCGTGGCGCTGAACGCGGGGCTTCTGATGGCAAGGGGGACGTATATCGCCAGATTCGACGCGGATGATATCTGCATGTCCCGCCGGCTGGAACGGCAGGTGCTGTTCCTGGATGGACACCCCGCCTATCTTGTCGTAGGCAGCGATGCGGAATATATTTCGGAGAATGGAGAGCATCTGTTCCATTTCAGATGTGCGGGGCATACACACCCCGAGATCATCGGGAATTTGTACCGGCACTGTCCCGTCATTCATTCGGCGGCCATGTACCGGAAGGAGGCGATATTGCGGATCGGCGGATACTCCAGGCTTGCGCATAATTTCGAGGATCATCTTCTTTGGGTGCAATTATTGAAAAACGGCAAATGCTGCAATATACCGGAGCCATTGATCAAAGTGCGGATCAATCCTCATTCAGTGACCATCGACGAGCGCTGGCGGGGCCGGCGATTCCGACAGCTGAAGAAGGGAATACTGGAAAGAGGCTCCATTACGGAGGAGGAGGGAGATGAGCTGCTGGAGATCATCCTACGGCAGGATAACAAAAAGATCAAGGAGGGGGCCTATCATGCGCTGTGCGGAAAAAAGCTGCTGTCGGAAAATTACCGGCCTGCAAGAGCCCGCTGGCATGTGACGAGATCCATCTATGCGAATCCTTTCCGGCTGGACAATTATCTGCTGCTGTCGGCGAGCTTTCTGCCAGCGGCATGGATAAGATGGCTGCAGCGGAAAAACCCGTAAATCAGGCAGGACCAATGACAACACTTGTACGGAAAATATGGAGCATACTTACTCCCGGAGAGAAACGGCGGCTGGGATGGCTCATGGCAATGGATGTCATCACGAGCGTGGCTGATATTCTATTCCTGGCTACGCTCCTGTATATCGTGCATCTTTATACGGGGAATACGCAGAGCCCGTTGTGGCCTGTCGGCGTCTTTTTTCTGCTGTTCTGTCTCAAGAACGGATTGAGCTTTATTATTTTTTCCGCCCAGGCGAAGTTTCGGTATGGTGTGGCTTCCAGGATCTCGCACCGGAACCTGCTGCGATATCTCGAAGGCTCCTTTGGCGGCTACAGGGATACGGACTCTTCCGTACATGTGCTGAAGATCGCGCAGCAGCCCATAGAATTCTGCCAGTTCGAGCTGGCGGGGTTGCAGCAGGGGCTTACGGAATCCACCCTTATCGTTGTGACCGTGGCAGCGGTGCTGCTCTTCAATGCCAAGCTGTTTTTGTTGCTGCTGGCTCTTCTGCTGCCTCCAACGGTCGTGACGGCGTGGCTGACAAAAAGAAGGCTGCACAAGGCGCGTATATACATCAAGACCAGTCGGGATGTAATGTGGCAGTATTTACAGGAGTCGATCGCCAGCTATGTGGAAAGCAATCTCTATGACAAAAAAGAATTTTTCTCGGAGCGGTACAGCAAGGCGCAGCATATTCTGAACAGGCATCTTTCCAGTCTGCAAGCCATGCAGGGAGCGCCTTCCCGTCTGGCGGAGATATTTGCCGTATTTGGACTGCTGGCTCTTATCGGTATCGGACATTTCTCCGGGAATGTACATGCTACGGAATTCGTGACGCTGGGCGCCTTTCTGGCAGCGGCTTACAAGATCATCCCAGGTATTGCCCGGATATTGAATATCAGCGGTCAGATGAAAACGTATGAGTTTACGGTCAACGGATTGATTGAATCTTTTGATGAAAGTCCTCCCATTACCGGCGGGGCCGGGGTTAAAACCATTGCCTGTCGGGACATACATTTCAGCTATGACAAGCTGCGCATATTCGATGGGCTTGACCTGCATATGGAGGAGGGGGTATTCCTGGGTATTCGCGGTGACAGCGGCAAGGGGAAGACCACGCTACTGAATATCCTGTTGGGTTTTGTCAAGCCGGAGCGGGGGGAGGTGCTGGTGAACGGAGAGATCCGGCAGGCGCATGAGATCAAGGAGCATTGGAACCGCATGGCTTATGTCAAGCAGCAGCCATTTATTATTCATGACAGTCTGCTGGTCAATATTACTTTGGATGAGCAGCACTATGACGAGAAAAGGCTGCAAAGGGCCATCGATCTTACGGGGCTGGAAGAGCTGATAGAAAAGCTACCAGGGGGACTTGCGGCTGCCATAACGGAAAATGGCAGGAATATCAGCGGAGGCCAGCGGCAAAGGATCGCGCTGGCAAGGGCCATCTACAAGGACCCTGACCTTTTCCTTTTGGACGAGCCGTTTAGCGAGCTGGACGAGGCTTCGGAAGAGCGGTTGCTGGAGGCATTTCAGCAAATGACCAAGGCAGGTAAAATGGTTATAATGATCACACACAATGTCAAAAGCCTTGACTGGTGCACAGCCACTGTGGCGCTGACGGGGCCGGAAGGGGGGCTGGAGAGGCAACCGCGAATCTATACGTCCCGTTTATACTGATGTGCAAATCCGTCGTAAACAAATCATCGATAAATATCTCGGATATTTCCTGATCGGGCTCCTGCTGCCCTTTACGCGTCTGCTGGGGATGACCCTGCGGCTGGATCACTCCCTCGACATGCCGCCGAAGCGGATCCTTTTTATCAAGCTGATGGGATTGGGCAGCCTGGTGGCGGCATCGGATGCTATTGCGGGGATGAGGACGCGATTGCCGGACACACGCTTCATTTTGCTGACGGATGAGAATATCGCGGAAGGCATCGGCCCATTCCGATTGTTCGACGAGATATATACTATGCCGACATCCAATTTATGGGCCAGTTTTGCCCGATTGACGGGATTCTTTTTGCGTTGCCGGAGATGGCGCAGATTCTGGGTCATCGACCTGGAGGTATATTCCAAGCTGACCACGGTGCTTGCGCTGCTGACGGGAGCGAGAAACCGGCTTGGCTTTTATCTTTCACCGGTGCCGTTCCGTAAATATCTGAACACACATAATATCCCATTCAATGTATCCGCCTGTCTGGCCGACAACTATCACTACATGGCCTGTCAGGTGACAGGTGCGGAAAGCATCGTATTGCCACCGCCGGAGCCGCGGACAGATGAGTATCACCGCCCCTATATCCTGATCAATAATACCTGTAGCAGTCTGGCTTATGTACGCAAGCTTCCCGACAACACTTTTCTGGAAGTATGCAGATGGGTGCTGGAAAATACCTACTACGGGCTGGCGATATTGGGCGGGCCGGAAGACAGGGAGGATATCTTCCGTCTGATGGGAAGTGACCCTGTGCTGGTGAATAACAGGAAGCGTGTCATCAATGTGGCGGCGATGGCCCTCTCGTTCGAGGAGTACTATCGCCTGCTGCGTGAAATGGGTGTTTGTCTCGTTACCATCGACAGCGGGCCGCTTCATATCGGCAAGAAGCTTGGGCTGCCTACTGTATCGATATGGGGACCCACCAATCCGCTTAATTATCTGAAAATAGAGCCGGGGGATGAAGGAAGACATCTGTCGTTGTACCTGGGAAAGCCCTGTTCGCCCTGTGTGCACCGGAAAGAAAAGTTGCCTTGCGGAGGTGATAATACCTGTATGAAGGACATCGATGCAGCGGCTATTATCAATAAGATTGAGGAATTGTTAGCTGGCGTAAAGTATAAAAGTCTACTCCACGATCCTTATCTGACAAATAGACAATATATTCATTATTGATCAGCGTAGGTTTTTTCTTTCTGTCGGGGCCGGTTGTCATCTGCCGCCCCTTATACCAAATCTGTTCGTTCTTCAAGGCAAGGCCATCATTGGTGGCAGCATATACCCGGAATCCGGTAGAAACTTCGTGTCTGCCGTCCTGGTCCATGTAATAATATACTAGACTGTTGTTCCTTATTTCATAGTCACAGATATAAAGGTGCTCTTCCCTGTCGAGAAGATAGGTGCTGCTGTCCCTGTTCCTGTCGAGGCCGGGAAGGGCAAGGAGGAAGAAGAGGATGGCGAGACCTGCGGTCAGCCGGGTGTTCCAGTATTTTGTCCAGGGGCTTGTAAGAATGATAAAAAAGGCCAGCAGCAGATACAGTCTTGGGAATTGGGCCCATAATGGGAAAGAAGACAGGCGGGTGACGGGGATATTGCAGGCTACCAGCAACAGTACCGTGGCTGTGATGGCAATGCCCATATGGATGGCCTTGAAATGATAAAGCTGGTTAGCCAGGGCCAGCAGGGGGATCAACAGGAGCACCAATGAATAGCTGCTGCCGTTAGGGGATAATAATATAGAAGCTGTCATCCAGACGGCAAAGGAAAGGAGGTCGTCGTCTTTTTTACCTAGCGTCGGAGTGTCCGGAAAATGGGTTTTAGTTGAAAGGTGACCCATTTTCCGAAAGGATCTAATGTCTGTCCTTCGGACAACGAACCTTTGGTTCGTTCTGACAATACAAATGGTGAGGATCAGGGCCTTGAAAAGGGCCATGATGGCAATGAAGATAAAGGGACTGTTGATAAAAGGGTGTGGATTTAGCAAGGCGTCGTAAATAAAGGCTTTTTTAAACAGCATAAAGGCCGACTGGAAAATATAGGTAAAGGGATCGTTGAGCTGGCCGTTATTGACCTTGGGAAGTATGTGCGCTATATAATATTCCCAGGAGTGGATGCCGTTGATGAGCAGGGAGCCTGTCAATAGCAGGGCGCAGGCTATCGAGAGGTAGAGCAGGGCGCGATATTTACGACGGAATAAAAGAAAGAGGAACAGGAGCGCCGGGAAAAGCTTGAGGAGGATGGCCGTGCCCCAAAGCAGCGAGGACAGGGTGAGCCGTCGTCTCTGATGGGCAAGAAACCCTTCCAGCAGGAGGCTGCATAAGAGCAGGTAGGCCTGTCCGAAAAAGATGTTATTGACGATGGGTATAAAAAAAATGATGGGTATGACGAGGGCGAAATAGCGTGAGATGGAGAGTTGGTGGATGGCGCGGGCTACCGTGAACAGGAACAGGAGGGCGCTGAGGAGGTTGAACAGGAGCTTGGCCATTCCCATAGGGAGGATGGTAAAGGGGGCAAATATCAGCGATGTAAAAGGGGGGAAGGGGGCATAGGATACGAGGCCTGTTTTGTACCCGGCTGCTGCAATGTGGTCATTGAGAGCCTTCATGTCATAGGCGGCTGTATAATCCCCTTTGAGCAGCAGGTGGCTACCGGTGTAATAACCGGCAAAGTCGGACCACGGCACCACCTGCGAGTGGTACAGGCAGACCCCCAGTAGGAGCGCCAGCGGGGCCAGGTATGGCAGGTCAGACTTTCTGAGAGGCATCCTTTTAGAATAAACGGCCGTTCTGTTCAAAGAGATGCCTGGCCGGCCCGGAGGGACGGCTATTTAAATCAACGTAATATGTCGCAAATAGGGGTTTTATTGGGCAAACTGCTATCCGGGGAGTCGGTGATCCGGGAGTTCTCGACTGTGGGGATTGACGACAATATACGTGAAAAGGTATATTTAGAGGCAGGAGGGCGGGTGCTGGATGTCTCGGGTAATCAGTGGCTGCTGGGGCTGGATCCCCGTGTGATCGGTGTCTGGCTGGAGGGTGAGGAGCGGGAGGAGATTGACCTTCAGCGGAAATTCAGGCTCTGTTTTCAGGATGAGCACGACGCGCTGGCGGTGCTGGAACTGGTCTTTTTTGATACTATAAAGGAAAGAGACGGCACTCTTTTTCTTTTTCGGGTGACCCATTCAGATATACATCATATCGCGGCTGTCAGGGCAAGGATGTTGTACTGGAAATTCTATCGCAAGCCCGGGGTGAGCTTCGAGCGTCTGAAGGCTGTTGCGGCCGCCTATACCTATCCCCGCCGGGTAAGGATCATTTCCTTCCGGCTGGATAAGGACTACAATTATATCTTTCCAATGGATCTGCTGGGGGACCTGCGTGGGCCAAAACGGTATCTGCTGGGGATGCGTCATTCCAATACCGTGCTGAACCGGATCATGGATGTGAAGAAGATCGTCGTGTCGGAGGTGCCGGCCGAATACAAGTGGCAGATATACAAGCTGGGCAGGAACCATAGCGCGGCGCCTCCGCCCGTGAATGAGCTGCCTTTCGGTGTCGTGTCCACGCGCGAGTTTGGATTCCTCATCCCGGACTGGGCGGAGAGCTATAAAGAGATACAGATCCGTCACGCACAGGATATAGGAAGTCACATGCTGCTGTGGGGGGAATGGAAAGAGGATGTTATATTAAAGACGGCTACGCCACGACTGCACCATATACATTTCCTGCATTTCCTTCATCAAAAGAGAGAGGGAGTGATGGCGTACCCGATGGTGTCGGGGAATACCACGGCGGGGTAGTGTTTTTGTATCTCCTTCATCAGTGTTGGGAGGTCCCCTTTTACATATTTATTTCTTTCCCCCACTGATATTTTATAAAAGCCGGGTTGGGGGCCTATATCAAGCGATGCGTCGAACAGCCTGATCTGCCCTTTATGGAGGACCAAAAGGATGTCTTCGGGGGTGGTGCTGAAAACATCGGCGGCTGCGGATACCACTAGATCGGCCTGAAGGCCCGGGGCAATCTCTCCTATGGGGAGTTTCCAGATATCGGCGGCCTGGCGGGTCAAGGAGTCGAGCAGCTCTTCATCCGTCAGCATCGTCTGTTGTCCTCTGGCCAGACGGATATGTTCCCATGCATCCCAGGGCGCTGTCAATGTCGAGTCCGTTCCGAAAAGGATGGGCACATGGTGTTTTAGCTTATGGATGGGAGCGGTTCTGTTGAGCAGGAAATAATTGGAGGCAGGGCACCATACCAGGGCTCGGAAGCCTTTTGCCTGGGTCTCATCCATGGCGACGCCATGGACGCCTATAAGGGGTTTTTTAAAAAGATTCCATCGGAGCAGGCGGCTGATCTCATTATGAGCGGCCTTGTCGGCGCCTTCGCCGACATGGAGGACAATTGGCTGAGGGCCTGGACCATGAGGCGAGGACTGCCGTCGCCAGCCCGGGCGGTTTAGCTGCCATCGCCAGCCCTTCTCGAACCCTACGGAATGCAGGCATCGCTGGTTTTGGAAGACCGTGATAAGCTCGTCATCCACCGGGAGGGTTTCTCCGTGATTGACCACCGTAGTAAATCCATTGAGAAGGTTCTTATAAATGCCCCAGGTGGTGCGCAGGATCTGGGGTATTTCCAGCACCGCGTCTATTTCTTTCCTGTTGCGGAGGTGAATATCGTTGCCCCATTCCGTATAATTGGAGTAGATGGCATTTCCAAGCCGGGGAAATAAATTAAAATCGAGGTGATCGTGTGAGTTGATGAGACCAGGGAAGGCGATGGAGCCAGGCAGAGACAGGGTAAGGTCAGACCCTGGTCCGGAGTGATCCTGTTGGGACGAGGAGACGTCTGTGAACAGTCCGTCGGCGATGAGAATGTCCCTGGGACCCTGGCGCCCTGCAATAGTGAGACTATTTAAGCGTATCCTCATCGGATTTTTTTAGATGAATGCCATAGATGATGGGGACTCCGTAGAACCTTGAAAAGACATCCAGCGCATTTTGTCTTTCATAGTAGGGGCGCATGGTAACATCTATCTTTCTTTCCATCTGTTCCACCACCCGGAGGTCCAGTCTTTCGGCTATGTTATGGATCTCATTCAGGGTATGGATATAATTGCGGATGGCGATGGTCTGTTCTCCTTCCCGGAAGGTCCTTTGTCCTCCCCGGGCCAGGGCACGGGGATGGTAGTCGGTGATGAGGATGTCGCCGCCGGGTTTTAGGACCCTATGCCATTCCCGGAGGGAGATCTCCAGATTGGGAATATGGGCTACTGTCAGCGTGCTCAGCACCAGGTCGCATGTCTCGTCGCCAAGCCCTTTCAGGCGCTGGCTGTCCAGAAGGCAGGTGTTGGCGCCGGGGTATTTCTTCCGGAGGATGTCCAGCATCCCGGAGGAGACATCGTATCCGAACAGACGGGAAGGCTTTTTTTCGTAGAGCTTTTTCCAATGACGTCCTGTGCCGCAGCCAACGTCTACTACCGTCCGGCCGCGGATATCCATCTGCTCAAGGAAATGCGTACAGAGCTCTTCGTCCAGGGCCAGCATCAGGTTATCCGGCTGATCATCATAGTGTAAGGCCCACTTATCGTAGGCCGCCGCCGGGTCGGTTTCGGGCTGCCGGACGGGAAATAAATACTGTTTGAGTCGGCTAAATACAGGCATCCTTTTGGAATAAACGGCCGTTTACTTTAATCGGATGCCTAAAGCGATGACAAATATGCCTAAGATCCTCTTTTTTAACCCTCGTAGCGCAAACAATAAGTACCGGGTCCCCAATTCCGTATTGCAGATCGCGGCATCGATCGATGGCGTCTATGAATGGGTAATTGTGGATGGCAACCGGGAGCATGACCCTTATAAAAAGATACAGTCCTGGTTGAGGACAGGAGACTTCAAATATGTAGGATTTACGGTGATGCCGGGGCCCCAGCTCAAACAGGCCATACCTTTTGCCCGCCGGCTGCGGGAGGAATTCCCGGGGATAGTGATGATCTGGGGCGGGTATTTTTCTTCCAACCAGTACAAGGTGGTCCTCAACTCAGGCCATGTAGATTTTGTCATCAACGGACCTGGCGATCATGCTTTCCCGGCGCTGGTAAGCGCGTTGGAGAAGGGAGAGCCTTATGAGCTGATAAAGAATCTGATCTATAAGGCCGGAGATAAGATCATCAAGACATCCAAGGCCGACCTGATCGATCAGGCTACGCTCCCTTCTCTGCCTTATGATAAGCTCGACAGGCTGTATTCATTTGAAAAGTATCTGGGGAAGACCTATCTGGGCAACAGAACCCTGGCGTATCATTCCAGCATAGGGTGTCCTTTCACCTGCAGCTTCTGCGCGGTAGTGCCCATCTATGAAGCCCGGTGGAAGGCGCGGCCTGCCGACCAGGTGTACCGGGAGGTGAAATATGTCAAGGACAAATGGGGAGCGGATTCTATCGAATTTCACGACAACAATTTCTTTGTCTCTGAGAAAAGGGTGGTGGAATTCTCACAATTGATAAAGAAGGAGAATATGATATGGTGGGGGGAAGGTCGTATCGACACCATCAACAAATACAAGGATGAGACCCTGACGTTGATGCGCGAGTCGGGATGTAAGATGATCTTTTTTGGCGCCGAGACGGGGAATGACGAGATCCTGAAGAAGATGGACAAGGGCGGCACGCAATCGGGGGATCAAATCCGCGCTTTTGCGGCCAGGATGGCGAAGTTCGATATCATTCCTGAATATTCCTTTGTGCTGGGCACGCCGGCGGAGACACCGGAGAAGGTTATGGAATATATCGAGCAGGACATTGCTTTTATAAAGGAGATCAAATCCATCAATCCCCGTACCGAGATCGTGATCTATACTTACAGTCCTGTTCCTACGGAAGGGTCCGAGCTCTTTTCGAAAAGCCAGGAGGCAGGTTTCCGATTCCCCGAGAAGCTGGAGGATTGGATCAGTCCCCAGTGGGAGAATTTCGACCTGCGGAAAAATCCGCTGACGCCGTGGCTTACTCCCGAGATGATCGATAAGATCCGGGATTTCGAGACGGTGCTGAACGGATACTATCCAACCGTGTCGGATATACGCCTGACTGCCGTTAAGCGAAAGATGATCCATTTCATTGCGGGGCTGCGATATAGAACGAATCTTTACAAATACCCTTACGAAATCAAACTTCTTCATAAAATATGGAAGTACCGACAACCCGAAATACAGGGTTTTTAAAATCCGTAATATGCACCTACCTGATTCTTCAATATTGACCAACATTAGAGTCCCCGGGCGTACCCGTGCCCAGGACGTGCTTTTTGAGAAGGCCTATATCATTACCCGCAGCCTGGAAGGGCGTCTGTATACCGATGAAGAGCTGCTAAGATTGCCCGATGTCCCCGAGGGGCATACGCACTATAAGGAATGGAAGCTGCGCAAATGGTCGGGGCTGCGGCTGCAGCGCTATCTGGCCCGCAAGAAACGATCGATGGAGATACTGGAAATCGGTTGTGGTAATGGCTGGCTGTCACATCTGATGGCAGATATGCGCGGCGCGGAAGTAACGGGACTGGATATCAATTTCACGGAGCTGCAGCAGGCCGCCAGGGTATTCAGCGATGCTCCCAACCTGAATTTTATCCACGGGGACATCCGGAGCGGCATACTCGAAGACAGGCTGTTCGACTGTATTATCTTCTCGTCTACGATAGAATATTTTCCATTCCTGAAAAAGATCATTCATCTGAGCCTGACGTATCTAAAGTCCAGGGGAGAGCTCCATATCATCGACAGTCCCCTGTACTATCCGGACAAGATCGAGCAGGAGCGGAAGCGGACACTGGCGTACTATACTTCGCTGGGCTATCCGGAGATGGCCGACTTTTACTTCCATCATAATGTCTACGATCTAAGGCCTTTTCATCACACATGGATGTATAACCCCAATGCTTTTGTAGGCAAACTTTGGCGGGGCAGGAGCCCTTATCCGTGGATACGTATAAAAAGCAATTGACCAATGATGTCGTTGTCTTCTCTCCATCATGTCTACCGGCGTTATAGAACGCTGCAAAGCCACAGGATCACAGCCCTGCCGGTGGTCATTCTCATGCCTCATAGCGCCTGTAACTGTCAGTGTGTGATGTGCGATATCTGGAAGGGCAACCATCATCTGAGGCAATTGACGGAGGCTGATATCGAAGGGCTGCTGGTCAGTCTGCGGCGGCTGGGTACGCAACAGGTGCTTATGTCGGGAGGGGAGGCGTTGCTGAATAAGAACTTCTTCAGGTTTTGCGAGATGCTCAATAAAGAAGGCATTCGGATCACCGTATTGTCAACAGGGCTGACGCTGGCCCGTCATGCCGACATGCTGGTGCATCATGTGAACGATGTCATCATCTCGCTGGATGGCGATGAGGAACTGCATGACAGTATCCGGAATATTCCCGGCGCATACTGCAAGCTGCGGGATGGCGTTCGAGCCCTGCATGCTGTGGACCCCGCCTTTCGGGTGACGGGACGGACCGTGATACACCGGCTGAATTTCCGGCGCTGGCCGGATATTATCGATGCGGCGCGCACCATCGGGCTGGATCAGATCAGCTTTTTGCCTGCCGACGTGACCAGCGAAGCCTTCAACAGGGCCAATCCCTGGGACGAGTCGAGACAACATGAAATACTTCCTTCGAGAGAGGAGATCCCCGAAGTGATGGCTGTGATAGAGGAGATCATACAGAACTATGCTCCCCTTTTTGAAAAAGGTTTCATTGCGGAGAGTCCCGATAAGCTGCGGAAAATTGGCCAGCATTATATGGCTTCGTATGGGCTGTCGTCTTATCCATACAAGCGGTGCAATGCACCCTGGGTGTCCGTTGTCGTAGAGGCGGACGGTACCGTTCGTCCCTGCTTCTTTATGCCCGGCATGGGGAATGTCCGTGAGGGCTCGCTGATGGAGATCCTGAACAGTCCGGAGGCCATTGACTGGCGACGGAACCTGGATATGGCAACGAATGAGACCTGTGTAAAATGCGTATGCTATCTCCATCTTTCACCGACGACGAATTTGAAACCATGATACCTGCGACCTCCAGGCTGCCCTTGTCAAAAACGCTTCCCCTGCTAGCGGTGTTCGTCACCGTCAGTGCGGCGGGGTTGTATTATCATGAACTGTTCCTGGATGAAGTGCAGCATTTCCTGATCGGGCGGGACAGCAATTCGCTGAGCTCGATGTATTGGAATATGCGTTATGACGGTCACCCGCGACTGTGGAACGCCTGCCTCTATTTCATCACCCATTTTATTTCTCCCCACTATGCCGGAATGCAGATCTTGCATCTTCTGCTGACGGGTCTGGCCGCCTATATTTTGTTGAGATATGCTCCATTCAGCCTGCTGACGAAGCTGCTGATCCTGTCCGGGTACTATTTTTTATTTGAATACAATGTACTGAGCAGGAACTATGGACCGGGCATTTGTCTTTTGTTTGTGGCCCTTGTCCTGCTGGAGCGGCCTGACAAGAATCTGCTGTACCTGGGAGGCATTATGCTCCTGATGTGCAATATGCATCTCTTCTTCACATTCGCCAGCATTGGGATATACCTTTCACTTTTGCCGGACTGTTATCGGAGAGGATCGTGGCGAACGGGGAAGTTTATGCTTTTTAGCGGGATGGTGCTGCTGGGAGTAGTCCTTGCCGTTGTACAGTTCCAGACCCCCGCGGAGGATAATTTTTTTCAGTTTGGGCCGGCAAGATGGTGGCATGAACAGAACTTCTTTTTTTCCCTCCGGGGTCTGGTGAAAGGGTGGCTGCCTGTACCGGAGACTACCGGAGGGCATTTCTGGAATAGCTACTGGCTCAATGAGGGGCGTGTGCCTTCGCCGGTGTGGGGGCTTTTGTTTATGATCCTGCTGATCTTCCCTGGCGCCGTGCTTCGGGATAGCCGCAAAGCGCTGATATTTTATTACAGCAGTCTTTTGCCGCTGCTGTTCTTTTTTATGGTCACGAATTTTACGGCGTCCCGCTATTTTGGGATGGTGTATGTATATTTTTTAGCGGCGGCATGGATGAAGGGAGGGATTGCTGCGGCGCCGGTGCTGCTGAGGGCGAGTGTGTATGCTATTTTGTGTCTGCATACCGTTATCGGGGTCTATGCTTTATCAGAGGATGTGCTTCATCCCTTCTCGGAGTCCAGGGATGCCGCGGCCTATCTGGAGAGGCTGGGGGAGCAGCACCTGGCTATAGACGGGTGTATTGCGGGGCCTATGCTGTGCGCATACATGGAAAAGAAAGTCT